>CAFBNF010000055.1_pt1 | contig 8977 bp, 11 predicted proteins | sample 7269191 | NCBI WGS metagenome assembly CAFBNF01 (sample SAMEA6814086, study PRJEB35770) | freshwater metagenome | biome: Freshwater; feature: Freshwater reservoir; material: water | place: Czech Republic | collected 2017-05-23 | depth 30m m | reverse complement strand
GAGTCGCCCCTGCCCGTGATCGGCGCGGGAGAGGTGCTGGTGCGCAACGACTTCCTCTCGGTCGATCCCGCCATGCGGGGCTGGGTCAACGCGGCGGCGAACTACTCAGAGCCGGTGCCCCTCGGTGGCGTGATGCGTTCCTTTGCCGTCGGCACGGTGGTCGAGTCGCGCTGCGATGAGTACGCCGAAGGTGAGCAGGTGCTCGGCGAGTTCGGCTGGCAGGAGTTCGCGGCCGGGCTGCCGGCCATGATCACACGGCGCCTCCCTGCCACCGGGCTCTCGCCGTCGCTGGCCCTCGGCGTGCTCGGGCTCACCGGAGTTACCGCCTGGTTTGGCCTCACCGAGGCGATTGAGCCTCGAGAGGGCGACACCGTGGTGGTGTCGACCGCGGCCGGGGCGGTGGGGTCGGTGGCTGGGCAACTCGCCCGACTACGGGGCTGCCGCACCGTGGGCATCACCGGCGGACCCGAGAAGGTGGCGCTCTGCCTCGACGAGTTCGGCTTCGACGCCGCGGTCGACTACCGCTCTCCCACCTTCGCCGCCGACCTCGCGGCGGCGTGCCCCGACGGCGTCGACGGCTACTTCGATAACACCGCGGGCTCTATCACCGACACGGTGCTCGCACTGATCAACCCTCGCGCGCGCATCGCTGTGTGCGGCACCGCGTCGATCGACACCTGGGACCCCTGGCCCAGCGGCCCCCGGGTTGAGCGGCACCTGCTCACCAAGCGGGCGCGCATGGAGGGCTTCCTGTTCTTCGACTTCGAGCACCGCCTCGACGAGGCCCTCGACGCGCTCACCCCCCTGGTGCGTAGCGGAGACCTGCGCTACCGAGAGGAGTTCCTCGACGGGCTCGAGGCCGCACCCGACGCCATCGCCGGCCTCTACCGCAGCGAAAACCTTGGCAAGCGTCTCATTCGGCTTGGCCCGCCCAGCCCCTGAGCCGCCGGAGCCGTGTGACCAACCCACGGCGGGGGGTTAGCGGAAGGGCGCGTAGTCGACGCGCATCGGGACCGAAGCCCAGTAGTCGTCGCCACCGGTGACCACCAGGTCGAGTCGCTCTGCCACCGCGATACACAGACCATCGCCCAGGGACAGTGAACGGTGAAGCCTGTCCTCGTCGTGAGTGCGGGACCAGGCGATCAGCTCTCCAGCACGAACGGCATCTGGCTCGGTCACGGCCTCAACCGCGATGCCTGCAACAAGGAGCGACTGGTAGAGCTCGCCGGCGGGCAAGGCGTGTCGGCGCTCAACCGCTCGGTACAGCGCCTCGGTCAGTGCCGAGGCCGGCACGACAGCAACGGCCAGCATTCGATCGACTATCTCCTTCCCGCGTTCTCGCATCAGCCAGGCAAGGACTGCGGAGGCGTCAAGAACGACCAGCCGGCCGCGCTCGTTCACAGCCCGAGTCTGGCCAGCAGAGCCGCGCCACGATCGTCGGAACCACCAGACTCTGGCGAGGCACTGCGCCTCACTGCGGCCGCATCGGAGACAGCAACGTCGTCCTCACGCATCCGGCGCACGTCGGTCGTGGAATCGTCGGCAGCGGCCGGGTCGGGCGCACCTGCCCACACTCGCTGTCGGACGGCGTCCACCGTTTCGAGAAGTACACGACCCTCGCCGAGAACCACAGCGACTACCTCGGTTCCCTCAACAAAACCTGCGGCACGCCGTATCGCGACAGGCAGCACCGACCTCCCCTTGGGCCCGATATGGAACGCCACCGCCTGACCTGCCACATCGCTCATGGCCCCCAGTGTGCGCGAGAGTGGCACTGATTACAAGAAAGTGACACTTTTATTCGGAAAGTGGCACTTTTCTCGTGAAATCGACCCGGTCACGCCGTCTCGCGCACCCGAAGGCGCAGGAGCCACTGTGTCAGCGCGACCGTAATCGCTGTGGCCACAGCGATACCCAGCGCCATGGCCACGGGGGGCGCCACGGGCAACCCCGACAGGATGGCAGCCCACACAGCACCACCGATCATGCCGAGTGCCCCGACGATTGCCGCTGCGGAGCCAGCAGCCCGGGGGAACGGCTCGAGGGCCGTGGCCGTGGAGTTGGGCATCAGCAGGCCCACTCCCGCCACCGCGAGGGCGAGGAATGCGACGAACACCCACACCGACAGTTGCGCCACGGCACTCATAAGCAGCGCGGCAGCGGCAGCGGACTGGACGATGACGGCGGTGGCCATGATCTGTCGAGGTTCCCAACGGTCCAGCAGGCGGACGTTCACCTGAGACAGCACGAACAGTGCCAGCGAAACCCCGCCGAAGATTGCCAGGAATTGCGCACTGGTCAGGCCGTCGTATTCGAGGAACACCCCGGGCGACAGTGAGATGAAGGAGAACAGGGCTGCACCGGTGAGGGCTTGGATGAAGCCGGAGACCATCACCACGGGATTGCGCAGCAGCGGACCGTAGGCACGAATCGCCTCCCTCGCACCATGGTCGGTGCGGTGATCGGGCGCATGAGTCTCCGGGAAGGTCACCACCGCAACGATGCACAGCAGCCCGTAGACCACGAGCACGATGAACAGGCCCCGCCACGAGGTCCACCCGAGTACGAGAGTGCCGAGGATCGGCGACAGCACGGGCGCGATGCCAAAGATCAAAAAGATCACGGACATCGCCTTGGCCAGGTCACGACCCGAGTAGAGGTCGCGGGTCATGGCACGTGAGGCCACGACCCCAGCACATCCACCCAGCGCCTGCACCACGCGGAGCACGAGGAGGGTGCCGATCGAGTGGGAGAGCGCGCAGCCCAGCGATGCAAGCACGTACACCGCCAGGCCTGCCACCACCGGCGGCCGACGGCCGAACCTGTCCATGAGCGGGCCGTAGACCAGTTGGCCGAGGCCCATTCCCAGCAGGGCAGCCGACAGCGTGAGCTGCACCGATGACACTGGAACGCCGAGATCGGCCGAGATCGCAGGGAACGAGGGCAGGTAGAAGTCGAACGACATCGGCCCTAGCGCGACCAGCGCTGCCGCCATCACCAGAAATCGGGGGCCTCGCCGGGCGACCCTCACTGTGCTCACGCAGCACTCACCCCATCGTCGTCCGAGCGAAGAAGAGTCTCAACCGAGGAGGTCGCGGCCCACGATCTCCTTCATCATCTCGGTGGTGCCACCGTAGATGGTGTGCACTCGCGAGCCAACGACGAGGTGCGGGCAGCGGGTGGTTCATCTCACGAGCTGCCTCGACCGCGACCACCAGACGGCCCTCGGCCCCCGGTGAGGGGTCGCTCGCCACCGGCCCGCCACCTGACCTGGCCACGAGGCGCAGAATCGATATCGGTCGCTGTCGCTTGACCTCTCTACCGGCGCAGAGAGTGCCGTGGGTGGGATGCTCGAGACCGTACCCGCCCCGACGATCGCCAGGGAGTAGCCATGCGCGCCGCCGTCCTCACCACCCCGGGTGACATCCCTCGGTGTGTCGAGCACCCCGACCCCACGCCGACCGAGGGTCGCATCATCGTCAGGGTCACCGCCGCTCCCATCGCCCCGATCGACCTGCTGATCGCGTCGGGCCAGACCTACCTCGGGGTTCCCGCCTGCCCCTACGTGCCGGGCCTTCAGGGAATCGGCGTCATGCCCGACGGCCGCCGGGTTTTCTTCGCCACGAGTGCCGGAATGGCCCCCGGCGACGGCAGCATGGCTGAGCTCTGCCTCGTCGATCCCACCCGCACCATCGACATCCCCGACTCTCCCGATATCGACGACGCGGTGGCAGCGCCTCTTGGAAACTCAGGTGTCGCCGCCGCGGGTGCGCTTCGCCGCGGGGGCCTTGCTCAGGGCCAGACCGTGATCGTGCTCGGAGCGTCGGGGGTGGTGGGGAAGATCGGTGTACAGCTCGCCGCAGCCGCGGGTGCGCGCGTCATCGCAGTAGCCCGGGGCGAGCAGGCGCTCAGCCGGGCGCGCGAACTCGGTGCACACGACACCGTCGATGCCTCGAGCGGCGATGTCGACTCCATCGCCGCCGATCTCATCGCTGCTGCTGAGGGCGGCGCGCACCTCGTGCTCGACCCGATCGCGGGGGTGCCTGCAGCGGCGGCCCTGCGCGCCATGGCACCGGGTGGCCGACTGGTGAACCTCGGCGAATCCGCGGGCCCCCTGATCGCGGTGCCCTCAGCACTGCTGCGCAGCAGGTCGCTCGAGGTGCTGGGCTTCACCACCCTGAGCCTCACCTGGGAGCAGCAGCGCGAGGTGCTCACCGAGTTGTTGGGGCTCGTCGCCACGGGCAAACTCACGGTTGACGTTGAGCGGGTTCCGCTCGCCGACGCCCACCTCGCGTGGGCCCGCATGGCCGAAAGCGGACGCCGCGCCCGCCTCGTGCTCGTTCCCTAACCAGCCGTTCGCGATCGGCACCTCGTCACGACGCGTGCCACGAGTAGAAGCCCTGCCCTGACTTGCGGCCGAGTTCACCGCGTTTCACCTTGTCGATCAGCAGTGCGGGCGGTGCGAACCTCGGGCCCAGGGTCAGTTCGAGGTGACGGGCGATGTCGAGCCTCACGTCGAGTCCGACGATGTCGGTGAGTCGCAGCGGCCCGACCGGATGCCTGTAGCCCAGGGCCATGGCGGTATCGATGTCGTCGGCTGAGGCAACGCCCTCCTCGAGCATGCGGATGGCCTCCAGCCCCAGGACCACCCCCAACCTGCTGCTGGCAAAGCCGGGCGAGTCGCGCACCACGATGGGAGTCTTTCCCAGAGCCACCACCCAGCCGCGGGCGACGTCGACCAAGCCTGACGCCATCTGGTCGGCCACCACAATCTCGACGAGCACACTGGCAGGCACCGGGTTGAAGAAGTGCAGGCCGATCACACGCTCGGGTCGTTCGCTAGCGCTTGCAATGTCGCTCACCGGCAGGCTGCTGGTGTTGGTCGCGATCACGGCGTCGGCCGAGACCACTGCCTCAATGGCTCGCACGACGTCGATCTTGAGGGCAAGGTCCTCAGGAACGGCCTCGATCACCAGCCCACTCGCCGCGAGGGCCTCGAATTGCTCGACGACTCTCAGCCGGCTCAGAACAGTCTCCACCGCCTCCGACAGCAGGGCCCTCGCCTCTGACTCCCGCACTGCATCAGTCACTCGCTGCCGTGCCGCCTCAGCCGTATCGGCTCCAGACTCCACGAGAGTGACCTCGCTGCCCGCCACCAGCAGGGCGTGGGCGATGCCCGAGCCCATGCGCCCACCGCCCACGACGCCACACCGCGACGGCAGTGCCGTGCTCACGCGCTCGCGAGAAAGTCGAGGGTGCGCAACCACGCATCGGCGGCGGTCTCGGCGCGGTAGAGCTCGGGCCGCGCATCGTTGAAGAAGGCGTGACCCGTGTCCCGATAGATGTGCACACTCATCGGTACCTCCAGATCGGCGTCGAGCCCCGCGAGCCACTCGAGTTCACGCTCGCCGAGAAACTGGTCATTGGCTCCGAAGAAGGTGAGCAGCGGAACCCGCGGCGGGCCGGCCTCCTCCCAGTAGTTTCCGATGCTCACCGGGTAGAAGGCAAGCGGCTTGTACTCGGGAGAGGCGGCGTGCACGGGCATGCTGCCGTCGGGACGGACCATCGCGAGATCGAGCATGGCTGATGCTCCCACGCCTACGGGCCGAGCCCGATTACCTCCCGAAATGAGCTACCCAATCCGGCCACGAGTGCTTCGGTCAGGGTTCTGAGATGGGCGGTGACTCGTTTTGCCACGTCATCGAGAGCCGAACCGTGCGAAAGCCCCACGTGAGGTCCGGCCGCCGCACCAGCTCGCAGTCGTACCAGCCGCCGATCTCCCACACATGTCCTGGGTCGTCGTTCGACAGACGATGGATGCACTGGCAGTACGAGCGCGTGCGCGCAACATCGCCGTCGACCTCGATCGCGTGGTTCGTGCTCATGTGGTGAGTTCCGACAAAGCCCCCCAGGTGCGAGCTGAGGTACTCAGCGATTCCCGCACGTCCGCGATGGCCTCCGGGCGAGCCGTCAGCGTCAGAGAAGGGCAGCGACAGCACCCCCTCCGGCTCGTAGAGGTCGGCGTAACCGTCCCAGTCGCGTGTGTCGACCGCGTGGGCGAAGGCGATGAGTGCGTCGCTCACCGCAGCACGATCAATGAGGTAGCGCACCTGCGTGGCAAGCGCGGCAAGGTCGTCCGGGGACACGGTCATCAGGGTCTCCTTGGTGGGTGGGCCAGTAAGCAACCCTCGATGCGGTGAATCGCTCAGGGGTTCATGAAGGAACTATGCCCGACCTCGCCTCTCGATACCCCTCGATGCCTGCTCCATCGGCCCGGGTGATGCCTTGCATCACACATGTGGGGTTCCGCCAAGCGCACCGTGCTCGTAGCGTGAAGGGGGCCCACACCGCTGCGGGCTCAGACCTGATCGGAGTGAGCTGTGAGCATCTCGACCGAGCCTCCCATCACTCATCTGCGCCACGTTGGCCTTGCCGATCTGAACTACGCTGAGGCCGCCGAGTTCTACGGAACCACCTGGGGATTGGTGCCCATGTCTCCTTCGAGATGCGTGGCATCGACGAGTACATGCGGGGCAACGGTCGCATGATTCGCGCCGGACACACGCTGCTGTGGGGGCCTGGCCGTCATGGGGCTGGCGACAACACGTTCTCCTACTTCAACGATGTCAGCGGAAACGTGATCGAGTACACGACTGAACTCGATCTCATCGTCGACGAAGACGCCTGGCAGCCGAGGGCGTGGGAGTCCACGCGCGAGCAGTCCGACCGCCGGGGCACCGCGAACAACATCACCGAGCACCTCATCCCAGGCGTGTGGCAGAGTTCACCGATCTAATTCCACTTCACACCGACGACAGACCACCTACGAGGAGTTACATGTCAGGCCACGGCCACGATCACGGACCACTGCCTTCGCCCACCGAAGCAACTGAGGTGGCCGATGGCATTTACGCCTACATCCAGAACGACGGAACATGGTGGATCAACAACACCGGCTTCATGGTCGGGTCACGCGGCGTGATCGCCATCGACGCCTGCGCCACCGTCGCACGCACCGAGGCACTTCTCGCCACCATCGGGCACATCAGCGACCAACCGGTTCGTACCCTCATCAACACGCACCACCATGGCGACCACACGTTCGGCAACTTCCTGTTCACGGGTGCCACCATCGTGGGCCACTCGAAGATGCGCGAAGCCATCGCGGCGTTTGGCACTCCGCGCTCGGCTCCCGTGTTCACCGAGGTCGAGTGGGGAGCCGTCGAATTGGCACCCCCGTTCCTCACGTTCGATGAGAGCGTGCGCGTCTACGTCGACGACCTCGAGTGCGAGGTTCGCTACGTCGGAACCCCTGCTCACACGACTAACGACTCGATCGTGTGGATCCCCGAGCACAGGGTGGTGTTCTGTGGCGACCTGCTGTTTAACGGCGGAACTCCGTTCCTGGTGCAGGGCTCCATCGCTGGTGCTCGGGAAGCTCTCCAGCGACTGCGCGAACTGGAGGCCGAGACCATCGTGCCCGGCCACGGTCCGATCGCGACCGCCGCACTCATCGAGAGCGTCGACGCCTACCTCGCCTTCGTGCAGGATGCCGCGGGGCAGGGGCACGAGGCGGGACTGTCCCCGCTCGAGGTCGGCCTGTCACTCGACCTCGGAGATTTTGCCGACCTTTCTGACAATGAGCGCATCGTCGGCAACCTGCATCGCGCCTACGCCGAACTCGACGGCAAGCCGCTCGGCAGCCCGCTCTCGATCGACACGGTGTTCGCCGACATGGTCGAGTACAACGGAGGCAGGCCGCTCACCTGCCTCGCCTAGCCCCGGGCCTGCCCTGACGCGCCAGCTTTCGCGCGAGCAGACCCTCAATGCCGTCCATGGACTTTCCGGTGTAGTTCTCGGCCACGGTCTCCATCGCCGCGCGCGACCCGGTCACGTAGCGCAGCTGGGTGAGTTGCATCTGCCGTAGGAACTCGGCGTCGGGGTCGTTCGCCGGAGGGGTGTGCAGCATGCTCGTCATCCACCACGAGAAGTAGGTCGACTGCCACACCCTCTGCAACGCATCGTCGGAGTAGCGGTTCAGCAGGTCGTCGCTGTCGTGCAACGTGATGCGAGGCCGGTCGGAGTCGGCGTCGACAATGCGCACGTCGCTGGCCTCGAAGTGGATCTGCTGTCCGTGGCGAGGCGCGAGGCGAAGAGGTCGCGGGTCAGCTCGGTTTGCCCGTAGGCCCACACCGACTCGCCGCGCAGATCGGGAAAGTCGAGGCGGTGCCGTCGCTGAGCTTCAACAACGACGGCCCGCTCGGCACCACCTTCCGATACATCTGCGACAGCGGCACCTACATTGCCCGCTACGACGACCTGGTCACCGGCCGCGAGGAACCCATCGACGTGTCGGCCGTGGACGTGTCGACCAATGGCATCGAGCTGCAGGACCGCGAGTTCGTGGCAGCCATTCGCGAGGGCCGCGAGCCCAACTCGAGCGTCAGCAGCGTGCTCAACTGCTACCGGGTGCTCGGCGACCTCGAGGCGCAACTGGCCGAGCAGGGCTAGTAATCGCGACGGCCTTGGTGTCGCTGACGGCGCGCCGCCTTCCCTGCTGCAGGATTGGCCCATGACAACCTTCGTTCTTCTCCACGGCGCCTGGCACGGCGGCTGGTGCTGGGAGCCGATGCGCGCTGAGCTCACCTCGCTCGGCTTCGACTCGATCGCACTCGACCTCCCCTCTGGCGAGCCTGACGCCGGCGCAGAGCGTCACGCCGAGGTCATCGCCGAGGCGGTGCGCGGGCAATCGGGTGACGACCTCGTGCTCGTGCCCCACTCGCTGGCTGGTCTCTACGCGCCGGTGGCGGCAGCGCGCATCGGAGCGAGCGCAATCGTGAACCTCGCCGCCCTCACCCCCGCCCCCGGCATGTCGGGCCTCAAGCAGTCAAAGGCGCTTCCCGGCATCTACACCGAGCCGTACCGCATCGCGCCCATGACCCGGCACGACGACGGCAGCACCTCGGTGCCTCGGGCG
>CAFBNF010000054.1_pt1 | contig 8990 bp, 10 predicted proteins | sample 7269191 | NCBI WGS metagenome assembly CAFBNF01 (sample SAMEA6814086, study PRJEB35770) | freshwater metagenome | biome: Freshwater; feature: Freshwater reservoir; material: water | place: Czech Republic | collected 2017-05-23 | depth 30m m | reverse complement strand
GGCGTCGTGGTGGGCACGGCCGCCACGGGTGCCCCCTCAGTGAGCATCGCCGCCGATGCCGTGACCCCCACCACCCTCGTCAGCACCGACCTCACCCCCGGCACCGGAGCCGAAGTGGCCGTCGGCGCCACCGTCACCGCCAACTACTGCGGCGTTGGCCTCACCAGCCGCACTATTTTCGACTCGTCGTGGGCACGAGGCGGTGAGCCCATCAGCTTCGGGCTCGACATGGTCATCAAGGGCTGGACCGACGGCCTTCCCGGAATGAAGGTGGGCGGCACCCGACTGCTCATCATCCCCGGAGACCTCGCCTACGGCGCCAATCCTCCGGGAGGTTCGGGCATCGGCCCGAACGAGGCCCTCGTGTTTGTTGTCTCCCTGACCGCCACCAAGTAGCCGGAGGAAATCCATGACCAAGCCTGAAATCGACTTCATCGAGGGGCCTGCCCCCACCGACCTCGTCAGCACCGACATCGTCGTCGGAGACGGCGATGAGGCCACGCCCGGAGCCACGGTGCTCGTGCACTACGTCGGCGTCGACTTCGAGACCGGCGAGCAGTTCGACGCCTCCTGGGACCGTGGCGAGGCCATTAAGTTTCCGCTCAAGGGCCTCATTGCCGGCTGGCAGCAGGGCATTCCGGGAATGCGCGTAGGTGGCCGCCGTCAGCTCGTATGCCCCCCAGCCCTGGCCTACGGTGAAACCGGCGGTCACCGCCTGTCGGGCCGCACCCTCGTGTTCGTCATCGACCTGCTCGGCGTGGGGTGATCGGTGACCGGGGGAGCGACTCGTCGCAGTGAGAGGCTGCTCACCCTGGTCTTCGTGCTGCTCAACAGCTCTCGGGGCGTATCGCGAGCGCGGCTGCGCAGCACGATTCCCGACTACGTGGCCAGCGACAGCGACCAGGCCTTCGAGCGGATGTTCGAGCGCGATAAGGACGCCCTGCGCGAGCTCGGAATTCCCGTCGACACCGTGCAACTCGAGTCGGGGTACGACGACGAGTGGGGCTATCGCATCGATCCGCGCGCCTACGAACTGCCCGACCTGACATTCACCACCGACGAGATGGTCGCGCTCGAACTCGCTGCCCGCGCCTGGAGTGCCGCGGCACTTGAGGGCCCGGCATCAGCAGCGCTGCGTAAGCTCGAGAGCGTGGGCCTCGAGGTGCCTGACGACGCACGGGGAGTGCCTGTCGAGCCACGACTCAGCGCCTCGGACCCTGCCTTCCCCGACCTGCTACGCGCAATCGTCGACAAGCGGTCCGTCGAGTTCTCGTATCGCAAGTTGGGGTCGACCCCCGAGACCCGGCACGTCGAGCCGTGGGGTCTGGTGCTGCGCTTGGGGCACACCTACCTCGTGGGTCTCGATACCGATCGCGGCGCCACGCGCGCCTTCCGGGTGTCGCGCATCGAGGGGGCGGTCAAGGCCGGCCGACCCGACGCCGTCACCGTGCCCGAGGGCACCGACCTGCGCACGCTCGTGGGCGACGGCGAGCCCGAGGACGCCTCCGGGGTCGCCCGTCTGCGCGTCGTACCCCAGCGAGCCATGCGACTGCGACAGCGCGCAGGGGCCACCCCCGATGCCGCTGAGATTGACCTGCCTTTCCGCTCTCTCGACCGCCTCGAGCGCGAACTTGCCGCGTATGGGCCCGATGTTCTCGTGCTCGATCCCCCCGAGCTCCGTGCCGCGGTCATTCGACGATTGCAGGGGGTGCTGTCGCGATGAGCAATTCTGAGTCGATGGTCCGCATGCTCACGCTGCTGCCGTGGCTGCGAGCTCACGGCCCGAGCGAGGTCGCCGAAGTGGCCGAGCACTTCGGCATCAGCGAGGCCCAACTTCTGCAGGAACTTGCGGTGCTCACGTTTGTGGGCCCGGGGCAGGCCGGGGGAGAGCTGGTCGACATCTCCTATGAGGCCGGTGGCACCGTCGCGGTGCACGACTCCCAGGGGCTTGAGTTCCCGCTGCGGTTGAGCACCGCCGAGGCGGCGTCGCTCATTACCGGGCTGACCCTGCTCACCGAGCTGCCCACCAGCCGCGATGCCGTCGCAGCAGCGACGTCGGCCCTCGCCAAGCTCGAGGAGGCCGCCGACGCAGCAGTGTCCGGAGCCTCAGCGGCAGTCGTGGTGCAGCATCACGAGGTCGACCCCGTCATCAAGTCGGTCATCTCTGGCGCCATCGAGTCCGGAACACGCATTCACATGCAGTACGCCGGAGCCGCTCGTGAGGCGCTCACCGAGCGAGAGATCGACCCCCTTCGCCTCCTCGCCATGAACGGACACTGGTACGTCGAGGGCTGGTGCCACAGCGCCGAGGCGGTGCGCACCTTCCGCCTCGACCGAATCGTCACCGCTGTGCCCACTGACCTTCCGGCTTCGTCGCACCCCGCCGCTGAGGAATCCGGCTCGCGCGCCGACATGCTTCCCGCAGGCATCGATGTTCGGCTGCACCTACTGCGCAGTGCTGAGCACATCACCGAACTGCAGGCGTGCGTTGAGCACTCCGACCTTCCCGACGGCACCATCGACGCCACGGTGCGCGTGGCCGACGAAGGGTGGCTAGTGCGACTCGTCCTCGCGCTCGGCGCCGAGGGCCGGGTCGTCGACGACGAAGACCTGCAGAATGCGGTCGCAGACCGGGCTAGGGCCGCGCTGGCTGCGTACGAGAACTGAGCCCCTGGCGTTTCACATTCCACCGTTCGAGTGGTCAAGTCCTAGTCATTTGCGGCCGATACCAGAGCCATGACAACCATCAAGGCAACGTGTCCAGAGTGCGGAGACGTCGAATTGACCCCAGCCGAGGTTCGAGTCGAGGTGGAAGAGACGCTCGCAGCGCCAGTGAGCGCCTTCGCCTTCGAGTGCCGAGTGTGCGCCACCCACGTGCGCGGGCCCGTCGACCAGCCGACGGCCGCCGCCCTCACCCGCTCTGGCGCCCGAACAGTGCACCGTCGCCTTCCTGCCGAGGTGCGCGAGCCCCACGCGGTCACTCCGCTCACCGAGGATGAGGTTATTGCCTTCGGCCGGTGGCTTGAGCAGTCCGTAGACCCAATTCGCCACGTTCTCGCGGCATAGCGCACGTGGCTGGGCACAGCGGCGTAGGATGGAGCTAGGTCTTAGCTCAACCCCTCAGGTCCGTCGTCAAAGGAGTCAGACATCATGCGCGTGCCCCAAGGAGCCGAGTGGCTAATCCTGCTGCTCATCGTGGTGCTGCTTTTCGGAGCCAAGCGCCTTCCCGACGCTGCACGTGGCCTCGGGCGCAGTCTACGCATCTTCAAGGCCGAGACGAAGGCGCTCGCCGACGATGGCGAAGCGCCAACCGCGGTCACAGCGACCCCCGAGGTCACGTCGACCCCCGAGGTCACGGCGGCTGTCGTGCCCGCACAGCTAGCCCCGGCGGTCGCGCCGGTGGCGGACACGGCCACCGCGGCCCCCGCCGAGCAGCAGCTGTCCTAACCACCATCTACTCTCGGTGACCCCAGTGTCTGAGAAGGGCGCTCAAGCGAGTCGCGGCCGATCCTCACAGTCCTCGGCCGCTGGCGGTATGTCGCTGTCGGACCACCTGCGCGAATTGCGCAGCAGACTCATCAAGTCGGGCATCGCGATCATCGCCGGAATGGTGGTCGGCTGGATTTACTACGACGCCATCTTCGCGTGGCTGAGTGCCCCCTTCAACGACATTGTGAATCATGCCCGCGATGAGGGCCGGGTGGTCATTCTCGCGCTCACCGGGGTGGCTGATCCGTTTACCCTGCAGTTGCAGATCGTGGCGATGGTCGGCGTATTGATTGCTGCGCCCGTGTGGCTGTATCAGCTGTGGCGCTTCATTACACCCGGACTGCACGGAAATGAGAAGCGCTGGGCGCTCGGCTTCGCCGCTGCCGCGACCCCACTCTTCGCGGCTGGGGTCGCCCTGGCCTACTGGGTGCTGCCCTCGGGCCTCGCACTCCTGTTCGGGTTCACCCCCGTGGGCGTCGAGAACATCGTGTCGGTCGACCGTTATCTCGACTTCTTCGTGCGCACTATTTTGGTGTTCGGTGTTGGCTTCCTCATTCCGCTTCTCGTGGTGCTACTCAATTTCGCCGGCGTCCTCACTGGCAAGGCGCTCATCTCGTGGTGGCGGGCGATCATTTTGATCATTTTCCTGTTCGCAGCCATTGCCACTCCCACGGGCGACCCCGGGAACATGGCGCTGCTGGCGGCCCCGATCGTGCTGCTGGTGGCGATCGCCGTGGGCATCTGTGTGCTCAACGACAAGCGCCGGGCTCGTCGGGACAGGACACTGGGCTTCGGCCAGTGGGACGACGACGAGGCCTCCCTGATCGAGCCCTCGGCCAGCGACCTCAACCTCCCCGACGACGACTCCTGAACCCGCCCCCCGAAGTGTCCGCGGCCGATAGCCTTCGCGCATGTCTTCACGACGGATTGGCCTTCTGGTCAACCCCACCTCGGGCCGCGGGCGGGGAGGGCGCTCCGCTCCCGAGGTAGCAGCGCGACTGAGCGCCGGTGGTATCGAGGTCGTGCCGATCGAGGGTGTTGATGCCACCGACGCCGAAGCACGGATGGTCACCGCCGTGGAGGCGGGGCTCAACGGCCTCATTGCCTGTGGCGGAGACGGCACCGTGAACATGGCGCTCCAGCACGCAGTCGCCGCAGACATCCCCCTGGGCATCATCCCGGTCGGCACCGGTGACGATATCGCCCGCTCGCTTAGCCTGCCGCGCAAGGACATCGCTGCTGCGGTCAATGTGGTGCTCTCGGGCGCGACCCGACGCGTCGATGTGGGCGAGGTGGTCACGGCCGACGCCGGGCGCCGACTCTTCCTCGGCGTGCTGTCGGCGGGCTTCGACTCGATGGTCAACGAACGGGCCAACCGCATGACCTTCCCTCGTGGTCAGGCCAAGTACATGGCGGCCATCGTCGCCGAATTGGGCACCTTCTCGCCCGTGCCCTACCGGCTCACCCTCGACCACCACAGTGAAGACGTTGAGGGCATGCTGGTGGCCATTGGAAACGGGGTGTCATACGGCGGCGGCATGAAGGTCTGCCCGTCGTCGGTGATGGACGACGGTCTCTTCCACGTGATGCTGCTGCGCAAGGTGTCCAAGCCCACGTTCTTACGAGTGTTCCCCACGGTGTTCCGAGGCACCCACCTCAAGCACCCCCAGGTCAGCGAGCGCCCTGCGCGCAGCGTCGAGCTCGAAGGCGAAGGCCAGGTGGCGTACGCCGACGGCGAGCGCATGGGGATTCTCCCGATTAGCGCGAGCGTGCTGCCCAGCGCAGTGTCGGTGTTCGTGCCGCGGCCCAGCGCTGGATAGGCGACTCCTGACCCCCAGCGCATAGGCTGAGCGAGTGAGCTCGCCGGCCGAGCGGTACGCGGCCGCCCGATCCCGCGCCAAGACGGCGAAGTCGTCGCTCGGAGCCTTTGCGGCACTGTATGAGTTCGAGCTGGACCCCTTCCAGACCCGCGCCTGCGAAGCGCTTGAGTCCGGGCGCGGGGTGCTCGTCGCCGCCCCCACCGGCTCGGGCAAGACCCTCGTGGGCGAGTTCGCCGCCCAGCTCGCCATTGAGGCCGGCACGAAGTGCTTCTACACCACTCCGATCAAAGCCCTCTCCAACCAGAAGTATCACGACCTGTGCGAGCGCTACGGATCAGCTCAGGTCGGGCTGCTCACGGGCGACAACTCGATCAACGGCGAGGCCTCCATCGTGGTGATGACCACCGAGGTGCTGCGCAACATGATCTACGCGGGCTCCTCGACGCTACAGAGCCTGAGCCACGTGGTGATGGACGAGGTGCACTACCTCGCCGACAGGTTCCGCGGCGCAGTGTGGGAGGAGGTCATCATCCAGCTGCCCGAGCACGTGCTCGTCACCGCGCTTTCGGCCACGGTGAGCAATGCCGAGGAGTTCGGCGCGTGGCTGGCCACCGTGCGCGGCGACACCGAGGTGGTCGTCGAGGAGCACCGCCCCGTTCCACTCTGGCAGCACGTCATAGCGGGGTCGCGACTGCTCGACCTCTTCATCGACGATGACCAAACGGAGGTCAACCCCGAGTTGATGCGGCTGGCCCGCGACTCCACCCGCGCCGAGAAGCTAGCGCACCAGCGTCCGCAGCGGGGGCATCGGCGTCCGCGTGGCCCGCACTTCACCTCACGCGTCGAGGTCATCGACAGGCTCGAGTCGTCAGACCTGCTGCCGGTCATCACCTTCATCTTCAGCAGGGCAGCGTGCGACGCCGCCGTTGAACAATGCCTTGCGGCGGGCATCCGGCTCACCACTCCCGAGGAGCGCGAACTTATCCGCGAGGTCGTCGCACAGCGCTGCGAGCAGATCCCGCCGGAAGACCTCGCCGTGCTGGGCTACGGAGATTTCGTCGAGGCACTCTCGAGGGGTGTTGCTGCCCACCACGCGGGCATGTTGCCCACCTTCAAGGAGGCGGTGGAATCTCTCTTCCAGCAGGGGTTGGTGCGGGCTGTGTTCGCCACCGAGACCCTTGCTCTCGGCATCAACATGCCTGCCCGATCGGTGGTGCTCGAACGCCTAGTGAAGTGGAACGGGGAGACCCACGCCGACATCACGGCGGGCGAGTACACCCAGCTCACCGGGCGCGCGGGGCGCCGTGGAATCGATGTCGAGGGCCACGCGGTGGTGCTGTGGCACCCCGGCTTCGACCCCGGTTCGCTGGCCGGGCTCGCGTCGACGCGCACCTACCCCCTGCGGTCGAGCTTCAAGCCGTCGTACAACATGGCCGTGAACCTCGTGGGCAAGATTGGGCGTCACGCCGCGCGCGAGGTGCTCGAGACCTCCTTCGCCCAGTTTCAAGCCGACCGCGCCGTGGTGGGACTCGCAGCGCAGATTCGCCGCAACGAGGAGGCCCTCGCTGGCTACGCCGAGGCCATGACGTGCCACCTCGGCGACTACGCCGAGTATGCGAACCTCCGCCAACGCCTCAGTGACCGTGAGAAGGACCTTGCCCGCAGCGGGGCAGCGCGCCGCCGAGCTCAGGCCGCCGAGTCGCTGTCGGCACTCCGCGCGGGCGACATCATCATCGTTCCGTCCGGCCGCCACCACGGTCCTGCCGTGGTGCTCGAGCCGGGAGTCACCGCGGCCGGCGATGAGCCTCGGCCCCAGGTGCTCACCCTCGATCGCCAGGTCAAGCGGCTCTCGGTGGTCGAAATCACCAGCCCCGTGGAGGCAATCGGCCATCTTCGCATTCCGAAGGGATTCTCAGCCAGGTCGGCACAGTCTCGCCGCGACCTTTCACTGAGCCTGCGCGAGGCCACTCGGGGAGTGCACGTACCCAACCCGCGCCGCGATAGGTCGCTGGCCGCCGACGACGACGAGATTCTCGCGCTACGCCACGATATGCGCCGCCACCCCTGCCACGGCTGCGACGAGCGCGAGACGCACTCTCGGTGGGCCGAGCGCCACCACCGGCTACGACGTGAAACCAGCGACCTCCAGCGCCGGGTCGAGTCGCGCACCAACTCAATCGCCCGCGAGTTCGACCGCGTGTGCACCCTGCTGAGCCAGCTCGGCTACCTCGAGTCAGGGGGTCACGGAGAGGTGACAGTCACCCCAGCCGGGCACGTGCTGTCAGGGCTGTATTCCGAGAGTGACCTGCTCACGGCCGAGGCCTTGCGCCGCGGCCTGTGGGACGACCTTTCGCCGGCCGAACTCGCCTCGGTGTGCGCGGCCCTCGTGTATGAGTCGCGCACCAGTGACGACGGATCGACGCCCAAGATTCCACGAGGCAAGGTTGAGGCTGCGCTGGGCGAGATGGTGCGGCTGTGGGCCGAACTCGACGATCTCGAGAAGCAGCACCGCCTCGCGTTCGTGCGCGAGCCCGACCTCGGCTTCTGCTGGACCGCCTACCGGTGGGCCTCGGGCCAGCGACTCGAGGTCGTACTGCGTGAGTCGGAGATGCTCGCGGGCGACTTCGTTCGCTGGTGCAAGCAGGTGATCGATCTTCTTGGCCAGGTGGCGCAAACCGCTGAACGGCACGACCCCGGCTCGGTGCTTCCCGAGCGCGCCCGCGCCGCGATGGACGCGATGCGCCGCGGCGTGGTGGCCTACACCTCACTGGGCTAGCCCTTCTGCATCGGGGGCACCCAAGCGCGAACCTATCGCGCTACGGCGCCCCAGCGCCGCAGGATTGCGTTCACCGTCACATGCAAGTCTGCATGTTACGATGCAACAGTGTCGAAAACAGTGCAGATCCGCGACCTCGATGAGGTGACCTATCAGGCACTCAGCCGGCGAGCTGCCGAGATCGGCCTGAGCGTCCCCGAGTTCCTCCGCGGGGAGATCGAACGCATCGCCTCCCGCCCCAGCATCACCGCGTGGCTCGACCATACCGAGCGCCGATCGGGGCGCCCCCGGCCCAGCGGCTCGGTGGAGGCGCTAGACGAACTACGCGGACCTTGGCCCGGCCGTGCTCGTCATTGACGCGTCTGCTCTGTACGAAGTGTTGACCGACGGGCCTCTGGCCAGCGGGGTTCGAGCACGAATGCGCGCCGAGCCCGACCAGGCTGCGCCCCAACTCATCGATGCCGAAGTGGTCGGCCTGCTGCGCCGCGATTCGCTGCTACGCAACGTCGACGACACCACCGGCGCACTCGCCCTTCGCGACCTGCAGGACTGGCCTGGCGAGCGACTGACCCATCGACTCTTCCTCGACCGAGTCTGGGAACTGCGCGATAACGTCCGCTCGTGGGATGCCTTCTACGTCGCGGTGGCCGAGGCGCTCAACTGCCCGCTACTCACCCTTGACGGCAGACTCGCTCGCGCACGCGGCCCGCGCTGCGAGATCGACGTCATCCGCTAGGCGGTGCCCGCGCTCACGCGCTCAACCCCGCGCAGCGGCCGACAAAGCTTCCACCACGCGCACCGCACTGCTGCCCAATCCCCAACGCGTCACCAGCGCTTCGAACGCGGCGGGGTCGGCGGGAGCCGGCACGATGCGAGCGTCGTGCGCAGGCACCGGCACGTCGCGC
>CAFBNF010000053.1_pt1 | contig 8991 bp, 7 predicted proteins | sample 7269191 | NCBI WGS metagenome assembly CAFBNF01 (sample SAMEA6814086, study PRJEB35770) | freshwater metagenome | biome: Freshwater; feature: Freshwater reservoir; material: water | place: Czech Republic | collected 2017-05-23 | depth 30m m | reverse complement strand
TGAGTTGGGCGATTCATCAGACCTCCACGTGACCGGCGGCGTGCACTGAGTGGTCGCTCAGGATTTCCGTCACAGTAACACCGCGCACTGCCCCGCGGTCAGGTTCTGAGCACGCCCGCACCCTGAGCGTGAGACAGCACCTGCACCCACTGCCCCACTACGGTGTCGGCATCGAACCGGCCGGCAGACACCCGAGCGGCTTCACCCAGTTCCTCGCGTTGGCCAGCGTCGCCCACGAGCGACTCGAGCGCGGCCGCCAGCGCCACGTGGTCGCCCACCGGCACGAGCAGTCCGGCCGATCCGTGGTCGACAATGTCGGCGCTCGCGCCGGGGCAGTCGGTAGCTATGCAGGCGCACCCGCTGGCCGCCGCCTCGAGCAGCGCGTTGGGAAAGCCCTCAGTAACGGAGGGCAGCACGAAGATGGAGGCCGCCTGGAATTCAGTGCCGATGTCGACCCGCGGCTCAATGATCTCGACCCGATGCTCGAGCCCAAGTTGCTGCACCATCGTGCCCAGCGCCTGCTTCAACGGCCCCTCGCCGATGATGCGCAGGGTCCACTGCGGGTACGTGCTCGCCACTCGTGCCCATGCGCGGATGAGCGTGGCGTGGTCCTTGGCCTCCACGAGTCGGCCGACGCTGAGGACCACCGGGCCCCGGTGGGTCGCGGCGGCGATGGCAATGGCGGGCGCGTTGGGAATGACCACCGCGCCAGTGATTCCCCATCTCAGCCTGAAGGCCTCGGCGATGTCGGCGCTCTGCACCACGAACGCGGCAGCCCGCCAGCGAACCAGCCAGCCGCCCAGGCGCCCGCTTCGTCGCCGCGCGCCCGACCACACGGGGTGGTTTCGCTCAGACACCACCACGGGTACACCCAGCCCGATGGTGGCCAGTAGCGTGGCGACGTTGGCGTCGGGCAGGAAGGCGAGCACCACGTCGGCATCCTTGGCCAGCTGTCGAATCCTGCGGATGAACCGCACCCGGTCGACATGGAATTGGAACCGCGCCTGACGCGTGTCGTCGCGCACCCCCACACGCGCGACCCCCGGCGGTAGCGCGTAGAAGTCATCGATGGGTAGGAACCACGTGGCAAGCGTGACCTCGTGACCCAGCGCGTCGAGGCGCGCGGCGAGCCACGACATCACCCGCTCGGCACCCCCACACCGCAGGTGCACGGTGACCAGCAGCACCCTCACGTGAGGGCCCGAGCCCGCTGGTACTCAACCTGCGCAGCGAGGCCATCGCGGAAGGTCACCCGAGGCGCATAGCCAAGGTCACGACCGGCGAGCGTCGAATCGCCTCTCGTACGTCGCTGGTCGCCCGCGAGCGCCGGCTCGTGCGCCACGGTCACGGGCCGGCCGAGAATGTCCTCGAGCACCGACACGCCCTCGAGCACGGACACCTGCTCAGCCCCCGCGATATTGAACACCCCGGCAGGGGTCGAGGCGTCAGCCGCGTGGCACACCGCAGCTGCCACGTCGGTGACGTACGTGAAGGTGCGGCGCTGGTGACCGTCGTCGAAGATGCGGCTCGGCGCGCCCCGCAGCGCCGAGTCGATCACGCGCGACCACAGCATGTCGGGGCGCTGTCGCGGGCCGAACACCGAGAACAGTCGCAGCACGGTGGTGAGCCGCGACAGTTCGAGGTCGTTGGTCCACAGGGCCTCTGCCTCGAGTTTGGAGGTGCCGTATGGCGACGTCGGCGTCAACGGCTGCCCCTCTGCTCCCTCGGCGGTGCGGCCGTACACCGACGAGGTCGACACGTGCACCACTCGCCTGACCCGCGGCGACGCTCGCACGGCCCGAACCAGGGCCGCGGTCTCACCCACGTTGTTGTCATGGAAGCCGCTGGGGTCGGCCCAGCTTGCCGCCAGTCCCACCGAGGCCGCGAGGTGAATCACGGCGTCGAATTGCAACGGCGCCGAGTCGCCCACGAAAGAGCTGGCGGAATTCTGGTGGAAACTCCAGCGCGGATGATCGAGTGAATTCAGGAAGTCGACCCTGTCTGCCGGGCCTCTGATCGTGTCGTCGAGGTTGTCGATACCCACCACGGCCCAGCCCAGATCGAGCAGGTGCTGCACCACATGACTTCCGACGAAGCCGAGGGCTCCGGTGACGAGAACGCGCTGTTGACTCTCATCACGTTGGCCGGCGTGCGAGACCGCCATCCTGGCCTCCGCGCGATGTCGTCATGAGCTTCCGGGGCTCTCACACTATCGCCGCTCGTTACCACAACGTCGTAGGTGGCGGTCAGCACGCCCAGTACGGTCGTGCCATGCCCACCGAACCCCCCGTCGCCCGCCGCACCTCCCACGTGCACCACGAGCACGGCACCGACCGGCCCGACCCGTACCACTGGATCACCGACCCCGAGCTGCCCGAGACCGAGGCCCTGCTCGCGGCCGAGCGCGAGTTTCACGATGCGCGCATCGCCTCGCTAGCCGGCCTGCGCGACCGCCTCGAGGCCGAGATGGTCGCGCGCGTGCCCGCTGAAGAGCGAACCGCCCCGTGGGAGGCGGCGGGCTGGCGCTACCAGCGGGTGACAGCTGCGGGCGACGAGTACGAGCGGCTCACGAGATCGCCGATTGCCGGTGGCGACGAAGTAGTGCTGCTCGACCTGCAGCAGGTGCACGACCAGGGCGGAACCGGCTACGCGCGGGCAGGCCTCGTGGAGGTCAGCCCCGACGGAAACCTGCTCGCGTGGTCGATCGACCTCGACGGCGACGAGGTGTACACCCTGCGCTTTCGCGACCTGCGCACCGGCCTCGACCTCGACGAGGTGGTGAGCCGCACCTACTACGGCTGCGCGTGGGCGGCTGACTCTGCCTCACTTCTCTACATGGTGCACGACGACGCCTACCGGCCGCATCAGGTGTGGCGACACGTGATGGGCACCTCAGCTCTGGCCGACACCCTCGTATTCGATGAGCCCGACGACCGATTTGAAGTGGGGCTGCACGCGAGTCGCTCTGGGGCCTGGGCGGTGATCTCGGTACTCGCGCGCGACACCTCCGAGCAGCACCTGGTGTCGCTGACCGAACCCGGGGCAGCCGCCACCCTGGTGCGCGCTCGCGAGTGGGGGGTCGAGTACTCGCTCGAGCACGCCCCCGGCCACGGCCCCGACGGAGGCGACGGGTTCTACGTGGTCACCAACCTCGACGCGGTGGAGTTTCGCATCGCGTGGGCACCCGCCGGGGGCGCGCTCGACGTGTGGCAGCCGCTGGTGGCCGAGGTCGCCAGCGAGCGAATTCACGACGTCGACGCGTTCGAGCACGGGCATGTGGTGTCGCTGCGGCGCGACGGCGTGGCGTGTCTGCGGCTCGTGAACCGCTCGGGCGCCGTGCGCGACGTGGTGCCGCGCGAGGCTGGCGGCATGGTGCAACTGGGCCGTAACGACGAGTGGTCGACCAGCTTTGTCACCGTGGTGGAGGAGTCGTTCATCACGCCCGAGCTGTACTCAGACATCAGCCTCGTCGACACCTCAGTGCGCGAGCGCCATCGCGAGCACGTGGTGGGGGTCAACCCCGCCGACTACGTCAGTGAGCGGCACCTCGTCGACAGGGGCGATGGCGCACAGGTGCCGGTCATCACCGTGCGGCGCACCACCACACCCCTCGACGGCACGGCCCCCGTGATGCTCTACGGGTACGGCTCGTACGAGGTGAGCTGTGACCCCGACTGGGGAATCGACTGGTGGCGCACCATTCCGTCGCTGCTCGACCGGGGGGTCGTGTTCGCCGTGGGTCACCCCCGCGGCGGCGGCGAGATGGGCCGTCGGTGGTGGCTCGACGGCCACCTCGGCAGCAAGGCCAACACCTTCGATGATCAGGCGGCCGTGGCCGACTTTCTTGCCGACGGCCTAGTCGACGGCCAACGCATCGTCTCTCGGGGTGCCTCCGCTGGCGGCCTGCTGCAGGGTGCCCTCTACGGCCGCAGGCCCGACCGCTGGGCCGGGGTGGTGGCCGAGGTTCCGTTCGTCGATGTGATCACCACCATGAGCGACGCCTCGCTGCCGCTCACCGCGCAGGAGTGGCTCGAGTGGGGCGACCCGCGCCGACCCAACGAGCACGCGTGGCTGCTCGGCTACTCGCCCCTCGACAACCGACCCCCGGTTGACGCCCGTCCGCCGCTGCTGGTCACCGGCGCGGTGAACGACCCGCGCGTGATGGTGCGCGAACCCGCGAAGTGGGTGGCCGCGCTGCGTGCCGACGACCCCGAGCACGGGGTGGGCACCGACCCCACCAGCCCGGTGAGCCCGCGCACGGTGCTGTTCCGCTGCGAGACCGGAGCCGGATCACACGGCGGCCCCTCGGGGCGCTTCGCCGAGCTGGGCTACGAGGCCGACATCGCGGCGTGGTCGCTCACCGCCATGGGGGTGGAGGTGTGAGTCTGCCCTCGGGCCACTAGCCTGAAGGTTCAAATACACACCGCGGGAGTCCGGGCTTTGCCGGGCTGAGAGGGCGGCTGGAAATCCGGCGCCGCTGACCGTCGAACCTGTCCGGGTCATGCCGGCGTAGGGAGAGTCTGATGGTCTCGCGTTCGTTTCGACTTCTGCTGCTCACCATCGCAAGTGCCATCGCGCTCGCGTCGTGCTCGAGTGCACCCGCCCCCGCACCCACGACCAGCGGGTCGTCGAGCCCCTCGGCCGCTGCCACCACGCCCGCCGAGCTCACCCCGGTGTCGTTAGCCCTGAGCTGGACCCCCAACACCGACTACACCGGCGTGTACGTGGCCCAGCAGAAGGGCTACTACGCCGCGCAGGGAATTCAACTGACGATCCTGCCCTACGCCTCCACCGCCCCCGAGACACTCGTGGCCAGCGGCGCCGCCGACTTCGGCTTCTCGTACCAGGCCGGCGTTACCTACGCCCGCGCTGCTGGCCAGGACGTCGTGTCGGTGTTTGCGCCAAATCAGAAGGGCACGTACGCGATTGGCGTGGCGGCCACCCGCGCCGACATCACGCGCCCGCGCGATCTCGACGGCAAGATTTACGCCGGCTTCGGAACGCCCGACGAGCTGCCCCTGCTGCGCACCATCATTCGCAACGACGGCGGCAAGGGCGAATTCACCAACGTCACCCTCGACACCACGGCGTACGAGGCCGTTAGCAATGGCACCGCCGACTTCACCATTCCTGTTGCCACCTGGGATGCCGTGCAGGCCAAGGCCGCAGGCAAGCCGATGAAGTTGTTCGCGCTCACCGACTACGGCTTCCCCGACCAGTACTCAGTGCTCATCGTTACGAGTGGCGCCTACCTCACGGGCAACGCCGATGTGGCCCGCCGATTCGTGGCGGCAACCCAGCAGGGTTACGCCTTCGCGGTGGCCGATCCGGCGGCCGGGGCGCAGGCGATGGTCGATGCCGACCCCAACTCCTTTCCCAACCCCGAGCTCGTGGCGGCCAGCGAGCGCATGCTCGTCGACGGCGGCTATCGCACCGATGCCAACGGCATCGTGGGCACGCAGCAGCTGGAGCGCTGGACGAAGTACGGCGAGTTTCTCTACCGCAACAAGCTGCTCGCTGACTCGACGGGCGCACCCCTCACCACCGAGCCCGACTGGGCGACGTACTTCACCAATGAGCTCATGCCGTGAGCCCGTCGACCGCGACGGTAGTGGAACTCGCGCGATCGCTCAGCGCGAGGTGCGGGCAAACCGCGGTGATCGCGGTCGACGGCCGTGCGGGCAGCGGCAAGACCACCCTGGCGTCAGCCGTAGCAGGCGCCCTCGCGGCGCCGATGGTGTCGATGGACTCGCTCTACCCCGGCTGGGACGGCCTGGCCGAGGGTATCGCTCTGCTGGAATCTGAGGTGCTGCAGCCGCTGTCGCGCGGCGAGGAGGCCTCGGTTCCTGTCTACGACTGGCATCGCGGCGACTGGGGCCTCGCGCGGCTGCTTACTCCCCCGGCCATCCTCGTGGTGGAGGGTGTCGGGTGCGGCGCGCGGTCGTCGAGCACGCACCTGTCGGCGCTGGTGTGGCTCGAGTGCGATGAGGCCGTGCGGCACTCGCGGGCCCTGTCGCGTGCCGCCGATGGCGCCGCCTTCGCGGTGGAATGGGAGCGCTGGGCGGCGCAGGAGGAGTCACTTCTCAAGTTAGACCCGATCTTCCTCCGCGCCGACCTGGTGGTGCGCACCGACGATTCCGACGCGCCCACCACGACGCTGGCGGGCCACGATGTCCGATGAGCCGCGCCTGATCTGGCGCCTCGCGGCGCCGACGCTGCTCGTGCTGGGCGTTCTCGTGCTGTGGCAGTGGTACTCGACGTGGTCGGGAGTCACCGCGGCCGTACTTCCACCCCCCACCCAGGTGGCCTCGGGTGCATGGCAGGCACGGGCCACCCTGATGAGCAGCACCATGCCCACCCTGAGAGCCGCGCTGCTGGGGTTCGCACTGGCGGTGGTTGTCGGATTCGCCATCTCCGTGCTCATCGACTTCTGGCGCCCGGCGCAGTACGCCGTGACCCCGCTGCTCATCGTGAGCCAAACCCTTCCGCTCGTGGTGCTCGCACCGCTGATGGTGCTGTGGCTCGGCTTCGGGCTGGTGCCCAAGGTGCTGCTCGTGGCGCTCATCACGTTCTTTCCCATCACCATCTCGCTCGTGCGCGGTTACGCTTCCACCGGTCAGGACGGCCGCGACGTGATGCGCGCGATGGGCTCAACCCGCCGGCAGGAGTTTGTGCACCTGCGCCTTCCCGTGGCGCTGCCGGCCTTCTTCACCGGAGTACGAATCGCCATCACCTACGCGGTGATCGCCGCGATCTTTGCCGAGTACGCCGGTGCCACCGAGGGCCTCGGCGTGGTGATGCAGGTGTCGAAGAACGCCTTCCGCACCGACCTCGTGCTCGCGGCCGTGGCCATCTCATCGGTGCTCACGCTGGCCCTGTACGGCCTTACCTTCGCGATTGAGCGGGTGGCCATTCCGTGGCACTACCGGGTGTCGCCTCAGCGGGAGTCGAGAATCCCGCCCGCGCGGAGTATCGAGACGACGATTGAGGCGGACGCGAGTTCGACCGTCTCACCCACGAGCACACTCGCCTCACCGACATCAACCTGACCGGAGCCAGGGTCTCGAGCAGCACGTTCGACCGGGGCACCTTCACCACCATGAAGGTCAGCGGCGGCGACTGGTCGTTCGCCAGCCTCGGCGCGCCGACTAGTGAGGGCGCGAACCGCCGTGCGCGTCGGCAGCCCGCACTAGGCTCGCGTAATGCTGAGACTCCTGCCCGGAACCGACCTCATGGTGCACCCGCTCTGCCTTGGTGGAAACGTCTTCGGGTGGGGCGCCGACCGCGACGAGTCGTTTGCGGTTCTCGACGCCTACGCCGACGCGGGCGGCAACTTCATCGACACCGCCGACACGTACTCGTCGTGGCAGGGAACCGATGGCGGCGAGTCGGAGACCATCATTGGCGACTGGATGGTCGCGCGAGGTAACCGCGACTCGATGATTATCGCGACCAAGGTGGGCAAGGCACCGAAGCTCAACAATCTTCGGCCCGAGACGATCACCACCGCGATGGACCTCTCGCTCCAGCGTCTGCGCACCGACCGGGTCGACCTGTACTACGCCCACCAAGACCATGACGACCCCATGCCGGGGGCTCTCGAGGCGTTCGACTCGCTTGTGCGATCGGGCAAGGCTCGTTACCTGGCGGCTTCGAACTACTCGCCTGACCGACTCGCCGAGGCTCTCGAACTCGCCGCCGCCAACAACTGGGCTCCGTTCGTGGCGCTGCAGCCCGGCTACAACCTGATGCAACGCCCGGGGTTTGAGGATGCCCTCATGCCGTTCTGCCTCGAGCGCGGAGTTGGAACCCTGCCCTACTACGGACTCGCCCGCGGCTACCTCACCGGCAAGTACCGCCTCGGCGGTCCCGAGGTCACCAGCGTGCGCGCCGCTGCGGCAGCCACCCACGTCGACTCGCACGGTGAGTCGGTGCTGCAGGTCGTCGAGCGCGTCGCGCAGCGCCATGGCGTGAGCATGGGGTCGGTGGCGCTGGGCTGGCTCGCCTCGAGGCCCACGGTGGTGGCGCCCATCGCGAGCGCCCGCACAGTGCAGCAGTTGGCCGACATGCTTCCGATGGCCACCCTCGAACTATCGAATGACGACCTCGACGAACTCACCGCGGTGTCGGGCTCCATTAGCTGACCCGGGGGTCGCTGTCGGGACGGCGGGTATCGTCGGACCCATGATCACCCTGCACTGGTTTAGCCCCGAGGACCGCGAGATCATGACCCCCTTGATGCTCGAGGCGCACCGGCGCGGACTGCAGGCCGAGCTGCGGCATTACCACGACCCGGCTGGCGACATCTCCGTGCATTGCCACGGCCGCGGTGACGCCAACCCCGCACGCCTGTCGGCCTTCCTCCTGCACGATGTGGGCCAGGATTGGTGGGCCAGCGACCTGACCGAGGACGACAATATGTGGGCAGATACGCCATGGTCGCAGTTCGACCTCGTGTTTTTGCCCGGTCCGGAGTGGTCAGCTGCGTGGCAGCGGCTGAGCCACCTGCCGAAGGCGCGGCCCCGGCTGGGGGCGTGTGAAGCCGGCTGGCCGAAGGCCGACCGCGTCGGCACGCCGGAGTTTGCGGCGGAGGTGGCCGCCCTTCGCGGTGGGCTCACGCTGGCGAACCGGCCTACCGTGCTCTTCGCCCCCTCCTGGGAGACCGATGATCACCGCAACCTGCGCTCATTCGTGGCCGCCTTCGAGCCACGCGACGTGAACCTGCTGGCCAAGTACGCCCCGGGCTACCACGAGGTCGAGGAAGCCCTGCTCGCCGCGCACCCGCGGCTGCAGTTGATCGACTCCACCACCAGCATCCTGCCGTGCCTGGCCCTGGCCGACGCGATGCTCTCCGATGAGTCGAACTGCCTCAGCGAGGCACTGCTGCTCGGCGTGCCGCCGGTGGCGGTCACCGACTGGGAGGTGCCGGCGATGCCCGAGCACGGCCTGCCCGCCCGGCCGGCCGAGCCGCCCGCATTCGCCGTGGCCGCG
>CAFBNF010000052.1_pt1 | contig 9018 bp, 7 predicted proteins | sample 7269191 | NCBI WGS metagenome assembly CAFBNF01 (sample SAMEA6814086, study PRJEB35770) | freshwater metagenome | biome: Freshwater; feature: Freshwater reservoir; material: water | place: Czech Republic | collected 2017-05-23 | depth 30m m | reverse complement strand
GCGATCACCTGGCCGAAAACGTTGCGGATGGGAGCCGCGATGCTCGCGATGCCAACCTCGCTCTCATTGACGTTCTCGGCCCAGCCCTGCTGGCGCACCTGGGTGAGCTGCTTGCGCAGCGCCGTGGTGCTGTTGACGGTGAAGGGGGTTCGCTTGGGCAGCTCCCAACCCGCGAGCAGGGCGTCGAGTTCCTCGGGCGGGAGGTAGGCCAGCAGCACCTTGCCGGTGCTGGTGCAGTGAGCCGAGTTGCGGTGGCCCACGCGGCCGAAGAGCCGGATTGTCTGGGGGCTCTCGCGCCGCTCGACGTACACCACCTCGCGCCCGTCGAGTACCGCAACCTGAACGGTCTCGCGGGTGATGTTGCGCAGTTGGTCGAGCACCGGGCTAGCGGCGTGGTGCAGGTCGAGATGCGACTGTGCACTGGCGCCGAGTTCGTGCATCGCGAGTCCGAGCCGGTAGGCACCGGTCTCGGGGTCCTGCTCGAGTAGTCGCTCGACCGCCAGCGTGTGCAGCAGGCGATGGGTGGTGCTCTTGCCGAGCCCGAGTCGTCGCGATAGCTCGGTGACACCGATCTCGGGGTCACCCTTGCCGAACTCCCGCAGCAGCCGCGCCGCGTTCGCCACGCTGGCCAGCACCTGGGTGTCGCCGCGCGGCCTCAGGGGCGCGGACCCGGTGGCCCGGGTCATGGGTGGTCATCCGCGGGTAGGCGCAGGCTTGCGAGCACGGCGCGGCGCAGTGACACCGCGTCGTCGGCGGCATCAATCGAAGCGCTCCGAGGCACCAGTTCGCGCGCCAGCAGTCGTGCGGCGATGGCGAGGCCAAGGCGCTGCGCCGACGCGAACTCGTCGACGAGGTCGGACCGACCCGGAACGAGTTCTCTCATCGCGTCGTAGTCACGAACCGACGACGTGTGGGCGTTGGCGAGGCCTGTGCCCGCATGCTGCGCGTGGTGCGCCGACAGGCCCCCGCCGGGGGCGAGCGACACGTGGTAAACGACGTCGGCCACGCCGACCGCGCGGCGCACGGCCAGCGCATCAGGGCCCGCCGACTCGTCGATCGCAGCGAGCTCGGGCACCAGCACCGGGTCGAAGAAGCGCAGCGTCCACGTGAGGCCGCGGTCGTGGCCGGAGATCTCGACCTCCTGGCCGGTGGGGCGGGGCAGCGGCGCGGTGGTGGCGAGCACGTGCAGGTGCCGGGTGCCGACGGCGACCACGGTGAATGTGCCAGCGGCAACGAGGGGTAGCTCGGCGCGCTCCCCGGGCGGCAGGTGCGCAGCCTGGTCGAGGTAGGCACCGTGCAGCTCCGCCACGTAGTCGGCCATCGCGGCCCGCATCTGCTCAGGCGTGGCGTTGCCGGCGGCGGTCGCCGCGGGCTCGACCTGCGAGGGGTCCGAGTGGTGGGGTGTGGCCACGTCGGCACAGTACCCCAGCGTGTCCCGCATGGCGGCACAACGGTCCAGCATGCGGGACAACCGGGGCTACGGTCCAAGAATCCACAGCAGATCGTGACATCGAGCACAACGAGGAGATGACACCCATGGGTGTTCTGAGACTGTCCCACGTCGACGTGCAAGTAACCGACCTCGACCTGGCCACCGCCTACTACACCGAGGTCATCGGCATGCTCGAGGTCGAGCGCGACGACACGTCGGTGTACCTCAAGTGCTGGGACGAGATCGACCACCACTCACTGCGGCTCGAGTACGCGCCCCGGCTCGGTTTCCGTGGCATGACGTACAAGGTCGAGCATGAGGACGACCTCTCCGATCTCGAAAATAAGATCACCCAGTACGGCTTCCCGGTGCAGCGCATCAGCAAGGGCGAAAGCGTCGGGCAGGGTGAGAGCATCCGCTTCTCGACCCCCACCGGCCACACGATGGATCTCGTCGCCGACGTCGAGAAGGTCGGAAGCTCGCTACCGCGAGTGAACCCGCCGGTGTACGTCGAGGGGCTCTCCGGCATCGCACCGCCCCGCATGGACCACCTGCTGATTACCGCTGAGGAGGTGGGCGAGTCGGCGAAGTTCTTCCAGGACGTGATGGGCTTCCGGCTCACTGAGCAGCTGCTCGACGGCGACGGCCACCAGATGGCCGTGTGGATGGAGCGGTCGCACCGCCCCCACGACCTCGCCTTCGTGCGCGGTGCCAACGGCGGTCTGCACCACTTCGCCTACTGGCTCGACGACTGGGACCACGTGCGGCGCAGCGCCGACATCCTCGCCTACAACGGCATCGCGGTCGACGCGGGTCCCACTCGGCACGGCATCACACGCGGCAACACCATCTACTTCTTCGACCCGCTGGGCACGCGCAACGAGGTGTTCACCGGTGGCTACCGCCCCGACGTCGACTTCCCGACGATCACCTGGACCGAGGAGAACCTCGGCCGTGCCGTCTTCTACTACGAGGGCGTCCCCAACGAGCGATTCCTGAGGGTGCACACCTGATGAGCATCATGCGACTGAGTCACGCGGAGATCAGGGTGCCCGACCTCGAGCTCGCCACGGCCTACTACACCGAGGTGCTCGGGCTGTATGAAACTGCGCGCGAGCCCGAGCGAGTTTTCCTCAAGTGCTGGGATGAGCACCAGCACCACAGCATCGTGCTGAGCTTCGCGCCCACGTACGGCCTCGAGCACTTCGGCTTCAAGGTCGATGAGCCCGGCGACCTCGACCGCTACCAGGCCAGGGTTGAGGCCGAGGGCATCGAGGTGCGCCGCTACACCACGGGCGAGTGGGGGCCGGGGCACGGTGAGGCGATCCGCTTTCGCATCCCGGGCGGGCACGAGATGGAACTCGTGTACGGCATGCAGCAGATCGGCAACCTGCTACCGCTGCTGAACCCGCCCCCCAAGCCAATGGGGCTCGTAGGCATCGCGCCACCGCGCATCGACCACATCTTCCTCACGGTCGAGGACGTCGCGCTCAACACCAGATTCCTGCAGGACGTGCTCGGCTTCCACCTCACCGAGCAGGTGGTGGGCGACGACGGCTACCAAATCGCTACCTGGCTTGAGGTGAGCCACTCGTCGCACGATATTGCGCTGATCACCGGGCCCAACGGCGGCTTCCACCACGTGGCCTTCTGGGTTGACGACTGGAACGACCTGCGCGACGCCGCCGACGTGTGCGCCTACCACGGCGTGACGATCGAGAAGAACCCCACGCGCCACGGGGCAACGCGCGGCTACTGCATGTACTTCTTCGACCCGGCGGGCAACCGCAACGAGGTGTTCACCGGTGGCTATTACACCGATCCCGACACCGAGCCGATTACCTGGACCGAGGCCGAGATGGGGCGTGCACTATTCGCCTACGACGGCGTGGTCGACCAGCAGTTCCTCACGGTGCACACGTGACCCCGAGCGGAGAGTCCCCTGATATGACCACGATGCAGGCCCCCGGCGGCCCGGATGCGGCGAGCGCTTCCATCAGCCTGCCGCGCACCGAGCGTGTCGACGCCCCCGCCTACCTCCAGCGCTACCAGCAGCGTGAGGCGGCCGGCGGCAAGGCCAACAACATCGACGACCGCGAGGGCAGTGGGCCGCTGTACCTGCGCCGATTCCGCGACCGGCAGAGCGGCGCTAATGCGCTCGAGCAGCGGGTTCCGGAGTGGGAGGGCACCAACCTCGGCGTTACGCGTGCTGCCGCGGTCAGCGTGCGGTCGAAGGAGATCGTGCCCGAGTCGTCCACGCAGGACCGCACGGTGGTCAACCAGATTCACATCATCCGCCACGGTGAGACTCAGGGTTACTCCACCGAGTCCGGGCTCACGCCCATGGGCTCGTGGCAGTCGCACCGGCGCGGGTTCGACATCTCCAAGGGCGTCAAGCCCGGCGAGCAGGTGCGCATCGTGTGCGCCGACACCAACCGTGCCAAGCAGACCGCCGAGCAGATCCGTAAGGGACTCGTCGACGGCCTCATCATGTGGGGCCGCGAGGCCGACATCTCCGAGGTCACGCCGATGGCCGAGTTCCGCAACTTCCAGGTGCAAACGCCCGAGGGTCTCTGCGACGTCACGGCGGCGTTCCGGCAGTACCAGAAGGAGATGGAGAAGTACGAGCGCGTGGCGCTCGGCGAGCGCCCCCAGTGGCTGGTCGAGATCGACCGGTTCTGGCGCACCCAGCAGGGCGGGGGCGATCCCATCACCTTCTGGACCCAGATTCCCATGCTCAACTTCGAGCCACCCTCGGCCACGGTGCGTCGGTTCTGGGCCGGCTTCCAGAACGTGGCTGCATCGGCCCCCGGGGCCCGCATCATCTGCGCGACACATTCTGGGCCGATTCGCGTGTTTGCCATGTGGTCGCACGGATACGATCCGGGCGAGCCCTACAACACCGAGGAGGTGCTCGTGCGGCTACTCGAGGGTGGACACGCCGCGTTCGTCGCGTACCGCAACCGGGTGCAGGAGGTTCACGTGCCCGAGCTCAGCGAGCTCCCAGACTGGTGGCAGGGACTCAGTGGCCGGGCGCTCCCGACGTCGCTGCGAGACGAGGAGAACGCATGAGCTCCGACGACAGTGTGCTGGTGTGGTTCGAGTCGTACTGGCCCGGGCTGAAGAACGAGGTGGGCGGCAAGGCCTCGAGCCTGGGCGAGATGACCAACGCCGGGCTGCCGGTGCCCCCGGGGTTCGCGGTCACCACCCGGGCCTATCGGCTCGCGCACGATGCCGGTGACATCGACGCCGAGATTGCGCACCACCTGCGCGACCTCGACATGGGCGACACCACGATGGTGAGCCAGCGCTGCGGCGCGATTCGCGACGCCATTCGTGCCGTGGCCATTCCTGCCTCGGTTGAGGAACAGATCCGCCACGGCTACGCCGAACTGTGCCGCCGCAGCAATGCCGACGACGTGCCCGTTGCGGTGCGATCGTCGGCCACGAGTGAGGATTCGCCCGACGCCTCGTTCGCGGGTGAGCACGACACGTACCTGTGGGTGCGGGGCGGCGACGACGTTGTCGACGCGGTGCGCCGGTGCTGGGCGAGCCTGTTTACCGACCGAGCCACGTGCTACCGCGAGGAGATGGGCTACGAGCACCGCAGCGTCGAAATGTGCGTGGTGGTGCAGAAGATGGTGCACCCGAGGTCGGCCGGAGTGGCTTTCACCCTCGACCCGCGCAACGGCGACCGGTCGCAGATTGCGATTGACTCGTCGTGGGGCTTCGGTGAGGCGGTGGTCGCCGGCGAGGTCACGCCCGACAACTTTCTGATTGACAAGGTGATGTTCGACATCACCAAGCGGATCGTTTCGGCTAAGACACACGAGTACGTGCTCACGGATGACGATCGGGTCAGCAAGGTGCAAACCCCCGCCGACCGAGTCTCCACCCCCAGCCTCACCGATGCCGAAATCAAGGGCATCGCGCGGCTGGCCAAGACGGCTGAGCAGCACTACGGCTGCCCCCAGGACATTGAGTGGGCCGTCGACGCAGACCTGCCAGACGGTGACAATGTCATCCTCCTGCAGTCCAGGCCCGAGACGGTCTGGAGCAAGAAGGGCCCGACGACGGTGACGGCGCCGGGGCAGGCAAATGGAGATTTCATGTCGAGCATCGTGTCGACGCTGATGTCACCGCTGTACACCAAGGGCGACTAGGAATCCCTGGTCACCGACTCGCTGAACCGGTCGCCGCCCCCGCGGTCGACCGCCACTGGGAGACCCGACAGGGTCTGATGAAGGAGAGAACATGGCACAGGGATTCCCTCGTCCGTCGGAGATCGAGACTCCGGCCGGCGCCGAAGGCTGGCAGGAGCTGTACTCGTACTCGGGCACCTTCAGCCCCGAGCGCAAGGACTACGAAGACTCGATGTTCTGGTTCCAAGACGGCGTGCACTGGCCCAAGGCCCTGCTGCCGTGGGATGCCGGACTCATGGAGCTCGCGATTCTCGGGCTCTCGCAGTACAACACCCGGCACCTGCTGGTGCCGCCGGCTAACGGCATCGACTACCGCATCGTGAATGGGTACTGCTACCTCTCGCCGGTGCCTGCCCCCGAGGCCGACATCCCCATGCGCGCCGAGCACTTCATGCAGCGCGCGGGCCACTACTTCATGAACTGGAACGACCTCTACGACAACTGGCTGGTCAAGATTCGCGACCTGGTCAAGGAAATGGAGTCCCTCGAATTCGACTCGCTGCCCGACATCGAGGACCTCGAGGTTGTCACCTCGGGTAGCGGTACCGGATCAGGCGGCAAGATTCAGGCCAACTACCTGAAGTTGCTCAACTGCGCGAGCACCCTGTGGCAGTACCACTTCGAGTTCCTCAACCTGGGTTACGCCGCCTACCTCGACTTCTTCGGGTTCTGCAAGCAGGCCTTCCCCGGAATCTCCGACCTCGCGATTGCCAAGATGGTGGCGGGCGTCGAGGTCGACCTGTTCCGCCCCGACGAGGAGCTCAAGAGACTGGCGCGCATGGCGGTCGACACCGGCATCACCGACGCCTTCAAGGTGGGCGATGTCGAGGGCACCTGCGCGGCGCTCCGGGCCACCGGGTCTGCGGGCGAGGCGTGGATCTCGAGCTTCCAGCAGTCGGCCGAGCCGTGGTTCAACTTCTCCACCGGTTCTGGCTTCTCGAGCCAGGACAAGATCTGGATCGAGAATGTCGAGATTCCCTTCGACTTCATCGGCAGCTACATCAAGAACCTCCAGGGCGGCACTGACATCTCGCGCCCGACCGAGGCCATCACTGCTGAGCGCGACCGCATCGTGAACGAGTACACGGCGCTGCTGGGCAGCGATGAAGACCGCGAGGCCTTCGCCGGCAAGCTCGGCCTCGCCCGCGTGGTGTTCCCGTACGTGGAGAACCACAACTTCTACGTCGAGCACTGGAGCCACTCGGTGATCTGGCGCAAGATGAAGTCGCTGGGTGCGGTGTTCGCCAAGGAGGGCTTCCTCGCCGAGGCTGAGGACATCTTCATGCTCAAGCGTCACGAGATCCCCGACGCGCTCTTCGACCTCTACCACTCGTGGGCGGCGCCGGCCCCGGCCCGCGGCCCCTCGTACTGGCCCCCGATCGTGGCCGAGCGCAAGCGCATTCTGGCTGCGCTCAACGCGTGGAAGCCGTCGCCGGCCCTGGGCACCCCGCCCGAGGTCGTCACCGAGCCCTTCACGATCATGCTGTGGGGCATCACCTCCGACTCGATCGCCAACTGGCTCGGCGGCGGCGAGTCCGAGGACGGCACGCTCAAGGGCATGATGGCCTCGGGCGGCGTTGCCGAGGGTCCTGCACGCGTGATCTTCGGCCCCGACCAGATTGGTGAGGTACAGGAGGGCGAAATTCTCGTCGCCCCGCTGACCGCCCCGAGCTGGGCGCCGATCTTCGGCAAGATTCTGGCCACGGTCACCGACACCGGCGGCATGATGAGCCACGCCGCCATCGTGTGTCGCGAGTACGGTCTACCCGCGGTGACCGGCACCGGCTTCGCAACCACGCTGATTAAGACGGGGATGCGCATCCGGGTCGACGGTTCGGCCGGAACGGTCACGATTCTCGACTAGCACCAGCGCTCCGCATGTCCCGGGTGGCGGGACACTCTGGTACGCCACCCGGGACATCGCTGGGGAGTTGCCCAGCGATACGTCACAATGAAGATCTGCAAACGACGCACCACATCACGATCACCTGCACCACGAACCGGCGGCTCACCCCTCGCACGAACCTCCTGAAGAAGGAAGAACGAGATGCTGACAGTCGAGCAGAACGAGGAACTCACCCAGATCGGCCCCGGCACGCCCATGGGCGAGTTGCTACGCCGCTATTGGTACCCCATCGCCTTTGAGCAGGACTTCGACACGCTGCCGTCGAAGACTGTGCGCCTGCTCAGCGAGAACTGGACGCTCTACAAGACCCCGAGCGGCAAGTACGGAATCATCTCTGAGAAGTGCGCGCACCGCAATGCCTCGCTGACCTACGGCGTAGTGCATGAAGACGGCATCCGCTGCGGGTACCACGGCTGGAAGTACGACTTCGATGGTCGGTGCGTTGAGCAGCCCGCCGAGGCCGACAACCAGAACTTCCGCGACCGCGTCACGATGAAGTCGGGCAAGGCGCAGGTCATGGGCGGTCTGGTGTGGGTTTATGTGGGCCCCGCCCCCGCGCCCGAACTGCCGCGCTTCGATGTGTTCGTGAAAGACGGCATCCGCGACGTGGGCTACACCACCATCCCGTGCAATTGGCTGCAGATCATGGAGAACTCCGTCGACCCGCACCACGTCGAGTGGCTGCACGGCTACTACTTCAACTTCCTGGGCGAGACCCACGGGTTCGAGGCGCCCAAGGCCTTCCAGAAGAAGCACATCAAGACCGGCTTTGACGAGATCGAGTGGGGCATCCTCAAGCGCCGGGTTCTCGAGGGACACTCCGAGGCCAACGACGACTGGGCCATCGGCCACCCACTGGTGTTCCCGTTCTACATGCGCGTGGGCGGCGCCTACATCGACCAGATGCAGATCCGCGTGCCCATCGACGAGACGCACACCTGGAAGCTCTTCTACTCCACGCACAACCCGGGCGAGCAGCTCACGGTCAACGAGCGTCCCGTGGTGTACGAGTACCTCTGGAAGGACGCCGACGGGCGCTTCATCACCGACTACGTCGAGGGCCAGGACGTCATGGCCTGGGTGTCGCAGGGCCCCATCACCGACCGCACCCAGGAGCACCTCGGGCGCAGCGACGCCGGCGTTGCGCTGCTGCGCAAGATGTTCAAGGAGAACATGCGCAAGGTGGCTGCGGGCGAGGATCCCCTCGGCACCGTGCGCGAGAAGCACGACATCATTAACCTGCCCTGCGAGAAGGACAAGTTCGGAGCCGAGCGCACGTTCGCGAAGGCGTGGATTGAGGGCGGTTCGATGCGCTACTCGCCCCAGGCTGACGAGCTCATCACGCTGCACCTGGAGTACTGGGACTCGGTCGCGAAGGCCGAGGCGGGTGCCTGAGGGTCACGAGCCGCAGGAGGTCACCCGGTCGCGGGTGGCGTCGGCGGCTGACTCCGCGCTGGCCGGTGGCATGCTGCCCGCCG
>CAFBNF010000051.1_pt1 | contig 9034 bp, 7 predicted proteins | sample 7269191 | NCBI WGS metagenome assembly CAFBNF01 (sample SAMEA6814086, study PRJEB35770) | freshwater metagenome | biome: Freshwater; feature: Freshwater reservoir; material: water | place: Czech Republic | collected 2017-05-23 | depth 30m m | reverse complement strand
GAGAGCGCCAGCTACAGCGGCCGCAGCCACACCAAGCCAGGCGTTCTTGGAGTTGTAGGTGATGGCGAAGCCTGCTGCCGCCCCGACGAGCATCATGCCTTCGACCGACAGGTTCAACACGCCACTGCGCTCAGCAAACAACTCACCGAGCGCAGCGAGGATGAGGGGGGCGCCCAGAACGACCGCGGAGGTGAGGGCCACCGTGAGGAAATTCATGGTGCCACTGTTCGCGGCGAGGTGGACCGCTGCTGGGGTCTAGGGCGCCACGCCACACGAAGTCGGTACGAGGAGGCAGCTCCGGCGATGAGGACGAACAGGATGATCACGCATTGGATGATGACCGAGATGGAGTTCGACAATCCGTCTGTCTGAAGGGAGTAGCCACCCTGAATGAGTGCCGAGAAGAGCACCGCCACGACGGGAATCATCAGCAGGTACCGGCCGGCGAGGAAGGCGAGCAGGATGCCGGTGTATCCGTACCCGGACGCGATGTCCGGTTGCAGCCGACCAGTCACCGCGGTCAGCTGCAAGAAGCCGGCCATCCCCGCGATGCCTCCGCTTACGAGCATCACGGAGATGACCCTCGACTTCGCAGGTAGTTGGAGGTAGATGCCCGCTGAAGGATTGCCGCCGAGAATCTCGGTGCTGAACCCCCAGCGAGTTCGTGCGATGGCGTACCAGCCGACAGCGACGAATACCAGTGACAGTGCAACCCCCGTGGTGACGTCCGTGCCCCAGAGGAAGCCCATCATCCCCTGACTGGGAATCGGCTTGGAGTACGCGAATCCCTTGCCCGCGGGGTCCTGCCAGGGCCCGTAGACCAGGAGCGAGACGAATCGGAGCGCGATGTAGTTGAGGAAGAGGGTCGTGATGATCTCGTTGAGCCCGATCAGTGCCCGGGGGACCGCAGCGATCGTCGCCCACAAGCCGCCCGCCAGCACGGCAGCCACTGCGGCAAGTGGCATCAGGACCCAACCCGGCAGGCTCGGAAACGCGAAGTAGACCGCGGTCGCGCCGGTGGCGCCCAGCAGGAGTTGGCCCTCGGCGCCGATGTTCCACAACTGCATTCGCAGGGCGAAGGCGACTGCAAGTCCTGTGAGCATCAGTGGGGCTGCGCGCATCAGTGTTGCGGCGAGGCCCCGTCCGCTGCCGAGCGAAGCTTCGACCATGCTTCGGTAGGCCGCTCCCGGAGAGATTCCGGCAATCCACAGCACGACGGCGCCGACCGCCAGGGCGAGCATGATGGCCACGATCGGAATTGCGACTCTTCTGGCGGTCGACACTGAGCCTCGTCGCTCCCACCGCACGCTCAATGGCATCAGGGCGATTCGCCTTCCTGGGCGCCGGTCATGAGTTCGCCGAGAAGTGCTCGAGAGGCCTCTGCCACGGGCAGGTTGGCGACGAAGCGTCCCTCGACCATCACGTGGATGCGGTCGCAGACCTCCCGCAGCTCGTCAAGGTCCTCGCTGAGGACCAGCACTGCGCCCCCGCGCTCGGCCACCGCGACGATCCGCTCGCGAACGGCGGCGGCAGACACCACGTCGAGGCCACGGGTCGGCTGGCTGGCTACCACGACATCAGGCGTGCGACTCATCTCCCGTGCCGTGACGACTCGCTGCTGACCTCCGCCCGACAGCGCCCCCGCCTCGACGGTGGGACCGGCTGGAATCTGGTAGTCCTCGATGAGGGGAAGGGCTTCCCTGCGCAGGCGCGAAGGGAGGACCCACCAGGGGGAGATGCCCGGCTCGCGGTATCGACGCATCGCAAGGTTCGCAGCAATCGACATCGACCCCACCAGTCCCGTGCCCAGTCGATCCTCCGGGATGTAGGCGACCGTCGCCGCCGAGCTCACTCTGTTGCCTGCATCGAGGGAGCGGATTCCCGCCACGGCGTCTGCGAGCAACCGCTGCCCGTTGCCGCTGACTCCGGCCACCCCGACCACCTCGCCTGCGTGAAGGCTCAGGTCGATGTCATTGAGGCAGTTGCGACCGCCGGTGTTGATCATGGCTGCTCGCAGGGCTAGCAGCTCTGGCCCCAGCTCGCGGTGAGCGCGGGGAGGAACCGGCCGATCGGCGGCGTCGCCCACCATCAGCCGGGCAAGCTCCTTGGGCCCGAGGCCGCGTGCGGGGACATCGGCCACTACTCTGCCGCCCCGCAGCACGGTGAGGTGATCTGCCGAGTCCACCACTTCGTTGAGTCGGTGGCTGACGAAGACCACTGCCTTGCCCTGTTCGGCGAGAGTTCTCAGTGCGGCGAACAGTTGTTGGGCCTGCTGTGGGGTCAGCACGGCCGTCGGCTCGTCCAGGATGAGCACATCCATGCCACGGAAGATCAGCTTGAGAATCTCTGTCTGCTGCTGCTGTCCCACCACGAGGTCGCGAACCCTCGCCCGTGGCGAGAGATGGAAGTTGAGTGACTCGGCGAGCTCCATGACGCGCTGCTCGGCCTTGCGATCTGCGCGGGTCTTGGTCCCGAGGACCACGTTCTCGGTGACGGTGAAGGGCGGGACTAGCCGAAAGTCCTGATGCACAACGCCGATGCCGGCGTTCAGCGCATCCTTCGGGCTGCGGAGGTGGACTTCGCGGCCATGCACCTCGATGCGGCCGGCATCAGGTCGGTACTGGCCACACAGCATGGAGATGAGCGTCGACTTGCCTGCGCCGTTCTCCCCGAGAAGGGCATGGATGCGCCCGTGTTGAATCGTGATGTCGACCTCGCTGACGGCGTTCACACCGCCGAATGACTTGGTCATGCCGCTAGCCCAGAGAGCAGGGCTCTCTGGGCTAGCGGCATTCGAACCGGTCGGTTCTAGGGGGTGCAGGGTGACTCCTTAGGACGGGATGGTGCCTTCGACGCCTTCCACCAGGAAGTCCATGTGGTCAAAGATCTCAACGCCTGTCCACTTCTGTCCGGCCTTGAGGACCTCCTTGCCAGTGTTGTCCTTGATCGGTCCCGTGAAGGGAACGATGGACTCATCCGTCAGCCCAGCGATCGCAGCCTCGGCCGCGGTCCTTGCCTCTGGGGTGGCCTTCGCGTTGATCGGGCCGAGGCCGGTGCCGCCATTCTGCAGCGTTCCGACGTAGACCGTGCTCTTCCAGGTGCCGTCGATGGTGGCCTTCATCGCGGCAACCGCGAAGTCGTTCCAGTTGTTGACCGCGCCAGAGAGGTAGGCGTCGGGGGCGAAGGCGCTGGTGTCCGACTCCGACCCGATGCCCCACACGCCTGCCTTCTCGGCACCGAGCAGCGTGCCGGCAGAGTCCTCGTACTGGGCAATGACGTCAGCGCCCGCGGCCGCGAGGGCCTCGGCTGCCTGGGTTGACTTGGGCGGGTCGTACCACGTGCCGGTGAAGACCGCCTTGGTGATGATGCTCTTGTCGACCGACTGCGCGCCGAGGGCAAAGGCGTTGATCGACGCAATCACGGTCGAGATCGGGTTTGCTGCGACGAATCCGATGGTCTTGGACTTGGTCTCCTTGGCCGCCAGCACTCCCAGCGCGTAGCGATCGATCCAGTTGTCCGAGAAGGCGACCGTCACATTGGCCGGTGCTGCCGTGTCCTGGATCCACGGACCGATCACGACGAAGTTCACGTCCGAGTGCTTGGTGGCCTCTTCGAGCACGAATGGCTGATAGCCGAAGGCCGTTGCGAAGATGAGCTTGTTGCCCTTGCTGATCAGGTCCTCCATGACGCCCGCGGCCTCCGCGGACTCTGGGATGGGCTCCACCGTGGCAGTGGTCGCGCCTGCTGCCTCAAGCGCTTGACGCGCGTTGTCCCAGGCCAAGGTCCAACTCGAGCCCTTCAGCGGCGAGACGTACACGAAGCCAACCTGCAGCCCAGCGGCGGCGGGTGACGACTCGGCGGGTGATGACTCAGCCGGCGATGATGCGGCTGGACTGCTGGACGCCGAGGAGGAGGTTGCCGCCCCTCCGCCGGATCCGCAGGCTGCGAGCGCCAATGTGGCGACTGCAGCAAGTGTGGCGATTCGCTTCATGTCAGACCTTCCGTGGACGAGGTGGGCGAGGTGGGCGATCAGCCGACTGTTGCCTAAGTTTCAACAGGCGTCAAGCACTTGCGATAAAATTGAAATGAAAACGAGATGTCTCACGAGATCATGTCTGGGTGAGCCGGCCGTAGATGTTCGGGCGGCGCCAGGCCATGTGCCCGGGAATCGTGCGGTAGGGGGCCGGCACGATGAGCTCTTCTTCGGTGCTGCGCAGCCAACGCAGTCTGTCGAGGTCCAGCTCTGCGGTCAGGATGCCGGGCTCGTGGCTTTCGGCGAGGACTCTTTCCGGTCCGGCGATCATGGCGATGCCTGCCGTCAGGCCCGAGCCGTGCTGGGGAAGATCGAGCGCGGCGGGCGCGAAGTGTTGCGCAACGGCGCGGTCCATGAGGTTGACCGTGGTGGCCGTGTACATGTGGTTCTCGATCGCCCTCGCACGGACCAGCGTTCTCCAGTTGTCGGTGTACCCCAGCTCGTCGATCAGCAGCCCACTCGGAATGAGCAGGACCTCGGCCCCCTTGAGGGCGTAGATCCGGGCGATCTCCGGAAGGTGAACCTCACTGCAGATCGAGATGGCGAGTTTGCCCCACGGCATGTCGAACACCGGGAACTCCTCGGCCTCGACGTACTCGAAGTTCCACTGGGGGCCTGACCGGTAGATGTAGGGCCCCTGGGGATGTGTGCGCAGGTAGGCGCCCACGGTCTCACCGTCGGAACCCACGATGACGGAGGCGATGTTGTAGTGGCCCGGAGCATCGGCGCGCTCGATCGATGTCCCGTAGACGACAGAAACCCCGTGGGCCCGGGCCATGTCCGAGATGGGCTCATGCACCTCATAGCGATTGCTCTCGGTGAATGGGCCAGGGAAGTTCTCCGCGAACATCAGGAGGTCGACCCCGAGGGCGCTCGCCATCTGTATGTGGTCGAGCGCGCGCGGGAGATTGCGGTGCTCCTCGTCGCCGAAGTTCGTCTCCGCCGACACCACGCCGAGCCTGATCCTCATCAAGCCACTCCTCTCGTCGTTGAGAACGGAGGCTACGCTCATTGAGTCTGCTGTGTCAGCAGTACCAGTATAATTATTTCATTCATCTTGCAATTGCTCTCAGTGATGGAATACGTTTCGATCAGTCGGCAATCGGAAGGTGGGCGCGCGAATGAGGCAGGGCGTGGTGCGGGTGATCACCCCCAACGAGTGGGCCCCCCCACTAGAGATCGTCACCGGTGGAGAGTGTCGTCCGATCATCTGGCCGGGGATGGGGGCCCGTGAGAGGTCACTGCACCACTTCACGCTTCCGCGAGGCGCCGGCATCCTTCCGTTGCAGCATCCGGGAGAGGCGGTCTACTACGTGATCAGCGGCGAGGTCGAGGTCACCGAGGTCTCTGAAGGATCCGCGCCGACGCTGGTCCCGCCCGGAGGCATGTTCCATGTGGAGCCCGGCACCGCCTATGTGTTCTCCTCGGTCGCCGACGTGTCGGTGGTCATCGGGGGCCCCTGCCCGGTCGACGAGACGATGTACGCCAGCCTCAGCGTCACGGCGCATGGCGGCCGGTAATGGCGATCAAGTACTTCCACCGCGACCGGCCAGGGCTGATGGTGCCGATCATCTCGCGAGACGCCCGCCTGGTCGTGTGGTTGGGCGAGGGCGCGCGCACGGCCAACATGAACTATGTCGTCATGGAGCCGGGCGAGGAGAATGTTCCTCACATCCATCCGGAGTCTGAGGACACCATCATGATCCTCGAGGGAGTGGGGACCATCAAGGACCATGACAACGACGTCGTGCTGGAGTTCTCGGCCGGGGATGTGATCCATGTTCCCATCGGCGTTCGGCATGCGGTGCGGGCTGATCGAGGAAGCACCGTGATCAGCGCGGGAGGGCCCTGCCCGGCCGACACCACCATGCTGCGCCTCGCCGGTGTTGATGTTGAGGAGATCTTGACGAGGCTGGACTCGAAGTGACCCTCGCCGACTTCAGCGACGCGGGAGATTCCGAGCCGGTCAGCGCGGGTCGGCATACCCTCGCGCCGATCATCAGAGCAGTCCGCTCATGAAGCCCCAGGCATTCGACTACCTTGCCCCGACGAGCCTCGACGAGGCTGTCGGCGCACTCACCGAGTTCGGCGACGAGTCCAAGGTCCTCGCAGGCGGACAGAGCCTGCTCCCGATGATGAACTTTCGGCTTGCCCGGCCCACTGCCCTGATTGACATCGGTCGCATTCCCGGGCTCAGGGGGGTGGAGATCGGACCTGATCACGTCACCATCGGCACCCTCACCACGCACCGCGACATGGAGTCAAGCGCCCTGCCTGGACCGCTTGGCAGCCTCGTTCGCAAGGCCGCCCGCCTCGTGGGGCACTACCCCATCCGAGTGCGCGGAACCTTTGGCGGCAGCATCGCCCATAGTGACCCTGCGAGCGAGTGGTGCCAACTGGTCGCCCTCCTCGATGCCACGATGATCGTGTTCGGACCGGGTGGCACTCGAGAGATCCCTGCCCAGGACTTCTTCGTCACGATGTTCACCACCACCCTGGAGTACAACGAGGTGCTCACCGGAGTTCGCGTGCCTCTGCTCGGTGACGACACTCGTGCCAACGTGGTCGAGTTTGCCCGGCGGGCTGGAGACTTCGCCATCGTCGCGATCATGTCGTCGATCGCGGTTCGTGAGGGTGTCGTCACCGACGCACGTCTGTGTGCCGGCGGAGTCGCCGATCGAACCGTGCGACTGACCAACGCCGAGGCCCTTCTGGTCGGAGGCCCGGCAACGGCCGAGGCTTTCGCCACGGCGGCGGACGTCGCTGCTGAGGAGGTCAACCCGATGTCAGACCTTCACGGTGATGGTGACTTTCGGCGAGACCTCGTCCGAGCGCTCACGCGGCGCTCGCTCGTGGGCGACACTCCGTGAGCATCCCGACGTGGGTCGGGCGGCGGCTGCCGAGACTCGATGACCCGGCGATTCTGCGAGGCGAGGGGCGCTTCGTGGCTGACTGCGCCGTTGACGCCCAGTGGCACGCGGTCTTCGTTCGCAGCAGCGTGGCTGCCGGTGCGGTTCGCGGGATCCGTGGGCCCGTTGGTGCGCACCTCTTCACGGCGTCTGACCTCACCGCTGCGCCCATCACGCCGGTACTCAATCGTCCTGACTACGTGCCGGTCGGAATGCCGATCCTTGCAGCAGGAGTGGTGCGGTTCATCGGCGAGCCGGTGGCAGTGGTCTTGGGCAGAACTCCAGCTGAGGCGGAGGATCTCGCCGAGATGGTTGAGGTCGACGTCGATCCGGTTGACCCCGTCCTCTCTGCCGATCTCGCCATCCGCCCCGGTGCGCGCCCGGTGCACGACCTTCCCTTTCCAGGTGACCCGAACACCGTTGTCGACGGTCGGATCCGAACGACCGACTTCGAGGACGCGTGGGCAGAGTGCGACCACCACACGACCATCGAGGTCATGAGCCATCGGCAGTCGGCGGTGCCGTTGGAGACACGCGGATCTGTGGCGGCCTTCGATCGCCGAACCGGTCGCACGACCCTCACCACCTCGACGCAGATGCCTCACGTGGTGCGCACCGGCATCTGCGACTCGCTCGGAATCCCCGCAAGCTCTCTGCGCGTTATCGCACCCGATGTCGGCGGTGCCTTCGGCGGCAAGATGACTCTTGCTCGCGAGGATGTCGCGCTCGTGCACATCGCGCGGACGCTGCGCACGTCGGTCGCCTGGATTGAGACGCGGTCGGAGAACTTCCTGTCGGCCTGGCACAGCCGCGAGCAGGTCTACCGGGTGGCCGGGGGGTTCAAGGAGGGCCGTCTCGTGGCCCTGCAAGCTGACATCGTCGCTGACGTGGGCGCCTACTCCTGCTACCCGGTGACGTTTGGGGTCGAGCCGCTCATGGCAATGGCCGAGCTTCCTGGGCCCTACGCCATCGAGCACTACTCGGTGCGGGCGCGCGCGGTGCTGTCGAACAAATGTCCCATCGCGCCCTACCGTGGCGTCTCTCGCCCGGTTCAGACGCTGGCCATGGAACGGCTCATGGACACGGCAGCGCGTGAACTCGGGCTTGACCCCTGGGAGTTGCGTCGCCGGAGTCTGGTGAGCGCTTTTCCGCACACCTCGCCGTCGGGGCTGGTCTACGACGAGGGCTCCTACGCCGCGTCGCTCGCCTGGGCCGAGGAGCTCGCCCAGCGCGAGAGTCTCGCCCAGCGCAAGGCCGATGCTCTCGGTCGGGGGCGCCTGCTGGGCCAGGGCCTGTCGGTCTTCAGCGAGCGCACGGGCTACGGCACCCCTGCCTTCGCGGCTCGTGGGATGGCCATCACCCCCGGGTATGAGCGCGTCGAGATGGACATGGACCCCTCAGGCGATGTCACCGCGCGCATTGGAGCGAGTCCGCACGGCCAGGGGTTGCACACGTCGCTGGCGCAACTCATCGCAGACCACCTCGGCATCGAGCCACATCGGATTCGAGTCATCTCGGGAGACACCGATTCGACACCCTTCGGATGGGGCAGCTTCGCCAGCCGGTCGATGGTGATCTGTGGTGGGGCGACGGCCAATGCCAGTGAGGCCCTTGCCGAGCAGATCAAGCAGGTCGCGGGCTCGATGCTGGAGTGCTCGCCGCGTGACCTCGTGCTGCGCGGGGGTTACGCCTACGTGGTCGGCTCTGATGTTGGCGTGGCGCTCGACGAGGTGGCGCGCACTGCCTATCTGGCGTCGCACCGCAACCCTGGTCGGGGGCCGGGGCTCTACGGGGAGGGCGTCTACGACCCGGGAGGCACCTTCTCCAATGCCTGCCATGTGGTCGAGGTCGAGGTTGATCCGGAGACGGGGTCGGCCGAGATCGTGCGCTACGTCGTGGTGGAGGATGCGGGCGTCCTCGTGAATCCCGCGATCGTCGACGGACAGATTCACGGCGGGGTGGCGCAGGGCATCGCCAATGCGCTGCTCGAGGAACTCGTCTACGACGAGCATGGCAACCTGCTCACCACCTCATTCCTCGACTACCTGCCACCCACCGCGTGCGAGGTTCCGTTCATCGAGTTGCACCATCT
>CAFBNF010000049.1_pt1 | contig 9121 bp, 11 predicted proteins | sample 7269191 | NCBI WGS metagenome assembly CAFBNF01 (sample SAMEA6814086, study PRJEB35770) | freshwater metagenome | biome: Freshwater; feature: Freshwater reservoir; material: water | place: Czech Republic | collected 2017-05-23 | depth 30m m | reverse complement strand
CTCGGCACCGTTGCTGTGTCCGTCGAGGCCAGGCTTTCCGACCAGCAGTCTCAGCCGGCCACCGAGCTCATCACCCGTGCGCCGCACCGCCTCACGCACCAGCGCTAGTGACTCGCTGACCTGCTGCACGCCCACGACTCCGGCAACCCCGGTCGGAGCGCGATACTCGCCGAACACCGAGCGGAGGGCTCCCGACCACTCGCCGGTCGTGACCCCGGCACGCGCGCACGCGAGCGAGTGCTGCATGAGGTTGGCATCGGTGGCCGCAGCGTCGCGCAGCCCCGCGAGGGCAAGCGCTGCCGCGGCATTGTCGCGCTTGATCCGCCACTCGCCGAGCGAATCGATGGCGCGCTGCTCCACCGCCGGGTCGACCGACATGAACGCGGTGTCGACGTCAGCCAGCAGGGGGTTGGGCTCGGTGGTCTCGAACCTGTTAACGCCGACGATAATCTCGTCGCCGCTCTCGATTCGAGCCCGTCGCGCAGCATGCGACGACACGAGCTGACCCTTCATGTAGCCGCTCTCGACGGCGGCCACAGCGCCACCCATTCCCTGAACCAACTCGATCTCGCTGCGCGCGGCAGCCACCAGGTCAGCGGTGCGAGCCTCGATCACGTGTGAGCCCTCGAAGATGTCGTCGTACTCGAGCAGATCGCTCTCAAAGGCCAGCACCTGCTGGATGCGCAGCGACCACTGCTGGTCCCACGGCCGCGGCAGCCCGAGGGCCTCATTCCACGCGGGGAGCTGTACAGCGCGGGCACGCGCATCCTTCGACAGGGTGACCGCCAGCATCTCGAGCACGATGCGCTGCACGTTGTTTTCTGGCTGCGCCTCAGTGAGCCCGAGCGAGTTCACCTGCACGCCATAGCGAAAGCGTCGCTCTGCAGGATCGGTGATGCCGTAGCGATCACGCGTGATCTCGTCCCACAGTTGAACGAAGGCGCGCATCTTGCACATCTCCTCGACGAAGCGCACCCCGGCATTCACGAAGAAGGAGATGCGCCCCACTACCTCCCCGAATCGCTCGGGAGGTACCTGCCCGCTGTCGCGCACGGAGTCGAGCACTGCAATTGCCGTGCACATCGCATACGCGAGCTCCTGCACGGGCGTAGCGCCAGCCTCCTGAAGGTGGTAGCTGCAGATGTTGGTCGGATTCCACTTCGGAATGTTCGTCACGGTGTAGGCCACCATGTCGGTGATCAGTCGAAGGCTTGGGCCGGGCGGAAACACGTACGTGCCCCTCGACAGGTACTCCTTGATGATGTCGTTCTGAGTAGTTCCCTGGAGGAGAGCCGGATCGACGCCCTGCTCCTCCGCCGCGGCGATGTAGAGGGCGAGCATCCACATCGCAGTCGCGTTGATGGTCATCGAGGTGTTCATGGTGTCGAGCGGGATATCGCGAAAGAGCGCTCGCATGTCGCCGAGGTGGGTGACCGGCACTCCCACCTTGCCGACCTCACCGCGAGCGAGTTCATCGTCGGGGTCGTAGCCCGTCTGCGTCGGAAGGTCGAAGGCGACCGAGAGTCCGGTCTGCCCCTTGGAGAGGTTGTTCCGATACAGCGCATTGCTCGCCTCGGGCGACGAGTGACCCGCATACGTACGCATCAGCCACGGTCGTTCCTTGGCGCGTCGCTCGTCGGTCATCGATCCTCCAGAGTTGTCGTGAAACTCAGTCGTGGGTGTAGAAGCCGCGACCACTCTTGCGGCCGAGGTCGCCAGCCCGCACCATGCGGCGCAGCAACTCGGGCGGGTTGAACTTCTCGTCCTGAGTATCGGCATACACGTTACTGGCGGCGTTGAAGAGGATGTCGGTGCCGGTCAGGTCAGCGGTCTCGAGCGGCCCCATTGCGTGGCCGAACCCGAGCCGGCAGGCGATGTCAATATCTTCGGCGCTCGCCACACCACTCTCGTAGAGCTTGATGGCCTCCACCGACAGTGCTGCGATGAGGCGCGTGGTGACAAATCCTGCAACGTCGCGGTTCACCACAATGCAGGTCTTGCCGATCGACTCGGCGAACGAGCGTGCCGTCGCAAGGGTGGCGTCAGTCGTGTGATGGCCCCGCACCAATTCGCAGAGCTTCATCATCGGCACCGGTGAGAAGAAGTGGGTGCCCACCACACGCCCGGGGTTCGCCGTCGCTGCCGCCACCGCCGTGATCGGGATCGCTGAGGTGTTGGAAGCGAGCACCGTCTCGGGGCGGGTGCACAGCCCGTCGAGAATCGTGAAGAGCTCAGCCTTCAGCTCAAGTCGCTCATAAACCGCCTCGACCACGATGTCGGCCTCGGCCGCGGCTTCGAGGTCGGTCGTGATGGTAATGCTCGCGAGTGCCTCAGTCGCCGCCGAGGCGTCGAGGCGTCCCTTGGCGACAAAACGGGCGAGGGAGGCCTCGATCGACGTCATTCCCCGTTCAAGCGCGTCACTCGATACGTCGCGCAGGGTGACGTCCCAGCCCCAGACGGCCGCCACCTGGGCAATACCAGATCCCATCAGACCCGAACCCACCACCATCAGCCGACCAGTCATCGCTCTCCTCCTCCACAGTTGAGCACAGGCTATCCGCCGACAAGCTCCGCCGCCGCGAGTGCGGTGGCGCCCTCGAGTGAGTGCGGTCACACTGGAGCCATGACATGGGGCTCGTTCTCATACGCCTTTGGCCCGGTGTTGGGCCTCATCGGCGTGGGAGTGCTCGTGCTGATTCTCCGGTGGGCCTACAAGCCGGGTGCAAGCCTGGTCGAGAAGGCGGTTCGGCCGTCGTCGACTGACAACTACGGAATACTCGTGCCGGTGGCCCACCCGGTTAATTACGCCGACGGCGAGGTGCTACGCCGAACTCTTGAGGACGCCAACATTAAAGCAACCCTCGCCTTCACCGTCGAGGGCCCGCGCGTGATGGTGTTCCAGCGCGACGAGCTGATCGCACGTGCCACGCTCAAGGCCCGCCCCACCCGCTGAGCCTCTAGTGCGACGACCCCACCAGGATCCGATGCCTACCTGAAGGCGCGATGTGCTTGCCGACCGTGACCACCTCACGCGTGTGCCAGCGGTTGTCAAAGAGTTTGCCGAGCGCCCAGTAGCGGGTAGGCACTAGGAGAACCATGTTGAGCAGAACAGCGCCTGGTACTCCGAGCGCCAGTGACCGCAGCTTCTGCCCGCGCGGCTGATCAGTGCGCCCGATGAGGTAGAGCGCGCCAGTGCCGTAGCGAACGATGAGGTAGACCATGAAGTACGCCCACAGTGTCAACTGGTGACCCTCGTAGCGACCACCGTGAGTGGAGATGATCGACGCAACGATCCAGATCGCGAACACGGGGGTGAGCGCCATCTGAAGGAGCCCGTACGCGGGGCTGAGCATCTGCTTGGGAGTGAGGTACCTAAACACGTAGGGCAGCATCCACCACCACGATCGGGCCCAGCGGAGCCGCTGGCGGTACGTGCCATTGAAGGTCGACGGCATATCGGTGACGACTCCCGCTTCGGCGACGCCCACCACCTCTCCGCGACGCAGCGCGCGCAGGGCGAGCCAGCGGTCGTCGCCGGTGCCACACTCGACGGCATACGCCTCGAGGTGGTCGTACAGCAGTTCGCTGCGGTAGAGCGCGAGTGCGCCGGAGGTGGTTTCGAGCGATCCCAGCATCGAGCGGGAGGCCCGCATCATCACGCACGAGGTGCCGATGTCCATGTCGGCCGCCCGACTGATCCACGAGTCGGCGTAGTTACGGATGTAGATCATTCCCGTCGCCGCCTGCACGGCAGGCTTCGACATCGCCCGCAGAAGCTGCTCGCACGCGTCGGGGAACGGCTCTGAGTCCGAGTCAACAGTGAGGATGAACTGATACTTCTCGCGATCGATGCCCCGCAGCACGGTCACTTGGGCGCCTCGCTTGCCGGTGTTCTCCTGGCGCAACCAGGTGAGGCGCGGATGCTGAATTGACGGCACCACCGGCACCTTGGAGCCGTCGTCGATGACCACGATGTCGATGTCGACCGTCTGAGCGAGCAACGCTCGCACAGTGCCCTCGAGCCCCCGGGGATCCTCGTTGTACGCCGGCACGATGCACAGAACCCGGCCTGCGGCCACCGGCAATTGGGTGTAACGACGACCCACTACGAAAGCCGATAGGCAGGCTAGAAGTACGAGGGAGCCCAGGCACCAGTAGCCAATCAGCACCAGGTCTCTGGTCTGCATGAAGACCAGCAGCGTCACCGCCGCGAGACCAACGGCGATGGTCAGCAGTACGAGGATTCTCTTCAGCAGAATCGCTCGCGAGCCTGGTCGGCCCATAGTGCTAGCCGTTCTTTTTTGCTGAGACTCGCAACCCGATGATCCCCGCGCACAGGGCCATCGTGACGCCAATCACGATCCAGCCAAGGAGCCCGGTCCCTAAGGCCGACGCCTGTGACAGTCCTAGTCCCGCGGCCCCGACTCCACCCGCTCCAGCTCCGTAGTTCATAACCCCTCCAGCGTCCGTTGAGCAGCTCTTAGCGCTGCATGCTCACCACATATCGGCCGGTGAGACGGAAGGCTTGAGGGTCCGGAGAAAAAACTTTTACGTATCGCCAACTTTGCCGCTGGTGGTCACCGCCCGCGGAAATGGGGGCCCCGCTGAGGGCTCAACCAACCCGGCGGATTTCGGCGCCCAGCCGCTGGAGATCTTCAACAAAGTGGGCGTATCCCCGGTCGATGTGATGAACCTCGGTCACAGTCGTGACTCCGTCGGCGACCAGTCCGGCCAGCACGAGGCCAGCGCCGGCGCGCACGTCGGTGGCTTCCACCGGGGCCCCCGACAGCTGGGCACGGCCGCGCACCATCGCGTGGTGCCCATCAATGCGCACGTCAGCACCCAGCCGTGCGAGCTCGTTCACAAAACGGAAGCGTGCCTCGAAGAGGTTCTCAGTGACGAGCGCTGAACCCTCGGCAATGGCGTTCAGCGCGATGAACTGCGGCTGCAGATCGGTGGGAAATCCCGGATAGGGCAGGGTGACGATATCGACTGCGCGCGGCCGCGAGTTCATCACGACCCGAAAACCGTCGTCGAGCACCTCCACCGTTGCTCCCGCGGTGGTGAGCTTGTCCAGCGCGATGTCGAGGTGCGAGGCCGTGGCCTTCCGCACGGTGATGTCGCCCTGAGTCATGGCTGCCGCCACGGCCCACGTTCCCGACACGACGCGGTCGGGCACCACCGCGTGATCGACGGGCACGAGCGCGTCGACTCCGGTGATCTCTAGGGTCGACGAGCCGATGCCGTCGATGAGCGCCCCCATGCCCACCAGCATCTGGCACAGGTCTCCGAGCTCAGGCTCGCGCGCGGCGTTGTCGATGACGGTTACCCCGGCGGCGAGCACGCTGGCCATCAGGATGTTTTCGGTGGCGCCGACACTGGGAAAGTCGAGCATGATCGCAGCGCCCACCAGTCCACGCGGCGATGTCGCGACGAGGAATCCGTGCTCGACGGTCACCTCGGCTCCAAGACGTTCCAAACCAGCAATATGCATATCGAGCCCGCGCGAGCCGATGGCGTCGCCGCCGGGCAGCGCGATGTCTGCCTCGCCGCAGCGCGCCAGCAGCGGGCCGAGTACGCAGATCGAGGCTCGCATTTTGCGAACGAGGTCATAGTCGGCGAGGTGCGACGGCTTGCTCGGCACGTCGATCACCAGTGTCCGGGCCGCCTTGTCGTGCTCCACCTCACAGCCGAGCCGACGCAGCAGCTCGCTCATGATTTCAACATCGAGGATTTCAGGAACGTCACGCAGGGTGGTGCAGCCCTGCGCGAGCAGACTGGCGGCCATCAGCTTCAACACGCTGTTCTTCGCCCCGTCGACGGTCACCTCACCCACGAGGCGTGCGCCCCCCACCACTCGAAACGCCTGCATGGCCCTCATCGTAGAGCGTGGCGCCCCTCACCTCGACCACTCACTGCCCGAGGAGCGGCCACGCCCGAGTCGCCCTAGGGTAAGGGCATGGTGAACCTCACGCGGATCTACACCCGCACCGGCGACGACGGCACAACCGCGCTCGGCGACATGTCGCGGGTGGGCAAGAACGACCTGAGGCTGAAGGCGTACGCCGACGTCGACGAGGCAAACTCGTCGATCGGGGTCGCGATTGCACTCGGTGAGCTGCCCGAGTCAATGGCCTCGCTGCTGACAAAGATCCAGAACGACCTCTTCGATGTCGGCGCTGATCTGTGCACTCCGATCGTGGCAAACCCCGCGTATCCGCCGCTGCGAGTGCTCCCCGAGTACGTGCAACGACTCGAGGACGCGTGCGACGAGCACAACGAGCAACTCGAGGCGCTGCGGTCGTTCATCCTCCCGGGCGGCTCGGCAGGTGCTGCATTGCTGCACGTGTCGCGCACCGTGGTGCGGCGGGCCGAGCGCAGCACGTGGGCCGCGATCGACCAGCATCCCGACTCGACGAACCCACTTACGGCCCAGTACCTGAACCGACTGAGCGACCTGCTGTTCATTCTGGGCAGGGTGGCGAACCTGCCAAATGGCGACGTACTGTGGGTGCCCGGAGGCGAGCGGTAGGAACCCGCCCCCCACCTCGCCAATCCATAGGAAAGCGTCACACCCGGGGGGGCGGGTGTGACGCTTTCCTGTGGATTTGCGAGGGCGCGGGTGTGTGCGACTTCGCCGCGACCGGTACCTCGGCCATCGTCTTAGTGCAGAAATCGACCGCCGGATAGCCCAGCCGCCCCGTATTGTTCACCAGAGCCACCTCGGGCCGACGCATCAGGGGAGTTCTTCGATGAGCTGGACGAGCGAGCGGATCAATCGAATCTTCGAGGGCATCGGACTCAACACCTACCTGGAGATCGGCATCGAGCACGGCTCCAACCTCAGGGAAGTCAAGGCCAGGCGCTCTGTCGGTGTCGACCCAAGGCCCACCGACCAAGCCGTCGACTTCGCCGAGCACATCGAGGTGCACCGCGCCACGAGCGACGAGTACTTCGACTCCCTCGACCCCCGTACGAGATTCGACTGCATCTTCATTGATGGCCTGCACGAGTATGAGCAGTCACTGCGCGACCTGCTCTGGTCGCTGGCCTTCAGCCACGACCGCACCGTCATCATCCTCGATGACACGCGCCCGGACACCTACCACGGAGCACTGCCGCTGAGCCGCAGCCCCGGTGAGGTGCGCGAGGCCATGGGTAGCCCGTCGCACGGCTGGATGGGCGACGTATACAAGACCCTCGCCTTTGTGAACGACTTCGTCCCACAGTTATCCTTCGCCTCGCTCGTGGGCAAGGACCAGACGATCTTGTGGAAGGAGTCGCGCCCGGCTCGCGCGCAGCTATTCTCCGGTCTCGAGGAGATCTCGCGCTTGGAATACTCGCACTTCCTGCTGTTGCAGGACACGCTCTACAGCACCGAGCCCGAGGATGAGGTGCTCGACCGAGTGCGAGCGTGGCTCAACTCGCCTGACCACTAGCGAATGTGGGTCACAGCCACTCGCAAGCAGGTCTCGGCAAGGCAGACGGCAGCGACCTCCTCGGGCGAGTCGAGGCAAACCGCCTTGACCCGCTCGAGAGCCGCCTCGGCCCGCACCACATCAATGTCGGCCGCAGCCTCCGCCGCCACTACCACAATCGCGACGCGGTCACTATCGACGGAGAAGAAGCCGCCATGAAATGCGACCACCATCGTGGTGCCATCGATCGTCTCGACGCGCACCGTGCCGTCGGACAGCACCGCGAGAACCGGCTCGCGCGCGGCCAGGATGCCGATCTCCCCCTCGACGGTCTTGGCGACCACCTGCTTCGCCGCGCCCGCCTAGACCTTGCGGCCGAGGGCTACGAGCGACACTGAACGCTCGCCCATAACTGCGTTCAGCCCGCCAGCTTGGCGGCATTGCGCTCGACGTCGTCGACGCCACCGCACATGGAGAACGCCTGCTCGGGAAGGTGGTCGTGCTCACCCTCACAGAGGGCCTTGAACGACGACACCGTCTCGGTGACCGGCACGAACGACCCGGACTGACCGGTGAAGGCCTCGGCGAAGAACATGTTCTGTGACAGGAAGCGCTGAATACGGCGAGCGCGACCCACGAGGATCTACACCCGCACCGGCGACGACAGCACCATCGCACTCGGCGACATGTCACGGGTGGGCACGAATGACATAAGGCTCAAGGTCTACGTCTACGTCGACGAAGCCAACTCGTCGATCGGCGTGGCGATCGCGATGGGCGGGCTGCTGTTCATTCTGGGCAGGGTGGCGAACCTGCCAAACGGCGACGTGCTGTGGGTGCCCGGAGGCGAGCGGTAGCGGCCTAGCAGCCACCCCTCTCGGCTATCGCTTTGGAGTCACGCGAGGAATTGCACCGCCTCAGTAGGGATCAATTCTCAGCCCGAGTGGCCGCTTGGGAGGCACCCTTATTTTGACTATGTCAGGTGCCAGCGGCATCGCATTTCTCGGACCTAGTCCAATGCCTTGGGGCGCCTGAGCGCGATAGGTTCGCGCTTGGGTGCCCCCGATGCTGATCAACGTGACAAGGGTTCCCTGAGGCGAGCGCTAGCGAGCCGGAGTTGCGGCGTGAGACGAGCGCAAGCGCCGAGCGGGTCAGGCGAGCTGCCCGAGGGCTCTCAGGCGGGCACGGCCACGAGCGGCCATTCGCGGGTCATCGGACTCCGAGTCAGCCTTGGCCTGCTCGGCGTCGATCTCTGAGGCGAACTCCGCCGACTCGGCCAGAATGGTCACGCCCGCGTCCGTCACCGACATGTAGCCGCCGTCGACGGCGATGCGCAGGTCATCCTCACCCTCCCGCTCCACGCGCACCATGGCGTCATCGACAAGTTGTGCCACGAGAGGGATGTGATTCGGCAGAATGCCGATCTCTCCGGCTGTGGTGCGGGTGAAGAGGAAGGTCGCCTTACCCGACCAGATCTTACGCTCCACGGCGACTATCGCTACGTCTAACTCGGCCACGACTCACAACCTCTCGACTCACGCGTTCCTGACTACAGCTACCCGAACTACAGTTACCCGAACTACAGCGCGACGCCGTAGGTTTCGGCCTTCTTCGCCAGGTCCTCCAGGCCGCCGATCAGGAAGAACGCCTGCTCGGGCACATGGTCGAACTCACCCTTGCAGAGCTTGTCGAACGCCTCAATG
>CAFBNF010000048.1_pt1 | contig 9138 bp, 6 predicted proteins | sample 7269191 | NCBI WGS metagenome assembly CAFBNF01 (sample SAMEA6814086, study PRJEB35770) | freshwater metagenome | biome: Freshwater; feature: Freshwater reservoir; material: water | place: Czech Republic | collected 2017-05-23 | depth 30m m | reverse complement strand
CGAGGCGTTCATCCTGCATCCCGGCGAGTTCGTGCTGGCCTCGACCTATGAGGTCATCACCCTGCCCGACGACATCGCCGGGCGCCTTGAGGGCAAGTCGTCGCTGGGTCGCCTCGGGCTGCTCACGCACTCGACCGCGGGCTTCATCGTTAGTTAGAGCCCTTCCCTGAGTGTCAGTCATGTCAGTTCGGGGGTGTGTCGCTGCGCCCCTTTGTCGGTACTCCTGCCTAATGTGAAGTGCGTCCAGCACGTCAGGGACGTAGGTGGGGAGGGCGGTTGTACCGGGTTCAGCAGGTCAACCTGAAGCGGGGTGGCACGGCGGCCACGGTCGTGGATGAGAACTACGTCCCGGTGGAGCCGGTGCACCGCTGGATCCGCCACCTTGTCGCTCTGCGTCGGTCACCGCGCACCATCGAGACCTATGCCTACGGGGCCCGCTTCTTGATGGAGTTCTGCGATCTCACCGGCAAGGAGTGGGGGTCGCTGTCCCTGGAGGACCTCGGTCAGTTCGTGAACTGGATGCTGCTGCCCGGCAGCCTCCCGGCGCGAGACGTCGTGTCCATCGCGGAGCAGCCGGTCGCTCGCTCGGAGACCACGGTCAACCTGTACCTGTCCGGTGTGTGGTCCCTCTACGAGTTCCACCACCGCGCGGGCATGCCGTTGAACTTCCCGTTGTGGATCAGCGCCGACGGCTCCCACACGCCTTACAAGTCCGACCTGATGGCGATGGGGGAGCGGCTTCGTCGACCGATCGAGTTGACCGAGACGAAGCGCCGACCGAAGGTCCTCAGCGTCGAGCAGATCCATGCGATCACGAGCGCTCAAGAGCGGCTGCGTGATCGCTTCCTGTTCGCGTTGCTCGCCACGACCGGCATCCGCATTGGGACCGCGCTCGGTCTGCGTCACGAGGACTTCCAGGGGTGGAATCGGACGCTGCAGGTCGTGCGGCGGGAGAACGCCAACGGCGCCCGTGTAAAGGGCAGCGCCTCCACCGTCGCGAAGGAGCCCACCCCGAAGTTGCTGACCGGCGAGGTGGTGCGCCTCTACTCCGAGTACATGCACACCGAGTACGGCGACCTCGACTGTGACTACGTGTTCGTGAACCTCTGGTCCGGCCGCATCGGCGCACCGATGACCTACGCGACTGTGAACGACCTCGTCCGCCGGACTCGTGAAGCGGTCGGCTTCTGGTTCACGCCGCACATGTTCCGGCACACCTTCGCGACGCTGCACCTGGAAGCAGGGGTGCGCCCGGACATCGTCGCCGAGATGCTCGACCACGCCAGCAGCCAGACCACCACGGACATCTACGGGCACGTCAGCCCGCAGGCGCTCCGCCGAGAGATGGAGTCAGCCGGAGTCATCACCGGCGCCCTGGCGACCGTGGGGGCCCTGTGACGGTCCGTTCACTGAAGAGCACCAAGAGCCGCCAGGAAGCCTGGCAGAAGGCTCTGGACGCCGCCGTGCGCCCGGAGTTCAACGTCGACGTTTACGTCGCCCGACCAGGCGACCGCGTCCTCTACGGCACGGCCTGCGCCGTACCGTCATGCGGAGCACCCTCACGAGCCATCGGCGGCCTCTGCTCCGGACACGGCCTGCTTTGGAAGCGGACCGGGGGCACCGACCGTGACACCTGGGCCGCGACCGATCCGCAGTTGCCCGTGCGTGACCGGGTCATCGAGGAGTGCCCCGTCCACGGCTGCGACCGCTCACGACACGGCCGGTTCTGCCAGACGCACAACGCACGTTGGGTCTCCCACGGACGCCCGGACCCGGAGGAGTGGGCACGGACCACCGGCGAGGCGACCTCGGCCACCGGTGCCGTCCCGGTCGCCTGCTACATGCCCGGCTGTGCGTTCCCCACCAAGCCAGGCGTCGAAGCCAGCACCCTCTGCGACTCCCACTACATGCGCTACTACCAGTGGAAGCGCACCCACCCCGGCGCCAGTGAGGCCGACTTCGCCTACGACGTCGAAGTCCGCGCCCTCCCCAAGTTCTGGTTCGTCCCACGTCAAGGGCAGATCAGCCCCGTAGTGCAGCGAGAGATCCAGTACGCGGTGCAGACCCGTCACGACGAAGGCACCACGACATGGCGAGCCGACATGCATGTCGGCCTCATCGATACCCTCGCGCGTCTCGGCATCGACTCGATCCTCGACCTCGCGCCGCTGCTTGAAGCGACCGACGCCCGCGTCACCCCGGCTGCCAAGGCCGCCAACGTCGAACTCTCCGCAATGGTGCCCAACGGTAACCAGCGTGGGTTCCTCCGCTACACCCTCGACGTCCTCCAGACACTCGAACTGCGGGTCAGCGGCCTCAACGAGTACGACCGCGACGTGTGGCGCCTGCGGGAACTCGGCATGTTCGAGGCGCACCAGTACGAAGCCACCCCTAACCTCGACTTCCGACCCCTCCGCCACTACCCCTGGATGCACCGGCTTGCCAAGCGGTGGATCAAGTGGCGCATCAGCACCGGGGCGAAGCCCAGCACCCTCAACGACTGCGTGCGCGGGCTGGTGACCTTCGCGTCCTACCTCGACGACGAGGGTGAGCCGCTGGCCAGCCCTGCTGACCTCGACCGCGACCTCCTCATCGACTACCACCGCTGGGAGCGCGAGTCGGGCAAGGCGGACGCCACCATCAAGCGTGAACTCAGCGCCCTCAACACCTTCCTGCACCAGGTCCGGCTCAACGAATGGGAACCGCGCCTGAAGTGGAACGCCGCCTACTTCCGAGGCGAGTACGGGAAGGGCGCTACCACGCTCCCGCGCTTCCTCCACCCCGACGTTCTGGCTCAACTGCAGGCCGAGTCGGCGCTCGCAATGCTGCCCAGCGACGTCCTCCGCACCATGATCCGCGTCGTCCTCGAAACCGGACTGCGCATCAGCGACCTGCGACGCCTCCCGCTCGACTGCGTCTACCTAGACGGAGAGCGCGACCCCAACCTGCGCCCCTTCAACTGGAAGATGAGCCGCGAGTTCGCGATCCCTATCAGCCACGCCCTCCACGCTCACATCAAGGTCCAGCAGGAGCGCGTCCGAGACCAGTACCCCGACAGCCCCTGGCTGTTCCCGCGCGACCTCCGCAACCCCGACGGCAACCACCCCTACACCTACGGCGCGTTCAAGCAGCAACTCACCGCATGGATCGAATCCCTCGACCTCCGCGACGAGAACGGCAAGAGCATCAAGGTTTCCGGGCATCTGTTCCGCCACTCCGTCGCAACGCTGATGCTCAACAACGGCATGTCCCTCACCGCCGTCCAGACCTACCTCGACCACGACCGGCTAGAGACCACGATGATCTACGCGAAGGTCATCGACACGACCTTGCGCAAGGAATGGCAGGAGGCTCAGGACGCGATCCGTGTCAACATCAACGGCGAGATCCTCCCGCCCATGACCGACGGTATCGAGAGCAACTCCCGCTGGCTGAAAGACGAAATGGCCCGCGCCAACCAGGCCGTCGCTCACGGCTGGTGCGGCCGTGCACCGCAAAGCCCCTGCCCGCACGCCAACGCATGCTTCGACTGCGACGACTTCTCCAGCGGACCTGTCTTCCTCGGCGGTATCAAGAGCGTCCGCGACCGAGCCATCCAGACCGCCGAGCAGGCCGAACAGGAGGGCCGCGTCCGCGTCGCCGAGATGAAACCGCAAAGTCGCCGGGAACATGGCCAACGTCATCACCGCCATCGAACGAGCAGTGGAGGAAACCCGTGCCCACGAAGGCTGAACGCGGTCATCGGGCCGTCACCCTCGTTAGCGTCGCGCCCACCGAACCGGAAGCGACACACGACGACGGCAACGTCACGCCGATACCCGCGCCTGTCCCGGCCGCCCGCGGCCGGCACGCTGGGATGGTCGAAGCCGCCCAACGACGAACCAGCGGTGCGCGTGATCGCATCACAGCGGCCATCGAGCGGCTCTCAGCGGCCGGAGAACCAGTGAACGTCTCTGCCGTCGCGCGAGAGGCACGCTGCAGCCGTGAGACCGTCTACGCCCACCGGGACCTGTTCGTCAGCGTCGCTCAACTGCGCGATCAGCGGTGCACCGGGCACGGCCGCAGCGCCACCGGCGCAACGCGCGCCACAGCCGCATCCGCAGATGCTCGGCTCCGCAACGCCAACGCAGAGATCGACCGCCTCAAGGCCGACAACGCGCGCCTCCGAACCGAACTAGCGGCCGCTCGCCAGGCCATCGCCGACCGACTGGGTGAGGCGTTCTAACCCCTCCATGACCTTGTCCCGAGCCGTCAACGCGTCACACGGGCAACACCATGGAGTCGTACGTCATGCGATTAGCGCCGATACGCGTGAAGTCGGACGCGTGTCACGTTCTCCGTGGCGGCGGCCATACAAGGGTGAAGGGGGTGCGCATGCAGCCACAGGACGAGCGAGAAGCACGGTTCCAGCACCTGTTCGTCGCGCACCAGCGCGCCGTGATCGCCTACGTCGCCCGACGCACTCAACCTCCCGGCGACCTCGCCACCGCTGAGGACATCGCCAGCGTGGTGTTCATGACCGCCTGGCGTCGGCTGGATGCTGTCGGCCCGGACCCGCTGCCCTGGCTTCTCGTGACCGCCAAGAACGTGATGGCTGACAACCGGCGCGGCCAGGACCGACGGGCGGGCCGAGAAGGTCGGCACGCGCGAGACCGAACCCTCACTGCGTTGACCTCAGCCGACCCAGCGGACAGCGTCACCGACGCTATCGCCGTCCGTGTTGCACTCGCACAACTAAGCGAGCGGGACCGCGAACTCGCGATCCTTGTCGCATGGGATGACTTGACCATCGCCCAAGCCGCGCAGGTCCTCGGCATCAAGCCAGACGCAGCAAGGGCACGCTGGAAGCGGCTCCGAGAGCGACTTGCTTCGGCGCTCGCCGACCCCAGCGAACCAGTGCGTCACCACACGCTTTCACGGGATCACGGCGGATCCCCTCTCACAGACCTCGCGATGGAGACATGACCATGACTACTGACTCTGACCTCATCACCCGGCTTCGGGCAGCAGATCCGGTCGCCGACGCGACGCTGCCCGAACTCGACTTCGACGCGATCACGCGCACTGCGGTGACCAGCCTGGCGGGCCACCGGAGCACCAAGCGCAACCGGGTAGTGCGCCTTGCACTGGTCGCCAGTGCCGCTGCCGTCGCCATGCTGGCGATCCCCGTGATCTCCCCCCACGTCCCCAACGGGACAGGCAGCAACCAGACAGCACTCGGTGTCTGGGTTCCGAACGCGGCAGCCGCTGACCTCGACGTTCTCGCAGCCAAGGTCACATCGGCCCCCATCGACGAGCGGTACGCGTACTGGAGCGAGCAGCAGGTCAACCTGACCACGATGTTCGACAACCCCGACACCGCCCCGGCCCGGTACTGGGACGAGCGCACGATCCAGCAGTGGCGGGGAGTTACGTGCGACGACCGAGTGATCGAGACCTGGCAGCCCTACAAGTTCCTCAGCCCGCAGGACGAAGCAACGTGGAGGGCGTGGGCACAGAGGCCGATCGTCGGCCCCGATGACAAGACAGCCGCCGACGGAGGCACCCGCACCTGGTCCGGCGCCCAGTTGTGGGAGACGCCCGCGAACGGAGAGCCCAGCAACCCGTGCGAGCGCGGAGGCAGCCTCGCCAACCCCACACCTGAGTACGCGGCTTCGCTCCCCACCGAGCCCTCGGCGTTGCTCGACCGCCTCATCGCCGACAACGGAGCCATCAGCACGCCCGATGACGTCGCCAGCGCCCTCATCTCCGTGCTGAGCATCCCGTGGCTCCCCCAGGAGCAGCGTTCAGCCGCCATCGAAGCGGTCGGGCTGCTGCCTCAGCCCTGGATCGTTACCGAGCGGTTCACCGTCGCTGGACACCCGGCCCTGCGACTGTCCCGCGAGGCAAGCGGAATCCGCGAGGACCTGGTCGTCGTGGCCGCCGCTCCGGGCGTGTGGGAGCGGACCTCCACCATCACCGACCCGGCCAGCGCCACTGAGTGGTCCGGCGGCAACTACAGCGGTCTCCCCGCCGGGACCGTGGTTGCCTCAACGAAGGTGACCTCATCAGCACTCGTGCCTGACAGCAGCGCCACCCCCTGACGGCCACCCCTCCACTGGTGCAAGACCTCACCGGAGAACACAGCAGTGCCCTTGCCTTGATGGCAAGGGCACTGCTGTCTTGGAACCCAGGGTTGTCTAGGACTGCTTGTTCCGGCGGTACTCCGACGCGGTCGCGCCACGCTGACCCTGGTACTTGGAGCCCAGTTCCGGATGCCCATACGGGCGAAGCGACGGCGCATCCAACTCCATGAACGACACCTGGCCGATCTTCATCCCCGGCCACAGTTTCACCGGCAGCGTCGCCACGTTCGACAACTCCAACGTCACCTCACCGGTGAAGCCGCTGTCTACAAAGCCCGCCGTCGCGTGAATCAGCAGCCCCCAGCGCCCCAGGCTCGACTTGCCATCCACGCGAGCAACCAAGTTGTCCGGCAGGCTCAACGTCTCCACAGTCGTCCCCAGCACGAACTCACCAGGGTGAAGGATGAAAGGATCCCCGTCCGGCACGACGATCTCGCGCGTGAGGTCCGGTGCAGCATCAAACGGGTCGATACACGTCGCAGTGTGGTTCACCAACAGGCGGAACGACGTGCCCAGGCGCAGGTCGACGCTCGCCGGTTGGATCTGGCTGTCCTCTAGGGGGTCAATCTTGATGTCACCGCTGGCAAGAAGCCGCCTGATGGTGCCGTCGCTGAGGATCACGCCTACCCGCCTGCCCTGTCGAAGGAGTGGTCGAAGACTAGCCGTTCTGACATGTCCACCACGTATATCGGCAGGTCAGAGCCAGTGTAGGGACTCAGCACTTCAGACAATCATCGACCCCGGGTTCTCGGGCCACGTCACCCTCGAACTGTCGAACGTGGCCACGCTGCCCATCATGCTGTGGCCCGGCATGAAGATCGGCCAGCTGTGCCTGTTCCGGTTGTCATCGCCGGCTGAGCACCCGTACGGGTCGAGCGTTTATGGCTCGCGGTACCAGGGTCAGCGCGGCCCCACGCCCAGCAAGTCGTACCTCAACTTCCACATCACGCCGGTTGACTGAACTCGCCAGCCCTCACACAGCCCACCGATCAGGCGGGCTGCGATTCCGGCCCGATGTTGAGGGTCTGCGCGCGATCGCGATTCTGCTGGTGGTGGGTTATCACGCCGGACTGCCGTTCGTGCCCGGTGGCTTCATCGGTGTCGATGTCTTCTTTGTGATCTCGGGCTTCCTCATCACCGGACTGCTGGTGGCCGAGGCCCGCACCACCGGGCGGGTCGCACTGGCCTCTTTCTGGGCGCGTCGAGCGCGCAGACTCTTGCCCGCCGCGGTGCTCGTTCTGGTGGTCGTCGCGGTGATCTCGTGGCTCGTGATTCCGGCCATCGACCACGAGCTTGTCGGCGGCGACATCATCGCCGCGAGTCTGTACGTCTCCAATATCAGGTTCGCCGCGCAGGCCACCGACTATCTGGGCGCGGGCCGCGCGGAGAGCCCGGTACTGCACTTCTGGTCGCTGGGCGTGGAGGAGCAGTTCTACCTCGTGTGGCCGCTACTCGTGCTGGTCGTCGCCGTGCTGATCGTGTCGCGCGTGGCGCTGCGCACGAAGCTGCTGCCAAGCCTCGCTGTGGTGCTGGCGGTGTTGGGCGTGCTGTCGTTCGTGCTGTCGCTGCGGCTGACCTCCACGTCGGAGCCGTGGGCCTTCTTTGGCACCCCCACCCGCGCGTGGGAGTTCGCCGTGGGCGGGCTGATCGCGATTGGCGCAGCGGCGGGGTGGGCCATGCCGCGACAACTGCGTGCGGTGCTTGGAATTCTTGGTGTGGTGGTACTGCTCGCGACGGCTGTGCGTCTCACGTCTGAGGTGCCCTACCCCGGAACTGCTGCAGTGTGGCCGGTGCTGGGGTCGGCGCTGCTGCTGGTCGCGGGCACCCGCCGCCCAGACGACTCGTCGGTGCCCACCGACGAGGTGTTGGGCTCATGGCCAATGCGTTCGATTGGCCGGCTGTCGTACTCGTGGTACCTCTGGCATTGGCCGATGCTGGTGCTGGTCGCCGCATGGCTCGGCCCGCAGAGCGTGCTCGCACGAACGTTGCTCGTGGTGCTGGCGCTCGTGCCAGCGGCGCTGGCCTTTCGATTCGTTGAGCGGCCGATTCACCACGCACGCGTTCTCGTGGAGTCACCCAAGCGATCGCTGCTGCTGGGGGCCGCACTCTCGCTGGTGGGCGTTGCCGCTGGTGTGGGCCTATGGCTGGCCCAGGGCGGTGGCGCGTTCGCCTCGAACACTCCCGCGACGTCGGCATCGGAGAACGACACTGTGCGCACACCCACCGGAGGCGGAGCAGCGGGGCAGTCGCCCGCGCCGACACCGCCGGCAGGCACTCCTGCACTTGCTCCCGCAAAGACGGGCGACGCGATCACTCCTGCTCCGCTCAAGGCACGCGGCGATCTTCCCTCGATCTACAGCGACGGATGCCACGCGCCGATACCCGCCACCACATGGGAAACGTGCGCCTTCGGCGACACGACATCGAACACCACCGTGGTTCTGCTGGGCGACTCCCACGCGGCTCAGTGGTTCCCGGCGCTCGACGCCGCGGGGAAGAAGAACAAGTGGAAGGTGCTGGTGCGCAGCAAGAGTGGGTGCACTGCGCCCGACGTGACGCTCTACCTCAGGGCGCAGGAGCGTCCTTACACCGAGTGCGACGACTACCGCGCCGCGCTGCTCGCGGACCTCACCGATTCCACCGGGTCCGATAAGCCCAGCCTCGTGCTAGCCACCAGTACCCAGACCGATTCGCTGGTGAGCCGGTCGAGCGGCGAGCGAGTGTCGGGCGCCGCGGCGCAGCAGGAGTGGCGCGCGGGCTGGAAGCGCACGCTAATGAGGCTGTCGAAGGCCGGAGTCCCTGTGGTGGTGCTACGAGACACCCCGTGGCCCGGAACCGACATGGCCAAGTGTGTCTCGCAGCATCTCGACGATCCCGGTGCGTGTGACCTCTCGACCGACACGCTGTCGCCTACCAGCTTCGACATCGATCTTGTGAAGGGCATCGAGGGGGCCTCGGCGATTGACCTCACCGACGCGCTGTGCGCTGGCACGACGTGTCCGGCAGTGATCGG
>CAFBNF010000046.1_pt1 | contig 9440 bp, 8 predicted proteins | sample 7269191 | NCBI WGS metagenome assembly CAFBNF01 (sample SAMEA6814086, study PRJEB35770) | freshwater metagenome | biome: Freshwater; feature: Freshwater reservoir; material: water | place: Czech Republic | collected 2017-05-23 | depth 30m m | reverse complement strand
TCCTACGAATGCGACGCGACCGGCCGGAGCTCGGTCGGCGCCTACCAGGTCGATCTCCGGACTGTTCGTGCGTGGCCACCAACCTCCGACCTCGGTCACGCCGGGCCACACCGAGTCGGGCAGCATGCGGGACAGGGCCGCTCGCACGACCGGCTCAATCGCGCGTCCGCGCCAGGACTCGTAGGAGCGTTCGACGCGAGCCATGGCCAGGTCCGGGCGCTCCCGGTCGACCTCGCCGAGGGCGGGCTCGACGAACGCGAGCCAGAACCTGAGTGAGGGGTCGGCCACCCGCCATCTACGGTCCTTAAGGGCCGGCTTGGTAGACAGCGGCTCGTCGGCGGCAACGACCCGCTTGGCGATCAACGTGCGCAGGTTCGCCGTCAGCGTGGAGTTCGACATCGACCCTCCAGCGATCGAGTCGTGGATGCCGGTGAACGTGCGCTCCCCACGACCACCGATCGCGGTGAGGACCGCTCGCGCGTAGGTGGCCTCGGGGAACTCAGCGTCCAGCACGCGCGCACCGGACACGACCAGCGCGCTGGTGGATCGGGTGAACGACTCGCGCAGGAAGTCTTCGCGGGTCATACCTGGCTCCCACTCTTGCGCGACCAGCGGCAGTCCGCCGGTGACGAGGAACGCGTCGAACGCGTCGAACGGCGCGAGACCAGTCATGGCTGCAACATCGCGCGGCGTGAGGACATCGAGCACCAGCTCGGTCGACCTGCCGTGGAAGGGCTGGTCGACGGCCCCAAGATGCTCCATCATCGCCAGATCGCTTCCGAGCAGGAGCAGCAGCACCGGCTTGGCGGCCAGCACCCTGTCCCAGACCCGCTGCAGCTCCCCGGCACCGCCGGGCATGCCCTCGAGCAGCCAGGGGACCTCGTCGATCACCACGATCGACGGCCCGCTGTCCGGCAGCGCGGCAGCGAGCAGTGTCAACGCGGCGGTCAACGTCGTCGGCGTATTCCCCGCCGCCACTGCCGCTCCGGGCAGAGTCGACGATGCGATGGCCTCAGCGAACGCGGCCAGCTCCGCAGGCGGGTTCGCTCCGCGCGCGGCCTGGAAGAACAGCGACGGCAGTCCGGCGCGCGCGATGAGCTCGGTGACCAACCGGGACTTGCCCACCCGGCGTCGCCCGCGCAGCGCCACCGCGATGCCGCGGTCTTCCCGCCGCCCTCGCTTGACGTCCTCCAGAAGCCGCGCCAGCTCGTCGAGCTCCCGCTGCCTGCCGACGAATGTCATCCCGCACCTCCTACAGCGAAGAATACTACACTTAAGAATACTATTGTTTACTAGAGTATCGGACGAGGTCGGTTGGGTGCGCGACCTGTGGGGCGGGTGCTGCCCCCTTACAGTGGGGTCTCGCATCCGAGTGACGGATCGAAACCAGGAGGCGACTGATGGCTGACGACATTCGAATCTTGCCGACAGAGTGGGTGGGGACGGTCAGGACGAGCAGCTGGGGAATTGTCACACCCCACCACCCACACTTTCATTCCCATGCACACCTTGAGCCCGGATGGCACACCACCGACAACAACGTGACATTCAGGATTGACCAGCAAGAAGGCCCCTTCTTGGAGCTGACATTCATCGCCAGTGACCATGAGAGCAAAGCGGTCGGCGTACTGTCGGCCGACAGCCGAAGTCTGAAAATTGCAACGCTCGAGGTGACCTTCCACCTTGTTGTCGATGGCGACCGCATGTCGGGTGACGGGGAGGCCCGGGCCCATGGCGCATCGGAACGGCGAGGTACGTTCGCCGCCAAGATGGTCGAACTCACCGCCAAGTCCTGACCGGCACCCTCGACTCCAATCGTGGCGTCGCCAATCCGACGTAAGCCCGGACTCCGCGGGTGCATCCGGAAATGGCCGTGTGAGCGACAGCGTGGGTAGGCTCACACGACGTTGAAGGGATGCCGACATGAAGACACGGTTCATCGGTACCGCCTGTGGGCTGGCGCTCGTTCTGGGTGCGTTGGGGGTCCCAACTGCTGGCGCTGCCACCGTGGCCACCTGCAACGGGGCTCGGGCCACGATCGTTTCGTCGGCTGCCATCGTTACCGGAACCCCGGAACCCCGGGGCGCGGTGAAGATCAAACTCGCCGCAACCGCCATCCCTGGCGAGTACACGTTCCTCCTCGGCTATGCCGACACGATCGGCAACCGAGGCTGGAACGAAGCTAGCTATGCCGGTTACCCCAGCATCAACGTCGTTCCCTGAGCCGCACCGCGCCAACACTCCCTCCACCCTCGCGATGGGCGGGTGGGTGAGCGTGTCGGTGATCGGGTCGGTCGCCGACCGGTCTTCGTGGTGGGACCTGCCGTGCCGGCTCTCGACTGAGATTCCTGGAAGCACCTCACGCCCCAACTGCTCTCGTCGGGCGTCAGGTAGCCCAGCGAAGCGCGTGGCTGGTGCTCGTTGTGCCTCCGGCGGTAGTCCTCGGCCATGATCGTGCCTTCGAGGAAGGGTGTGGAACTGCTCGAAGGCAATCTGCTCGTCACGGAGCCCGCTGTTGAACGATTCCACGATCGGGTTCTGCCACGTTGATCCCCGGCGATGAAGACGATGTCCGCTGGGCTCACACTGCACAAGCCCTTTCGAGCGCGGTGAATTGCGAACTACACCATCTGCCAAGTCCACGGCGTGCCGCTGCTCCTTCGCACGATCATCTTCATCTCGAGCCACTCCAAGTGAGCAAGTGCCTCTCCCACGGCGGCGCGCCTCATATCAGACGTGAGGCTTTCGAATGGTCGAGACCACGGCAGTTGGTGTGCAACGCTCCACGTCGTGAGTCCCGGATCTGCAGCAACCGTGTTGGCAGTCTCGATCAGGCGGGCGTCGTGGTGTTCGAGGATTGCGTTGACGCGGCCGTCGAGATCGCGCAATGGCCACTCGTGGGCCGGAAGGACCCAATCGGCCTCGAGGCCGAGAAGCAGTCGCAGTGAGGCCAAGTAGGCAGCCAACGGATGGGGGGGCTGACCTGGCCGTCGAGAGACGTTGGGTGTCACGCGAGGGAGGACGTGGTCGCCAGTAAGAACCTGACGGCGCTTCTCGTCGAACAGACACACGTGGCCAGGGGAATGACCGGGTGTGCCAATCACCCGGAGGGACGGGTCGATGTCCACCAACACCTCCCCGTCTCTCATCAGTCGATCCGGAGACGGCATGTCAAGGTAAGTCACTGCCTCGACCATGTCTTCCGTGACAGCCATCACTTCATCCAGAGGTGCGCCACACTCGGTGAGAAAGCGCCGGTAGCTTGTCAGGAAGTCCTTCAGTTGTGTCGTTGGCGTAGGGACCAGGAGCGCGTCGCGCTCATGGAGGCAGATGCGTGCTCCGGATTCCTGCCGGATGGGTCCCGCCAGGCCGAGGTGATCGGGATGGGCGTGCGTCACCACTACCGCTTGCACGTCACGAACGGCATAACCAATCTGCGCAAGTCCGCTCTCGAGGGACTCCCAACTCTGCGGGGTGTTCCATCCGGCATCGACCAACACGATTCCCTTGGGCACTTCGCGCACGTAGCAGACGACATAGCGCAAGCCCTCGAGTGGGAGGGGAAGCCTCAGGGCCCACAGCCCGCTGTCGATCTGGGCGGGGGTCGAGTCAACATGCTGAGACTTCGACGTGATCGGCCATTCCTCGGCCAGTCGACTGAGTGCCTCAGCTGAGCGGTTAGGAGCGTTCACGCGACCGATGGGCGACGAGCAGATCACCCGCATGTCGTATGTGGAGGCTCATGGCCTCGCGGGCTTCCTCTTCATCTCCGCGCTCCATCGCTCGAAGAATCGCTGAGTGGTCGTGCACCGATGCGGCGGGCCATCCCTCGATGGTGCCGAAGAAGCTCCGGGGCACGTATTTCGCGGCGGTCCCAATGAACCATGCGACCTTCGGAGAGTCGGCGCACAGGTTGACGAGGCGATGGAACTCGTAGTTTGCTACGTCGACGCGATTGGCGTCTTCCTCCTTCAAGCCATCGTTGATCTCGTCCTGGATCTCACGCAGTTGCTCGATGTGCTCGGCACTGATCCTCCGCGCCGACCGCGCAGCGAGTTCGCCTGCCAAGATGCTCTGCACCCAGAAGACGTCGCGAACATCATTGCTCGACAGGTCGGCGACGGCGAAGCCGCGGCGAGGCTCGAGTCGCAAGAAGCCCTCGCCCCGGAGAATGAGCAGGGCTTCCCTGACCGGAGTGATGCTGATGTCAAGTGAGTCGGCGATGCTCTCGGCGCGGACGAAGGTTCCCACAGGGAGCTCTCCCGCAATGATCGAGTCGCGCAGATAGTCCGCCGCTTCGTCGCTTAGCTGTTGACGCCTTCGCTGCCTCACATCTCACCCCTTCCAGCGTTCCAACGACTTGAGGACACCGACTCACGCGGCTATTGGATATATTGTATTAGGTTGTGGCCCGACGCCAATCGGCAGGAGACAGAGTATGACAAAACGAGAGCGGGATGCTGTGATCGTGGCGGCCTCGAGGTCTGCGGTGACCCGAGCCTCAAAGGGTGCCTTTGCCTCCACACGCCCCGACGATCTCGCTGCTTCAGTGTGCGCGCAACTCTTGTCGGACTGCGGGCATCCCCCGGTTGACGAGGTGATCGTGGGCTGTGGCTACCCCTGGGGCGAACAGGGGTACAACGTGGCACGCGCCATTGCCCTGCTTGCTGGTCTGCCAGTGTCGACGCCAGGCGCTACCGTCTCCCGCCTCTGCGCTTCGTCGTTGCAGGCGCTTCGGATGGCGCATCACGCCATTGCCATGGGGGAGTGCGAGAGCGTACTCGTGGCCGGGGTGGAGTCGTTCTCTCGTGTTGGTCGAGACAGGCATCTCGCCGAGCCCAACCCCCGTCTCGCAGCGGACGCTGACCTCGGAATCGACTACTACCTCCCGATGGTCGAGACTGCCGAAAGAGTTGCGCGTGACTATGGGGTGTCGCGCGAGGAGATGGATCGCTTCGCGCAGAGAAGTCAGGAGCGCGCACTCAGTGCCTACCAATCAGGATTCTTCGGCCACGAGATTGTGCCGCTGGCCAACGCCGACGGAACCGTGATCGATCGTGATGAGGGACCGCGCGCCAACTCCACGTTGGAGAAACTCAGCCAACTCGAACCTGTGGTGGGCGGCCGGGTTACCGCTGGCAATGCCTGCCCTCTCAATGATGGGGCGGTCGCCCTGCTCGTCATGTCCCCTGAGGCCGCAGCCGCCCACGGCGCTCGCCCGCGCGCTCGGATTCTGGGTTCAAGCGTCGCTGGTGTGAGCCCGGAGTTGATGGGCATCGGCCCCATCCCCGCGGTCAACATGCTGCTCTCTCGTCTGGGAGTGGCCATCGCCGACATCGATCTGGTCGAGGTGAATGAAGCGTTCGCAGCTCAGGTCATTCCGTCTGTCCGTGGCTTCGGCATGGACTCCGATGATCCGCGGCTGAACGCGCGAGGCGGCGCTATCGCAATCGGACACCCTTTCGGAATGACCGGTGGACGGCTCGTCACAACGTTGATCAATGGACTCGAGCACGACGACAAGGAAGTTGGCCTGGTGACCCTCTGCGTCGGAGGTGGGCAGGGTCAAGCGATGCTCATCGAGCGGATCCGCTCCTAGGGCCGACCGTCGTTCCGATCGGCAATCCGATCAGCATGGGCGAGGAGTTCGGCGCGAAACTGCGGGTGAGCGATGGCAGCGAGAGCGTGAGCACGGTCGCGCACACCAAGGCCTTGGACCTGCGCTGAGCCCCACTCAGTGATGACGATTGACACGTCGCTCGCTGGCACCGTTGTGAGTTCGACAGGTCGAGGAACAATGCGGGAGACCCGATGGGCCTGGGCTGTTGACGGGAGAACGAACACCGACTGTCCCCCCGGAGACTTCACCGCCGCCGCGGCGAAGTCGGGCGCCCCACCCATGGCCCCCACGTACCGACCGCCTGCAGCCTCAGTATTGATGTTCCCGGCGAGGTCCACCTGCACCGCCGCGTTGATGCTGTGCAACCCGACGAGCCCGACAAGAGATTGGCCGTGAGTCTTCTCGACTCGTTCAAGAAGCACATTCCCCTGTGAGGCCCACTCGCGCACCTCGCGACCGCCGAAGAGAGCTGTGGCGATGGCGGGGTGACCCGTGTCGAGGACGCCGCATGCCCACAACTGAGCGGCAACCGTCGATAGGGATCCACTGCGAACCCGAAGCCCACGCCGCGACTGCAGCCCGGCAAGTGCTTCGTCGACGACTCGCCCCAGCCCTAGCTGGACGATCGCGCCGTCTGGCACGGTGCGCCCGACGATTGCTGCCATGGGGTTCGAAGCATCGCCGAGAGCTGGCGCAGTGACATCGCCGAGGGGGCTTGACGTACGTGCCAGGACCTCCACGACGTCTGCGGCGACGGCGCATGTTGTGGTCACCCAGGGTGCAGTCTCATCGACCTCCACCAACGTGGTGCGCGCCCCGTCGATGGCGGCCGGCAAGTACTCGGCCGTCATCGACAGCGAATGCAGTCCGTTCCTCTCGGGAGCCACCTTCGCAAGAACGACGATGTCTCTGCCGGCGAGGAACTGCGGGATCTGGCTGTACGGGAGCCGGACGATGACATCGCTGCCCGGTGTCCGGGGCGGCTGCCCAAACCATCCGAATCTCAGGATGGTGGTCCCAGGGCAGTCGTGCTCATCCCAGTCGGCACCTCCGTGAATGCCGAACACGACGTCAACCGCGCTGAGAGAGCAGCAGACCTGGCGCAGCGCTCTCACGAGATTCGTAGGCTCGCCTTCGCCTCCGCCGACCACGATCGTGGTTCCTGACGTCAGCGCGAGCCGGAGCCGGCGGGCGGTCCGTGGGGTAGACATATTCAGTGCATTATATATAGATTGCCTCCATGACTGGGACGGAAGACGTGCTCGAGCAGTTGTCGGAGGACGAGGCCGACTTCGTCCGGGTGGTCCGGCGATTTGTCGACCAGGACGTGATTCCCGCAGTCCACGACATCGAAGCTCGTAACGAGTACCCCGCGGCCTTCGTCGACACGATGAAGAAGCTTGGCGTCTACGGCATGCAAATCCCCTCGGACTACAGCGACTCGACGTCGTCGACCGCGTGCTTCGCGCTCGTGACGGAGGAGTTGGCGCGCGGCTGGATGAGCCTTGCCGGAGCGGTCGGTGGACACGCCGTCATGGGGTTCATCATCAATGCCTTCGGCACCGACGAGCAGCGCGATCGGCTTCTTCCCCCGATGTCCACCGGGGAATTGAGGGCTGCGATGGCACTCACCGAGCCTCAGGGGGGCTCCGATCTTCAGGCCATCCGAACCGTTGCGAAGCAGGTCGATGGGGGCTACCTGCTCAACGGCACAAAGATGTGGATTACCAACGCTAGGCACGCGGGAGTGTTGGGAGTTCTGTGCAAGACGGACCCTGCAGCAGATCCGCGCCATCGTGGAATCAGCATTCTCTTCGTGCCGTCAGACACGCAGGGTGTCTCCATCCCGAGAGATCTGCCGAAGCTGGGGTATCGGGGCGTCGAAAGCTGCGAAGTGGTGTTCGACAACGCGTTCGTGTCCGCCGAGCATCTCCTCGGCGGGGAAGAGGGCCAAGGTTTCTCACAAATGATGAGGGGCTTGGAGGTCGGGCGAATTCAGGTGGCCGCGCGATCGGTCGGCGTTGCCCAGGCGGCCCTCGATGCGAGCGTTCGCTACGCGGCGACGCGCGAGACCTTCGGAGTTCCCATCTGGCAGCACCAATCAATCGGCAACTACCTGGCCGACATGGCTACTCAGGTTCTGGCGGCAAGGGTCACGGTGATGCATGCCGCGAGGAAGTTTGACCGCGGCGAGCGCTGTGACCTCGAGGCAGGCATCGCCAAAGTCTTCGCGTCGGAATCAGGCCTGAGGGTGGCCGAGATGGCACTGAGGCTCCACGGAAGTGCCGGCTATTCCACCGAGTACGACGTGGAGCGGTACTTCAGAGACGCGCCTCTGATGATCATCGGGGAGGGAACGAACGAGATTCAACGCAACCTGATCGCCCGCCGATTGATGCGGGCAGCGACGGTGCAGAACAAGGACTAGAGCCAAACCGGTCCGAAAATTTTGAATATCATATATCGTGCTCGAAATGTGCTTCCACTGTAGTTCCAACCTGTGAGAGGGGTTCCAATGAAGAGAAAGCGACCCGGGGCGTCAGCGCTCCGCCGCCCTGCACTCCTGCTGGGAGTGGGGGTAACAGCGCTCACTCTGGCAGCCTGCAGTTCATCAGGGGGAGGTTCAGCAAGCAGTTCGACCGCTCCTGCGCCGACAAGTGCGTCTGCCTCAGCCTCAGAGTCGTCGGCTGCCGCGCTGCCCGCGATTCCGAAGAAGAAGGTCGCCTACGTTGAGATCTTCCTCCAGGCCCCAATCGAGGCTCGGATCAATGCCTCGTTCGTAGCGGCAGCCGAGGCTGTCGGCTGGGAGGTCACCACGACCGATGTGGCTGCCGACCCGCAAAAGGCAAACGACGCGATCAACTCGGCGATCCTCCAGAAGTACGACGCCATCGTGCTTGGTTCCGTTGAGCCGTCGCTCGTGCAGGAGTCGTTGAAGAAGGCCAAGGAAGCCAACATCCCCATCATCGCGATTGCCGGTGAGTCTCGGCATGACCTCGACAGTCTTCTGTCGGCTGTGTACACGGAGAACGACACGAAGCTCAGCGAGCCCCTCGGCGCAGAGCTGTGCGCGAACGTCAAGCCTGGATCGGAAGTTGCGATCATCCGGTTCAACCTGTTCTTCAGCGGCCAGATACGTGGCGACACGATGAAGGCAGCGGCAGAAAAGTGCGGACTCAAGGTGGTTGCAGACCCCGAGGCCGAGCAGACTCTGACCGACTCTCAGGCGAAGACCTCCGCCATCATCAACCAGTTCCCGAACCTGGCTGCCGTCATTCCGGTGTACGACACCTTCACTGCCGGAGCCGTTGCGGCGATCAAGGCGGCGAGCAAGACCGATCAGATCTCTGTGTACAGCTACTACGCCGACGCAATCAACAACCCGCTGATGCGAGACAACAAGAACATCGTTGCTCTGGCTGACTGTGACTGTGTCATTGAAGGACCGTTCACCGTCAATGCGTTGGTTGACCTGTGGGTCAACAGCACGCCACTTCCGGCGACGATCCCCGATGGAATCATCACGTACTCGGCCATCACTCAGGCCAACATTCCTCCGGCGGGTCAGGACGGACCGGCGACAGTCGAGTCGGTGCTGCAGCCCTACAAGGATCAGTGGGCAACGAAGTTCACACTTCCGTAACCCAAGTGGGTTGCCTCCCGTGGCGTCATGCCGCGGGGGGCAACCCATCATCAAGTGGACCGATAGGGGTCGTGGATGTCATCAAGCCTGGAGGCCCCCGTGGGCCCTCGTCGCAGGTTGAGCGGCACTAGCGTTCGAGGAGCTCTGGCAACGCTTGGCGGACTCGCCGTCATGCTC
>CAFBNF010000045.1_pt1 | contig 9613 bp, 7 predicted proteins | sample 7269191 | NCBI WGS metagenome assembly CAFBNF01 (sample SAMEA6814086, study PRJEB35770) | freshwater metagenome | biome: Freshwater; feature: Freshwater reservoir; material: water | place: Czech Republic | collected 2017-05-23 | depth 30m m | reverse complement strand
CTCGTGTTTATCTGGGCCGAGTACCCGCTCGCCGTCATGGGAGTTACCGTGCTGGTCATCGCACTGCTGGCGCTGCTGGGCGAGTCGGCCGACCAGTCGGCCTTGCCGCGCGTGGTCGACACGCTGGTGGCCGCGGTGATTACCGTGGCGTGCACGTTCCTGCTGCGGCCACGGCGGGGGTAGCGGGGGGTTAGGTCGACTCGGCCAGGCCGGCGAGGTGGGCGTGCGCGTGTGCGATGGCCTCGGGGGTGGTGGCGAACACGTGGGCGGGCGTGGCGAGGTGGCGGTACACGTCGAGGGTGCGAAAAATGCTGTCGTGCTCGGTCTGGATTCCCGACAGCATGACCGTGATGCCGCGCGCCTCGAGGCTGCCGATCGTGTCGCCGAGCACCGTCGCCCCGGTGGCGTCGAGTGCTCGGATCCGTGAGAGGCGGAGGATCACCACCCGCACGTCACTGGTCTCAGCCACCTGAAGCAGGAACGCATGAGCGGCGCCGAAGAAGAGGGGGCCATCGAGGCGGTAGGCGATGACGTGCTCGCTCAGAAGCGCCTGCTCCTCGCTGCTGTGGTCGGCTGAGTCGAGGGGCATCTCCTCGACCTGCGTCGACTTCGCGACCTGACTGAGCGCGTAGAGGCTGGCGATCACCAGACCGAGGATGACCGCGACCACGAGGTCGAGGGCAACCGTGGCGAGCGCGGTGACGACGAGCACAACGGCGTCGCCACCCCTCACCCTCAGCAGGGCGCGCAGGCTGGACACCTTGACCATCTGGATCGCGGTGGCGATGAGCACGCCGGCCAGCGCGGCGAGGGGGATGAACGACACCCACTGGCTCGCCACGAGCACGACGGCGAGGAGCACGGCCGACTGGGTGATCGCGCCGAGGCGCGAGCGTGCGCCGCTGCGTACGTTCACCGCGGTGCGGGCGATGGCGGCGGTGGCGGGTACGCCCCCGAACAGTGGGGCTACGAGGTTGGCCACCCCCTGGCCGAACAGCTCGCGGTTGGGGTCGTGCCGCTCCCCGACGCTCATCGCGTCAGCGACCGAGGCGCACAGCAGGCTCTCGAGCGCGGCCAGTGCCGCCACCGCGACGGCGGGCAGCAGCAAAGCCGATAGGTGAGCCCATGGAATGACGGGGATGCTGGGCGCAGGCAGTCCGGTCGGAATCTGACCGATGGTGGTGATGTCGAGGCCGAGGATTTTTGTCGCGACCGTCGCTACCACCACGGCAGCCAGGGATGCTGGAAGGCGGCGGCGCAGGTGACTGGCGACGATCATGGTCGCTGCGACCGCGACCATGATGAGGGTCGGGGCCAGGTCGGGTGCGGCGACCCACGCGGTGACGGCGTTCCACGCCTGCACCAGCACCTTGTCGGGGCCAACCTCCTGGCCCAGCGCGGCCGGCACCTGCTGCAGGCCGATGATCACGGCGATGCCGAGCGTGAACCCCTCGATCACTGGAAGGGGCACGTAGCGCATCGAGCGCCCCGCCCCAGCGACCGCCAGCGCCAGCAGCACGATTCCGGCGAGCAGGCCCACGACGAGCACGCCGGAGGCCCCGAACTGGGCCACGATCGGGATGAGCACCACGGTCATTGCCCCGGTGGGGCCACTGACCTGCAGATTGCTGCCGCCGAACACCGCGGCGAAGAATCCGGCCACGATAGCGGTCGCGATACCGGCGCCCGCGCCCATACCTGACGAGATTCCGAAGGCGAGGGCGAGGGGGAGTGCCACCATGGCCACGGTCACGCCAGCGACGATGTCGCGGCGGGGGTTGTGGCGCATGGCGGTGAAGTCGCGTCGATGGGGGAGCAGTGCCCGCAGTCGCCCGAGCGCCGGTGGGGTCACCGGGGTCACAGGGGTCACGGGGGTCACGGGGTCACCGGGGAAGCCTCTCCTGCGGTTCGGCTGGTCCGGCCCCCGAGGTGAGGTCGTGCTTGAGGGTGTCCTTTTCCCTGATCACGTCGAGCAGCACCGTGCGCGCTGCCATGAGCAGGTCGCTGACCTGAGGCGCCGCGATTGAGTAAAACACCTGGCCGTCGCGCCGCGACTGCGTGATGAGGCCGGTGCGGCGCAGCACGGCTAACTGGTGCGACAGGTTGCTGGGCTCGATGGAGATCTCGGCGAGCAGTTCGTGCACGGCGTGGTCGCGCTCGCTCAGCAGCTCGAGCACCCGGATGCGGGCGGGGTGGCCCAGGGTGCGGAAGAAGTCGGCCTTCGCCTCGTAGAGCGGTCTGGTCACGGGGGGCTCCCTCGGGAGGGTCGGACGCCGAGCGCCACTTGATGACTTGAACACTACTTCAGATAGGACGACTTCGGCGTCGTTTGTCGACTGGCTGGGCGGCTGGGACTTGACGCGTTGTCGGGGGTAGGGAGTAGTGTCCCAGTTGTTCGAACATCTGTTCGAACAACTGATCAGGACCTCCGCCGGGTCCTGACTGGTTCAGCAGCAAGGAGCACTGCCTGCCCGTCCTGATGGAACTCGACCCCCATCAGGTCCCATCGGTCAGGCGGTCGTCCGGGGTGGTGGCACTTGGGGAAGGGCCCCACCCCGGACTTGCTCCTGACGGGCACTCCCGGCCGGACTCCCTCCGGCTGTTCCTCCAATCGTGCGAAGGGCGGTGGTGGTGATGAGTCGTCGTTATCTCGAGCCGGTGCGGGTACGCACGAGTCCTGACGCCCGCGCCAGCGCCGGTGACGCGCCAGAACCTGCCCCGGCAGAGTTTCTCTGGCGTGGCCGGAGGTACGTCGTCCATCAGGTGCTCGCGCACTGGATCGAGGGAGGCTCCTGGTGGCACCGGCCCCAGCACTCCGCCGAGCGACAGGTCTGGCGGGTCGAGGCAGGGGTGGTCCGGTCCGCCACGTCGGGGGTCTACGACCTCTGCTGCACCCGCTCGCCCGTCCAACGCTGGCACCTCGCGCGCGCCCTCGACTGAGCCGCGCGTACACCAACCCCGCACCAACCCCGCACCAACCCCGCATTGACCCCGCATCGAATTGTCCGACTGAGAGGAGTCACCACGATGTCACCCACCCTGCTCGACCTGCCCCGCTCCGGAGCCATCCCGGTCACCCAGGCGGCACGCGACCTGCTGGCACTCGCGGCCCGGGGTCTCACCGAGTCGACCTATGCCACCGACCCGTCGGCGCGTTACTCCGCGGCGCACCTTGCCGCGCTGAGGGCGGCGGCCGCGGTGCTCGCGGCCCGGGCCCGCCCCACCGCGCGTCGTCGCGTCCGTAGCGTGTGGGTGCTGCTACCGGCCGTGGCTCCGGGGCTGGGCGAGTGGGCCACCTTCTTCGCGGGCGGCGCGGCCAAGCGGGCCGCGGCCGAGGCCGGAATCGCGCACGTGGTCACCGAGCGCGAGGCCGACGACCTGCTCCGCGACTCCGAGCGGTTCGTCGCGCTCGTGGCCGACCTCCTCGGGCTCCCGCTGCAGCAGGCCATGCCGCGCGCTGTTAGCACTGTCAGCACTGTCAGCACTGTCGGCTGACCTGGCTGACGATGTCCTCCGACCCGTTCGTGCACCTGCATGTCGCCTCCGGCCACTCGATGCGCCACGGCGCCTCGAGCCCCGAGGTGCTCGTGGCGCGCGCGGCCGAACTCGGGCAGTCGGCGCTCGCCCTCACCGACCGCGACACCCTCGGCGGCGCGGTGAAGTTCCTCCTCGCTTGTCGTGAGGCCGGGGTGAGGCCGCTGCTCGGGGTCGACCTCGCGGTCGCGCCACTGCTGGCCGAGAGCGCGCCACGAACGCGATCGCGTACCCCGGTGCGCGGCGGGGCGCACGTCGACCCGCGCCACCCACGGGTGCTGCTGCTCGCGCGCGGCGCTCGGGGGTGGGCGGCGCTCTGCCGCATCGTCTCCGCGTCGCACACGGCAGGTTCATGGGGGTCCACTGGGTCCACTGGGTCCACTGGGTCCACTGGGTCCGCTGCCCCCGACGGCTCACGCGAGCAGCCGGTCACCTCGCTGGCAGCCATCGCGTCCGTACTCGACCAGCATGGGCTCGAGGGCTCGGTCACCGTGCTGCTCGGCCCTGAGTCAGAGGTGGCTCGCGCGATCATGGCCCGCCGTCCCGACCGTGCCTCCCGTGCCCTGCATCCCTGGCGTGAGGCGTTCGGGGCTGAACTGCGGGTTGAGGTGGTCTCGCACCGAGCTCGCGATCACACACTCGCCGCCTCCGACCTCGAGGGTGCCGTCAACCGGGGGCTTCCGCTTTCCACCGCCGCGGCTGCGCGACTGCTCCTCTTCGCGCGCGAGCAGGGGGTCGGGGCTGTGCTCAGCAACGCGGTACGACACGCCGACCCCGGGTCGGCCCGCGTGGTCGACCTGCTCGATGCCGTGCGCCGACTCGTGCCGCTCGACTCCCGCCACCTCGATCGTGCCAACGCCGAGGGACACCTGAAGGCGGGAGCAGCGATGGCGGCGATCGCCCACGAGGTGTGTGCCTCCGCAGGTGCGCATAACCCCCGGGGTGCGGCCGAGGGGCTGCTCGCCGACACACGCACCCTCGCCGAGCGCTGCGTGCTCGACCCGGTGGTCGATGTGGGGCTCGGCGACCTGCACGTGCCCGAACTAGGGGTACTGCTCGATCCGTCGTCAGTGGGAGCGGCCGTGCCCGCCCGGCACGCGCAGCGGCGCCGCGAGCCCGCTCGCATCACGGCTGAGGCGATACGTGCCGATTCCGTGCTGAGTGCCCGCTGCGAGGAGGGGCTCGTCCGGCGTGGCTATCACCGCGGCCCGCGCAGGGCCGACGCGCGCCAGCGGCTCGACGACGAGCTGGCAGTGTTCGCCACCCTTGGCTTTGCCGGCTACGTGCTCACCGTTGCCGAGGTAGTCGACCTTGTCGTCGCCCGCGGAATCAGGGTGGCCGCGCGGGGCTCGGGGGCCGGCAGCTTCGTGGCCTACCTGCTCGGCATCTCCGGCGTCGACCCGCTCGAGCACGGCCTGCTCATGGAGCGTTTCTGCTCCACGCTGCGCCGCAGCCTGCCCGACATCGACATCGACGTCGAGAGTGCGCGTCGCCCCGAAATCTACGACGCGATTATCGAGCGGTTCGGCATCGACCGCGTGGCGTGCGTCGCGATGTACGACACCTATCGCGTGAGACACGCGGTGCGCGACGTCGGCGCTGCCCTCGGTATGCCACCGGGAGAGATCGACGCCTTCGCCAAAGCCTTCCCCCACGTGCGTGCCCGTCAGGCGCGGGCAGCGCTCGCCGACCTGCCCGAGCTGCGCCGCTCCGGATTCGGCCGGCTGGCGGCCCGGGGCGAGCTCGACGGCTTCCTCAACCTCGTCGAGTCACTCGACGGCCTGCCGCGCCACATCGCGCTGCACCCCTGCGGGGTGCTGCTCTCCGACGCGTCGCTGCTCGACCGCACCCCGGTGCAGCCGAGCGCCGCGGGCTTCCCCATGAGCCCGTTCGACAAGGACGACGTCGAGGAACTCGGCTTCCTCAAGCTCGACGTGCTCGGCATCCGCATGCAGTCGGCGATGGCCCACGCCATCGACGAGGTCGCGCGCGTCGACGGTGACCAGGTGGTGGGGGCCGGGGGAGCCACCCTGCTACCCGACGGCCGCATCGACCTTGATGCGCTACCCCGCGACGACCACGCCACCTTCGAGCTGATCCGATCCACCCGTACCCTCGGCTGCTTCCAGATCGAGTCGCCGGGCCAGCGTGAGTTGCTCGGCAAGTTTGCGCCCGAGACCTTCGGTGACCTCATCATCGATATCTCGCTGTTTAGGCCCGGCCCGGTCAAGAGCGACATGATCACCCCGTTCCTCCAGGCCCGGCAGGGGTGGGCGATGCCGCGCTACCTGCACGACGACCTCAAGCCCGCGCTGGCCGAAACTCGCGGTGTCGTGGTATTTCACGAGCAGGTGCTGCGCATGGTGGCGGTCACCACCGGCTGCTCACTGGCCGAGGCCGACGAGGTGCGCCGTCGCATGGGATCGCCCGACGGCCAGTCGGCGGTGCGCGACTGGTACTACCCGGCGGCCCTCGCGCGGGGCTACGACCTGCCCACGGTCGAATCCTTCTGGGACGTGCTCGCAGCCTTCGCCTCCTTTGGCTTCTGCAAGGCACACGCTGCGGCGTTCGCACTGCCCACCTACCAGTCGGCCTGGCTCAAGGCTCACCATCCGGCGGCCTTCCTGGCCGGGGTGCTCACCCACGATCCCGGCATGTATCCCAAGCGGCTGATCCTCGACGACGTACGCCAGTCGGGCGTGCTGGTACTGGGCCTCGATGTCAACCGCAGTTCCGAGGCGTACACCGTCGAGCGGGTCGAGGGTGACGACAGCGCCATCGACAGCGCCATCGACAGCGCCATCGACATCGACGAACCCACGGGTCGCGCGCAGTACGGAATCCGACTCTCACTGTCTGAGGTCCGGGGCATCAGTGCCCACGAGGTGGCGCGCATCGTCGGTGCGCGGCCATTCGCCTCGCTCGCCGACTTCTGGCACCGGGCCGGGGTGTCACGCCCGGTGGTCGAGCGGCTCGTGGTCACCGGGGCCTTCGACGCGCTGCACGGAATCGTCGGTTCGTCATCGGGTGGGCGGCGGCACGACCGCGTCACCCGGCGCGATCTGCTGCTCACCGTCGCCGACCTCGACCGCTGGTCGCGGTCGGCACGCTCGGCCGGCTCGGCACGCTCGGGTGGCTCGGCACGCTCGGGCGGCTCGGGCGACTCGGGCGATGCCACCAACACCGGCGCCCAACTAGCGCTCGACCTCGGCGACCAGCCCGACGAGATCACCATGAGTGGGCTGCCCGAACTCACCGCCGGCGAGCGAGTGCACGCCGAGATGCAGGTGCTGGGGCTCGACGTCAGCGGTCACGTGCTCGATCCGCACCTACCCCTGGTGCGGGCGCTCGGCGTGGTGAGAGCCCGCGATCTGCTGCGCACCCGGTCGAAGCAGGAGGTGCTGATCGCCGGGGTGAAAGTGGCGACCCAGACCCCGCCGGTACGCTCGGGGCGCCGGGTCATCTTCCTCACCCTCGACGATGCCACCGGGCCGGTCGACGCCACCTTCTTCGACAACGCCCAGGGCCCCTTTGCCGAAACCGTTTTTCACTCCTGGCTACTGCTGGTGCGCGGCGAGGTGCGCCGCACCGGACCGCGCGGGGTGTCGGTCCGTGCCACCGGCTGCTGGGACCTCGCCGCGATCGACCTGCTCTGGCGCTCTGAGGGAATGCCGGCGGTGCGAGCGCTGCTGGCCGAGCATGCCGAGCGCGACCTAGCCGACCCGCGCCCCGGTTCACGACGGGTCCTGCTGCACCCCAGCGGCTTCCGGCAGTCGCCGTACGCCGATCTGCGGCCAGCCGGCGAGGCTGTCAAGCCCGGCGCCGCTCCGTCGAAGGTGTGGCACTCGAGCCCGGGCAGCAGCGGATGGTGAGCCTCCGGGCCCGCCCGCGCGGCAGGATGGGGCCATGAGCCGTAGCCAGATTCGACGCGGTGCCAGGCCGGAGGGCCTCAGCACCGACGATGCAGGCTGCACCATCCTGCATGTCGACATGGATGCCTTCTTCGCCTCGGTCGAACTGCGCAGCAGGCCCGAGCTGCGTGGGCTTCCCATGGTCGTCGGCGCCGAGGGCGGGCGCGGGGTCGTGCTCGCCGCCACCTATGAGGCGCGCCGGTTCGGAATCCACTCCGCGATGCCTATGTCGCGAGCGCGTCGCCTCTGCGCCGACCTGGTCGTCGTGGCGCCCGACCACCGCAGCTACGTCGAGGTGAGCGCCAGCGTCATGGCGCTCTTCGCGAGTATCACCCCCCTCGTCGAGCCCCTGTCGCTCGACGAGGCCTTTCTCGACATCGCCGGCTCGGTGCGCCGCATCGGATCTCCGACTCTCATTGGCGACCTGCTGCGGGCGCGGGTGCACGACGAGCAGGGCATCACCTGCTCGGTGGGCGTCGCGAGCTCGAAGTTTGTGGCCAAGCTGGCCTCTACCAAGGCCAAGCCCGACGGGCTGCTCGTCGTACCTACCGACGAGGTCATCGCCTTCCTGCACCCGCTGCCCGTCGACGCGCTGTGGGGGGTGGGCGAGCGCACTGAGGAGCAGCTCCACCGGCTGGGCCTGCAGACCGTTGGCGACATCGCGAACACTCCGGAGGCGACCCTCACACGTGCTCTGGGTGCCGCCCTCGGAGCCCATCTCGCTGCGCTGGCGTGGGGGCGCGACCCCCGGGTGGTGTCAGCGCACGAGCCGGAGAAGAGCATCGGCAACGAGCAGACCTTCGCGCGCGACGTCGACGACCCCGAGGTGGTGCGCCGCGAGCTGCTGCGGCTCTCCGAGCAGGTAGCCCGGCGGCTGCGCACGGCTGGGGTGGTGGGCCGCACCGTGGTGATCAAGGTGAGATTCGCCGACTTCACCACCATCACCCGCAGCCGCACCCTGCCCGAGCCCACCGATGTCGCGCGCGACCTCTACGCCACCACGGTGCGACTGTACGAGGCCCTCGGCCTACAACGCGCCCGCCTGCGGCTCGTGGGCATTCGGGTGGAGGGGCTCCTCGACGCTGCCGATGCGCCCGAGCAGATGCTCCTCGATGCGCCCGAGCACGGTTGGCGCGACGCCGAGCGCGCCGCCGACGCTGCCACCCGACGTTTCGGGCGCGGAGCAGTGGTGCCCGCCCGCCTAGTGCACTTCGAGGGCCTCGACGATAACGACTCAGAGAAGACTGATTCAGTGGAACCACCGTGATCTCCCACACGTCCCTGAGGAGACGGGTGGCGAATCGGCCTCCGGCGGCGCATAATCGATACACAGCATCCAGATGGCCGGTGAGGGTTCCCGTCAGGGCCCCCGGGGGCCTATCCTGATGAGTGAGCCAACTGATGGAGCCGCGGCTCCATCACGAGCGAGGAGGTCACCATGCCACTGTCTGAGCATGAGCAGCGCCTCCTCGAGCAAATGGAGCGCGCGCTCTACGCCGAGGACCCGAAGTTCGCCTCCACCCTGCGCGATGGCTCCGGCCGTCGGGGCAATCGTCGCCATGCGGCCCTCGGCGTGCTCGCCTTCCTCATCGGCACCGCCCTGCTGGTCACCGGCGCTGCCATCGCCCAAGAGCTCGTCGGCGTGCTGGGGTTCGTGCTGATGCTCGGTGGCGCGCTGCTAGTCGTGCGGGCCATGCGGGCCCCCGCTCCCGAGGCCGAGGCCGAGGCCAACGCCTCCGACACCGATGCGACAGGTGGTTCCGCGCCCTCCGGCGGCAAGAAGCAGTCAGGCGGCTTCATGAACCGGGTCGAAGACCGCTGGAACCGTCGTCGCGACGAGCAGTGAGCCTGTTCCTCGACCGCCCCACTGCCGGCCTCTGGCCGGCACGCTCGACCAGCTGACTGGCGTGGCAGCCGCTTAACACCGCCGATCACCTGCTAGTTACCCCGTACTCCGAGGCTGCAGCCGCCGGCTGACCGGCCCGGCCGACTCGCCCAGCGCACCCGCCCCCGAACCTCTCGGGCGAACCCCGCCCAGAGCCGTCTGCCAGACTCAATGTTTCGTCAGTCGTCTCCTCCGAGTCGGCGATCACCACGTGAAAGGCAGCGCGATGGCTGTGGACCTGCAGAACCGGGACTTCCTCCGGGAGCTCGACTTCACCCGGGAG
>CAFBNF010000044.1_pt1 | contig 9662 bp, 12 predicted proteins | sample 7269191 | NCBI WGS metagenome assembly CAFBNF01 (sample SAMEA6814086, study PRJEB35770) | freshwater metagenome | biome: Freshwater; feature: Freshwater reservoir; material: water | place: Czech Republic | collected 2017-05-23 | depth 30m m | reverse complement strand
TCACCCATGAAGACCGTCTGGCTCTTGATCTCGCCGGTCTCGTTGTTCATGAACTCGGCGGTGACGAACAGCGGCTGCGAGTAGGTGAAGTCTTTCTCGCGACACTGCTCGACCGTGTACTTGGGGGGCTCGAACCGGTGATCACGGAACGACAGCGACATCGTTTGGCTGAAATCCTCGATCGGGCTGATCTCCTCGAAGATTTCCTCGAGCCCGGACGACCTCGGAACATCGACCCCGCCCTGGACGGCAGCCTCGACGCGGTCGAGCCACGCCTGGTTGCCCATCAGCCAGTCGAAGGACTCGGTCTGGAGGGCTAGGAGGTTCGGCACCTCAAGCGTCTCTCGGATTTTCGCGAACGAGATGCGGGTGGGGACTGCGGGACGGGCTGACGAGCGCGAGGCGGCCAAGGCGTTCCTTCCGGGCGTTATGCCGAGTGGCCCATGACGATCGGGTTCACACGGGTTTAACGGAGTGGTGGATCAGGCGGTCGAGCGGGTGGATTCGACGAGGCGGTTGAGTGGGGCACGAACCCACGGCGCCGACGGCGCAGGAGGGCGCACACCACGATTGCGTGAGGGCAGCACGAAATGGCAGCGTACCAGTGAGGTACGCCGCTGTCCACCCCGGGTGCTCGCAGGTGCCCTCGAACGACCCGACCGATTCTGGGACAGCGACCCAGGACCGACACGTACGGGTGTTCCTCGTCACCTGCGGCGGGACTGAGATCAGCCCACCGAGGGGTAGTGCGTAGAACGATCGTGACCGTTACAGCCGTCAGAGTCAAGCACTTCAGGCGAACCGGTGCAGAACTGCCTCGAGAGGCGCCCGCTCACGGACGCCTCTCGAGGCAGTGAACTACTTGACTGAGACGGTGGCTCCGGCGGCCTCGAGGGCATCCTTGGCCTTCTCAGCGGCCTCCTTAGTGACCTTCTCCAGCACGGGCTGGGGAGCGCCCTCCACCAGGTCCTTGGCCTCCTTGAGACCGAGGTTGGTGATGGTGCGCACCTCCTTGATGACCTGGATCTTCTTCTCGCCGGCGCCTTCGAGGATGACATCGAACTCATCCTGCTCAGCGGCGGCCTCGGCGCCGGCTCCCGCGGGCGCGGCCGCGACGGCCATGGCCACAGGAGCGGCAGCGGTGACGTCGAAGGTGTCCTCAAACTGCTTGACGAACTCTGAGAGCTCGAGGAGCGTCATCTCCTTGAACACGTCGAGCAGTTCGTCGGTGCTGAGCTTCGCCATGGGGGCGTCCCTTTCTTTGCGACCGAATCCGTTCGGATCCGGGGGTCTGGGTGGGTGTGGTTAGGCTTCGGGGGTTTCAGGGGTTTCAGGGGTTTCAGCTGCTTCGGGTGCCTCAGCAGCCTCAGCGACGGGCTCATCGGCGACGGGCTCATCGGCGATGGGCTCATCGGCGACGGGCTCGGGAGCAGCAACTGCGGGGTTCTCGTCCTCGAGCTTGGCCTGAAGAGCACCCAGCAGGCGTGCAGTCTGGGCGAGCGGCGCCTGGAAGAGGCCAGCAGCCTGCGTGAGCGATGCCTTCATCACTCCCGCGATCTTCGACAGCAGAACCTCGCGGCTCTCGAGGTCGGCCAGGCGGCCAATCTCCTGGGCTGACAGGACGGCGCCGTCCATGTAGCCGCCCTTGATCACCAGGTTGGGGTGGTCCTTGGCGAAGTTGCGCAGCCCCTTGGCTGCTTCCACCGGGTCACCGGTGACGAAGGCGATGGCACTCGGACCCGCAAGCAGGTCATTGAGTCCCTCGACGCCCGCACGGTCGGCAGCGATCTTGGTAAGCGTATTCTTAACGACCACGTAGGAGGTCGTGTCTCCGAGTGACCGACGCAGCAGCTTGAGCTGGGCGACCGTGAGGCCGCGGTACTCGGTGAGCATCGCGGCGGTCGAGCCACGGAAGTGCGCGGTCAGCTCATCGACTGCGGTTGCCTTGTCTTGGCGTGCCATGGAACTCCCTCGGGTTACAGGTCGTGCGCGAGCCGGCCGTTCAACGAAGAAGCCCCGCGCAGGAGGCGCGGGGCACGCGAGCCAGGGCTCGAATGAGGCGACACCTGCGCTGGCGTTCACGAGGAACCTTAGGCCACCCCCAGAGGGGCGACGACCGACGGTCTTTGGCTCTGCTCACACTAGGTGGTTCAACCCCGTCAGGGCAAATCCTCGTCGCCGAGGCAGTGACGCAACGCACCTCGCCCCGCATGGTCACCGCCGAGCGGTGTACATACGGGGCGAGGTGGTGGCTGCGTGCGGGCACTCAGCCCACACCGGCCCACACAGGCTCAGTCGTCGTCGGTGGTCACCGAGCGCGTGCGGTTGGCGTCAATCTCGATGCCGGGGCCCATCGTCGACGAGACGGTGACCTTCTTGAGGTAGCGGCCCTTGGCCGAGCTCGGCTTGAGTCGCAGCACCTCTTCGAGGGCGGCGGCGTAGTTCTCGACCAGCATGTCGGGCGTGAACGACGCCTTACCGATCACGAACTGGAGGTTGGCGTGCTTGTCGACGCGGAACTCAATCTTTCCGCCCTTGATCTCCTCGACCGCCTTGGCGACGTCCATGGTGACCGTTCCGGTCTTCGGGTTGGGCATCAGGCCACGGGGTCCGAGGACCTTGCCGAGCCGGCCCACCTTGCCCATGAGGTCGGGGGTCGACACGACGGAGTCGAAGTCGATCCAGCCGCCGGCCACCTTGTCAATGAGTTCGTCAGTGCCCACGTACTCGGCGCCCGCGGCTCGCGCCTCGTCGGCCTTCTCGCCACCCGCGAACACCAGCACCCTGGCGGTCTTGCCCGTGCCGTGGGGGAGGTTGACGGTGCCGCGCACCATCTGGTCGCTCTTGCGGGGGTCGACACCGAGGCACATCGACACGTCGATGGTGGAGTCGAACTTGGTGGTGGAAGTGTCCTTGGCCAGCGTGACGGCCTTCAGCGGGCTACGGGGCCCGACCTCACCGATTGCCTCGCCGGCCCTGTTCCAGTTCTTGCTGCGCTTCATCAGTCGATTCCTTCAGTTGGGGCCCCGAGTGGGGCCGATCGATGGTGGTTAGCGGGCCGCAGCGGCCCTCCCACGATTTCCGGTGGAACTGGGTACTTCTGGGTTGTTCAAAGTGGTTCTGGTGCAGCGACTCAGCTACTCGCTGATGGTCACGCCCATCTGGCGAGCGGTTCCTTCAATGATCTTCATGGCCGCGTCGACGTCGTTGGCGTTGAGGTCGGGCATCTTGGTGGTGGCGATCTCGCGCACCTGCTCGCGGGTGAGCGAGCCCACCTTGGTCTTCTGCGGGATTGCCGATCCCTTGTCGAGCCCGGCCGCCTTGAGAATCAGGCGCGAGGCGGGAGGGGTCTTGAGCGTGAAGGTGAACGACCGGTCCTCGTAGACCGTGATCTCGACCGGAATCACCTGGCCGCGCTGGCTCTCAGTGGCCTCGTTGTAGGCCTTGCAGAACTCCATGATGTTGACGCCGTGCTGACCGAGGGCAGGTCCCACGGGAGGGGCAGGGTTGGCTGCTCCCGCGTTGATCTGCAACTTGATCATTCCGGTGATCTTCTTCTTCTTCGGAGGCATGCTCGTGATCCTTGTCGTTGACGGTACTCACCCGGTAGGCCGGGAGTCTGGTGGATGGGACGGTGGGGCGTCAGCCCTTCTCGATCTGGGCGAAAGTCAGTTCGACAGGGGTCTCACGGCCGAAGAGCTCGACCATCACGATGACCTTCTGCGACTCGGGGGTGATCTCTGAGATGGACGCCTGCATCGTGGCAAAGGCGCCCTCGATGATGGTGACCGCGTCGCCCACCTCGAACTCGACCATGCGGGCGGCAGCCTCGGCGCTCGCCGCGGCAGCACCCTTCTTCTCCGACTTGGGCGCCAGGATGCTGACGACCTCGTCGATGGTCAGAGGGAATGGCTGGTGGGCATGGCCCACGAATCCGGTGACTCCGGGGGTGTGACGCACCACGCCCCACGACTCGTCGGTGAGTTCCATGCGTACCAGCACGTAGCCGGGAAACTTGTTGCGCTTGACCAGTTTCTTGACGCCGTTCTTGAACTCGATGACCTCTTCGATCGGCACCTCGACCTGGAAGATCTGCTCCTCCATGTTCATGGTGGTGATTCGACTCTCGAGGTTGGCCCGCACGCGGTTCTCAAAACCGGCGTACGAGTGGATGACATACCAGTCTCCTTCGGACAGTGCGAGGGCGCGACGGAACTCCTGCTCGGGGTCGTCCTCCTCGTCGGGGTCGACCTCGGCTTCGGCTTCGGGGGCAGCCTCGGCCTCAGCGAGCTCCTCGGCCTCGACCACCGCGAGCTCCTCGGCCTCCAGCACCTCGAGCACCTCGAGGAGCTCAGGGGCCTCGGAAGGCTCGACCGACGATGCCTCCTCGGCGATCAGAGCCTCCTCGAGATCGGCGGTCTCGGGCTCCTCCGAGCGCGCGACAGCAGCGGCCCAGGCGTCGGCGACGGCCGAGTTCGGCGGGGTGTCCTGCTCAGTCACTGCGGGTCGCTCCAGATCGTCGGGGTGCGGGGAAGGGAGGGGTGGTGCGAGGACTATCCGCCGCCAAAGACGGCGAGGGCTGCCCGTCCGAACACGAGGTCGAGCGCCGCGACGAACAGAGCCATCACCGTGACGAACGCGATGACAACCCACGTGTAGGTGATGAGCTCGCGGCGGGTGGGCCAGATCACCTTGCGCAGTTCAGCAATGACCTGCCGGTAGAAGGTACCGAGGCGCGCAAGATGGCCCGGGCGGTCCTTGACCGCTGCCGAGTCGTCGTCCTTGGCCACTCGTCGCATCCCATCGTTCGTCGTGCCGGCTAGAAACGGTCGTGCTGCCGTGCCATCTGCGCAGGGCCGGAGGGACTTGAACCCGCAACCGCCGGTTTTGGAGACCGGTGCTCTACCAATTGAGCTACGACCCTTCGGCGGCCAGCGCGAAGATGCCTTCGGGCAGGCTCACGCTGGGGTGGAAAGCCACCGACTGACGAGTGTATTCGGTCCTCCGGCCGCGGTCCAACCGCCTCGGCTCAAGCGCCACTCTCCACTGCGCGAACGTGCGGCACGGCCGTGGTGCTGAGCTCCGCAGGAAGGTGCCTGAGGTAGCGCCTGCGGGGCGAACTACGGAGGGAACTAGCGGTGCGGCGGTTGGGGGCGGTCGCAGGTGGCCCACGAAGCCAGGGGGCTCAACACAGCGCGCACGGAGCCCTGCCTGCCACCCGGGGTCAGGGCGCGCCTCGCGCGGGGCTCTGAGAGGATCACCCCATGTCACCTGCGCCCGCACACCGGGTCTCCCACCGCATCGGCGCGATCGCCGAATCAGCAACCCTCGCCGTCGATGCCAAGGCCAAGGCCCTTCAGGCCGCCGGGCGTCCGGTGATCGGCTTCGGAGCCGGCGAGCCCGACTTCCCGACCCCCGACTACATCGTCGAAGCGGCTGTGGCCGCCTGTCGCGAGCCCAAGTGGCACCGCTACACCCCCGCCGGCGGCCTTCCGGCCCTCAAGGAAGCCGTGGCTGCCAAGACCCTGCGCGATTCAGGCTTCGAGGTGAGCCCCGCCCAGGTACTCATCACCAACGGCGGCAAGCAGGCGCTGTACAACGCCTTCGCTGCCCTGCTCAACCCCGGCGACGAGGTGCTCCTCCCCGCCCCCTACTGGACCACCTACCCCGAGTCGATCGCTCTCGCCGGCGGGGTTCCTGTCATCATCGCGACCGACGAATCGTCGGGGTACCGCGCCAGCATCGCCCAGCTCGAAGCCGCCCTCACCCCGCGCACCACGATGCTGGTGTTCGTATCGCCCTCGAATCCCACGGGCGCCGTGTACCCGCCCGAGCAGGTTGAGGCCATCGGCCGCTGGGCCGTCGAGAAGGGCCTGTGGGTCGTCACCGATGAGATCTACGAGCACCTCGTCTACGGAGGCGCCACCTTCGCGTCCATGCCCACGCTGGTTCCCGAGCTCGCCAACCAGTGCGTCATCATCAATGGCGTCGCCAAGACCTACGCCATGACCGGCTGGCGGGTGGGCTGGATGATCGGACCCGCCGATGTCGTCAAGGCCGCCACCAATCTGCAGTCGCACGCCACCTCGAACGTGGCCAACGTGTCACAGGTGGCGGCCATCGCAGCGGTGAGCGGTGACCTCGCAGCGGTCGCGATGATGCGATCAGCCTTCGATCGCCGCCGCCTCACCATGGTGGGCATGCTCAACGCAATTCCCGGGGTCACCTGCCCCGAGCCCGAGGGCGCCTTCTACTGCTACCCCTCGGTCAAGGGCGCGCTCGGCCGCACCATTCGAGGCGTCACCCCCACCACCAGCGCCGAGCTTGCGGGCCTGATCCTCGACGAGGCCGAGGTCGCGGTGGTTCCCGGTGAGGCATTCGGCACTCCCGGCTACGTGCGCCTGTCGTACGCGCTTGGCGACGACGACCTCATTGAGGGTGTCACCCGCATCGCAGCGCTGCTGTCGGAGTAGGGCCCGCACTAGAGCGAGCAGCCCACCAGGAGCGGCTCGGGAGTAAGGGTGATTCCGAACCGCGCGCGCACTCCTTCGCGCACGGCGCGCGCGAGTTCCAGCACGTCGTCGCAGCTCGCTCCCCCACGATTGGTCAGCGCCAGAGAGTGCTTGGCCGAGATGGCGGCCCGTGAGCCGGGCAGGGCGAACCCACGCTCGAAGCCCGCCGACGAGATGAGCCACGCCGCGCTGACCTTGATGCCACCCCCCGCCGCAGGGAACGTCACGGCGCCCTCGGGCGCCAGCACGCCCGGCGCGAGTACCGGATTGAGGAAGAACGAGCCCACGCTCCAGGTGTCGTGGTCAGCAGCGTCGAGCACCATCCCCTTGCTCGCCCGCAGCGCCAGCACCGCGGCGCGCACCTCCGCCATCGGCGCGCGCTGACCGGTCTCGATGTCAAGCTCGCGGGCCAGTTCGGCGTAGGCGATGGGCTCCGACGCGGACCCGAGCCGCAGCTGGAAGGTAACGTCGAGTACCACGTACCGCGCAGGCTCCGACTTGAAGACCGACGAGCGGTAACCGAAGCCGCAGTCGGCCGCGGCGAAGACCACCACTCGCCCGTCGGTGCGGTCGTACGCCCGCACCCGGGCCACGGTGGCCCCGACCTCCTGGCCGTAGGCGCCTACATTCTGAATCGGAGTGGCTCCGACCAGTCCCGGAATTCCGGAGAGCGCCTCGACACCGCGCCAGCCCTCGGCGACCGCAACCGCGACGAAGCCATCCCACGGCTCGCCGGCCGCCACCGTGACCCACGCACCCGCACAGTCGTTGACCTCGACCTCGACGCCACGGGTGCGCACTGCCACCACCGGAATGCTGACCGGGGCGTCGGACACCACGAGGTTGCTGCCGCCGCCCACGAGCAGTACCGGCTCGCGTCCGCGCACCGCGTCGAGGAGTTCGGCCTCGGTGTCGCACTCGATAAACGAGGCGACCGGGCCGCCAACACGCAGCGTGGTGTGCTCCGCGAGCGTGACATCGCGACGCACCGACATGGCCTAGGGCTCAGGCGAGCCGGACGACGGCCTGAGCCCTGCCCAGCACCGTCTGACCCGCCGACGTGGCGGTGAGGTCGACGCGCACCAGCGAGTCGGACAACTTCTCGGCAACGACGCCCGACACCTCGAGCAGGGCGCCAGTGTCGTCGTCGGGAACCGCGACCGGCCGGGTCATGCGAACTCCAAACTCGACCAGCGCCCCGGGGTCGCCGAGCCAGTCGGTGACCACCCGGCCAGCCTCAGCCATAGTGAGCATTCCGTGCGCAATGACGTTGGGCAGCCCCACCGACGTGGCGATGCGCTCATTCCAGTGGATGACGTTGAAATCGCCCGAGGCACCCGCGTACATCATCAAGTTGATGCGCTGAAGGGAAAATGACTGTGACGGAAGGGTGGTGCCCACCTCGACGTCGTCGTAGCGAACCTGTGCGGCCATGTCAGCTGCCCTTCTCGGCGTCGGCGGTTCCGCGCGAGACGATGACGCCGTACGTGGTGACCACGTGCTCGCCCGCCTCGGTGCTGATCTCGGCTCGCACCGTGATGAGGTCGTTGCCCGCGGCTGAGCGAATGCCATCGATTGACGACACGCACACCAGCGTGTCGCCCGCGGTGATGGGCCGCGTGTAGACGAAGCGCTGCTCGCCGTGCACCACGCGCGAATAGTCGAGTCCGAGGTCGGGGTCGAACATGGCCGCCCCCATCGACTTGAACGACAGCACGAACGGGAAGGTGGGCGGCGCGATGACGTCGGCGTAGCCGAGCGAGCGGGCGGCCTCGACGTCGTGATAGGCCGGGTTGGAGTCACCAATCGAGGTGGCGAACTCGCGCACCTTCTCGCGACCCACCTGATAGGGAGCAGACGCCGGATACGTGCGGCCGACGAACTCAGGGTTCAGTGCCATCGCTACATCCCTCCGAGCTGTCCGCCGGTGACGGGAATCGTCACGCCGGAAATGAAGTCTGAGTCGCTGGACGCGAGGAAGGCGTGCACGTTGGCGATGTCCTCGGGCTCGCCGAGCCGACCAAGCGCGATGAGCATCAGGCTCATCTGCCGCATCTGCTCGGGGATGCCGTAGGTGTCGCCCTCCTGCTTGGCCTGGGTGAGCCTGGTCTCGATAAAGCCCGGAGCGACCGCGTTGACGTTGATGCCGAAGGGGCCGAGCTCGCGGGCGAGGGTTTTGGTGACCGCCACGAGGGCGCCCTTGGCCGCGGTGTAGTTGAACTGGCCGGGGTTTCCCATGAGCGCTGCTACCGACGACGTGAAGACGATTTTGCGCTGGTAGCGCGGACGGCCCCCGTTCTCGGCCATCTCGCGCTTGGCGACCTCGCGCATGTAGGGCATTGCGGCAAGCGTGGTGTGGTACGCCGTGCGGAGGTTGGCGTCGAGCACGAAGTCGAACAGGTCGTCGTCGAGGCCGTGGAACATCTTGTCGCGCGTGGTGCCCGCGTTGTTGATAACGATGTCGAGCTGGCCATAGGAGTCGATGGCGGTCTGCGCCACGGCCCGAGCCTGCTCGAGGTCGACTGTGTTGCCCACCGCGGTAACAGCTCGCCCACCCTCGGCCTCGATCAGTGCCACCGTCTCGGCCGCTGGTTCGGCGTCGAGGTCGTTGACCACCACGGAGGCGCCGTCGCGGGCGAGGCGCAACGCAGTGGCACGCCCGATCCCCCGACCGCTTCCGGTGACGAGCGCAACACGATCAGCAAGACGTGACATGCGAACTCCTCGAAGCCCCGACGTGACTAGCGGGTTTCCTTGTGCTCGGTGTGCTTGTTGCACTTGGGGCAGAACTTCTTCAGCTCGATGCGGTCGGGGTCGTTGCGCCGGTTCTTCTTGGTGATGTAGTTACGGTTTTTGCAGTCGGCGCACGCCAGAGTGATCTTCGGCCGGACATCAGTCGCCTTGCCCATGGTGATTCCTTCGTGTCTGCACCCGGCCGGGCGGCCGGGAGTGGTGCACGATGCGGGAAATCCCCACACCGTTCGTCACGACGACGCGGAAGGTTCCCGCGCCCTGTGTAGCGGAGGCCGGACTTGAACCGGCGACACAGCGATTATGAGCCGCTTGCTCTACCAGGCTGAGCTACTCCGCCTCGCCTGTTCGAGCCCCAATACGGAATCGAACCGTAGACCTTCTCCTTACCATGGAGAC
>CAFBNF010000043.1_pt1 | contig 9795 bp, 9 predicted proteins | sample 7269191 | NCBI WGS metagenome assembly CAFBNF01 (sample SAMEA6814086, study PRJEB35770) | freshwater metagenome | biome: Freshwater; feature: Freshwater reservoir; material: water | place: Czech Republic | collected 2017-05-23 | depth 30m m | reverse complement strand
TCCCACACGTCGAGTCCGAAGTTGCGGGCCATGGCCTCCACGTCGTCGTCACCGCCGAGCAGGCTTCGGTCGAGGTCGATCACGACGCCTGACGCCGTCGCGATGTGTCGTGCATCGGCGAGCAGGCCGTCGCTGAGGTCGATCATCGACGTGGCCCCCGCGGCCGCCGCGGCGACTCCTGCCGCGTAGGGCGGCTCGGGAGTTCGATGCGCTGCCACCACCGACTTCGGCTGGCGGTGCCCACGACTGAGCACGGTGAGCCCAGCGGCCGCTCGGCCGAGCCGTCCAGCGAGAAAGACGCCGTCACCGGGCCGCGCTCCCGAGCGCGTCACCAGGGCGCGATCGCCGGAGTCTCCGAAGGCCGTCACCGACACCACCAGCGTCGGACTCTCGGCCGTGTCACCCCCCACCACCGACGCGCCGACCACCGACGCCTCGGTGGCCAGACCTTCGGCCAGTTCGCGCGCCCACGCCAGCGGGAGGCTTCCCGGCGCGGCGAGCGCGACCAGAAGCGCGGTGGGAACCGCCCCCATTGCCGCGATATCGCTCATCGCGCGGGCCGCTGCCTTGCGCCCCACATCGTGCGCCGACGACCAGTCGCGACGGAAGTGCCGCCCCTCGACCATCTGGTCGACCGCTACCACCAGCCGTCCTGACGGGGCAGCAAGCACCGCGGCGTCGTCGCCGAGGCCCACCTCGACCGACGGTCGGGCGGAGGCCACGAATACCTGTGCCAGCACGTCGATCAGCGCAAACTCGCCCACATCGGCGAGGGTGAGGTCGTCGGAGGCCACGCTCAGCGCAGCCCGGTGCCGCGTCGGAGGGCGTCTGAGATGAGCAGGTCGATGAGCGTCGGGTAGTCGATGCCGCTGGCCGCCCACATCCGCGGAAACATCGAGATAGACGTGAACCCGGGCATGGTGTTGATTTCGTTGAGCAGCACGGAGCCGTCGGACCGCACAAAGAAGTCGACCCGCGCGAGACCTTCGCAGCCGAGGACCTCGAAGGTCTCTACTGCCAGTTGCTGAACCCGTGCCTCGATGTCGGCAGACAGTTCGGCCGGCACCACCAGATCGACCGCATCGTCGAGGTACTTAGCCTCGAAGTCGTAAAAGTCGTGGCCGCCGCGCACCACGATTTCGGCGCACACGCTGGCCTGCGGCACGCCGTCGACGACCAGCACCGCGCACTCGACCTCGCGGGCGTTCTCGATGCCGGCCTCGACGACCACCTTGGGGTCGTGGACTCGCGCGGCCTCGATAGCGGCCGCGAGCCCGGCGAGGTCGGTGAGCCGCGTGATGCCGAGGCTACTGCCGGCACGCGCGGGCTTGACGAACAGCGGACGCCCGGGCGAATCGGCCAGCGCGGCACATCGGGCTAGCGAGAACTCACGGTCGGTGCGCCACTGGCGGTCAGTGACCACCTCGTAGGGGCCGGTGGGGAGTCCGGCCGCGACCACCAGCGACTTCATATGCCCCTTGTCCATGCCCGCGGCCGAGGCGAAGACTCCTGAGCCCACGTAGGGCACCCCGGCCAACTCGAGCAGCCCCTGAACGGTGCCGTCCTCGCCCCACGGCCCGTGCAGCACTGGAAACACCACATCGACCCCAGACTCACCCCAGCCCCCACCCAGCTCGGCCAGGGTCACCGATCCGGCCCGCTGCCGCAGCGTGACATCGGAGCCCGACGACTCGACCTCCGGGAGCACGCCGTCGGCGATCATGAGCCGATCAGGGTCATCGGACACCTCGACCCAGCGGCCGTCAGGCGCGATGCCGATGGGCACCACCTCGTAGCGGTTACGGTCGATGGCGCGGAGCAGGCTTCCGGCAGACACGCATGAGATGGCATGCTCGCTCGAGCGGCCTCCGAAGAGCACCACCACGCGGACCTTCGGCTGCTCCACCACGCTGGCGAGCCTACCGGCAGCCCACGCAGTAGCGTGACGACATGACAGCTGAGTGGGCACCAGACTCGCGCGTGGTGTCGGCCGGACGACCCCCGCGTACCCCGGACGCGCCTCTGAACACACCCATTGTTCCGGCCTCTTCCTTCCACGCCGAGGGACCGCTCGAATACGCGCGCGAGGGATCGCCCACCGTCGCCTCGCTCGAGGACCTGCTGGCCGACCTCGAGGGTGGCACCGCCGTGGCCTTCGCCTCGGGCATGGCGGCAGTCAACGCGGCGCTCGAACTGGTGCCTGCCGGTGGAGTCGTCGCTGCACCCACCCATAGCTACACCGGAACCGCGTGGCGCCTGCGCGAGCTGCACGAACTCGGGCGAGTGTCACTTCGCCACTATCAGGCCGACGACACCGAGGCACTGACCCAGGCTGTCAAGGGGGCGGCGCTGCTCTGGATTGAGTCGCCGACGAACCCCATGATGGAGGTCACCGACATCCGCGCGGGTATTGCAGCAGCCCGCTCGACGGGAGCCCTAGTGCTGGTCGACAACACCTTTGCCACGCCCCTGCGCCAGCACCCCCTCGACCTCGGCGCCGACATCGCACTGCACAGCGTGACGAAGTTCATCGGCGGCCATTCCGACCTGCTCATGGGCGCCCTGGTGGCGCGCGACACCGAGCTCGCCGAGTACCTGCGCACCCGGCGCGTTCTGCTCGGGGCTGCTCCCGGAGCCCTCGAGGCCTACCTCGCGGTGCGCGGCGCACGCACGCTCGCGCTGCGACTCGACCGCTCCGAGGCCACGGCCGGCGCCCTTGCCGAGCGGCTAGCCGCGCATCCGTCGGTCGAGCGGGTGCACTATCCCGGACTCGCCACTGACCCCGGCCACGCGCTGGCCGCGAGCCAGAGCTCGGGGTTCGGCTCGATGATGTCGATCGTGGTGCGCGGTGGCGCGCAGGCCGCCGAGGCAGCCCAGGCCGCAGACCGAGTGTGCCGCTCAGTCGAGCTGTGGACCTACGCCACCAGTCTGGGCGGGGTTGAGTCGCTGATCGAGCGCCGCCGCCGTTGGCCAGGCGAGGCCGGTGACGTGCCAGAGGGGCTGCTGCGGCTCAGCGTGGGCATCGAGAACGCCGACGACCTCTGGCTCGACCTGAACCGCGCGCTGCTCGTCTAAGTCGCCCTGTCTGCGGGACGCTTCGCGCCGGGAGCCTTCCGGCAGGACGTTCCGACTCATCTCCTATTCCATGCGAAAGCGTCACACCCACCGGGGGCGGGTGTGACGCTTTCGCATGGATTAGCGGGAAGGTTGTTCGGCGAATCGCCTCGAGCTGACACCGTGGGCCACGCACCCCGCGAGGTGAGCAACGACGCTAGACGATGCCCTCGGCCTTGGTCTCGCGGCTCATGAAGGCGCGCAGCATGTCGGCTGGCGGCATCCCGCGATGCACCACGTTGACCACCTGCTCGGTGATGGGCACGTCGACCCCGTGGTGGCGCGCGAGGTCGAGAATCGCCTGACAGCTCTTCACGCCCTCGCAGGTCTGCTTGGTGGACGCGATGGTCTCGTCGACCGAGAGCCCGCGGCCCAGGTTCTCGCCGAAGGTGCGGTTGCGTGACAGCGGCGACGAGCAGGTGGCAATCAGGTCGCCGATGCCAGCAAGCCCGAGAAAGGTCTCAGATTCTGCGCCTAGCGCGACCCCGAGTCGGGTCATTTCGACGAGGCCGCGCGTGATGAGTGACGCCTGCGCGTTTTCTCCGAAGCCCATGCCCACCGCCATGCCGTTGGCGAGCGCGATGACGTTCTTCACCGCGCCCCCGATCTCGACCCCAATCACATCGGTGGTCCAGTAGGGGCGGAAGTAGGCGTTCGAGCATGAGTCCTGCAGCCGAACCGCCGCCTCCTCGTCGGCGCAGGCCACGGTGGTGGCGGCCGGCTGTCGCTGTGCGATCTCGCGCGCGAGATTCGGGCCTGACACCACCGCGATCCGCTCGGAGCCCACCCCTGCCACCTCACAGATCACCTCGCTCATGCGCAGCGTGGTGCCCACTTCGATGCCCTTGATGAGCGACACGAGGGTCGAGCCCGGAGGCAGCAGCGGGCGCCATGTCGAGAGGTTCTCGCGCAGCGTCTGCGACGGGATGGCCAGCACCACGATTGCGGCGCCGTCGAGCGCCTGCGCCACGTCGGAGGTAGCGCGCAGCGATGCCGGCAGGGCGATGCCCGGGTGGTAGGCGGGGTTGACGTGGTCACGGCCGATCGACTCGGCTAGGTGCGGCTCACGGGCCCACAGCGTGACGTCGGAGCCCGCGTCGGCCAGCACCATGCTGAACGCCGTGCCCCACGAACCACTGCCCATCACGGCCACGCGCGTCATGTGGTCATCCTGCCCTGCCCTGACCCGGCAGGTGGCAAAAGCGGCCACGCGAAGCGCGGTGTCGGGGCGACCTCGCCCCGGATCTGCTCAAGCAGCCCGGTGATCGCCGACATCAACCGCTCGGTCGCATCGACGAGCTCAGCGTCCGATGCTGGGTGGCCCCGCAGGTCGTCAAGGTCAAGGGGTGGGCCCGCCCACACGCGCATGGTCTTGCGCGGGAAGAGTCGGAGCTCCTTCACGTAGGGGCGCATCACCTGGTGGGCACCCCACTGCGCCACCGGCACCAGCGGTGCACCGCTCTCGAGCGCAATGCGCACCGCCCCCGACTTACCCGTCATCGGCCACAGGCCGGGCGATCGCGTGAGGGTGCCCTCGGGGTACACCAGCACGCACTCCCCCGCACGCGCGGCCGCAACGGCAGAGGTGAGTGCTTCTGCTGCTTCGGCAGTGCCACGGTGCACCGGGATTTGGCCTGCTCCTCGCACGATTCGCCCCACGACCGGCACCCTGAACATCACGTCCTTGGCCAGGAATCGTGGCAGCCGACCGTTGTCGACCAGGAAGTGCGAGACCACGAGGGGGTCGAACCAGGAGAGGTGATTGACCGCCACCACGATGCCGTGATCGAGGGAACCGCCGACGCGCAGCTGCTCGGCACCGCGCCAGTCGCGACGGGTGAGCGACATCAGCAGTGGGCGCAGCGCCACCACCACCAGCCGGTACGAGGCCGACATAGTCACCCTGCTGCTGTGCCTTACCCGGCCCATCAGGTCTCCCGCCCTTCTCCCCGACCGCCCATGGTTGCACGCGACGACGCCCGACTCGATGCACTCGCTAGGACGTGTGAGTGCAAGGATCAACCCATGGGAGCCCCCGGAGTGCCGAATTGGGCCGTGATCATTCCGCTCAAGCCGCTTGACCGCAGCAAGACGCGACTAGAGGTGGAAGACGACAGGCGCGCGCATCTGGCCTTGGCGTTCGCGCGCGACGTGGTTGCCGCGGCCCTCGCGTGCCCCATCGTGTCGGAGGTCGTGGTCGTTACCGACGACCCGCGTGCCACCGCGGTGCTGCGCGCCCAGGGGGCACGGGTGATCTCTGATGTCCGCGGCGGGCTCAACGTCGCCTTCGAGCACGGCGCCACCACAGCACGTGCCCGCAACGCCGAGGTCGGGGTGGCTGCCCTCGCCGGCGACCTTCCTGCACTGCGCGCCGACGAACTCGAGCGCGCCCTGCGGGCGGCCTGGCCCCGCAGACGCTGCTACGTGCCCGACGCCGACGGTGTCGGCACGGTGCTGCTCACGGCCCGTCCCGGAGTGGGGCTCGGCGCCGCCTTCGGTATCGCGTCGTCCGACGAGCACCTCGCGTCAGGCGCCTATCCGCTCGATCTCGACGACTGCCCGGGTCTGCGGCGCGACGTCGACATCGCCGCTCACCTCGCGGCCGTGATCGAAATCGGGGTTGGCCCTGCCACCGCCGACGTTCTCGAAACGGTGAGCCCGGCCTGAGCGCACCCGGACACAACTGTGGCCCGACCCCTCAGGGGCCGGGCCACAGAAGGGTGCGGAGACTACTTCTTCTTCGCGGGAGCAGCCTTCTTGGCGACAGACTTAGTGCTGGCGACGATCTTCTTGAAGTCGGCTCCGGGACGGAACTTGGGCAGTGACGTCGCGGCAATCTTGACCTCTTCGCCAGTACGCGGGTTACGACCGATGCGCGCAGCGCGGTCGGTCTTCTCGAACACGCCGAAGCCGGTGAGCGCGACCTTCTCGCCCTGGGCAACGGCCGTCGAAATCTCGTTGATTACGGCGTCGACGATCTCGCCGGCTTCCTTCTTACTGGTGCTCAGGCGCGCGGCAAGTCGGTCGATCAGCTCAGCCTTGTTCACACTCACGAATGTCCTCCGAAACGATGGGAAACCGAGCCGGTTCTCGGTCTGCGACCAACCTACCTGATGGAGACCTCAGTACGGTGCACCGACGCTGTGTGTTGCGCCACAAGGGTTTTGCGCGCAGGGCCGAGAACTTAGCCCTGCACCCCGACGCGCGGCAGATAGGTCGGCCTCGTCGCCTCAAAGGCGGTGATGGCATCGACGTGTCGCAGGGTCAGCCCGATGTCGTCGAGGCCCTCGAGCAAGCGACCGCGCACGTGCGCGTCGACCTCGAACTCGGAGGACAGATCGCCGGCCACGACGGTCTGCGCCACGAGGTCAACGGTCACCGGCAGGGTTGGGTCGGCCTCGACCGCGTTCCAGAGCTGCTCGACGAATGTCTCGGGCACGACCGCCGTGAGCAGGCCCACCTTGCCTGAGTTGCCACGGAAGATGTCGGCGAACCGGCTCGAGAGCACCACCTTGAACCCGTAGTCCTGGAGCGCCCAACAGGCGTGCTCGCGCGACGATCCGGTGCCGAAGTCGTGACCCGCCACCAAGATGGTGGCTCCCTGGAACTGGGGCTGGTTCATCTCGAAGTCGGGGTTCTTGCGCCACGCCGAGAACAGGGCGTTTTCGAACCCGTGGCGGCTGATGCGCTTGAGGTTCTCCGCGGGGATGATCTGGTCGGTGTCGACGTTGCTGTGACGCAGCGGAAGCACCGTGCCGGTGTGAACAGTGAACGATTCCATGGGAGCTCCTGGTTAGAGGGCGGCGAGGTCGGAGGGGGCGGCGAGGTGGCCGGTGACCGCGGTGGCGGCGGCCACCTGAGGCGATACGAGGTGCGTGCGACCGCCGGGGCCTTGGCGACCCTCGAAGTTGCGGTTGGAGGTCGACGCGCTGCGCTCGCCGGGGGTGAGCTTGTCGGGGTTCATGGCCAGACACATCGAGCAGCCGGCGTGCCTCCACTCGGCTCCAGCGGCGATAAACACCTCATCGAGACCCTCGGCCTCGGCCTCGAGTCGAACCCGCGCTGAGCCCGGAACAATCAGCATGCGCACTGTGCTAGCAACCGTGCGTCCGCGCAGGACGTCGGCCACGACCCGGAGGTCTTCAATGCGGCCGTTGGTGCACGACCCCACGAAAACGGTGTCAACAGTGACGTCGCGCATGGGCATTCCGGCGGTGAGCCCCATGTAGGCGATGGCCTTCTCAGCCGCCGCTCGCGCACGGGGATCGTCAATCTCTGCGGGAACGGGCACGGAGCCGCCCAGAGGAACTCCCTGACCCGGGTTGGTTCCCCAGGTCACGAAGGGAGTGAGTACCGACGCATCGATCGACACCTCGGCGTCGAACACGGCATCGTCGTCGGTAACCAGGGTGCGCCAGTGCTTGACGGCCTCGTACCAGAGCTCGTCCTTGGGCGCGTAGGTGCGGCCCTCGAGGTAGTCGAAGGTCACGTCGTCGGGGCCGATCATGCCCGCGCGGGCACCCGCCTCGATCGACATGTTGCAGATGGTCATGCGACCTTCCATCGACAGATCTCGGATGGCCTGCCCGCGATACTCGATGACGTAGCCCTGGCCACCGCCGGTACCGATCTTGGTGGTGATGGCGAGGATGAGATCCTTGGCGGTGACTCCCTCGGGAAGGTGTCCTTCGACGTTGACCGCGAGGGTTTTGAAGGGCTTGAGCGGCAGGGTCTGGGTGGCCATCACGTGCTCGACCTCGCTGGTGCCGATTCCGAACGCAAGTGCGCCGAAGGCTCCGTGGGTCGAGGTGTGCGAGTCGCCGCACACCACGGTCATGCCGGGCTGCGTGAGTCCGAGCTGCGGGCCCACCACGTGCACGATGCCCTGCTCAATGTCGCCGAGGGGGTGCAGGGTGATGCCGAACTCGGCGGTGTTGGCCGTGAGGGCCTCGATCTGGGCCCTCGACACCGGGTCGGCGATCGGCTTGTCGATGTCGACGGTGGGGATGTTGTGGTCTTCGGTGGCGACGGTGAGGTCGGGTCGGCGCACTGTGCGGCCGTTGTCGCGGAGGCCGCCAAAGGCCTGCGGGCTGGTGACCTCATGCACAAGGTGCAGGTCGATGTAGAGGAGATCGGGCGCACCCTCTTCGCGTACGACGACGTGCTGGTTCCAGACCTTCTCAGACAGCGTGAGACCCATGACCCCTCCGGTGGCTCGTCAGACTTGACGTCTCGGATAGTGAGACATCAGTATCACTTCATGGACAAGAGTAGCGGAGTCGGGGTGCTCGACAAAGCCGCCCTAGTGCTCTCTGCGCTCGAAGGCGCGCCACTCTCGCTCGCCGGGCTAGTCGACGCCACCGGACTTCCGCGCCCCACCGCACACCGCCTCGCCTGCGCACTCGAACACCACCGACTGGTGGCCCGCGACGTGTCCGGACGCTTCACCCTGGGTCCCCGGCTCGGCGAGCTCGCGGCGGCAGCGGGCGAAGACCGGCTGCTGTCGTCTGCCTCCACCGTGCTGGTCACCCTGCGCGACGCCACGGGCGAGAGCGCGCAGCTCTACCGCCGCCAGGGTCAGCAGCGCATCTGCGTCGCCGCCGCCGAGCGCATGACCGGGCTGCGCGACAGCGTGCCCGTGGGTAGCGCCCTCACCATGCATGCTGGCTCCGCCGCTCAGGTGCTGCTTGCGTGGGAAGACGCCGACCGACTTCATCGCGGGCTTCGCGGCGCCGCCTTCACGGCCGTCACGCTGGCAGCGGTGCGTCGGCGAGGCTGGGCACAGAGCCTAGGAGAGCGCGAGCCGGGGGTGGCCAGCGTGTCGGCGCCCGTGCGCGCGCCGGGTGGGCGGGTGATCGCGGCGGTGTCGGTGTCAGGCCCGGTCGAACGGGTGTCACGGGCCGCTGGGCCGCGCTATGCCGAGGCCGTGGTTGCCGCGGCCGCGTCGCTTGGCGCTGCCATCGCCGCAGGCGACTGACCATCGCCCACATCATCGGCACGTGCCCGTGCTGCTCGACTGTCGGCAATGACAACGCCCACCAACTCCGGCAGAAGGTCGACACTGCGTCGCAGCAGCCAAGGAATCCCGTGCGCGACGAGCCATACCGCCACCAGAATGGGGCCGGGGCATTGCTCCGGAATAGGCGGAATAGGAGCCACGGCACACAAGCCATGCTGCGCGAGTCGTGCGGCCGCGATGGAAGCGAGCGCGCGGTGACCCCGGGCTGACGGGTGCATTCGGTCGATGTGCCACGTGCTCCGCTGGTGAGCCATGTCGAAGTGTTGCGGGTCGAGCACCACCACACCCGGCAGCCCGGCGAGATCAGTCAGCAGCGCGGAGTTCACCGCTGCCGCGCGAACCGCCAGCACTCGACCCACGGCCACACCGCCGCGAGGCAACACCTTCGAAGGATCGTGGAGGAGAACCACCAGAACAACGCTGCCCGCAGCCGTGAGCTCGAGGCACACGTCACGGGCTTCCCGTGCCACGCGCACAGGGTTGAAGTCGGAGCGAAGAACATCGTTGCCACCGATGAGCAGAGTCACAAGATCGGGCTTGAACGCCACAGCGTCTGCCAACTGCTCGGCCACGACGTCGCGCATGCGTGCCCCGGTGCGCGCCAGGCACAGGTAGTCGCTGGCGCCCAGCGCCACCGCCAGATGTGCGGCCCAGCCCGGGGT
>CAFBNF010000042.1_pt1 | contig 9806 bp, 8 predicted proteins | sample 7269191 | NCBI WGS metagenome assembly CAFBNF01 (sample SAMEA6814086, study PRJEB35770) | freshwater metagenome | biome: Freshwater; feature: Freshwater reservoir; material: water | place: Czech Republic | collected 2017-05-23 | depth 30m m | reverse complement strand
GAGGGCCGTGAACAGGGCGGCGGCGAAGAGCAGGGGCGTCGGCCGACGCCTGCCGGCGGACTGCAGTCGCTCGGCCAGTTCTCGTGCACCGAGGGCGACCACGGTGGCCACCACCGCCACTCCAGCGCCCCCGAGCAACTCAACGCCGGTGAGTCCGGTGAAGGCGGGCAGGCCCGGAAGGGCGAGCGAGTGGGTGCCCAGACCAGACCAGGGCCCGAGCCCGATCTGCACGATGTACCCCGAGCCGAGGGCCACAAGAATGGGCAGCAGGGCGGCGGCAGGGAGCGGCCCGAGGGCGGCGAACTCGAGGATCATGAACGCGGTAACCAGGGGGTTGCCGAAGATGGCCCCGATCGCCGCCACCCCGCCGAGTGCCATGCCGAGTTGCACCACCTTGGGGTCGCGCCCCCTGAGTAGCAGTCCGCCGAGCGCGGTGCCGCAGGCGATGAGGGGTGCCTCCGGGCCGAGCACCATGCCGAAGGCGAGCGTGGCGAGCGCGGCCACCACCACCGACGCGATGATGCGGGGGCCAGTGTCGAAGTGGAATCCTTCGAGTGGGCCGCTCCCGGTGTGGCCGGGCAGCCGCTGGGCCACTCGGACGATCAGGGCGCCCACGAGGAGGGCGACCACGACGTACCACCACGACGGGGTGCTCAGGCCGAGGTGACCAGGCAGGTCGACCCACATGGCCTGATGCAGGGCCGACTCGACGACGAGGAATAGCGAGGCCACCAGTGCCCCGCCCACGCCGAGTGCCACCGAAAGCAGCAGCAGCGGCCCCATCCGCCCGCTGATTTCAGGCTCGGCGGTTGCGAGAGGGGCGTCAGATTCGGGCTTGGGGTCGCGTGTGCTCATGAATCCGGAGTGTAGGGGCTCTATGCTTGGTTTCCGAGGGCCTGCCGTCGGCGGGTCACGAGAACCGCGCTGCTCAAGCAGCGCTGAGGCTATGGAGACCCAATGCAGCTCGGAGACTTCCTGTGGACGCTCGTCGTGATCTTCTTCATGGTGTGCTATTTCATGATTCTGTTCAGCGTCATCAGTGACCTGTTCCGTAACCACGACATGAGCGGCTTGGTCAAGGCGCTCTGGATCATCCTGCTCTTCGTCGTCCCGTTCCTGTCGCTCCTCGTCTACGTGATCGTGTACCACAACGGCATGCGTGAGCGCAGCGAGGCTGCCGCCAAGCAGTACCAGAAGGCGCAGCAGGACTACGTGAAGCAGCTCGCCGGCACCACCGACCCCGCCGACCAGATCGCCAAGGCGCACGACCTGCTCAACTCGGGTGCCATCTCGCAGGCCGAGTTCGACTCGATCAAGACCAAGGCTCTCGCCTGATCGTTGGGCACCTCGCGGCGGTCACCTTCGGGTGGCCGCCGCTGCCATGTCCGGCGCGCTAGCACACTGCACCCGTTTGGCCCTGCGGGTGGGGCCTTGCGGGGCCGATGGTGTGAAGGTGAACCTCGCGTGGCTCAGGCCGGCGGTTATCGCCCTCGTGGCTGCTGCTGTCGGCCTGCTCCCGTGGACACCGCCCGCTGGCGCACGACCGGTTGTGTCGTGGTCCGAGCCGACGGCCATTGCTGTGACGGGGCTGCGCGTGGTGGCCACCGGACTTCCCGCCGGGGTCGTCCCCCGAGTCGTGGTCACGTCGGCGGGCTCGAACTCTTTCCGAGTCGTGGCGCGAACCGCCTCGGTGCGCGTGCCCGCTCCGGGGTCCTACCGCGTCACGTTCGCCCTTGAGCGTGTGGGAGCGGCCGCCTACCGTCCTGTAGTGGGGGCAGTGACCGTGAGCGTGCTGCGCGGCTCGACGTCGCGGGTCGAGATCGCCTTTCGTCGGGTTGCGCCCGCGACTCGCACCGGCCGCTTCGTCATCAAACCCTTTGTAGGGACCGATGTGTGGGTCGATGCCGCGCGCGGCTCGGACTCGCGCTCGGGGCTCACCCGCGCGTCGGCGCTCGCCACCGTGGGCGAGGCCTGGCGCCGAATCCCGGCCGGTCGCACACTGACCCGTGGAGTCCGCATCAACGTGGTGCGCGGCACCTACCCCGCCTCGGCGCTGGTCAACTACTGGGAGCACCGCTGGGGAACGGCTTCAGCGCCCATCATCATCCGGTCGGTCGACGGCCCGCACGCCGCGCGCTTCACCGGCGACATCAACGCCTTCGACGTGCGCCACCTCTACCTGATCGGTATCGACATCATCCGTGCCGGTGATGCGTTCCACTGCGAGGCGTGCAGCTATGTGCTGCTGCGCGGCATGCACCTATCGGGTGTGGGCGGCGCGCACGAGACCGTGAAGGTGAACCAGTCTGACCACATCTACATCGAGGATTCCGACGTGCACGGCGCCGACGACAACGCCATCGACTTCGTAGCGGTGCGCTCGGGCCACATCGTGGGCAACCGCATCCACGGCGCCCAGGACTGGTGCGCGTATGTCAAGGGCGGTAGCTCGGGTATCGCCGTGGTCGACAATGAGATCTTCGGCTGTGGAACTGGTGGTTTCACCGCCGGGCAGGGCACGGGCTTCGAGTTCATGACCGCGCCGTACCTGCACTATGAGGCCTATGGCATCACGGTGGTAGGAAACCTCATCCACGACACCGAGGGCGCCGGGCTCGGGGTGAACGGCGGCTACAACGTACTGATGGCCTTCAACACGATGTACCGCGTGGGTGCGCGCAGCCACGCGGTCGAGTTCGTGCAGGGCAGCCGCAGCTGTGACGCGGCCGATGCCGGGGAGTCGACGGCCCCGTGTGCGGCCCGACGGGCCCTGGGCGGATGGGGCACCACCACGTCGGGGGGACAGTACATTCCGAACCGGCACGTGTACTTCCAGAACAACGTTGTGGCCAACCCGCCCGGCTACGCGTCGAGGTGGTCGCACTTCGACGTGCACTCGCCCACGACTCCACCCGCCGACAGCGGCGTGGCGAACCCCAGCCGTGCTGATGACGACCTGGTCATCGAGGGCAACGTCTTCCTCAACGGGTCGGGAGCCCTGGACCTCGGTTTCAACGACGGGGCCTGCGGTGGCACGAACGCGGGCTGCAGCCAGGCGTTCGTGCGGAGTCACAACGTGTTCGGTCCCTCGACCCGGGTGTTCCGCGACCCTGCCCACGGCGACTACCGCGTGCTCGCCGGCAGCACTCCAACCTCGGCCGGCATCGTGAGCCTGCGTTCGATGAGCTGGGCTGACGCACCTTCGCGACCGACCGTGCCTGCGTCGGTCTGGTCGGGGCCGGGGGTTCCGGCACTGGCGCACCCGGGGGCCTGGCGCACCGCCTGAGCGCGGCGCGCGCACGCTCAGCGATCGAGCAGCCAGGCCGACAGCGCGCTGATATAGCCCGTAAGGTCGGACAGGTCCTGCAGTCTCGCGACAACTACCCGATCATCCACGGCGACGTACTCGTGTACGAGCACGTTGCGGAAGCCGACTGCTAGGCGCATCGCCTCCGCCATGCTGCCGTCGATCGCCCCGTGTCGGGCGAGTTGTCGCATCGCGTCAGCGTTGTCGCGGGGGGCGCCCCACTTCTGCGCACTACACACGTGCTGAGCGGCGTCGATGCACGCCTCGACCGCGGTGATCATCAGGTACTTCACACCCGGCAGCCAGAGAGGGTCAGCCCGGCGATCGTCCTCAGCGAATTGCTCGCGCTCGAGTGAGGCAACCGCGTCGGAAGCCGAGCGCAAGAGCCGAGCAAGCCGCACCTCGTCAACCACGGGCAGCCGCCTCGAGGAACTCTCGGTGTGATCGCTCGATTCGGTACTTCTCATCGAGGTACACGGTACGTGTCATGGACTCCCAGCGAACTCGCGCCGTTTCATCGGCTTCCAGCACCAAGGTGCCATGGCAAGCGATGCGACCGGCCACCTCCAGTGGCGCGGAGTTGAGCACTATCAGGTCGACGCCTGGTGGCAGGTCCAGAGCGAAGCTGGAGGGCGCAGGGTCATGGAAGAGGGCGGCGAGGTCGATGTCGGAGTTCTCGTCAGCAGTACCCGTCACCTGACTGCCGTGCAGGTAGGCGAAGTATGCGCCACCAACCCGAAGGCGCTCGAGCGCACGAGTGAGGACCGCGTGATCCATAACGGCATCCTCGCACAGGGTGGCCGTCAGCACGTCGACCCGTACGCTGGGCGGCAATGGCCGTGGTGCCGCTAGCCTGCCGGAATGACTCGGACTCGCGTCTCCATCTGGGCTTACGCGGTGGTCGCACTGCTGCTCACCGTTCCGGCCACCGTCGCGATCTCCCGCGCTGACACTGGCATCGTGCGCACGGCCACGGTGGTGTCGGGGGTACCAGTGACCGTGCTCGCCCCCGACGGTGCTGTCGGGAAACTTCCGGGGGTGGTGGTCGCTCACGGCTTCGCGTCGTCGTCGACCATCATGGAGTCGCTCGGAGTGTCGCTCGCGCGAGCGGGCTACGTCGTGGCAATGCCCGACTTCCGTGGCCATGGTGAGAACGCCGCCCCGCTGCCACTCGGACCCGACGGCACCGTGCGGGCTGACGTGCTGCAGGACGACCTGTCGGTGGTGGTCGACTGGCTGGCACTCCAGCCCGAGGTCGACCCTGAGCACCTCGGCCTCGTGGGGCACTCGATGGGGGCTGGCGCGGTGGTGCGCTTCGCGGTGGCCGACGCCACCGGCCCGCAGCGCATCGACGCCACTGTGGCGGTCAGCCTTCCTTCGGCCGACGACGTGCCTGTGGGCGACGTCGCGGTACCGCGCGACCTGCTGCTGATGTGGGGGTCGGCCGAGCGACCGATCTTCGAGGCGGCGGGCGAGGAGGCGCTGAAGGCTGGCTATCCCGAGGGCGTGGTCGGACAGTCGTACGGAAGCGGGGCTGACGGCACGGCGCGCGGAACCTTCGTGGTGCCAGGAGTCGAGCACATCGGCATCGTGTTCAGCCCGGTGGCCGCGCAGCAGATGGTCGACTGGCTCGACTCCACGGTGGCCGTGGGTTCCACCGGTCACACGGTGGCCCCGGACTCGAAGGTGCTGTGGCTGCTGGTGCTGCTGGCCGGTGCCACCGTGGGCTTCGTCCCGCTGGCGAGGCTGGCCTTCGGTGCGCGCCGAGCTGAGCCGAGCGAGCACGCTCCGGTGGTGCGAGCGCGCTGGGTGATCCCGGCCACCGTGGCGTCGGCGCTGGTGGCCTCACTGGGCGGTGCGCTGCTGGCCGGCAGGCCGGCCCTGCTGCCGCTCTCGGTCGCCGACTACACCGTCGTCTGGTTCGGAGTCGCCGGCCTCGTGGGCTGGCTGATCGCCTGGTGGCTTGGCCGTCGAGGAGCGACGGGCAAGTCGGTCGATGTCCCGGGCGACGAAACGGAAGCAGCCGACAGCCGCCCTCGCGGAGTCGGACGACAGGTGCTGGCCACCCTGGCGCTCACCGCGTACCTGGTCGCGGTGCTGGCGCTGGCGTCACAGCACACGTGGTCAGACTTCGCGGTGGTGGGCGCACGTCGGTGGGTGCTGCCGGTGGTTGAGGTGACCATGATTGTGTTCTTCTGGGCCGACGAGCGACTCGTGGCCCGCCCGTCGCGCGGACGGCGCATCCTTCTGGTGACCGCCAACCGGGTGATTGTGGTGGTGGCGCTGATGCTCGCCGTAGCGTGGCTCGGGGCGCCGGGCGTGCTGATTCTGTGGGTTCCGCTGGTGGCACTCTTCTTCGTGCTGCTCGCTGTATGCGCGCACGTGGTCTCAGGACTCACGCGCGAGCGCTGGGCCCCCGCGGTGGTGCAGGCGATTCCGCTCGCCTACGTGATTGCAACCGCATTTCCGCTCATTGGCAGCTGATTGAGCAGTTGATGCGCCGCTGATGCGCCACGGCGGCTTGAGTGTGACTCACACCACTCTTTGCTGTGTTGAGTTGGTCACATTTGGCTCCGACGCACTCCCTTTCAGGTCTGAACAGTGACGAGTCAGGCACCTGTGGTGCATCCTTGCTCTACGTGCCACAGCGTCGTGAGCCACCTGACACAAAGGATTCCCGAGATGACCGTCCCCGGACTTGAGAACCCCCCCACGCGCAACAAGAAGCTGCTCGAGTGGGTTGAAGAGGTTGCCGCGCTGGCCGAGCCCGACCGGGTCGAGTGGTGCGACGGGTCGCAGGACGAGTGGAACCGCCTCACCGAACTGCTCGTCGAGGGTGGCACCTTCACCCGGCTCAACCCTGAACTTCGTCCCAACTCATTCCTGGCCCGGTCAAGCCCGAGTGACGTGGCGCGAGTCGAAGACCGCACCTACATATGCTCGGCGCAGGAAGCCGACGCCGGGCCCACCAACAACTGGGCCGACCCGGTCGAGATGCGAGCCACGCTGAAGGACCTGTTCGCCGGTTCCATGCGCGGGCGCACCCTCTATGTCGTTCCCTTCTCAATGGGGCCACTCGGCTCGCGCATCTCGCAGCTGGGCGTCGAGCTCACCGACTCGCCCTACGTGGTCGTCAACATGCGGATCATGACGCGCATGGGCCGCGAGGCCCTCGACCTGATCGGTGAAGACGGCGACTTCGTACCGGCCCTGCACTCGGTCGGCTACCCGCTGTCCGACGCCGATGGCGTGGCCCGACCCGACGTTGAGTGGCCCTGCAGCGACACCAAGTACATCGTGCACTTCCCCGAGAGTCGCGAAATCTGGTCGTACGGCTCGGGCTACGGCGGCAACGCACTGCTGGGCAAGAAGTGCTTCGCGCTGCGCATCGCATCGGCGATGGCTCGCGACGAGGGCTGGCTCGCCGAGCACATGCTGATCCTCAAGCTCACCGCGCCCGACGGCGACGTCAAGTACCTCACCGCGGCATTCCCCTCTGCCTGCGGCAAGACCAACCTCGCAATGCTCGAGCCGAGCCTGCCGGGCTGGACGGTCGAAACCGTGGGCGACGACATCGCCTGGATGCGCTTCGGCGACGACGGCCGCCTCTACGCGATTAACCCTGAGGCGGGGTTCTTTGGAGTCGCGCCCGGCACCGGCATGACCACCAATGCCAACGCGGTGCGCAGCCTCGACGCCAACTGCATCTTCACCAACGTCGCTCTCACCGACGACGGTGACATCTGGTGGGAGGGGCTCACGCCTGAGGTTCCCGCGCACCTCATCGACTGGAAGGGTCGCGATTGGACTCCTGCCTCTGATGAGCCGTCGTCACACCCCAACTCGCGCTTCACCGCGCCGGCCTCACAGTGCCCCTCGATCGCCCCCAACTGGGAAGACCCCGCGGGGGTGCCCATCTCGGCCATCCTCTTCGGCGGACGCCGCGCCACCAATGTGCCGCTGGTAAACGAGTCGCTGAGCTGGGAGCACGGGGTGTTTGTCGGCGCCACCGTGTCGTCGGAAACCACCGCTGCGGCCGTGGGTGCCATGGGTCAACTGCGCCGCGACCCCTTCGCGATGCTGCCCTTCTGCGGGTACAACATGGCCGACTACTGGAGTCACTGGCTCAAGGTGGGCGCCTCAACCGACCCCGAGAAGCTGCCGCGGATCTACCAGGTCAACTGGTTCCGCAAGGATGCCGACGGCTCGTTCCTGTGGCCCGGCTTCGGCGAGAACTCGCGGGTGCTGTCGTGGATCGTCGAGCGGCTTGAGGGCAAGGTCGGCGCGGTTGACACTGCCATCGGCCGGCGCCCGGTCGACGGCGACCTGCAGGTCGACGGCATCGGGGTCAGTCCCGAGCAGCTCGCCGAACTCTTCGCGGTCGATGGTGCGACGTGGCTGGCCGAGGCCGACCTGATCGAGGAGTACTTCGGGTTGTTCGGCGATCGGGTTCCGGGGGAGTTGCGCGATCAGCTGGCCGCTCTGAGGTCGCGACTCGCGTCTGCCTGATCGGGTGAGGCGGTCAGACTGTCAGGCGGTGAAGGCCTGCGGGTTCATCGACCTTTCAATTGCCAGCTTGGCCGCTGAGGCTCCGTCGCCCGGGAGGCGCGGATACTGCTCAACCGGAATGCTGGCGTAAATAGCCTCACGCTCGGCCTCGGTGAGACCGCCCCACACGCCGTACGGCTCGCGTGCCCTGATCGCGTAGTCGGCGCAGTCGAGACGCACGGGGCACCCAAAGCAGATCGACTTGGCCACTACTTCGCGCCGCCGACGGGTGCGGCCACGCTGGTCTCCGGGGTGGTAAAACATCATGACGTCGTGGCCGCTGCACGACGCGTGGTCTTGCCAGCGCCACACCGAGTCTGCGGGCACCTGTGCGGACGACTGCGGTGGCACTGTTCCTCCAGGTGACAGGATTTCAAAAAGGTAAGTTATCAGCGGTGTTGAATGTCGACAAGGGGTGGGGTGTCCCTCGACGCCGCGAGCGCCCTGCCCCGGTACGCTCGAGCAGTGACCTTGATGACAACCCCTCTTGAGCCCCTCGGGCCCCACGAATCGCCCTCCCTCGAGGGTGACACCCTTCTCGAGGATCGGCCCGACCTCCGACTCGACGATGGCGACCACGAGCGCTTCGCGCACTACGTCAAGAAGGACAAGATCGTCGAGAGCGCGGTCACCGGATCCCCCATCACTGCGCTCTGCGGCAAGGTGTGGGTGCCGGGGCGCGATCCTTCGAGGTTTCCAGTGTGTCCTGACTGCAAGAAGATCTACGACGGCATTCCCTCGGGCCCCGGTGGCGCCGGCGATGAGGGATGACCTCCGCGGCTGACCGGCCGACCTCTCGCGGTGGCCAGCCAGCGTCACCGCGCATGCTCGACGATCAGCACCGTGCGATCACTCTCGGCATCGTCACGTTCGTGACCCTCGTGGCGTTCGAGGGAACCGCCGTGATCACCGCACTGCCCGTCGTCGCGCGCGACCTCAACTCGGTGGCCTCGCTGGCCTGGATCATCAACGCGTTCGTGGCGGCTTCGCTCATGGGCCAGGTGCTCGCCGGTGAGTGGGGCGACCGGCTCGGGCCGCGTCTGCCTCTGCTCTTCGGAATCGCGGCCTTTGGGCTCGGCGGCCTCGTTGCCGGAATCGCCACGGCCTTCCCGGTGCTGATCGCGGGTCGCGCGCTGCAGGGCCTGGGCGCCGGGGGGATGATCGTGGTCGCATACGTGATCATCGGGCGCGCCTACCCAACCATCCTTCGCGCGAAGGCCTTCTCTCTTCTCTCGGCCGCGTGGGTACTGCCAGCGATTGTGGGCCCCGTCATCGCCGGCTGGCTTGCCGACTCGGTCTCATGGCGCTGGGTGTTCCTCGTGGTGGTGGTCCTCATCTGGCCCCCGCTATTCCTCGTGCTGCCCAGGCTGCGCCAGTTCGACGGAGCCCACTCCGACGAGCCGCGCCGCACGGGCAGGGTACGCGCCGGAGCGCAGGCAGCCGTCGGGCTGGTCGCGGTGCAAGACGCCGCACAGCGCGGCACCTGGGTGGGTGTCATCGAAGCGGCGGTGGGACTCGCGCTGCTGGTGCCCGCGCTGCTGGTGCTGCTGCCCGCGGGCACCCTGCGTGTGAGGCGCGGACTGCCCACCGTGATCGCGGTGCGCGGGCTCATGGCGGGCGCGTTTTTCTCGGCCGAGGCGTGGATCCCACTCTCGCTGCAGACGGTGCGGGGGGTCTCCACCACCTGGTCGGGGCTCTTCCTGGCGTGTGGCGCCATCGGCTGGGCCAGCGGTGCCTGGTTCCAGGGGCATGCTCCGGTGTCGTTCACGCCGGCCCGGCTCGTGCGAATCGGAAGCACCCTCGTGGTGGTGTCGCTGGTGACCCTGCCACTCTGCCTGGTGCCGGGGCTTCCGGTCGCGGTGCTGGTGCCCTCGTGGCTCATCGGTTCACTGGGAATGGGAATGAGCGTGAGCTCGCTGGCCACGCTGCTGCTCGACTACAGCGCGCCCGG
>CAFBNF010000041.1_pt1 | contig 9870 bp, 9 predicted proteins | sample 7269191 | NCBI WGS metagenome assembly CAFBNF01 (sample SAMEA6814086, study PRJEB35770) | freshwater metagenome | biome: Freshwater; feature: Freshwater reservoir; material: water | place: Czech Republic | collected 2017-05-23 | depth 30m m | reverse complement strand
TGCGCGAGATTCGTCGCGTGCTGCGCCCCGAGGGCTTCCTGTTTCTCCAGCTGTGGCCGTTCTACCACTCGAAGCACGGGACACACCTCACCGAGTGGTACCCGGAGGGGTTCGTGCAGTTCACCAAAACCCCGGAGGAGATTCAGCGGGAGGTGCTCGACCGCGCAGACGACGAGGACCACGCCCGGTACATGCTGCGCGAGTTCGAGCACCTCAATCGAATCACCCTCGACGACCTCGGGGCTGCCCTGAAGGCGTCGGGCTTCGACGTGATTCGGCTGAAGCTCATCAGCGACCCGGTCGAGGTGCCGCCCGAGGCCCGCGATGCCGAACTGTCGGCACTCGCGATCGCCGGCGTGGTTATGCTGGCCCGACCCCGCCCCTAGCCTCGGGGTGTGCGGGGACGAAAGTCTTCGTCTGGCCCGTCGGCCCGACAGCCCGGGCCAGTGCCGCCCATTGTCGGTGCTGATGTACAGCTCGGCAGTATTCCAGTACCGGCCCCACCCTGTCCGCAGGAGAGGACCCCTCACCCCTCCCGCAGGAGGCTGTCGCTGATTACCTGCCCCGCCTTGCGCAGGGCCGTGATGAACGCCGACGCCACGGGCGTGGCAGGCAGGCTCCTCAGCCTGCTGAACCCCACTGTTCGGCTCACCCCCTCCAGCCGAATCGGAAGCATCACCAGGCGCTCATCATCGCGGGCGACAAGTTCCGGGAGCACTCCCACGTAGCCGTAGTCCGCAATGAGCGTTCGGAGGGTCAGGATGGAGGTGCACTCAATTCGGTTGTGCGGCGTCTGAATGCCGTGCGCCTCGAAGGCCCGTTCGAGTTCCCCTCGGAGGCTCGTCTGCGCCACCGGCATGATCCACGAGCAATCGACCAGCGACTCGAGGGTCGGCACGCTGAGGGACGCCGCCGCGTGGTCGCGCGCCACCACGACCCTGATTTGCTCACGGTAGAGGGACACCCTCTCGATGCGGGGGTCCTGCGCCTCAGCCGTGATTCGACCAACAACAAGGTCCACCGATCCGCCCAGAACCTGCACGCCGAGAGAGTCGGGCGTCGCCTCGTGAATGACCACGCCGGCACGGGGATACTCCCGCTTGAAGGACTCAACCGCCATCGGCAGCAGTCGGTTCGTACCAGCCAGGGTGGTTCCTACGGTGACCGTGCCCACCGTGCCGGAGGAGACGTCCTTCACCCTTTCGCCCGCCAGAATCAACTGGGCAACGACGGCACGCGCGTGCTCGAGGAAGACGTCACCGGCCGGAGTGGACCGCACCCCACGTGGGCCCCTCTCAAACAGGCGGGCCTGAAGGATCTCCTCCAACTCATGAAGGCCCCGACTGACCGCGGGCTGAGTCACCCTCAGGTGCTCGGCAGCGCGCAGGATGGTCCCGTGATCGGCCACCGCCACCGCCAAGATCAGGTGCCTGATCTTCAGGCGCCCATCGAGGAGGCGAGACGAGGTCATCGCCGCACTATGTCAGTACAGACATACTTTGAGGCGTAAAACGCATTGGAAATGCATAGCGGACTTCGAAAGAATCCGTCAGAGGACATTCCCAGCGCACCTACTGACACCAGACGAGAGTGGGGCCCGTGAACTCGCCGTGTATTGACGTTCACAGCCACTCGGTTCCCCGCGGCTGGCCCGATCTCGCCGAGGCGACCGGCGTGCCCGGCACCTGGCCATGGCTGCGGCTCGACTCCGAGCGCGAGGCGATGGTCATGGTCGGCACCTCGGAGTTCCGGCGCGTCACCGACTCGGCGTGGAGCGCCGACACGCGGCTGGCCGACATGGATGCCGACGGAATCGCGGTGCAGGTGGTGTCTCCCACGCCCGTGTTCTTTGAGTACGCGCGGCCCGCCGACCAGGGCGCCATCGTCAGCCGCATCTTCAACGACCTCGCGCTCGAGTTGTGCACCGAGGCTCCCGATCGGTTGATCCCCTTCTGCCAGGTTCCGCTGCAGGACCTCGACGCCGCGAACCGCGAGCTCGACCGGTGCCTCGCGAACGGACACCGCGGAGTCGAGATCGGCAATCACGTGGGCGATCGCGACCTCGACGACGCAGCGATCGTGGAGTTCCTTCAACACTGCGCCGACGTTGATGTGCCGGTGTTCGTGCACCCGTGGGACATGGCGAGTTCACCGCGGCTCGACCGCTGGATGGCCCAGTGGCTCGTAAGCATGCCCCAGGAGACCCACCTTTCTATTACGGCGATGATTCTCGGCGGCGCCTTCGACCGCCTGCCGCGGTCACTTCGCATCTGCTTTGCCCACGGCGGCGGCTCGATTGCCTTCGCGCTTGGCCGCATGGACAACGCCTGGCGCGAGCGCCACGACGTGATCGGCACCTCCGAGCACCCGCCCTCGCACTATGTCGACCGGTTCAGCGTCGACACCGTGGTGTTCGACCACCGAACCCTGCGCTACCTCATCGACGTCATGGGAGCCGATCGAGTGATGCTCGGCAGCGACTACCCCTACCCCCTCGGCGAGCGCCCCGCCGGCTCAATCGTGCGCGACAACGAACTGCTCACCGACTCCGAGCGCGATGCGCTGCTCGGGGGAAACGCCCTCACCTTCCTCGGCCAACCTGAGATGGTGAGCCGATGAGCCTCCTCGACCGCTCCGGCGCCCACGGGCTCGAGCTGGCCGACCCGGTTACCACCCGCCGCGGTGAGTTCCTCGTGCCGCAGCACCACGGCAACGAGGTGGCGTACCTCGCCGGCAACTCACTCGGACTTCAGCCCCGGGCCGTGGCCGCCGACCTCGCAGTCGAGCTCAACGACTGGGCCACCCTGGCCGTCGAGGCCCACGTCGAGGGCACGCACCCGTGGGTCAACTTCCACGAGCTACTGCGCGGGCCGCTGTCGCGTCTCGTGGGCGCCCGCGAGGCCGAGGTAGTGGCGATGAATTCGCTCACGGTCAACCTGCACCTGCTGATGGTGTCGTTTTACCGGCCCACCGAAAGCCGGCACCGCATCGTGATTGAGGACTCCGCCTTTCCCTCCGACAGCTACGCGGTGCGCAGCCATGCCGAGTTCCGCGGCTACAACGCCGACGAGGCCATCGTGCGCCTGCGACCCCGTGAGGGCGAGACCGCGCTTCGCACGGCCGACGTCGTCGACCTGCTGGCGCGCGAGGGTGACTCGATTGCCCTGGTGATGCTCGGCGGAGTGAACTACCTCACCGGCCAGCTGATGGACATGCCCACCATCACCGCGGCGGGGCATGCTGCAGGGGCCATCGTGGGCTGGGACCTCGCGCACGCGGTAGGCAACGTGCCCCTGTCGCTGCACGACTGGGACGTCGACTTCGCAGCCTGGTGCAGCTACAAGTACCTCAACAGCGGCCCGGGCGCAGTGGCGGGCGCGTTTGTGCACGAGCGCCACCTCACCGACGAGTCGATCCCCCGACTCTCGGGCTGGTGGAGCAACGACCCGACCAACCGCTTCGAGATGCTGCCGATGCTCACACCGATGCACACCGCCGACGCCTGGCAACTTTCCAACCCGCCCATCTTGGCGATGGCGCCCGTGCTTACCTCGCTCGGCCTATTCGACTCCGTTGGCATCGAGGCACTGCGCGACCGCAGCCTCCGGCTCACCGGCTACCTCGAGGCGCTGCTTGAGGCACGCGTGCTCGACCGCGGCTTCTCGGTGATCACACCCCGCGACCCGCAGTGCCGCGGCGCCCAGCTGTCGCTCGATGTTGGCGCGCGCGATGCTCGCGAGGTGAGCCGCCAACTGCGACACGACCACGGTGTCATCGCCGACTCACGCGGTGAGCGGGTCATTCGGCTTGCCCCGGTGCCCATGTACTGCACCTTCGACGACTGCTGGCGCGTTGCCGACGCGCTGGCCCAGATGTAGGAGGAACCCATGAGCGCCGAGACCACTGCCCAGACCCAGTCGAGCACCGACGTGGCGATCGTGGGCGCCGGACTCGTGGGCTGCCTGCTGGCCTGCTATCTCGCACGGCGCGGGCTCACGGTCACCCTGTACGAGCGCCGCCCCGACCCTCGCCGGGCCGACGCCGAGCGTGGCCGCTCGATTAACCTGGCCATCTCGGCCCGCGGCCTGCACGCCCTCGACCAGATCGGGCTCACCGACCAGGTCATGGCCGACGCCCTGCCCATGCGGGGCCGGCGCATTCACGACTCAGCAGGCGAGACGCTCTTCACGTCGTACAGTGCCGACGGCACGCGCGCGATTAACTCCATCTCGCGTTCGGCGCTCAATGACACCCTGCTCGCCGCGGCCCTCGAGTCGCCCCTCGTCACGGCGGAGTTTGACCACCGCCTGCTGCGGCTCGGCCTCGACGACGGAACCCTCGAGTTCGAAACCCCCCACGGAGTCAGCACGGTGAACGCCGGGGTGGTTATCGGCGCCGACGGCGCCTCGAGCGCAGTGCGCTCGCGACTGCTCTCGATTCCGGGCTTTGACTTTCGGCAGGACTACCTCGACTGCCAGTACAAGGAACTCACCATTCCCGCGCGCGACGGCGAATTCGCGCTCGACCCGGAGGCCCTGCACATCTGGCCGCGCGGCGGCTCGATGATGATCGCCCTGCCCAACCCCGACCGCTCGTTTACGTGCACGTTGTTCTGGCCACCCACGGGCCCCGGCTCGTTCGACGAGGTGCGCACCGGCGAGCAGGCGCTGGCCTACTTCACCGCGCACTATCCCGACGCCGTGCCGCTGATGCCCGACCTCGTGGCCGACTACGACGCAAACCCCGTCGGCAGCCTGGTCACCGTGCGCTGCGGGCGCTGGTCGGCCAACGGCAGGGTGGCCCTCATCGGTGACGCCGCCCACGCCATCACCCCTTTCTTCGGACAGGGCGCCAACTCAGGCTTCGAAGACGTGGCTGAGCTCGACCGATGCCTCGGCGAGGCCGATGGCGACTGGTCGGTCGCCCTGCCCGCCTACGAAAAAGCCCGCGTCGACAACGCCAACGCCATCGCTGACATGGCTCTCGCAAATTTCGTTGAGATGAGCACGAAGTCGGGCAGCAGAGTTTTCCAGGCGCAGAAGAGCGTGCAGCACGCGTTCGAGCGACTGCTTCCTGAGCACTATGTGTCGCGGTACGAACTCGTGTCGTTCAGCACCATCCCCTACGCCGAGGTGGTGCGACGCACCACGGTGCCCTCGCAGGCCCGATCGGTGGCTGCGGGCATCGCGCATCGGGTGGCTGCTCCGCTGCGATCACTGTCTGGCCGCGGGGGCGCGTCATGAGCAACGTACGCAACCTCACCGTGAGCGGCAAGGCCACTCCGCGCGGCGCGTACCCGCACGTGAAGGTGGTGGGCCGCACAGTGTATGTGTCGGGTACCAGCAGCCGTCGGCCCGACAACACCATCGCCGGCGCCGAGCTCATTGACGGCACGATGGTGCGCGACATCCGCGCACAGACCCGCGCGGTGGTCGAGAACATCGCCGACCTGCTGGCGTCGGCCGGCGCCGAACTCAGCGACCTCGTGCAGGTTACCTGCTACCTCGTATCGATGGACGACTTCGCGGGCTACAACGAGGTGTACGGCGAGTTCTTCGACCACACCGGACCCACCCGCACCACGGTGGCCGTGCACCAACTGCCCCACCCCGACCTGCTGATCGAGATTCAAGCAGTGGCCGTGCTGCCCGACACCGAGGAGACCCCATGACCGATCTGCCCGTCGCCGTCGACTTCACCGCCTGGCTCGCCGAGAACGGGCCGCTGCTCAAGCCGCCGGTGTCGAACCGCGAGATGTTTCCCGGGCACTCTGACTTCATCGTGATGATTGTCGGCGGCCCCAATCAGCGCACCGACTTTCACGTCGACCCCTATGAGGAGTTTTTTTACCAGATCAAGGGGAACATGCACCTCAACGTCGTGACGCCCGACGGCCCCGCGCGGGTTGACATTCGCGAGGGCGAGATGTGGATGCTGCCCCGCTTTCTGCCGCACTCGCCCCAGCGCCCCGAGGAGGGATCGATCGGCATGGTGGTCGAGCGCGTCCGCGAGCCCGGGGTGCTCGAGCACTTCCAGTGGTACTGCCTCGAATGCTCGGCCCTCGTGCACGACGCCGAGGTGCAGGTCGCTGACATCTCGGTTGACCTGCCCCGCATCTTCGAGGCCTTCTACGCCGACCAGAGCGCCCGCACCTGCCCCGACTGCGGAGCGCTGCACCCCGGTAAGGGCTGACTGCGATGCGCAAGCGCACCCGCACCCCCTCTCCCGACCGGGCGGCAGATGAGCCACTGCTCACCTTCGAGGAGGGCACCCCCTACGACTCGTATGTGGGAGCCACCACGCTTGCCACGATGCAGACGCTCTTCACCGACGAGCCGGCCGAGATGCCCTTCCTCGTGGTGAGCCAGATCATGGAGCTGTACTTCGGGCTCATCTGCTTCGAGTGGCGCCGCGCCCTCGAGGCCCTGCGCGACGACGACCTCGACACCGCGCTCATCGCGCTCGAGCGCAGCTGCCGGTCGATCGACGGGCTCAACGCCGCCTGGCTGTCGCTGTCGTGGATGACGCCTCGCGACTTCAACTCCTTCCGCGGCCAGCTCGGCGAGGCCTCGGGCTTCCAGTCGGCGCAGTACCGCCGCATGGAGTTTTTGCTGGGCAACAAGTCACGCCAGATGCTGGCCGCACACAAGGGCAACCCGGAGCTGCACCGCGATCTCGAAGCCGCGCTCGAGTCGCCGAGCCTCTACGACGAGGTGCTCGGCTGGCTCGCCCGGCGCGGACACCCGATTCCGGCCGACATTCTTGATCGGGCCCTCGACGCCCCCTACGAGCCCGACGACGACGTCGAGGCAGTGTGGGTGGCCATCTACCGCGACGAGCCTCGGCCCGAGATCGTGCTCGCCGAGGCGCTCACCGACGTGGCCCAGCGCATGAGCGAGTGGAAGTTTTGGCACCTCACCGCGGTGCGGCGCACCATGGGCTCCAAGACGGGCACCGGCGGGTCGTCGGGCGTGGCGTGGCTTGAACGCAGTCTGTCGAAGCTGCCGTTCCCCGAGCTCTGGACCTCGCGCACCGAGGTGTAATCCGCACTATTTCGGTGGCGTCGAGCACCCCCGCACGGCAAGATGGGCGCACCGGCGATCGCCGCTCCGGAAAGCACCCCCTGGGAGGACCAGATGATCCACGCAAGCCCGCTGCCCGACGTGGTGATTCCGAAGGTTCCACTCTTCGACTACATGTTCGAAAACGCAGAGGCGCTCGGCGACAAGCCGGCACTGATCGACGGTCCCAGCGGTCGCACGCTCACCTACGCGCAGCTTGAGGCCGGGGTGCGCTCGCTCGCGGGTGGCCTCATCGCCCATGGGTTCACCAAGGGCGACTGCCTGGCGCTGATGTCTCCCAACATCCCCGAGTACGCGATCGTCTTCCACGCGGTTGCCATGGTGGGCGGCGTGATCACCACCGTCAATCCCACCTACACCGAGCGTGAGGTGCACCACCAGCTCGTCGACTCGCACGCGCGCATCATGGTCACGGTCGGAATGTTCCTCGACACGGCCACCGCGGCCTCGGTCGACACGAACATCCGCGACATGTTCGTCATTGGAGAGGTGCCCGAGGGGTCCGACGCCCGGCCGGTCACCGACCTGTTTGGCCCCCCGTTGTCGGCTCCGGTGCCAGTCACCCCCGACGACATCGTGGCCCTGCCCTACAGCTCCGGCACCACCGGCGTCAGCAAGGGCGTGATGCTCACGCACGGCAACCTCATCGCCAATATCCAGCAGGTGCTCATCCCGGCCGAGTTCACCTCTGACGATCGGTTCATCGCGGTGCTGCCGTTCTTCCACATCTACGGCATGCAGGTGCTGATGAACTGCGGGCTGCGCGTCGGTGCCACCATCGTCACGCTGCCGCGCTTCGACCTCGAGCAGTTTTTGCAGATGCACCAGGTCCACGGCATCACCCGCTCGTTCGTCGCGCCCCCCATCGTGGTCGCGCTCGCCAAGCACCCGATGGTCGACAACTTCGACCTGTCGAGCGTCAACCAGGTGTTCAGCGGCGCCGCTCCGCTCTCGGCGTCGCTCGCACTTGAGGCCGGGGCACGTATCGGTTGCGAGGTGGTGCAGGGCTACGGAATGACTGAGCTCTCCCCCGTCTCGCAGCTGACCGCTCCCGGACAGTTCAAGCCCGGGTCGTGCGGAGTGACCACCCCCAACACCGAACTGCGCATTGTCGATGTGGCCACCGGTGCCGACCTCGACCTCGACGCCGACGGCGAGATGTGGATTCGCGGGCCCCAGGTGATGAAGGGCTACCTCAACAATCCCGAGGCCACCGCCGCCACCATCGACTCCGATGGGTGGCTGCACACCGGCGACATCGGCCATGTCGACTCCGACGGCCACGTGTACGTGGTCGACCGGCTCAAGGAGCTCATCAAGTACAAGGGCTTCCAGGTGCCCCCGGCCGAACTCGAGGCCCTGCTGCTCACTCACCCCGCCATCGCCGACGCCGCCGTAATCGGCCGCCCCGACGAGGAGGCCGGCGAGATTCCCATCGGATTCATCGTGCTCAAGCCGGGCTCCGAAGCTACCGCCGACGACGTGAAGGAGTTCATCGCGGGGCAGGTGGCCACCTACAAGCGCCTCGGCGACGTGGTGTTCGTTGACGCCATCCCCAAGTCGGCGTCGGGCAAGATCCTGCGACGGATTTTGCGTGACGGCTGACGGTCGCACTGCCACTCGGGCCCGCCGCAATCTCTGGGAAGGCCGCGCCCGGGTGGTGGAGGCCGCGGTACTGCTCACGGCGTCGAGCGCAGCCCAACGCTGGATTTCGATGCCACGGTGGTCGCGCGTTCTGGGCACAGCCGCGGCCGTGCCCGACGACTGGCAGGGGCAGCGCGTGGAGGGCCTGTCGACCACGGCAGCGACGCTGATCGAGTACCGGGTCGCCTCCGCTGTGCGCCGCGGCGCCCGACTGCTGCCCTGGACCCCTAGCTGTCTCGCAGAGGCTGCGGCAGCCCAGGTGATGCTGTCGCGGCGCGGAACGCCCGGCGTGGTGGTGGTCGGTCTTCGTCTCAGCCCCGACACTGCGGGCGCCTGGGACACCCACGCCTGGCTGCTCGGGCGTCACGGAGCCCTCACAGGGGGTCCGGCTGCCGAGGGCTTTAGCGCCACCACCGTGTTCGAGCGCGAGGGCGGACTCCTGGCCCGCGAGGTCGACCTCAGCCCGCGCGGGGCGACACGCGGCTGACCACAGCTCGGGCCCGGGCGCCCAGGGCGGTGGGCAGCGAGATTCCCAACCGTGTTTCTGGGTCGACCAGGCTCGCTGGCGCAAGGACGAATCCCGCGACCGAGCGCGCGTAATCAGTCGGACCGCCCGAGAGCTCGAGTTGCTGGTGGGCCCAGTCGTAGGTCGCTCGCGCGCTCCAGTGGTCGCTCGACGTCCAGTCGCCCGTGCGCTGCTGCACCGAGGCGGTGCGCCGCGCCCTCGCCACCTCGCGCGGGTTGACCGCCATCAGTGACTCCAGCTCCGGCACCCCGGTGGCGTCGTGAGCCACCAGCGCACTGCGCCGCACCGAGCGCACCCTGCTCAGGGACTCGCGCTCGCTAGGTTGCACCAGCCTCGAGAGCAGGGCGATGTCGACGAGGCTGCGCATCCAGCGCCAGCCGTCCTTGTGCGCGTGGGCGCTCGCGTGCACGAGGGCGTCGGCGAGGCCGAGGGTTGCGATCGAGCGCGCACCGATCTGAACGTGGGCCCCCCGCTCCCACGCGGTGTCGAAGTCGGGCAGGCCCGCGCGGTTCACGGTGAGCGACCAGTGCAGATCGAGCATCATCGCCTCGCGCACCAGCAGCAGTTCGTGGTCGGCCCACAGGGTGTAGCGCCACAGGGCACTGGCCGGGTCGGGTA
>CAFBNF010000040.1_pt1 | contig 9963 bp, 9 predicted proteins | sample 7269191 | NCBI WGS metagenome assembly CAFBNF01 (sample SAMEA6814086, study PRJEB35770) | freshwater metagenome | biome: Freshwater; feature: Freshwater reservoir; material: water | place: Czech Republic | collected 2017-05-23 | depth 30m m | reverse complement strand
TCGACGCTGGCCGAGCTGCCCCAGGGCCGCTCACCCATCGCCACCCACGTTGTCGCGCCCCTCGAGCAGCCTGCCCACCTGTCTCGCGCCTGGGCGCGCATCAGGGAGGAGGTCTCGCACGGACAGCAGGCCTACGTGGTGTGCCCCCGCATCGGCGACGGCGCACAGGTGGAAGCCGATTCCGACGAAGAGAATCCCGAGGTCGAAGGCGGGCCGCGCGCCCCTGACAGCGAGGGGGCCGACGAGGCGCGCCGCCCACCGCTGGCGGTGCTCGACCTCGCCCCGCTGCTCGAAGGAGGGCCGCTGGCGGGGCTCAGGGTGGGCGTACTGCACGGCCGCCTGCCGGCCGACGATAAGGACGACGTCATGCGTCGGTTCGCGGCGGGGGTCGCACAGCCCGACGCCATCGACGTGCTGGTGGCTACCACCGTGATTGAGGTGGGCGTCGACGTGCCCAACGCCACGGTGATGGTCGTCATGGACGCCGACCGGTTCGGCGTCTCGCAACTGCACCAGCTGCGCGGGCGGGTGGGGCGCGGCTCAGCCCCGGGGCTGTGCCTGCTGGTGACCGAGTCACCGGCGGGCTCTCCAGCTCGCGAGCGCCTGCTGGCCGTAGCAGGCAGCACCGACGGTTTCGAGCTGTCGCGCATCGACCTGCAGGCCCGACGCGAGGGCGACGTGCTGGGCGCCACGCAGTCGGGCCGCCGCTCGAGCCTGCGACTGCTCTCGGTGCTGCGCGATGAAGACGTGATTGTTGCGGCCCGCGACGCAGCGGGCGAGGTCGTGGCTGCCGATCCCACGCTCGCCAATCACGCCGCCCTCGCGCAAGCGGTCGCCGCGCTGGTCGACGACGAGCAGGCAGATTTTCTGGAAAAGTCGTGACGCGCATCATCGCCGGGCAGGCGCGTGGTCGTCGCCTCGCCGTGCCCCCGAAGGGCACCCGGCCCACCTCCGACCGGGTGCGCGAGGCACTGTTCAGCTCGCTCGGGCACGAGTTCGTGGGCGGCTGGTCCGGCGTCCGGGTACTCGACCTCTACGCGGGCTCGGGAGCGCTGGGACTGGAGGCGGCCAGTCGGGGTGCCGCGCACGTGCTCCTGGTCGAGCGAGCGCCCGCGGCCGTCGAGGTAATCGGCCGCAACGTGGCGGCCGTGGGCATCCCGCGGGTCGAGGTGCTCGCGTCCGACGTCGCTCGCGCAGCGTCGCACCCGGCGCCCAGCGGTGGGGGATACGACCTCGTTTTCCTCGATCCTCCCTATGAACTACCCGACGCCGATGTCGCCCGGGTACTCATGGCACTGCTGGCGCAGGGCTGGCTCGCTGCTGGAGCGCTCGTGGTCGTCGAGCGGTCAGTGTCGTCGGGTGCCATCGTGTGGCCCAGCGGGATCGAGTCGCTGCGCGACCGACGCTACGGCGATACGGCCCTGTGGCTGGGGCGGGCAGTACGGGCCTGAGACACTGGCCAGAGCGTTGCCGTCACCGTCTGGCGCGGCGGGCTCGGCTCGCGCGGCATGGCTGCGGCACGATGGTGGAGTTGAGCGGCACGTTCTGCGACACGGCGAGAGACGCGGTGGCGATGAGAGGAGCCTCACGATGGTTCGAGCGGTGTGCCCAGGTTCCTTCGACCCGGTCACCAACGGGCATCTCGACGTGTTCATTCGGGCGTCGCGCCTGTTCGACGAAGTGGTGGTGGCCGTGCTCATCAATAAGACCAAGCGCTCGCTCTTCACGGTCGATGAGCGCATCGAGATGCTCAACGAGGTTGTCTCTCCGCTGGGCAACGTGACCGTCGAGTCTTTTCACGGCCTGCTGGTCGATTTCTGTCGCGACCGTGAGATTCCCGCGATCGTCAAGGGGCTGCGTGCGGTGAGCGACTTCGACTACGAGCTTCAGATGGCGCAGATGAACCACGGACTCGCCGGTGTCGAGACACTGTTCGTGTCGACCAACCCGCTGTACAGCTACCTGTCCTCGAGTCTGGTCAAGGAGGTGGCCACCTTCGGAGGAGACGTCTCCGGCCTGGTGCCGCCGAGCGTCCTCGACCGCATGCTCGCCGCCCTGCACGCCGCCCAGGAGGAGAAATGAGCGTCCACGACAGGCTCGACGAGCTCACCGACATGATCACGTCGGCTCGCGCGATGCCCATGTCGGCGTCGTGCATCGTCAATCGTGGCGAGGTACTCGACATCCTCGAAGACATGCGCGGGTCCCTTCCCTCCGAGATCCGTGAAGCCGACGCACTGCTCGACGACCGAGAGCGAGTGCTGGCCGACGCCGACGCCGAGGCCGAGCGCATTCTCGAGCAGGCACGGGCCGAAGCCGCCGCGCTAGTGACCGAGGAGTGGGTCTACGCGGCAGCCATCCGCGAGGCGGAGCTGGTTCGGCGCGAGGCCGAGGACGACGCTGCGCGCATGCGGCAGGAGACTGACGACTACGTCGACGCCAAGCTCGCCGGCTTCGAGGTGGCGCTCAATAAGACGCTTTCGGCTGTTGCCCGTGGCCGCGACAAGCTGCGCGGGTCGGACCTGAGCCCCCAGGTGTTTGAGGAGACAGGTCCGCTGCAGGCCTACGACGATCGCGGTCGCTGATCGCGGGGTTAGGGGCGAAGCTGGTAGCGTCCGACGCGAGGGCCGTGGCGCCAGATTTTGGCGCCTGCGGCACCCTCCGATAGCCTCAATGTCTGGTGACGTGCCATCCGGCCGGAACCCGATCGCCCCACTGTGAAGGATCGTGCCCACCCTCGACCCACGCGCGCCGCTCGTACTCGACATCCGCGAGCTCGGACGACGCGCTGGGTCCATGGTGAGGGTTCATCGCGCAGCACCGGCGCCATCGGACCTCGGAACGGCCGTGATTGGCGTTCCGGAGGGTTCCGAGATCGACCTCGAGCTTCAGCTTGAGTCCGTGGTCGAAGGCGTGTACGTCACCGGAACGGCGACCATCAGGGCTGTGGGAGAGTGTTCCCGCTGCCTTGACCCGATGGTGACCGAGCACGATGTCGAGTTGCAGGAGCTGTACCGGTACGCTGACAACGACTATCGCGCGAGCGATGACGACGACCTACCTGTGCTCGAGGACGACCTGCTTGATCTCGAGCCCATGCTGCGCGACGCGGTGGTGCTGGCACTGCCGCTCGCGCCGGTGTGCGACGACGACTGTCCGGGGCTCTGCCCCCGGTGTGGCGTCAGGCTAGTAGACGATCCGCTGCACGAGCACGACCAGATCGACCCGCGCTGGGCCGCCCTCGAGGGGCTCGGCGAGGTAGTTGCGAACGAACCTGTTGAACTGAGAGAACCGAGAGAACCGAGAGAAGAGGGCTGACCCGTGGCCGTTCCGAAGCGCAAGATGTCGCGTTCCAACACGCGTAGCCGTCGCTCGCAGTGGAAGACGACCGTTCCGGCGCTCGTCACCTGCGACCGCTGCCGGAGCCCCAAGCTCGGGCACATCGCATGCCCGACCTGTGGCACCTACAACAAGCGTCAGGTACTGGACGTCTGAGCCCCGCCAGGCCGTGAGCTCAGCTCAGGCTCTCGAGCAATTGCCGCCCGCGTCGGTGCGCATTGCTATTGACGCGCTCGGAGGCGACCACGGCTCGGCCGTGGTGGTCGATGGAGCCCTGCTCGCGCTCGACTCCGACCCGCTGCTGTCAGTGCTACTCGTAGGTCCCCCGTCCGCTCTTCGTGATCTGCTCGACTCGATCGCTGCGACCGGACGGTCGGTGCCGCTGGGGCGGATCGACATCGTTGAGGCGCTGGAGGGCGTTCCTATGGGCGCCGACCCCGCGGCTGCCGTGCGAGCCCGCCGCGGTACCAGTGTTCGGGTGGCCGCCGAACTCGTTCAGCGTGGCCGGGCCGATGCATTCCTCTCGGCGGGACAGACTGCCGCGGCCCTCGCCGCCGCCACCTTCGTGCTCGGACGACTGCGGGGTATCACCCGACCAGCCCTCGCAGTGGTACTTCCCGCGCTGGCGGGCCCGGTGGTGCTCCTCGACGCCGGTGCCGGCACCGGAATGACGGCCGACCTCCTTGTGCAGCACGCCCTCGCGGGTGCCTGCTACGCGGAGGCGCTCGGCATCGATCAGCCCCGCGTGGGCCTGCTGACCGTCGGGGGGGAGGCTGGCAAGGGTGATGCGACCCGACGCGAGGCACACGAACTGCTCGAAGCGCTTCCGCTGCGCTACGTCGGACCGGTTGAGGGGCACGACCTCTCGTCGGGGCGTCACGCCGATGTGGTTGTCACCGACGGGTTCACCGGAAATGTGGCGCTCAAGGCCCTCGAGGGCGCAGTGGCGTGGACCGCCCACCACCTCGGCGAGCGGTACGGAGATCCGGGCCCAGCGCGGGCGCTGATCGCCGACATCTCGCACTCTGAATTCGCCGCGGGAATGCTGGTCGGAGTCGCTGGCGTCAGCGTCGTGGCGCACGGCTCTGCCGACGCGGGAGCCATCGCGGCAGCCGCAGCACTGGCGGCCCTCGCAGCGCGCACCGGACTCGTCGATCGCACCGGGTCTCGACTCGCCGAACTTGTGGCCGCCCGACGGTACGAGATGGGGCTTCGTACATGAGCCTGCCATCGCCTGTCGAGCGGCGTCGTGAGCTATGCGAGCGGCTCGGGGTCGAGGTCGACCCCACTCTCCTTGAACTCGCGCTCACCCACCGCTCCTGGGCCTACGAGAACGGCGGGGTGCCGACCAACGAGCGGCTCGAGTTCCTGGGCGACTCCGTGCTGGGGCTCGTCGTCACCGACACGCTCTACTCGGTACATCCCACGCTGCCCGAGGGTCAGCTGGCCAAGCTACGGGCGGCCGTGGTCAACGCGCGCGCGCTGGCTGACGTGGGCCGTGACCTCGGCCTCGGCGACCACCTCCTGCTCGGCAAGGGGGAGGAGTCATCCGGTGGGCGTGACAAGTCATCGATCCTCGCCGACACGCTCGAGGCGGTCCTGGGGGCGGTGTATCTCGACCGTGGCATCGAGGTGGCCACCTCGGTGGTTCACCGCCTCATCGACCCGTTGCTGGTCGAGGCTGCCACGCTGGGCGCCGGGCTCGACTGGAAGACCTCGTTGCAAGAGCTGACTGCCGAGCTCGCGCTCGGCGTGCCCGAGTACGTGGTTGAGGAGTTCGGGCCCGACCACTCGAAGCAGTTCACCGCGCGCGTCCGGGTGGGCGACGCGCTGTACGGCGGGGGAGAGGGACGTAGTAAGAAGCTGGCCGAGCAGCAGGCGGCCGCGACCGCCTACGCCGAACTGCAGGCCCGGCGGCAGTAGCGATGCCTGAGCTTCCGGAGGTGGAGGTGGTGCGCCGCGGCCTCGACCGCTGGGTGCGCGATCGCACGATCGAGTCTGTCGAGGTGCTCGACTCGCGCTCAGTGCGGCGACACGAGGGAGGCATGGTCGACTTCGCTGCCGTGCTTCAGGGCCTGACCGTGGTGGGGGCGAGTCGTCGCGGCAAGTACCTATGGCTGCCGCTGTCGAACTCGATGGCGCTGGTGGCGCACCTCGGCATGAGCGGGCAGCTTCTCGTGGTCGAGCCTGATGCGCCCGTCGAGCGACACCTGCGTGTGCGCGTGCGATTCGACGACGATGGGCTGGAACTGCGCTTCGTCGACCAGCGCATCTTCGGCGGCCTCATGGTGGAGGAGCGCCAGCCCGACGACGCACGCGGGCAAGTGCCTAGGTCGGTGGCGCACATTGCGCGAGATCCGCTCGACCCGCTGTTCAACGACGCGGCGTTCTCGCGTCGCCTGCGTTCGCGGGCAACCGGGCTTAAGCGCGCGCTACTCGACCAGTCGCTGGTGTCGGGCATCGGCAACATCTACGCCGACGAGACGCTGTGGCGCAGCAGGAGGCACTGGGCCGCTGCCACTGACCGGCTCACCGCGGGGCAGGTGCGCGAGGTACTGCGGCACTCTCGCGACGTGATGACCGAGGCCCTCGCCGAGGGCGGCACCTCATTCGACTCGCTCTATGTCAACGTCAACGGCGAGAGCGGCTACTTTGAGCGGGGGCTGGCCGCCTACGGGCGCGAGGACCAGCCCTGCCTGCGGTGCGGCCGCCTGATGCGTCGAGAATCGTTTATGAACCGCTCGTCGTACCGGTGCCCCGGCTGTCAGCGCACTCCCTCGCACCCGCGCTGGTAGGCCGGATTTGACGGCCGCTCAGGGTGGCTGTCACGCTTTCAAGGTATCGGCGCGATACATGCACCTCACCCACGACATCGGGGAATCTCATGGCGAAGGCCCTCTACGGACACCTGTCGGGTCCGGACGCTCGTGTCCTCGCCGAGGTCGCCCGACTCCGTTCCCGAGTGCGGCTCCTCGAGGCGGAGAACGCCGACCTCCGCTCGGAGTTGGTGTCGCAGTCCATCGACAGGGCTCTCGGCGTCGCCGTGGCCGCCGAGCCGGCGCAGTCCGCGCTGGCCTGAGGGCCCCGCCGGGTTCCAGGTGCGGCGTCTGCCTCGGAGGCCGAGAACACCGCGCGGTAGGCTGACGTGCTTCCCCGAACAGCTCGGCTCAGTTCGCCTCCCCGGCTCCCCCCGGTAACGGCTGTCCCGCGCGTGCCCCGTGCCCCAGGCACCCCACGGGCCCCGGCCCCTAGGGCCGGAGCCCACCCGGCGAGGAGTGACTCGTGCACCTCAAGAGCCTGACCCTCCGAGGGTTCAAGTCTTTCGCCTCCACGACCACCCTGAACTTCGAGCCCGGAATCACCTGTGTGGTGGGCCCCAACGGCTCGGGTAAGTCGAACGTGGTCGACGCGCTCGCCTGGGTGATGGGCGAGCAGGGGGCCAAGAGCCTGCGCGGCGGCAAGATGGAAGACGTCATCTTCGCCGGTACCGCGGGGCGCGCGCCGCTCGGACGTGCCGAGGTGCTGCTCACCATTGACAACACCGATGGCGCCCTGCCCATCGACTACGCCGAGGTCACCATCTCGCGCATCATGTTCCGCAACGGCGGGTCCGAGTATTCGATCAACGGAACCCCCAGCCGTCTGCTCGACGTGCAGGAGCTGCTGAGTGATTCCGGAATCGGCCGTGAGATGCACGTCATCGTGGGGCAGGGTCAGCTCGACGCGATCCTGCACGCGAGCCCGGAGGAACGTCGGGGGTTCATCGAGGAGGCCGCGGGAGTTCTCAAGCACCGCAAGCGCAAGGAGAAGGCGCTGCGCAAGCTTGAGGCAATGCAGGCCAACCTCACCCGGCTGCAGGACCTCACCACCGAGCTGCGTCGCCAGCTCAAGCCCCTCGGCAAGCAGGCCGAGGTCGCGCGTCGCGCGCAGGTCATTCAGGCCGACCTACGCGACTCCCGGCTGCGGCTGCTTGCCGACGATCTCATTGCGATGTCGGCCACCCTCGAGCAGGAGGTGGCCGACGAGACCGCCCTGCGCGAGCGTCAGGCCGAGGTTGAGGCGGCGATGGCCTCCGACCAGTCGCGGGAGGCCGTGCTTGAGGCCGATCTCGCTGCTGACGCTCCGGTGCTCGCTCGTACCCAGGAGACGTGGTACCGGCTGTCCGCCCTGCGCGAGCGGCTCGACGGAACGCTCTCGCTGGCCTCCGACCGCATGCGCCTGCTGGCCCCCGACTCCGCCGACGAGGCGCCGGGCCGCGACCCCGCCGAGCTCGAGGGGCAGGCCCGTGAGGCGCGTGCCGAGGAGTTCGACCTCGGCCGTGAGGTGGAGGTCGACCGTGCCGCCCTGGCCGATGCCGTGCGCAACCGCGCCGAGGCCGAGTCTGTTCTGGCCGCCGAGGAGCGACGGCTCGAGGCCACGGCGCGAGCGGTGGCCGATCGACGCGAGGGACTCGCGCGACTCTCCGGTCAGGTGGCCGCTGCCCGCGAGCGCTTCCAAACCCGCGACGCCGAGACGCGACGTCTGGCCGAGCAGGTCGAGGGGGCTCGCTCCCGGGCCGATAGCGCTGCCACAGCGTTCCGCGCGCTCGAGAATGAAATAGCAGGCCTCGACCAGGGCGAATTGGGGCTCGACGAGGAGCATGAGGAGGCCGCTGGCACGCTTGCCGAGGTTGAGGGTCGAATCGAGGCGCTGCGGCTGGCCGACCAGGAGACAGACCGTGACCGCGCAGCGCTCCAGGCACGGGTCGAGGCCCTCGAGCTTGGCCTGGCCCGTCGCGACGGCGGCGCCGCCCTGCTCGCAGCAGGCGAGGAGGTGTCGGGGCTGCTGGGCTCGGTTGCGGCTCTCATCAGGGTTGAGCACGGGTACGAGGCCGCGGTGGCCGCGGCACTGGGGTCGGCGGCCGACGCTGTCGCTGTCGCCGACCACGAGTCTGCTGTCGCGGCTCTTCGACGGCTGCGCTCCCACGACGCTGGCCGTGCCACGCTGGTGGTGGCGGCCGCCGACACTGGCCGTGCCAACGAGCCATGGCCCACGCTGCCCGAGGGCGCGCGCTACGCCATCGATGTCGTCACCGCACCCCCCGAATTGCGTCCCGCCCTGGCTGATGTGCTGGCCCGAGTGGCGGTCGTCGCCACCCTCGATGATGCGCAGTCGCTGGTCGCCAGCCACCCGAGCCTCACGGCCGTCACGCGCGACGGTGACGTGATCGGTCCGATGGTCGCTAGCGGTGGGTCGTCGGGCGGTCTGAGCCTGCTCGAGGTGCAGGCGGCCCTCGACGAGGCGCGCGAGCGGTTCGCCGAGGTCAGCCACCGCTGTGAGCGGGTGCGCTTCGACCTTGAACGTGCAGCAGCCGAGCACGCTGAGGCGTTGGCGGTGGCTCAGGCCACGCTGGCACGGCTGCACGATAGTGACGCCCGCATGGCGGCGGTCGCGGAACAGCTCGGGCAGCTCGGCAGTGCGGCCCGTGCGTCCGCGGGTGAGGCCGAGCGGCTCGCCGCGTCGCAGGCCGCGGCCACCAGCGCCCGGGCCGACGACGAGGCCACCCTCGCCGAGCTGAGCGCTCGGCTGGTGGTCGCCGAGTCAGAGCCCGACGAGTCAACTCCGTCGACCGATGAGCGCGACCGCATGGCTGAGGTGGCCACCGCAGCCCGGTCCACCGAGGTCGACGCCCGGCTCGCTGTGCGCACCGGCGAGGAGCGGATCCGCGCAGTGATGGCGCGTGCCGAGTCGCTCGAGCGGGCCGCCCGCGACGAGCGAGAGAGCATCCGGCGCGCCCTCGAGCGCAAGGCCAGGCGCGAGCGTGAGGCCATCACCGCCGCCGCCGTGCGCGTGGGCGCTGAGTACGCGCTGGCTCGGCTTGAGCAGTCGATTGCCTCGGCCACCGTCGAGCGCGAGGGCGCCGAGGCGCTGCGTGCCCGGCGCGACGGCGAGCTGCAGCAAACGAGGGCGAGGTTGCGGACGCTGGGAGCCGAGCATGAGCAGCTGGTCGACGTCGTGCACCGCGACGAGGTGGCGCGGGCCGAGCAGCGCCTGCGAATCGAGGCCCTCGAGCTCAAGGCCATGGAGGACTTTGGCATCGCTCCCGAGGTGCTCATCGATGAGTACGGCCCCGGGCAGCCGGTGCCACCGTCGCCCTCGGCGCCTGGCGATGAGATCGACCCCAACGCGCCCGAACCGCAGCCCTACCCGTACGACCGCGGCCAGCAGGAGCGTCGCATGCGGTCGGCCGAAAGGGCTCTTGCTCTGTTGGGACGGGTCAACCCTCTGGCGCTTGAGGAGTTCTCGGCGCTGGAGGAGCGCAACCAGTTCCTCACCGAGCAACTCGAAGACGTTAAGCAGTCGCGGCGCGACCTCCTCGAGATCATCCGCGAGGTCGACGAGCGAGTGCAGCAGGTGTTCACCGAGGCCTTCCGCGACACTGAGCGCGAGTTCGAGGGGGTATTCGCGCGACTGTTCCCCGGGGGAGAGGGTCGGCTCATTCTCACCGACCCGAATGACATGCTCACCACCGGCATCGAGGTCGAGGCCCGCCCGCCCGGCAAAAAGATCAAGCGTCTCTCGCTGCTCTCGGGTGGCGAGCGCTCGCTGACCGCCGTGGCGTTCCTCGTGGCGCTGTTCAAGGCC
>CAFBNF010000039.1_pt1 | contig 9963 bp, 7 predicted proteins | sample 7269191 | NCBI WGS metagenome assembly CAFBNF01 (sample SAMEA6814086, study PRJEB35770) | freshwater metagenome | biome: Freshwater; feature: Freshwater reservoir; material: water | place: Czech Republic | collected 2017-05-23 | depth 30m m | reverse complement strand
GCAGACCTCCCTCAGCTCGTCGAGGTCCTCGCTGAGGACCAGCACGGCGCCCCCGCGCTCGGCCACCGCGACGATCCGCTCGCGAACGGCGGCGGCCGACACCACATCGAGGCCACGGGTCGGCTGGCTGGCCACCACGACATCGGGTGTGCGACTCATCTCCCGGGCAGTAACCACTCGCTGCTGGCCTCCGCCGGACAGCGCCCCCGCCTCGACGGCCGGACCGGCCGGAATCTGGTAGTCCTCAATGAGCGGAAGGGCGTCCCTGCGCAGGCGCGAAGGGAGGACCCACCAGGGGGAGATACCCGGTTCGCGGTATCGACGCATCGCTAGGTTCGCAGCAATCGACATCGACCCCACGAGGCCCGTACCCAGTCGATCCTCCGGGATGTAGGCGACCGTCGCCGCCTCGCTCACTCTGTCGCCGGCATCGAGCGAACGGATTCCTGCCACGGCATCGGCCAGCAAGCGCTGCCCGTTACCGCTGACTCCGGCAACCCCGACCACCTCGCCTGCGCGAAGGCTGAGGTTGATGCTGTTGAGGCAGTTGCGACCGCCGGTGTTGATCGTGGCGGCACGCAGGGCCAGTAGCTCGGGCCCGGGCTGACGATGAGCCCGGGGGGAAGCCGGGCGATCGGCGGCGTCTCCCACCATCAACCGGGCCAATTCCTTGGGTCCAAGGCCGCGCGCGGGGCCATCGGCCACCACGGTGCCACCTCGCAGCACGGTGAGGTGATCGGCTGAGTCTGCTACTTCGTTGAGTCGGTGGCTGACGAACACCACTGCCTTGCCCTGGTCGGCGAGAGTCCTGAGGGCGGCGAAAAGCTGTTCGGCCTGCTGCGGGGTCAGCACGGCCGTGGGCTCGTCCAGGATGAGCACATCCATGCCGCGGAAGATCAGCTTGAGAATTTCAGTCTGCTGCTGCTGCCCCACCACGAGGTCGCGAACCTTCGCGCGCGGCGAGAGATGGAAGTTGAGTGACTCGGCGAGTTCCATGACTCGCTGCTCGGCCTTGCGATCGGCGCGGGTCTTGGTGCCGAGAACCACGTTTTCGGTGACGGTGAAGGGTGGGACGAGCCGGAAGTCCTGATGCACCACGCCGATGCCAGCGTTCAGTGCATCCTTGGGGCTGCGCAGGTGAACCTCACGGCCATGAACCTCGATGCGGCCAGCATCAGGGCGGTACTGACCGCACAGCATGGAGATGAGCGTCGACTTGCCTGCACCGTTCTCCCCGAGCAGGGCATGGATGCGCCCGTGTTGAATCGTGATGTCGACCTCGCTGACGGCGGCGACTCCGCCAAACGACTTCGACATGCCGCTAGCCCGGAGAGCGACACTCTCCGGGCTAGCGGCATTGGAACCCAAGGGTTCGCGCGAGTTCAGCGTGACTCCTTAGGACGGGATGGTGCCGTCGACTCCTTCAACGAGGAAGGTCATGTTGTCAAGCACCTCGACACCCTTCCACTGCTTCCCTGCCTTCAGGACCTCCTTGCCGGTGTTGTCCTTGATCGGCCCGGTGAAAGGAACGATCGACCCGTCCGTCAGCCCTGCGATCGCGGCTTCGGCAGCAGCCCTCGCATCCGGAGTCGCCTTCGCGTTGATGGGACCCAGGCCGGTGCCGCCGTCCTGAAGCATTCCCACGTAGACGGTGCTCTTCCAGGTGCCGTCGATGGTGGCCTTCGTCGCGCCCACCGCAAAGTCGTTCCAGTTGTTGACCGAGCCTGAGAGATAGGCGTCGGGTGCGAAGGCGCTAGTGTCAGCCTCCGATCCGATTCCCCACACACCGGCCTTCTCGGCCCCCAGCAGGGCGCCGACCGAGTCCTCGTACTGAGCGATCACATCGGCTCCCGCGGCGGCAAGGGCTTCGGCCGCCTGTGTCGACTTGGGCGGGTCGTACCACGTGCCGGTGAACACGGCCTTGGTCACGATGCTCTTGTCGACGGACTGTGCGCCGAGGGCAAAGGCATTGATCGACGCAATCACCGTCGAGATCGGGTTCGCTGCCACGAAACCGATGGTCTTAGTCTTGGTCTCCTTTGCCGCTAGCACTCCCAGCGCGTAGCGGACGATCCAGTTGTCCGAGAAGGCAACGGTCACGTTGGCGGGAGCTGGCGTCTCCTGGATCCACGGACCGATCACGACGAAGTTCACGTCTGGATGCTTGGTGGCCTCCTCGAGCACGAAGGGCTGGTAGCCGAAAGCCGTCGCGAAGATGAGCTTGTTGCCCTTGCTGATCAGGTCCTCCATGACGCCTGCAGCCTCGGCGGACTCTGGGATGGGCTCGACGGTTGCGGTGGTCGCACCTGCTGCCTCGACCGCTTGACGCGCGTTGTCCCAGGCCAAGGTCCAACTCGAACCCTTCAGCGGCGAGACGTACACGAAGCCAACCTGCAGCGTGGCGGCGGCAGGTGAGGACGCAGCGGGGGAGGACGCAGCGGGTGATGACGCGGCTGGGCTACCGGACGCCGAGGAGGAGGTTGCTGACCCTCCGCCGGATCCGCAGGCTGCGAGCGCCAATGTGGCGACTGCAGCAAGAGTGGCGATTCGCTTCATATCAAACCTTCCGTGGGACGAGGTGGGCGATCAGCCGACTGTTGTCTATGTTTCAACAGGCGTCAAGCACTTGCGATAAAATTGAAACACAACCGAGATGTGTTGACGGGATCATGATTCGGTCAGACGGCCGTAGATGCTCGGGCGGCGCCAGGCCAGATGCCCAGGAATCGTGCGGTAGGGGGCCGGCACGATGAGCTCCTCCTCGGTGCTGCGCAGCCAGCGCAGCCGGTCGAGGTCAAGCTCCGCGGTCAGGATGCCCGGCTCGTGGCTTTCGGCGAGCACCCTCTCCGGTCCGGCGATCATGGCGATACCTGCCGTGAGGCCCGAACCGTGCTGGGGAAGATCGAGCGCGGTAGGAGCGAAGTGTTGTGCGACGGCGCGATCCATCAGGTTCACCGTCGTGGCCGTGTACATGTGGTTCTCGATGGCCCGAGCGCGGACGAGGGTTCTCCAGTTGTCGGTGTACCCCAACTCGTCGATCAGCAGCCCACTCGGAATGAGCAGAACCTCGGCCCCCTTGAGGGCGTAGATCCGGGCGATTTCCGGAAGGTGAACCTCGCTGCAGATTGAGATGGCGAGTTTGCCCCACGGCATGTCGAACACCGGGAACTCCTCGGCCTCGACGTACTCGAAGTTCCACTGGGGGCCTGACCGGTAGATGTACGGACCCTGGGGATGCGTGCGCAGATAGGCGCCCACGGTCTCGCCGTCAGATCCCACGATGACCGAGGCGATGTTGTAGTGGCCCGGTGCATCGGCGCGCTCGATCGAGGTGCCATAGACGACAGAAACCCCCTGGGTGCGGGCCATGTCTGCGATGGGCTCGTGCACCTCATAGCGATTGCTTTCGGTGAACGGGCCCGGGAAGTTCTCAGCAAACATGAGGAGGTCAACCCCCAGAGCGCCCGCCATCTGAATGTGCTCGAGGGCACGAGGGAGATTGCGATGCTCCTCGTCGCCGAAGTTAGTCTCCGCCGACACCACGCCGAGCCTGATTCTCATCACGCCACTCCTCTCGTCGTTGTCAACGGAGGCTACGCTGCCTGAGGTGGCCGTGTCAGCAGTACCAGTATAATTATTTCATTCATCTTGCAATTGCTCGCGGAGATGGAATACGTTTCGATCAGTCGGCAATCGGAAGGTGGACGCGCGAATGAGGCAGGGCGCGGTGCGGGTCATCACCCCCAACGAGTGGGCCCCCCCGCTAGAAATTGTCACTGGCGGAGAGTGTCGTCCGATCATCTGGCCGGGTATGGGGGCGCGTGAGCGGTCACTGCACCACTTCACGCTGCCGCGAGGCGCCGGCATCCTTCCGCTGCAGCATCCGGGGGAGGCGGTCTATTACGTGATGAGCGGCGAGGTTGAGGTCACTGAGTTCACGCAGGCCTCGGAAGTCGACGCACCCACGCTGGTCCCGACCGGAGGCATGTTTCATGTGGAGCCCGGTACGGCGTACGCGTTCTCGTCGGTCGCCGACGTGTCGGTGGTCATCGGGGGCCCCTGCCCGGTCGACGAGTCGCTTTATTCCAGCCTCGGCCTCACGGCATTGGGCGGACAATAATGGCGATTAAGTACTTCCACCGCGACCGGCCGGGGCTGATGGTGCCGATCATCTCGCGAGACGCCCGCCTGATCGTGTGGTTGGGCGAGGGGGCGCGCACGGCCAACATGAACTACGTCGTTATGCAGCCGGGTGAGGAGAATGTTCCCCACATTCATCCGGAGTCTGAGGACACCATCATGATTCTCGAGGGGGTGGGAACCATCAAGGACCATGACAACGACGTCGTGCTGGAGTTCACGGCCGGAGATGTGCTTCATGTTCCCATCGGCGTTCGGCATGCGGTGAGGGCTGATCGAGGCAGTACCGTGGTGAGCGCTGGAGGACCCTGCCCGGCCGACACCACCATGCTGAGGCTCGCCGGCGTTGATGTGGAAGCGATTCTGACGAGGCTGGACTCGACGTGACCCTCGTCGATGTCAGCGACACCGGCGAAGCTGGGTTGGTTATCGCGGGTCGGCGCACCCCCGCGTTGATGAGGAAAGTAGCCCGCTCATGAAGCCCCAGGTATTCGACTACATCGCCCCTACGAGCCTCGACGAAGTTGTCGGCGCACTCACTGAGTTCGGCGATGAGTCCAAGGTTCTCGCAGGCGGGCAGAGCCTGCTGCCGATGATGAACTTTCGGCTTGCCCGGCCCACTGCCCTGATCGACATTGGTCGCATTCCGGGGCTCAGGGGGATGGAGGTCGGACCTGATCACGTCACGGTTGGCACCCTCACCACGCACCGAGACATGGAGTCAAGCGCCCTGCCCGGACCGCTCGGCGTGCTCGTTCGCAAGGCCGCTCGCCTCGTGGGGCACTACCCGATTCGAGTGCGCGGAACTTTTGGGGGCAGCATCGCGCACAGCGACCCCGCAAGTGAGTGGTGCCAACTGGTGGCCCTCCTCGATGCCACGATGATCGTGTACGGACCGGCTGGCACGCGAGAGATCGCTGCGCAGGACTTCTTCGTCACGATGTTCACCACCACCCTCGAGTACAACGAGGTGCTCACCGGGGTGCGTGTGCCTCTGCTCGGTGACGACACTCGCACCAACGTGGTCGAGTTTGCTCGGCGAGCCGGCGACTTCGCCATCGTCGCGATCATGTCGTCGATCACGGTTCGCGAGGGTGTCGTTACCGACGTACGTCTGTGTGCCGGCGGAGTTGCTGATCGAACCGTGCGACTGGCCAACGCCGAGGCACTGCTGGTCGGAGGCTCGGCAACGGTCGAGGCTTTCGCCAGGGCGGCCGATGTCGCTGCTGAGGAGGTCAATCCGCAGTCAGACCTTCACGGTGATGGTGATTTTCGCCGAGATCTCGTCCGAGCACTGACTCGACGTTCGCTCTCGGGCGACACGTTGTGAGCATCCCGACCTGGGTCGGGCGCAGCCTGCCAAGACTCGACGATCCGACGATTTTGCGAGGCGAGGGGCGCTTCGTCGCTGACTATGCCGTTGATGCCCAGTGGCACGCGGTCTTTGTGCGCAGCAGCGTGGCTGCCGGTACGGTTCGCTCGATCCGTGGCCCGGTGGGTGCGCACCTCTTCACGGCCTCAGACCTCGCCGCTGCCCCCATCACGCCGGTGCTGACTCGTCCTGACTACGTGCCGGTTGCGATGCCGATCCTCGCCGGTGCCGTGGTGCGGTTCATCGGCGAGCCGGTGGCAGTGGTCTTGGGCAGAACGCCCGCTGAGGCCGAGGATCTCGCCGAAATGGTCGAGGTCGACATCGATCCGGTTGACCCCGTGCTCTCGGCCCAACTCGCCATTCGGCCAGGCTCGCGCCCGGTGCACGACGTCACCTTTCCCGGCGACCCCAACACCGTTGTCGACGGTCGAATCCACACGAACGACTTCGAGGGCGCGTGGGCAGAGTGCGACCACCACACCACCATCGAGGTCGTCAGCCGTCGGCAGTCGGCGGTGCCGTTGGAAACACGCGGGTCGGTGGCGGCCTTCGATCGCCGAACCGGTCGCACGACCCTGACCACCTCGGCGCAGATGCCTCACGTGGTGCGCACCGGCATCTGCGACTCGCTCGGAATTCCAGCGAGTTCTCTGCGCGTCATCGCACCCGATGTGGGTGGGGCCTTCGGCGGCAAGATGACCCTGGCGCGCGAGGATGTCGCGCTCGTGCACATCGCGCGCACACTGCGCACCTCGATCGCCTGGATTGAGACGCGGTCGGAGAACTTCCTGTCGGCGTGGCACAGTCGCGAGCAGGTTTACCAGGTGTCCGGTGGGTTCAAGGAGGGCCGCCTCGTTGCCCTGCGAGCCGACATCGTCGCTGACGTGGGCGCCTACTCCTGCTACCCCGTGACGTTTGGGGTCGAGCCGCTGATGGCCATGGCCGAGCTTCCGGGGCCCTACGCCATCGAGCACTACGCGGTGCGTGCGCGCGCCGTGCTGTCGAATAAATGTCCCATCGCACCCTACCGTGGCGTTTCTCGTCCGGTTCAGACGTTGGCGATGGAACGGCTCATGGATACGGCAGCGCGCGAGCTCGGGATTGACCCCTGGGAGTTGCGTCGCCGGAGTCTGGTGAGTTCGTTTCCGCACACCTCGCCATCGGGGCTGGTTTACGACGAGGGGTCGTACACCGCGTCGCTGGCGTGGGCCGAGGATCTCGCCCAGCGAGAAGGTCTCGCTCAGCGCAAGGCAGACGCTCTCAGGCGGGGGCGCCTGCTGGGCCAGGGCCTGTCGGTCTTCAGCGAGCGCACGGGCTATGGCACCCCTGCCTTCGCCGCTCGTGGGATGGCGATTACCCCGGGGTACGAGCGCGTTGAGATGGATATGGACCCCTCGGGCTATGTCACCGCGCGCATTGGGGCCAGTCCGCACGGCCAGGGGTTGCACACGTCGCTGGCGCAACTCATCGCAGACCACCTCGGCATCGAGCCACACCGGGTTCGAGTCATCTCGGGAGACACCGATTCGACACCCTTCGGATGGGGCAGTTTCGCGAGCCGTTCGATGGTGATTTGTGGTGGGGCGACGGCCAATGCCAGTGAGGCCCTGGCCGAGCAGATCAAGCAGGTAGCGGGCTCGATGCTGGAGTGCTCGCCGCGTGACCTCGTGCTGCGCGGGGGTTACGCCTACGTGGTCGGATCTGACGTGGGTGTCGCTCTCGACGAGGTAGCGCGCACTGCCTATCTGTCGTCGCACCGCAATCCGGGTCGGGGTCCGGGGCTCTACGGGCAGGGTGTCTACGACCCGGGCGGCACCTTCTCCAATGCCTGCCACGTGGTTGAGGTCGAGGTTGATCCGGAGACTGGGGCGGCCGAGATCGTTCGCTATGTCGTGGTGGAGGACGCTGGCGTTCTGGTGAATCCCGCGATTGTCGACGGACAGATTCACGGTGGGGTGGCGCAGGGCATCGCCAATGCGCTGCTCGAAGAACTCGTCTATGACGAGCATGGCAACCTGCTCACCACCTCATTCCTTGACTACCTGCCACCCACCGCATGTGAGGTTCCGTTCATCGAGTTGCACCATCTCGAGACGGTGACCGATGCCACCCTCACGGGCGCCAAGGGAGTCGGCGAGGGTGGCACGATCGGAGCCCCGGCCGCGATCCTCAACGCCATCACCGACGCACTGTCGGGCTATGGCATCGATGTCAACGAAATGCCCGCGACACCTTCGCGGCTTCGCGCAGCGATCAGAATCAAGGAGGCCACACGATGACCGCGAAGATAGGCATCACGCTGAAGGTCAACGACTCGGAGTACTTTCTTGACGTCGAGCCGCGCAAGTCGCTCGCTGACGCGATTCGGGAGGATTGTGGGCTCACTGGCACCCACCTCGGCTGTGAGCACGGTGTCTGCGGATCCTGCACGATTCTGTGCGACGGCGAGCCGGTTCGCTCGTGTCTGATGCTCGCCGTGCAGGGGGCCGGACGCGAACTGCGCACGGTGGAGGGGTTGTCGCCAGACGGTGAGACGCTTCACCCGGTTCAGGAGGCGTTCTGGAAGCATCACGGGTTGCAGTGCGGCTTCTGCACTCCCGGCTTTCTCATGCTCGCAGCGTCGCTCGTTGAGCGTGAGACTGTTCCCGATGACGACGAACTCGACCACCTGATCGCTTCGAACCTGTGCCGCTGCACCGGTTACCAGAACATCCGCACGGCCATCAGGGCAGCGATCGAGGAATCTCGGGCATGATCGGTCGGTCTCTGCCGCGCCTGGAGGATCGGCCACTGCTGATGGGTCGAGGGCTCTTCGCCGCTGACCATGCGCTGCCCGGACAGGTGCACCTTCGGGTCGTGCGATCGTCGGTCGCGCACGGAGTGATCCGATCAGTTGACCTCCAGCAGGCTCGGGAGCTTCCCGGGGTGCTCGGTGCGTGGTCGGCTGCCGATGTCGATCTACCGGTGATCGAGTTCCGCCAGGTCTCCTTCCCCGAGATGCTGCCCTACCGACAGCCGGTACTAGCCGTCGACCGCGTTCGATATGTGGGCGAGCCGGTCGCCATCGTGGTGGCAACGGACAGGTACATCGCTGAGGATGCCGAGGAACTGGTCGTTGTCGAGATCGATGAACTTCCGGTGGTGCTCTCGGCGCTGGAGGAGCCCGGTGCGTTCGACGACCTGAACAACACCGCGGCCCTGGACTTCACCTGGGCGTACGGCGATGTCGAGGCAGCCATGGCCGCGGGCCTGCGCATCGTGGAGGTCGAGGCCCGCATTGGGCGTCACTCGGGAATTCCGTTGGAGTGCCGCGGGGCGGTGGCCTCGTTCGACCCTGCCACGGGCATTCTCGACTTCTACGGTGCCGCCAAGGTGCCCCACTACAACCGTGATGCCCTGAGCGCCATGCTCGGAATGGCACCATCGCATGTTGTTTTGCACGAGAATCACGTCGGCGGCGGATTCGGAATTCGGGGTGAGCTCTACCCCGAGGATGCGCTGGTGTGTTGGGCGTCGCGGAAGCTGGGCCGACCGGTTTCGTGGATCGAGGACCGACGCGAGCACTTCATCAGTGCCAACCACTCGCGCGATCAGGTGCACCGCCTGCGCGCGGCCGTGACTGCTGAAGGGGTCATTGAGGCCCTCGACGATGAGTTTTGGCTCGATCAGGGTGCCTATGTGCGCACGCACGCGGCCACTGTTCCCACCCTCACGGCCTCGATGCTGCCGGGCCCCTACCGCATTCCGAACTACCGCGTCTCCTGCCACGTCCGACTCACCAACAAGACGCCGGCCGGCACCTACCGGTCGCCCGGACGATACGAGGGCACCTTTGCCAGGGAGCGGCTGATAGACCGCATTGCTGATGAACTGGGGCTCACTGCGATGGATGTCCGCCGGCGCAACTTCATCACGCCGGAGGAGATGCCGTTCTCACGACCGCTTCAGGCGCTCGGAACGCATGTCGAGTACGACAGTGGTGACTATGCCCTCCTCGTCGATCGATGTGAGTCTGAGTGGGGGCTGGCGGAGGTTGAGGACGACGTGCGACGACGACGGCAGGCGGGCGAACTCGTTGGCCTGGGCCGTGCCTTCTTTGTGGAGAAGAGCGGACTAGGACCCTTCGAAGGTGTTCGCGTGACGGTCGACGAGTCAGGTCACGTCACCATCGCCACGGGTGGATCATCGGTCGGTCAGGGGTTCGAAACCGTGATTGCCCAGGTCTGCGCCGAGGTGCTGGGTGTGCCCATCGACCGGATGACGGTCACTCACGGTGGCACGGCCGACGTCGGCTATGGCATGGGGGCCTTCGCCAGCCGGCTTTCAGTGATGGCTGGCAGCGCCACGCTACTGGCATCTCAGTCGGTTCGGCAGAAGGCGATCGCAGTGTTCGCCTCACTCAACGAGGTCGCCGAACGCGATGTCGAACTGCGCGACGGTGTCGTGCGGGT
>CAFBNF010000036.1_pt1 | contig 10383 bp, 8 predicted proteins | sample 7269191 | NCBI WGS metagenome assembly CAFBNF01 (sample SAMEA6814086, study PRJEB35770) | freshwater metagenome | biome: Freshwater; feature: Freshwater reservoir; material: water | place: Czech Republic | collected 2017-05-23 | depth 30m m | reverse complement strand
TAGATAACACCGTTCAGATTTGTAGAGTCAACTGGCCCCTGACGTGCTGGTTCATCGGCACCGGCATCCGTGTCTGAACGTTGTTATCTTTTTCGCTACCGTGTACCGTGTGAGCACACTTGTGGCCCGCTGACCGCGACCAACCAGGCTAAGGACACCTCATGGCACCGACAGAAATTGGGCTGAGTATCGAGCCAACAGACCGTGTGCGCGACTACACCAGTCGATTCGCGCGATTCCTCGACGACCACGTGGCGCCGATTGAGGCCGAGTTGGCGACCAAGGACGCCGGCACGTCGGCGGTGCCCGCACTTGATGCCGACGGGCGCATGCACCCGGCCGTGCAGGAGGCTCGCGGGCAGGTACGCCGTCAGGCCGGATCGCTGGGGCTCTACGCCCCCCACATCAGTACCGAATTCGGCGGCGGCGGGTTCAGCCGGGTCGAGATGCATCACGTGGAGGAGTTCGTCTACCGAAACTCCGGCCTCGGCCTCGGCCTTGCGGCGCTCGCCTGGACCGAGGGACCCAGCCCCGCGCACGAGCATCTGTCACCTGCGATTCGAGAGCAGTACCTCGACCCCATCGTGAGCGGCCAGATGTCGACCGGCTTCGCGAATACCGAGCCCAGCGTTGGTTCCGACTTTCTCGCCATGGGCGCACGCGCGGTCAGTGATGGCAGCGACTGGATTCTTAGCGGCACCAAGAAGTGGATCACCAGCGCCGCCTTCTCTGACACGTTCCTCGTCACGTGCGTGACGCAGCCAGGTGCGGGCACCAAGTCGCTGTCGATGTTCCTCGTCGATGCCAACGACGCCGGGTTCAGGCGCGGAGCCAACAACCCCTCCATGATGAACGACGGCCTCACCGGCGAACTGCACTTCGATGACATCCGTCTGCCAGCAGAACGCTGCGTGGGTGAGATCGGAAGCGGCTTCGCCCTCGCGATGTCGTGGATTAACTGGCGGCGGCTGTGCCGCGGCGGCATGTGCGCGGGGTGGGGAGACTGGCTGGTCACCCGCGCGATCGAACACTCGCACGAGCGAACGTCCGGCGGCAAGCCGATCGCAGACCTGCAGGCGGTGCAGCACCTCATCGCCCAGATGGACCTCGACACGTATCAGGCGCGCGCCACGTCATTGGTCGCCCAGGCCGAACTCGATCAGATGGGAGCTTTCAGCATCCCGCTGTCGCGGGAGGCGCCACGGCTGATCAGCCTGGTAAAGGTCATCAATGACGAGGCCTTCTATCGAGTGGCCGATCGAGCGGTGCAGGTACACGGTGCCGCTGGCCTGGCGATCGGCACACCCGAGGAGAAGTTGTTCCGAGTGGCCCGCAATCTCCGCATTCCTGCCGGTACTACTGAGATCCAATACAACGCAATTTCCCGAGGACGGTTCCGGGAAAAGTTGAGTGGATGAGCAGCCTGCACGAGGTGAGCCTGCAGCGCGACGACGCGAGTGCGGCTCGGCCGCGGTTGACTCAACTGTCCCCCGGCGGGGGATGCGCCTGCAAGTTGCCGCAGGCCATGCTCGACGACGTACTCGGCATGATCGGCACTACTGCTGGCGTACTGGGAAGTGAGTCAGCGAATCTTCTGGTGGGCCTGCAGGCGCCAGACGATGCGGCCGTGTACGCGATTGACGACCATCGAGCCTGGATCGTCACTGTTGACTTCGGCACGCCGGTGGTTGATGACCCGTACCTCTGGGGACGCATTGCTGCCACCAATGCACTGTCTGACGTGTATGCCATGGGCGGACGCCCGCTGCTCGCGCTCAACTTGCTCGCCTGGCCCCTCGACCTCGATCGCACCATGCTTGCCGAGGTGCTCGAGGGGGGGCGACGTGCAGTCGTCGACGCAGGTGCCCTCATCGTGGGCGGCCACAGCATCGATGACCCCACTCCGAAGTTCGGCCTGGTGGGCATCGGGGAGGTTGAACGAGATCACCTGCTGACCAAGGGAGGTGCATGCAACGGTGACCTTCTGATCCTCACCAAACCACTCGGAGTCGGAATCGTGAGCACCGCGATCAAGCGAGGTCTGGCCCCAGCGGGGTTGGTGGAGGCCGCTGTGGAGTCGATGATCCGGCTCAACGCAAACGCGGCTGACGTCGCCCACCGCGCCACTCTCCGCGGCGGTACCGACGTGACCGGCTACGGCCTACTGGGTCATCTTCACGAGATGACGAAGGCTGCAGGTCTCGTTGCGCACCTCCATGCCAACTCGGTGCCCGTCCTCGCTGCAGGGGCCGACACGGTTGCTCAACTGATCGTCGAGGGATGTGCACCCGATGGTTCGCGCCGCACGCTCGCCCATGCACTGTCGACAGGGTGGTTCGAGCCGGGTGGGTTACCCGACAACACTCAACTGCTGCTGGCCGACGCTCAAACCTCGGGAGGCCTGCTGCTCGCAGTTCCCCCAGCGATCGTCGACGTCGTGTTAACTGAACTGCACGACGGCGGTGACCGCGCGGCTGCCGTCATCGGTCAGTTCACCGCCCCCACACCCGAGCACAAACCCGGAACCGTGACCGCCAGTGCCACCACCATCTGAGAGGCCGGAAATGACCTCACCTCTCACCCCGATATCGGCGCTTGCGTGCGTCACTGGCCGGTTCCAGCCGGTGCATCGGCAGCACATGGAACTCTTCGAGTTGGCATTAGCCGAGGCCGATCACCTCATCGTCGCAATCACCAACCCCGACATCCAGGCCCGGCAGGAGGTGGCCACGTCACTGCACCGGCACTCCGTGGCGGCCAACCCGTTCACCTACTTCGAACGAGTTCAACTGATGACGAGAGCGCTCGACGCGGCCGGTTACCTCAGTCGAACCACCATCGTGCCCTTCGACCTCACCCGGCCCGAGGTGTGGACCGACTATGTGCCACGCAGCGCTCGTCACTTCGTTCGGGCTCACACCGACTGGGAGCGTCAGAAGGCCGGCTGGCTTCGCGACGCCGGCTACGCCGTCACCCTGCTCGAGGGCGATCCGCAGCAACGAATCTCGTCGACCGACATTCGCAGGTTCCTCGCCATAAAAACGACGCCAGGATCGACAGGTTCAGGCGACGAATGGCACGAGCTCGTACCGAACGCGACCATCGCACTGCTAGAGAAACTCTGGGCTGCAGCCGACGCCAGCGAGAGTGACCTGTGAGGCCAGCCGGCTACGGCGAGGATCAGCCGCGCCTCAGTGACGATCGATTGCCAGTCATTGTGATCACCCTTGATGGGCTCGGCGACCGTCCGGCCCCCGAGCTCAGCAGTGCCTCGGCAGCCATCGGCATGGCCCCCGGGCCGATGCTGGCGGCCGGACTCACTCCCTCGGAGGCAGCATCAACACCTGTCCTCGACCGGCTCACAGTACGCGGGGCCTGCGGGTGGCACCTCCCCTTCGGATGGGGTGTAGCGCCATCGTCGGAAGTCGCTCATTGGTCGATGTTCGGGTACGGCGACATCGCGTTTCCGGGTCGCGCAGTGTTGGAGGCACTCGGTGCCGGCATCGATATCGCGGCCCATCAGGCCATCACGTTCGCAGCGCTTCGCACCAGCCGCACGCAGGTTGCCCCCGACGGCGAGAGCGTGTGGATCACCGGAAGGGTCGCACGCAGCGACCCCTTCGACAGCAGCGACGCAGCGGCCCTCTGGAATGAACTGGAGCCTCTCTTCGCCCAGCACGCGGTTGGCGTGCACCACCTCGGTCGCGGCGAAGCCATCCTGACTTTCACCGAGCATGCCCGCGGAGACATCACCGACTCCGATCCATTCTTCGAAGACTTTCATCCGTGGCTCCGCGTTCGGTCCACGTCACCAGCCGGTGAGCGCCTCGCCACCGAACTGAACGCGCTATTGATAAGCGCGAGGAAACTGCTCATGCGGTCGGAAATCAACGCGAGCCGTCGCGAGGCACACAAGCCAGCCTTCGACGTGGTCACCACCAAGTGGTCAGGCTCGCGCGAGGAGGTGCCTTCCTTTGAAGAACTCACCGGAGTCGCGGGAGCTGCCGTTACCAGCTCTCGCCTTTACCGAGGTCTGGCCTCACTCCTCGGTATGACATCGATTCACCATGTTTTCGAGGGCGATCTCGTTGCCAATTCCGGCACCGACATTGCCGCCCGGCTGCGTCTGGCTGAGGATCTCATCGATGGTGGCGCCCGCTTCGTGCACGTTCATACCAAGGCGACCGACGAAGCCGGCCACACCAAGCGTCCTCGATTCAAGGCTGACGTCATCGAGAGCATCGACTCAGGCCTCGCGGGCCTCGACGACCTCGCCCATCGAGCGGTTATCGCCATCACCGGCGACCACGCAACACCGTCGACCCATGGAGTGCTGCACACGGCCGATCCCACTCCGCTATTGATCCTTGGCCCCACGGTGAGGCCCGACCGTGTCACCACCTTCGGCGAGGCGCCGTACCACGACGGCTGGTACGGCAATGTGTCTGCGCGCCAGTTACTACCGCTGCTATTCGGGCACGCCAATCGGCCGGTCTTCCTCGGGCACCGTGCCACGCCCCGCCAGACACTGGCCCTGCCCGACAACCCCGAACCCATGACAGTCAACAACGACGAGTCACCCTCGGCGACGCCGCAGTAGGCGACGAGGGGGGTTAGGTGAGAATCGGCTGCGCCAACGAGTCGAGGAACAGCTGACACCACCGGTCGACATCATGCCCATGCACCTGAGCACGCAGCGCCGACATGCGCCGTTGTTGTTCAGGCCGGTCGGCCGCGAGTGCGGCCTCCATGGAGTTCTTGAGTGCGGCGATATCGTGCGGATCGACCAACCAGGCTGCGTCGAGTTGCCGCGCGGCCCCCGCGAATTCGCTCAGTATCAATGCTCCGTCGTTGTGAAGTCGCGTCGCCACGTACTCCTTGGCCACCAGGTTCATGCCATCGCTGCGCGGGGTCACCATCATGATGTCGGCGGCGACATACATCGCGACCAACTCCAGCAGGTCTAGCGGTTGCTGCAGGTAGTCGACGTGCAGCAGGTCCGCTCCGCCGCACGCGTCGTTCGTTCGACTCACCAGGCGTTCGATGTCGTGGCGCACACGCCTGTACTCATGCGCGGACTCTCGTGACAGCACTGCCTTTTGAACCATGACGACCCCACGGTTGTGTGCGGTGCGGTCGGTGAGCAGTTCTGCGAATGCTCGGATGCGCAGGTCGATGCCCTTGGTGTAGTCGAGGCGGTCAATGGCCACTATCAGCGTTCGCGGATCGCCGAGTTCGCCTCGAATCTGTGCCGCCCGCTCGACCACCTCGGGCATGGCAGCCGCAGCCGCATAGAGCTCGGTGTCTATTCCCACCGGGAAACACCCCACGGCAACATCCCTACGTGATGCGAACTCGTCGACCACCACCCGGCCCGCTTCACTCCTAAGAGCCAAGCAACGCTGGGTGGCGGCTAGAAAGTGGGCGACGTCTCCCTCGGTTTGGAACCCGATGACATCTGCACCCAGCATTCCTTCGAGCAACTGCCTACACCAGGGCATCTGCTCAAACAATTCGTCGGCTGGAAAGGGTGTGTGAAGGAAGAAGCCGATTCGCACATCTGGCCGAAGACGTCGAAGCATCGAGGGCACGAGTTGCAGTTGATAGTCGTGAACCCACACCATGCCGCCCTCGGAAGCGCGCGCTGCAGCACGCGCGGCGAACATCTCGTTGACCTGGCAGTAGGCGGCGAAGTCGCTACCGCGATACACGGGCGCTACCTCTGCGCTGTGGTAAAGCGGCCAGAGTGCGGAGGTGCAGAACCCGAGATAGTGAGGTGACCAAACCCCGCGATCGAGCACGATCTCGTCGAACTCGCACGCTGCAACCACCGGATTGTCGAGTGCATCAGCCACGCCCTGATCGCAGGATCGGCCGGCCGACCCAATCCACAGCGCCCGACGATTGCGCAGCGCTGACTGGAGAGCGCTCACCAGACCCCCGGGCGAGCGCCGGTACGACAGCGCGCCGTCATCGTCGCGCACTAGTTCAAACGGAAGCCGGTGGGCGACGACAACGAGATCCACAGGCTCCGACATGGCTAACTCCAGGAGCGGGTCCGACAGCGGACTATCCGCCGACCAGTCCGCCCGCCCACGGATTGAGCCGCGCCATCTCGAGCATGTGCTCTTTGGTAGCGCCCGCGGCGGCGTGGCTTCCGGATGCCACCCCGAATGATTCCGACAGGAACGCGCTGGCTTCGAGCAACTTGTCCCACGAAACTCCGGTCTCGATACCGCATTCGTTGAACATGTTGACGAGGTCTTCAGTGCAGAGGTTGCCATGGTTACCGGTGAGGTGCGGGAATCGAATGCCCCCACCAATTCCGCACAGTGCACCTTCAAAGGTGCGCACACCTGCCTGCATAGCAGCCAACGCATTCACCAGCGCCATGCCGTTGGTGTTGTGCAGGTGAATTCCCACCTTGAGGTCAGGGAAGGTGTCTCGCACGCTGCTGCACAGCTCGAAGACCTTCTGCGGACCGTCAGCGCCTGCGCTGGTCGCGACATAGATTTCATCGACTCCGAGGTCAACGATTCGGCCGATGAGCGCCATGCTCCGCTCGAGGGGGATATCACCCTCGTAGGCGCAGAACATGGTCATGGCAACTGCCACCACCACGTGCACGTCGGAGGCGCGGGACACGTCAACGATCTCCCCGATCACTTCCACGTTTCTGTCGACGCTCATGTTCTGGTTCTTCAGGTTGTATGCCTCGCTCACGCAAATGAGACCGACCAGCTCTCGCAGTCCAACGTCGGACGCTCGTTCGGCACCCTTACGGTTGGGCACCAGCGCTCGGTAGGTACACGATCCGGGGTCGGGGAGTCGACGGAAGAGCGCCTCGGCATCGGCCAGGGCAGGAATCACGTCGGGCCGCACGAAACTAGTGACTTCAATGCGCTGCAACCCGGTTGCCAACAGGTGCTCGACGAGTCCCACCTTCTGGTCGGTGGTGTACACCTCGCTCAGGCTCTGAAGACCATCTCGAGGTGACACTTCCACGATTTCTACTGACTCAGGGAAAATCAACGCACTCTCTCCTCATGTTGGTTCCGAACTATGAATGACGTGCCCCACCGTGGGTTGGCTGACTAGGCCCCAGCAACGGCCGCCAGCACCTCATCAGTGCTCAATACCTTCCCATAGAGGCGTGGGATCACCCGCAGCGTGGCATCGTGCATTTCCTGGGAATCAGCACCGCACGCATCTTCTACGAGAATGCACTGGTATCCCCGGTCAGCGGCGTCGCGCAGGGTGTGCTCGACGCACATGTTGGTCGATACTCCGGCGAAGATCAGAGTGTTGGTGTTGTAGGCACGCAGGATGAGGTCGGCAGGCGAGGCGGTGAATCCACTCGGCGTGAGCTTGTTGATCACGCGCTCGTCTCCGACCGGCTTAATCTCGTCGATGATCTCGTGCTCGCGGGTACCCACTCGATTGAGGGTTCCGCGGCAGAGTTCCTTCATCATCGGTCCGAGGTCGGAGTAGTCCTGAGTCTCCGCTCCGTAGGTGAAGTACAGCACCCGGAGGTTCTTCTCGCGGAACGTCGCCAACAGTCTCTGAACATTGGGAAGCACCGTGCTCGCGATTCGCTCGAATCGGTAGACGGATTCGGCTGCCTTGCCCTCGCGGGCGAGCTTCGCGCCCAGCCCGTGGTCGGGACTACCGGTGGCGTACTGGAGGTCGACGAGGACCAGGCAGGCGTCTTGTGAGTCGATCTCGAACGTGGGCGTGAAAGCTGCCACGTAGTCGGTTGCGCCTGCAGTGCCAGTGTTGTCAGTCATGTCTTGAGCTCCTTCGATACAAGGATTGACTCGCGGATTGACGCTTTTCGGCCATCGGGGCTTGCGCTCTCGTTGCAGTTGAGGTGAACGTTGAGCCGGGCTTCCGCTTCGCCCGCCAGCCACGTGGAGGCGAACAACTCAGCGACTTTGCATACACAACACCTGATGTGCGTGGCACACAGCTCTGCGTGGACACTAGTGGGCTATCGCTCTGCGTTAACAATGTATACAACACGTGACAAGGGGCGTCAACAGTCCCGAGTCACGGGTTCGGAGCCGTCAGAGAGGGCACACCGATCCGCCAGCAGTGCACTCGGCTCGATTCAGGGCTGGGGCTCCAGACGCGAGCGAAGAACCACCGTCTCACCCGGCCCCATGGCCACGCGGGCGCGCACGATGGCCCAAGGGGCGTACCAGTCGGGCTCCGGTGAGTCGGAGTAGCCCGAAGGCGGAGTGGCGGGCTCGACGGTCACCGACGCCTCCGAAGGCAGCGTCAGGGACCACCGCGAAGCGCTGACGCCCTCCGACGCGGGCACTTCGAAGCGAACCACCCCCTGGCTCGCTTGCTCGACCAAGCCTGCTGGCGAGTGCAGCAGGAAGGACACCACGACCGTGCGACGGGCCGACGCAGCGAGGGTGTCCGCCACGATGACCGTCGACGCGCCCACTCCGACCTGTCGCTTCCACGAGACGCCCGGTAGGGCAGCGGGCGCGGTCATCCGCAGCCACGAGCGCTGCGTCACGACGATCGATCCGGCCGCCGCGGGGAGTTGCTCCAGCCAGCCAGAGTCGGCCTCGACCGTCACGACCGAGTGTGCCGCCGACGAAGTCCTCCACTCAAGCGTCCCGGGTGTCGGGCTGAACCCGTATTCCTGGCGTCCCAGATCGCCCAGCACGACCTCTTCACCGGACATCACGATCACATTGCCGAGATCCTGGTGAGAGTGGAAAACAGATTGGTTGGGCACCGCCGAGAGAAAGGCATACAGCGAGCTCGCCCCAGAGTTCACGCACCCGTATCTCGGGGAGGCTACGTAGGCGAGCCGAGACGGGGGCGGCTTCGGAACGACAGGTGTGCCCAGGTCGATCAGGGCAGCGATGCCGTCGGGAACTAGCCCGGCCATTCCCACCGGCGGCGCAATCTTTGAGCGGGCCTGCTCAGCTAGGTAGATGCGGCCGACGTTGGAGCCAGCGCCGAGTTGCGAGCGCAGCCCCGCCAGCGCCGAGGCGCGGTCGATGTGCCAGTACCAGGCCTCCGTATCCTCGGCCATAGGATTATTGAGCTTGGCGCACGTCTCCATCCAGCGCGCCGGACTCGACAACCCGTCGATTCCGGCCAGGGCCAGGCGAATCTCCGGGCTGGCCGTCAACCGCGCGGTCTGGACCAGCGGGGCAAGCGCTGAGAGCTCGTAGTCGGTGTACATCAGGCCCTCGTTGGTGGGCCCTCCCGCCACTCCCCAACCCTGCGGCGCGGTGACCTTGCGCCGCAGGACATCAGCAGCCGAGGCCACTCCGGCCGAGCCGGTCACCGGGTCGTCAGGAAGTATGGCCAGCGACGCGAGCACCACGGCGGCAGCCGTCACAGTGACGTGATTGCTGTGCGGAGGCGCCAGGGCCAGATGGTGGTAGGCGCCCCTAGGGCACACCCACGGCAGCACCATTCGGTCTCGAAGCGCGGCGACGACCTTCTTGCGCGTCTCTGCCGGCAACCACGGTCGAAGCCACGAATACGCCATGGCAATGCCGGACGCGGTGCCCGCCCGGTCAAGCTCGGCTTTGCCCCACGTGGGCCACGAGACGACCTCCAACATGACCTTGTTGCGCAGCGCGTTGCGATAGCGATCCTGCCGGGTAACCGTCCACGCATACCCGAGCACCCCGATCGCACGGCGCACGGCGGAACCTGTCAACTGCCATACCAGCTGCGGCTGACGGGCCCCCGGGTAACCCACGATCGGTCCGGGCCGCGCCACCATCTGGTCCGCAGCGGCCAGCAGCGCTGGACGCATTGTCGAGTCCAGCGAGCCTGCCGATGGCAGGGCCGAGCCCGTGAGATCCCGCACCAGAGATGTGCGCACGGCAGGCAGGGGGCGCACGGCAGGTGTGGCACCGCATGCCGCCAACGACCTGACCACAATTCGGGCCGCCGCCGGCTCAGGTCGAGCGGGAGCTAGGAGCGCGGTAGTCGCCAGAAGCACGATCGAGAAGAGCACCACGGCCCTACACGCTGCTTGCGCCCTCATGCACCTGTCCCCACATCTCTTCCACAGCCTGACGCAGGAGTCACCCCACACAACCACATGATGCTGCCACGCAGACAGGATTGGGCGATTCAGAGCGCGAAATCCTGTGCCGTGCGCCTCAGCACATCGCGCCTACGAGCGGTTTGTGCCGAACATGCCGACGCTCGAACATCACTAGCGCAGGTTTGCCACCAGCTCGGAGCCGTTTCCGGTGCTGCTCAGGGTCCAGCCAATCGTGACCTCGTCGAGCAGCCGCGACCCGAGCCCACCAGAACGCTCGTCAGCAACCCCCCGACCGTTGTCGGTGATCGTCACGCGCAGAACATCGTGCACTAGCATCTCGATCTGAATGT
>CAFBNF010000035.1_pt1 | contig 10510 bp, 9 predicted proteins | sample 7269191 | NCBI WGS metagenome assembly CAFBNF01 (sample SAMEA6814086, study PRJEB35770) | freshwater metagenome | biome: Freshwater; feature: Freshwater reservoir; material: water | place: Czech Republic | collected 2017-05-23 | depth 30m m | reverse complement strand
TCCCCGAGGTCAAGGCGGTGAATCATGGTGAGTCCAAGCAGGTTGAGCAGCAGCACCGTCGGAAGTAGCACGGGGTCGGCGTAGGCGGCGAGAAACCGCACGGCGAGGTGAGCGATCAGAGCGAGTGTGCATGCCCCGATGGCGACGGGGGCGAATTCCGGTGTGAGGGTGCCCAGAATCGCGAGGTCAACGTTGGCCCACGCCGCAAGCCCGATCACCAGGGCCAGAACGATCAGCCCAAGCTCGGTGTTGCGGCGCGTGGGCTGGCCGGGGACAAGGGAAGGCGGTCGACTCACGACTGCGTTCCGGAGCTTTCTGGCGCTGGGCTGGTGAGAACCGTGGAGGGGGTGGGGGAGGGGGTAGGTGTGAGGGTGGGGCTTGGCGGTGCCGTCGGAGTGATCGCATTCGGGCAGCCCTGAGTCGGCGCTGTCACGCAGCTGAGTGCCTGTGCCTCGAGGCGGGCCAAAACGCGCCGTGCTTCGTCGAGGTTGGTCACGGGAATCGCTCTCAGCACCGACGACTGGTCGACGTCAGGAAGTGCGGTGACCGCGATGGTGCTGAGTTCGGTCACACTTGACAGTTGACGCCCGGCGATGGATTGGGGCACGCCCTGGTAGATCGCCACATAGCCTGCGTTGCTGCCCACGTAGTACTGCGCAGTGGCCCACAGGCTCAGTGCCGTCGACACCAGTGCGATGAGCGCGAGCACCGCAACGACCGCGACGAGTGGCACCCAGCGCCGACCACGGGTGTCTCGACGATGGTGGGCCGGCGGTGGGGTGAGCTGTAGCTCGACCGGCTCGACCGCTGCCTGTTCACCTGTGGGCGGTCCGAGTGCGGGCTCAACGTCGTCGGGGAAGCGCACGTACGAGAGACGCTCGCGGGTGCGGGCCTCGCTGGCCGCACCCACCACGACCGGTACAGCACCGGTGGCCTGGTCGCCGGGGCGATGGTCTGACGTGACGACCTCGGCCACCACCACAGTCACGTTGTCGGGAGCACCGGCCTCGAGCGCTGCGTCGACCAGTGCGGTGACCGCGTAGGTGGGGTCGCCCTCGGCCAGAAGTTGCGCCAGCAAGGACTCGGGGATCACCCCGCACAGGCCGTCGCTGCAGAGGAGGTAGCGGTCGCCCACCTGAGCCTCACGTGCCTGAAGGTCTGGCTCGACGTCGGTGATTCCGTCGATGGCACGGAGCAGCAGATTGCGCCGGGGGTGGGTAAGTGCCTCGGCGGGCGTGATGCGGTCGGTATCGACCAGCATCTGCACGTAGGTGTGGTCGTGGGTCATCTGCGAGAGTTCGCCTTCGCGCAGCAGGTAGGCGCGCGAGTCGCCGACGTGTACGAGGTTCGCGAGGCCGTTGCGCCACGCCAGAGCGGTGAGGGTGGTTCCCATTCCGGCGAACTGGGGCCGCTCGCCCACCACCCTGCGGATTTCCTCCGTGGTGCGGGCGATTCCGGCCGAGAGGTCGGTGAGCACCTCTGTTTCGCTCGTGGGGTCAGACTCGGCGTCGATCGTCGCGAAGGTGGCCACCGCTGCCGCGCTGGCGAGTTCGCCCGCAGCATGCCCGCCCATGCCGTCGGCCACGACCAGCATGGTGGGCCCGGCGTACCCGGAGTCCTCGTTGCCAGTGCGCACGAGTCCGATGTGCGATCGCGCGGCATAGCGCAGGGAGAGAGTCACTTGCGCAGTTCCATCGTGCTTCGTCCAACCTTGAGCGGGACGTTGTTTGGTAGCACCGTGGGAGCGGTGATGCGGGTGCGCTCGATCCAGGTGCCGTTGGTGCTGCCCAGATCCTCGACGATCCACTTGGAGTCGTGCTGGTAGAGCCGGGCGTGGTGGTTGCTGGCGTAGTCGTCGTCGAGTACGAGGGTGCTGTCACTGGCCCGCCCGAGTGTGACTGGGGCCGTTCCGAGAGGCACGACCGTTCCGGCGAGTGCACCCTCGGTGACCACCAACGTGCGAGGGGCGCCGCGACGTGGCTTCGCAGGCTTGGCTGCTCGGGGCTGCGTGTTTCGGTGGGCCTCACCCTCGGCGGGTGCTGAGCCGGCCGGACGAGCCTCGCGTGGCGCGCGGAGGTCACGACTGAGCACACCCACGATGGCAAAGATGCCGATCCAGAGCAGGGCGAGGAAGCCAAGCCGGATGAGAGTGAGGGCGAGGTCAGACATCGCCGATCACCCGCTGCGAAAAACCAGCTCGGTGGAGCCCACCTGAATCACCGCACCGTCGACGAGCGTGGACTCCCCCACCTGCTGGCCATTGAGCAGGATTCCGTTGGTTGAGCCGAGATCGCGCACCATGGGCATGGGGTCGAGCACCACCTCGGCGTGACGGCGGGACACGCCCGGGTCGTCGATACGGATGTCGACGTCGGTGCCACGGCCGATGACCGTGGATGTCTGCGTGAGCGGGTAGGCGGTGCCCCGGATAACCAGTCGTGCGGGAGCCGCGATAACCGGCTTGCTCCACGTGGAGGGGGAGGTATGCGAGGGGCCGGCCGACTGCGCTCGTGCCGCGATCGGGGTGGCCCCCGACCGCTCAGAAACCGCGATAACCGCTGCCTTTGCCTCGCTACGAACGCGAAAGATACCGGTCTCAAGCTCGGGGTCGGACTCGAAGCTGATCTCGACGTCACCCACGAGGCTGTATCGCTGCATGTCAGCGTGGGTGCGCACCAGTTCGGTGAGCTCGGTGGTCATCGGAACTCGATAGGCCATGAGTCGCTCGGAGTCGTGGGCGGAGAGATCGATGGTGAACACATTGGGCACGACCGTGCGCCCCTTGCTGACCACGGCTGCGCGGTCGTCGAGCTCACGCTGGAGGGCCGCTGCAATCTCGACGGGCTGCACCTCAGCTTTGAAGGCGCGCGCAAAGGTACCGTTGACAAGCTGTTCGAGTCGATGCTCGAAGCTGTCGAGGAGGCCCATCCACCCATGGTAGCCGCGAGGGCGTTGCGAACGTCGCTCCCGGCCTGCTGGCACGGCACCGGTCGGTGCTAGCGTTTGCCTGCTGGCCGAGATCGCGGGCCGGGTGGGCGCGAGTGGCGGAATTGGCAGACGCGCACGGTTCAGGTCCGTGTGCTCGAAAGGGCGTGGGGGTTCAAGTCCCCCCTCGCGCACCCTCAATCTGGTGAAAACCAGACCACGAAGGGCCGGTCATCGACCGGCCCTTCCGTCGTGTGAGGACGCACCTGCGCTCAGGGGGCAGCTGGCTGAACTCCATCCCGGCTGCACATCCCTAGCCGGCGTCGATGCGGCAACGCCCTCACATGGTCTCATCGCCCATCTCGTGAGTTGGTGTGGCTATCAGGCTCGTGGTGATGGTCAACTGATCTCCCGAGCAATCACGACAACCCTGACGGCGCCGCTCCGCAACCAAGAGCACCTTGTTGTGCGGCCGCTGATCGCTCGTGTTTCCCCCCTCAACTCAACCCTGTGATCGTGTCACCCACCACTGGCACTCCCGGCCCCGCGGCCGGAGGGTAACGATCCCGTGTCGGCCTAGTGGTTCGGCTCGCGACAGCCTGCCGTGGCAGTAACCTGAGCCGATCGGAATGGCACGAGAGTCGTGCACAGCCCGAGAGGAGTGCAGTGGGGCAGAACTCATCGGCGGCCATCTCGCTCACCGGAGTGCGCAAGGAGTTCGGCTCGGTGGTTGCGGTCGACGATGTCAACCTCGAGGTTCGCGATGGCGAGTTCCTCACCCTCCTCGGCCCATCGGGGTCGGGAAAAACCACCGTGCTGCGCATGATCGCTGGCTTCGAGCAGCCCTCGGCAGGCACCATCGAACTCGATGGAGTTGACGTCACCAGACGCCCGCCCTACGCGCGCGACGTGAACACGGTGTTCCAGGATTACGCACTCTTTCCGCACATGACGGTGCAGAAGAACGTCGAATACGGCCTGCGCGTCAAGAAGGTGCCCAAGGAAGAGCGTGCTCGTCGTGCGGTTGAGGCTCTCGAGGCGGTTCGACTCGGCGGACTCGGCGACCGCCGTCCTTCGCAGTTATCGGGTGGTCAGCGGCAGCGCGTAGCCCTCGCTCGCGCCCTCATCAACAAGCCCAAGGTGCTGTTGCTCGACGAGCCGCTAGGCGCCCTCGACTTGAAGTTGCGCGAGGAGATGCAGGTGGAACTCAAGGCCCTGCAGGCCGACGTGGGCATCACATTCATCTTCGTCACGCACGATCAAGATGAAGCGCTCACGATGAGCGACCGCATCGCCGTATTCAACGCGGGTCGCATTGAACAACTCGATACACCCGAAGCGCTGTACGAGCGTCCGGCCACCCGATTCGTGGCCGGATTCGTGGGCACCAGCAATCTCTTAGAGGGTGCTACCGCCACGGCCGTGTTGGGCAGGGAAGGCGTGTATTCGGTGCGCCCCGAGAAGATTCGCGTTGTTGATACGGAAACCCAACCCACTCCTGACGAGCGAGCGGTGGACGGAACGGTTGCCCAGGTGGTCTATAGCGGCATGAGCACGCGTGTGTTGGTTGACGTCGACCCCGGAGGTCGACTCATGGCGGTGCAGCAAAACGCGGACGACCGCTCCCTAGAGGTGGCTGCCCCACGGGGAAGTCGAGTGCGCCTGCTGTGGCGGCGCAATCACGAATACCGGGTGACGTGAATCGATGTCATCCGAACGACAAGGAGGAACCATGAAGGGTTCACGCAGTAGAGCAGTAGGAGCCGTTGCGATTGCGGCCGCCTCCGCTATCGCCCTGGCAGCCTGCGGGTCGAGTGGCGGCTCGGGATCGGCATCACCTTCGGCATCGGCATTCGCCGGACCGGTGGGTCAAGGAGAGGGTCAGATCAACATTCTCGCGTGGCCGGGCTACGTCGAGAACGGAACCACCGACCCCGCGGTCGACTGGGTAACGCAGTGGGAGAAAGACACTGGCTGCAAGGTCAACGTCAAGACGTTCGGCACCTCTGATGAAGCGGTGAAGTTGATGCAGGGCGGCGGCTGGGACGTGGTGTCGGCCTCAGGCGACGCAACGCTGCGTCTCGTGTACGGCGGCAATGTGCAGCCCGTGAATACCTCACTGCTGCCCAACTACGCCGACGTATTCGCCGGTCTTAAGGACAAGGCGTGGAACACCGTGAACGGTGTGAACTACGGCGCGCCCCACGGACGCGGCGCGAACCTGCTCATGTACAACAGCGAAACCGTATCGCCGGCACCCGATTCGTGGGCGGCCACGTTCGACGCAAACTCGCCGTACAAGGGCAAGGTCACCGCGTACGACTCGCCCATCTTCATCGCCGACGCGGCGCTCTACCTCAAGGACACCAAGCCTGAACTGGGCATCACCAACCCGTACTCACTCGACAAGACACAGTTTGACGCTGCCATCGAGTTGCTCAAGCAGCAAAAGGGTCTCGTGGGCGAGTACTGGTCGGATTACCTCAAGCAGGTGCAGGCGTTTAAGAGCGGCACCAGTGCTATTGGTACCTCGTGGCAGGTGATCGTCAACCTGGCGCAGAGCGAAGACGTGAAGGTCGACGCCGTGAAGCCCAAGGAGGGCGCAACCGGTTGGTCTGACACGTGGATGATCGCCAAGGACACCAAGAACATCAACTGCGCCTACAAGTGGCTCGACCACATCATTTCGCCCGAAGCCAACGCGGCCGTGGCGGAGTGGTTCGGTGAGGCTCCGGCCAACGCCAAGTCGTGCGCCCTCACCGCCAACAAGGATCACTGCGCTGTGTTCCACGCCGACACCGAGGACTACTGGACTGACGTGTGGTACTGGAATACGCCCACCGCTGCGTGCCTCGACGGACGCACCGATGCGCAGTGCATTCCCTACAGCGACTGGGTTACCGCCTGGAGTTCGCTGCGTAGTAGCTAGTTCACCCTGTGGCGGGCTCGGTGCGATTGCCCGGGCCCGCCACAGGAATGTCAGCACCACGAGGAGGTGACGATGGCCGACGTAGCGCGCACGAAGTCGGGTGGGTTTTGGTACCAGCACCCACGCCTGCGGCTCAGCGCCCTCCTCGCCGCGCCCATGTTTTGGCTTGTGGTGGTGTATCTCGGGTCACTAGCTGCGCTCTTCCTCACCGCGTTCTGGACCATCGACGACTTCACTGGCCAGATCGTGCGCACGTTCACCCTCAAGAACTTTCAGAACCTGTTCACCGACGTCGGCTACCTGCAAACGGTGGGCCGCACCGTGCTCATCGCACTCGGTGTCACGGTGCTGTGCGCAGTGCTCGCAATTCCGATCGCGTTCTTCATGGCGCGCATCGCTGCGCCGCGATGGCGCCCGCTTCTGGTGGCGCTCGTGCTCACACCACTATGGGCCTCGTACCTGGTGAAGGTGTATGCGTGGCGGGCAATGCTGCAGCCCGAAAGCGGAGTAGTGGCGTGGTTCCTCGCCCCGCTCGGACTCGACAGCCCGGGTTACAACCAAACCGCGGTGCTGATCACACTCACCTACCTGTGGCTGCCCTACATGATTCTGCCGGTGTATGCCGGTCTTGAGCGGCTGCCGATTTCACTGCTTGATGCCTCGGGCGATCTCGGCGCCAAGCCCTGGCGCACGTTTCGCTCGGTGGTCACTCCCATGATCTTCCCGGCCATCGTGGCTGGCTCGATCTTCACGTTTTCGCTCAGCCTCGGCGACTACATCACCGTGCAAATTGTGGGCGGCACCACCGTGATGCTCGGCAACATCGTGCAGCAGACCTACGTCACCAACCTGCCCTTCGCAGCCGCGGTTGCCACACTGCCCGTAGTGATCGTGCTTGTGTACCTCGCGTCGGTGCGGCGCACGGGTGCATTGGAGAACGTGTAGCGATGAACATCGGTACATCATCGAAGGCGGTCATCACGCTGATGGCTGCTGTGGTTCTCGCATTCATCTACGTGCCGCTCGGTGTGGTGCTCATCAACTCGTTCAGCGTTGATCGTTCACTCACGTGGCCACCGAGTGGATTCACTACTAAATGGTGGTCGCAAGCCGTTGACAACCAGGGCGTGCGCGATGCACTCGTGGTGTCGGTTCAGGTGGGTCTGGCCGCTACTGCGGTTGCCCTGGTACTCGGAACCCTCGCCGCGTTCGCGCTGGGTCGATTCGCGTTCTTCGGCCGCGACTATGTGTCGCTACTCATCATCTTGCCCATCGCGCTGCCCGGGGTGGTGACCGGTGTTGCGCTCAACAACGTGTTCACCACGTTCCTCGGCGGACTCACATTCATCACCCTCGTTGTTGCACACGCCACGTTCTGCATCGTGGTGGTGTACAACAACGCCCTCGCGCGGTTGCGCCGACTCGGTGGCAACTCTGAGGAAGCGTCGGCCGATCTTGGTGCACGTGGGTGGACCACGTTTCGATTGGTCACGCTGCCGCAGATGCGTTCGGCCCTGTTGGCCGGAGCACTGCTGGCGTTCGGTTTGAGTTTCGACGAAATCATCGTCACCACCTTCACCGCGGGCCCGGGTATCACCACGCTGCCCATCTGGATTTATCAGAACCTCTTCCGCCCCAATCAGGCGCCGATTGTGAATGTGGTGGCGGCAGCGCTCGTGATCATTTCGATTATTCCGATTTACGTGGTGCAGAAGTTTTCGAGCGCCGATGAGCGCGGCGGTGCATTGCGGTAGCACCTGCGTGTCGCCAATGACGGTCGCGGGATCGTGGCATTCATGTCAGGTGACACGCAGTTCATCAACGCCCGCTCCTTGCACAAGCTCGGGCTCGCGGTGGCTTGCGGCGCGTCATCATGATGGGGGCTGATCTCGCGCGTTCCTGGCGACCCCTCGTGCGAGCGGTTCGGCCAGTCGGCCCCCGAGGCACCGACGGCTGATGTGCGTTACTGACACGAATCCCTACGTGAGTTCGGATTCCGAGAGTCCTAGTCCGAACTCGCGTAGGGATTCGGCGGGGTTCGGCTGGATTGGTCGGGGTTGGTCGGGGTTGGGAGTTGGCTGGCGGGGTAGCCACCCGGGTCCCGCGTACTCATCGCGCTCGCGGTGGTGGTGGGATGGCGACATGACCTCGCCGAACAGTGCCGAAAGCCGCCCCCCACGACCGCCCGCACGCAAGCCCGGGCTCGTGATCGCCGGAGCCCTGATGCTGCTTGTCGGTGGAGTCTGGTTCATGCAGGGACTCGGCTCGCTCGCGGGCAGCCCGATGACCGGCGTGATCTTCTGGTCGTGGGCCGGAGGGGCGCTCGCGCTCGTGGGCCTGGTGTTCCTGGTGCGCGGACTCCGCTCAGGCCGAGCGTAAGCCTCGCTCACACTCACGCAGGGTGGCACAATGGCAACCCACAGTTGCCGGCCCTCCGCCGGCGCAGGAGGGCAACCATGACCGCCATAGTGAGCGAGGCCCGCGAAGCCTCGACGCACCGGCGCGGGCTGGTGGTGTCGGTGGTTGCGGCGATGGCGGTGGTGGCCGCGCTCGCACTCGGAGTTCAGCTCGTCCCCGCAGGCTCCTCCACCACGTGGCTCGCCATCGTCGCAGTGGCCCTTCTCGTCGCGCTGGCTGCGGTAGCGCTCGTGCGACAGGGGCGGGTCGAGGCAGGCGCCGTCGTCCTGCTGACCGGCCTCGCCGTGAGCCTGGCCCTTGGGCCGATCATCGACGGAGACCTCGCCACCACGCCGTTCTGGCTCGGTCCGCTCTGCGCCATCGGACTCATCGTGCTTCCGAGGGGCCCACGAACGCCATGGATTCTTGCCGGTGTCTCAGCGCTGGTGCTGGTCGTGCTGGCGCTTATCGCGGGTCCGTCGACATTCAGATCCCCCAGCTATCTCGACCTGATAGTTGGTGGGGCCCTCGTATCACTCACCACGGTGGTTGTCGCCTCGTACGGAGTGTGGGAGCACCATCGCGCGTTGAAAGCCAGCGACACGCTCGTATCGGCCGCCGACGAACTCTTGCGAGATCTCGAAAGCACGCGCAGGGAGCTTGAGCGGCGAGTTGCCGAGCGCGAGGTCGCGCTGGCATCGGTGTTGAGTGAGCAGGAAGAACTGATCGTTACCCTCTCCGATCTCGCGGTGCGCGACCCCCGCACGCAGCTATTCAATGCTCGGCACCACAAGGAACAGTGGGGCATGGTGGTCGACGAGTCGAGGGCGACGGGCCTTCCGGTGTCAGTCATTGCTCTGGATCTCGACCATTTCGGTCAGATCAACAAGAACTACTCGCATCAGGACGGTGACCGCGTGCTGGAGGAGTTTGCTGCTCTGGTGCGCCGCCTCATCCGGCCGGGCGACATTCCGTATCGGCTCGGTCAGGGTGAAGAGTTTGTTGTCGTGCTCCCGCACACCAGGGCCGACGAGGCTGCGCAGGTGGCGGAACGAATTCGTGTCGCGTGCCGCAAATCCACCTGGAACGCCGTGCCCCAGGAGCGCCTCACCGTGAGTGCCGGAGTGGCTGAGCGGTGGCCCGACAGTGACGACCGTTGGCGCGACGTTCTCGAGCGGGCCGACGAGGCGCTGCGGGGTGCGAAGACGGCGGGACGCGATCAGGTACGCGTCTCAGACAGCGGGGGGGCCACATCGTGATGGGGGGTCGGGCATGACAACCGTTCGCGAGACGACTCCTAGCGAGCTCCGGACCCTAGACCACATTCGGCGGGCGCGCCTCCGCAATACGGTCATCGTGCTTGCCGCCGCGGGAGCGGTGCTTGCGGGGCTCGGCCTGCTGCTCGATTCGGGGTCCCACGCCGTTGCGCTTGCGGCGCTGGCGGGAGGCGGGGTTCTTGTCGGGCTGAGGGTACTGAACTCGCGGCTACCCGAGTGGGTCACCATCACGCTGCTGTTCCTCGTGATCGCGGTGATGCTGCTGTCGGGGCCGGTGAGCACCGGCAACGCCGCTGGAAGCGCCTTCTTCGTCGGTGTGCTGGTGCTGGTGGCCGTCGCTAGTGGGCCGAGTCGGATGGCGTGGTGGGCGGTGGGGGCCGCGGCCATTACCCTCGCCATCATTTGGGCGGTCACCAACCAGGCGCAGAGCAGTCCCGAGGCGGGTGGCGGCCTCACGTGGGGCGTGGTGCTGCTGGAATCGGCCTTCGTCGCGGGCGCCACTCTCATCGACCTCACGATTCTGCTGCGCCTCGCCGACGACGCTGCAACCGACCGCGATCAACAGCGTCGCCTCGTTCATCAGCTCACCACCGCCGTGGCTGCGGAGAATGCTCAGCTTGAGACGATTGTGGCCGATCGCACGGCGCATCTCGCCACCGCCGTGCGCGATCGCGACCTGCTGACCGCCGACCTTCGCGAGGCGAGCAGTGTCGACCCGGGGTCGGGCCTTCCGAATCTCAGGCGCTGGGAGGCGCAACTGCCCGTGCTCCTCGCTCAGGCTCGTGAGGTGTCGGCGCTCGTGTGCGTGGCGGTGCTCGACCTCGACTCCTTCTCCGAGGTCAACAATCGCCTAGGCCATCTTGTAGGCGATGAGGTCATTCGGCGCATCGCGTACCGGCTACGTCACAACTCCTCGTCCGACAGTCTGGTGAGTCGTATCGGCGGCGAGGAATTCGGCATCGCTGTGATGGGAATCGACCAG
>CAFBNF010000034.1_pt1 | contig 10545 bp, 12 predicted proteins | sample 7269191 | NCBI WGS metagenome assembly CAFBNF01 (sample SAMEA6814086, study PRJEB35770) | freshwater metagenome | biome: Freshwater; feature: Freshwater reservoir; material: water | place: Czech Republic | collected 2017-05-23 | depth 30m m | reverse complement strand
AGCAGGGTCGACGTGGCGGGTTGCTCCAGCGGGTTCCGGGCGAGTGCCGCCCACAGCGCCGAGTCGTCGGCGCTGGACCATTGCACCGACATGCTGAGGTGGGTGCCCATCGCGTTGATGAGGCGCACGTCGATGGCGTCGGATTCACGGCTGGTGTCGGGGTGCCAGGCGAAAGCGAGCGGGGTGGGGCGACCGGTCGCCTCGCAGGCCATGAGCAGGTCGGCGGCGACGATCGCCGAGTCGATACCACCGGTGAGATGGGTGCCCACAGCACCGCCTGGGGGCATCGATTCGCCGACGGCGACTTTGATCAGGGTGCGGAGTTCGGCGGCGGCGTCGTTGAGCGATCGCACCGGGCTGTGCGGCAGGTGGCTCGGGTCCCAGTGGCACACCAGGCGCGCGGTGCCGTCGTGCCACGAGAGCAGGTGGCCGGCGGGCACCGACCTGACACCTTCGGCAAGCGTGGTGCCGGGGGGTGCAGCATTGCCCACGAGGTAGGCGGCCACGGCCGGTAGGAAGGGCGAGGCGCTGCCCTGGCCCATCGAGGTCAGCACGGGTGAGATGTCGCTTCCGAAGTGCAGGGCACCGGGGGTCTCGCCGTAGAAGAGTGGCCGCGTTCCGGCATGGTTGCGCGCGAGCACCAGCGTGCCCGTGCGGCGGTTCCACGCCACGAGGGCGAAGTCGCCGGACGACTCGGGAAGCCACTCGAGGTCGTGGGCCCCAACCAGCAGCGACGCTAGCGCGGCGCCGCGGGGGAGGGAGTCTTCGGCGCAGCCGAGCCGACGAGCCAGCGACGCACGATCTACGAGGTCGCCGAACAGCACCACGGTGAGGTCGCTCATGTCGTGGCGGCTGACGTGACCGGCGGCAGTGAGCGACTCGCTGACGATCAAATCCAGCGACTCGTCGCTGCCCGCGCCCGAGCGGACCGATCCGACGAAGGCGGGCTGGGTCACTCGGAGGCGACTATCAGGCGCTTGACCGCCATGTCGGCGAGGAAGGCTTCGGACTGTGCGCGGCAGGTGGGCTCGTCGATGTCGTACGCGTCGAGCAGCGAAGTGACGACCTCGTCGAGGGTGTGTGGGGCTTCGAGCAGGTCCCACACATGCGCAGCAGGTCCATCGAGGCCGAAGTACTGGGCGGTGTTGACGTCCATCGCGACCACCTGCTCGTCACTGAGTCGAGTTGCGATGGTGTCGGACGCACGCACGAAGTGAGTCATGGCTGCCTTTCTGAGGCGGGTGTTGTCGAGGCTTCTGAACCGTAGCCGAGCTTCTGCATGGTCGGGCCGCAGGAGGCAATGAGCTGGTGCTGCAGTTCGGCGGGAAGCAGCAGCCCCTCGCCCGCAACCCCGTTGCGAAAGAACCGGTCTGCCGTGGCCATGCTTTCGGGAAAGCCGTGCTCGTCCTCCAGCGCACGCAAGGCCGGCAGGGAGGTTCGCAGCACGGCCTGGGTCAGCGCGTCGGTTGAGGCATCGAGGCCGGCGAAGGCGGCGACGCGCTTCAGCTGGCCCGCGGGGTCGGCGAGCAGGTCTTCGTAGCGCACGGTGAGTACCGGCAGCGGCGGCGAGTCGACCCAGCTTTGGGCGTGCCCGCTCCAGCTGCCCATCGGCTGCTGGAGGAAAGTGGGCCGGACGAGCTGGGCGCGGCCCAGCACCGTCTCGTCGCCGCACATGGCCTCGACCACGCGGTTCACCGGCTCGGCGATGTAGTGCGAGTACGACACTGCCACGTCGCGCGGGTCGCGCACCAGGTACACGGCCCGTCCGCTCCGCTCGTCGAACAGTCGTGCGCGGTCTCGCAGCGTGATGTTCGCCAGATGGGTCTTCTGAAAGGTGGGCGTCGTTGCGGGCGCCGAGGCTGCGGCTCTGCGAAAGGCCGCGGCCCGCACCTCGTTCAGGGCGTCAGGCGAGAGCTCGGCGGGGTCGAAGCCAAGCTCCTCATCAAGCCCGCTGGGAGTGTCGAGGGTCGCCCGGCCGACGAGCTCGTGCAGGTTCACCTCGCGCTCGGGTGTGAGCAGCGCGCTGAGCATCGTGCGCAGCCACGTGCTTCCCGACTTGGGGTAGGAGGCGAGCCACACGAGCCCGCTCATTCAAGGCCGCCCAGGATGAACTGCGCCAGCACGCCTGGGTCGATGCCAGCGGCAGGACGAAGGCACGAGTACACGGGAACCGCCTGTGCCAGCGACGCGGAGTCGGCCAACGCGCTGGGCCTGCTCACGCGGGCGATCTTGCCTCGGAAGTGGTCGCGCATCACCATGGCTGTCGCCTCGGCGTCGTCGAGGCGCTTGAGCTGAGGTTCACTCAGCCCTGCCCTCTCGAGGTGCACTACCGCGCGCACGGGCACCGGTGACAGCATTGCGGCGACGTCGAAGCGAAACTTGTTGACATCGGCTGAAATGCGCGGCGCTGTCTCAACCGGCTGGTTGAGCGCGACGGCCATGTCGTGCCACAGCTTGACGGTCGAGGAGCCGGGCTGCACGAGCCAGCCACCGCCATCCTCAGCGTTGCAGGGGGTCACCACGGCGAGGTTGTCGCACACGATGGGCAGGCCCAGCGCCGACAATGCGCTCACCACACTCGACTTGCCCGAGCCGTTCAGGCCGGTCACCACGAGGGCGCCACCTTCGATGAGCGCCGCAGACCCATGCAGCACCATCTCGCCGCGCTGCATGAGGGCGGCAGCGATGGGGGTGCCCGTGAGCAGCGACTCGAGGGTGCCGTCGATGTCGAAGGGGTCGCCTGCCGGTGCCACCGTGATGCGTCGGCCGTCGGCCACATGCACGCGCATCAGGCCGGGCACGTCGAACAGCACTTCGTGGGGCGTTGCCGCCCAGAACATCCTGTGAGCCGAAGGCGCATCGATGCTCAGGGGCACGTCGCCAAAGACGATCTCGACGTCGGCTGGCTCGTTGGTCGGCTCAAATCCGACCAACGGAAGCTCAGAGGCAAACACCGTGCCGTAGGCGCGAACACTCGGGGGCATAGTGCCCCTCAGCGCACTCACGACACCTCGTAGCCGAAGGCCGCGAGGGCGTCCGTGTGCTCGCCGAACACCGAGTTGGCCACTGCCCGATCTTCTCGGCTCAGCCGAGCGATGCTGTCAGCGTTCATGTTGCGCAGCTGCTCGTCGTACATGCCCTTTACCGACACCCGCACATTGAACTCCACGTCGTCAAGACTAGGAACAAGAGTGCGCACCGCGCTGTCGCACGACGCCGGGTCGGCGCATAACTGCTCGTAGCTGAAGTACGTGCTGACTCCGGCGAGGGCGGCGCGGTTGTCGGCCTGCAGCCGAAGGCAGGCGACAACGTGGCGAGCGGCGAGCACGCGCGGGTCGGTCGGGTCTTTCGGTGGGTGGGCGAGGCGGCGACGGATGATGCCTTCATACATCGCATAAGGGTCGCGGGTCAGAAGCACGAATCGGGCCTGTTTGAAGTTGGTGCGCAACTGATCGGCAAGCAGCACGAAGGGCGGCGACTTTTCCACGAATACCGAGGCGTGGGCGTTGCTCGCGAAGGACTGCGCGTACCACGCCCGTCTGGTGACGTCCCAGTCGAAATTGCCGGGCGTCGCGTAGGTCTGCGCCCAGTGAGGGTCGGAGGCCCAGATGAGGGCACGATGGGCGGGGCCGACAAAGCCGTAGGCGTGCTGGCCCTCGTGTCGGAGGTTCCAGGTGTGGCGCGAGAGTGCCAGCGCGTTTTTGACGAAGGTGCTGCCGCAGTTGTTGGGCGACAGTACGAACAGGTGCGTGTCGACGAGCGCGTCGAGGTCGTGCAGTATGCCCAGCGGGGCGGCCAGCTCAGTCATCGCTGCGCCTGGTGCATTACTCGTAGCGGGGCCGCCTCAATGCAGTCGGCATAGGCGCGCAGCCACAGGGCCGAGGCGCTAGCGAGGCGTGGGTCGGTCACGGTGGTGAGTGAGTTGGTGTCCCAGGGGCGTTGCCCCACGTTGAAGTGCAGCACCCGCGCGTCTCCGAGCCGGCAGCCCGTGCTCTCGACGATGGCCTCAGGGCAGCGCAGCAGGTAGTTGAACTCGGGGCCGGCGTCGGTCCACGCGTCCTCGAAGATTCGGTTGAGGATGAACTGGTCGTTCTGGGGGCGTAGCACCGGTGCAATGACGTCGTCGGTCACAAGTGCCAAGATGCGCTGCAGCATGCCTGGCCCTAGGCATGGGGGTGACACCCGCATCAGGCCGCTGTTGAACGTGCGCGCAATGGCCGAGCTGCCGGCGTCGCGGGAGACGAACTCGTTGGTCTCCCGGTCGGTCGCGAGGCCGAGATACACGGCCCGGTCGGGGCAGGCCACGAACTCTCCCGGAAGGTGCTGCAGCGACTCGACTGAGCCGGTGAACAGCAGGTCGGCGTCCATGATGAGAACGTCGTCGGTGCTGGGGTCAGCGAAAGTCGCCAGGCAGAGAAGGTGGTTCGAGTGCCAGCCTGGGTGTGAGCCGTCGGCCGTCTCGGTAGCGACCGTGAGGTCCTCGGAGATTTCGCTGACCGTCACACCACCGATAGCAGCGAGTGCGGCAGCAACAGACTCTCCTTCGGAGGCCTTGGCGTAGACGGTGACTGAGCCGCTGAACCAGGGGTTGTGGCGATGGAAGCTGCTGAGGGTCGCCACCGCACCGGCAACATACGTGGGCGTCACGAACAGGCGCAGCTCACCAATCATCAGTGATCAGCCGACTCGGTGGGTAGTCAGTGCTGATAACTATGAGATGGGGTTGTAGTCCACAGTCTCGGATAATTTAACCCGAAACCCGCTTTGGGCGGCCGCGACTCCGCCAAGGGTACGTACCTCGAGCGGCTTCCAAGCGGCCTTGCCAGCGCCTGCTTCGGGTGCTTCGCGTGAATCAGACATGAATTTCCTCACGTGGGTTGTGGGGCGCTCTCAGGAAGGGCGGTACTCGTGCCGGATTCTTTCGTCGAACCAGCCAATCAATTGCGAAAACGACGTTAGCACGAGTCCGAGTTCGAAGAGCGGGCAACGGTCCCTCCGGTGGGGTCGCATCGCGGCGCCGAGTTCGCAGCGACGCACCCGTCGCGGGGCTCCCCTCTCACCATCCCCGCTCATCCCTGCGAAAGCGTCGCACCGACTCACCGGTTGTGACGCTTGGGGTCAATTATGAGATGGGGCTGTATAACCCATTCTCGACTGATGAATACGGTGTCCCTCCCTGGGCGGCCGCGATTCCGCCGAGGGCGCGCACCTCGAGCGGTATCCAAGCGGCCTTGCTCGCGCCTGCTTCGGGTGCTGGGCGTGAATCAATCATGGGGGCTCCTGCCAGTGGCTTGATGGGGCGTAATTGAGAAATTACCAGAGGGCCATGACGCTTGGGTGGTGCTTGAGAGAATAAAGACGAAATACGGGTAGGGCGCCCGACCGCCCGGTGCCACACCACCCACCTCGAGGTTGAGCGCGCGGCGACCTACCCGTCGCGGGGCTCCCCTCCTCCTAATCCATACGAAAGCGTCGCACCGACTCACCGGGTTGTGACGCTTTCGTATGGATCAGCAGTCAGGCGACAAGTTTGCGCGACAGTGACGTCAGCGATGAGGTGGGGCGGTAGCAGACACTCTCTCCGCGATGAACAGTGAAACCCGACTGCGCGTCTGAAACCGAGCTAAGGTCGCGCACCTGGAATGGGGTCCAAGCAACCTTCGCCTTTCCGCTCTCGCCTGTTGCGCTCGCCTCGTTCATCAGACTCCTCACGTCGCCGACATTTCGGAAAGGTGAGTACGCGGGGCCCATGAGAGCTGCGACCTCATGCGCTGCGTCCACCGAGTAATCGGCCGCGACGTGCGACGTTCGGTGACGCCCGCATGATGTGATGCCTCTGACAGGCTGAGAGTGCGCGCGGGCTGCGCGACCCCTCATCACCTCGAGCCCACCGGAGGTTTCACCGTGTCGGATAGTCAACTCGTCAGCGTTTCAGCGGAGATTCGGGCCGAGAGCGGTGTGCGCCTCGAGGCCGAGATCATCGAGGCGCTGGGCATCAGGATGTCGCGGTAGTGGACGCCGCAGGCTTCCTTGCCGATCTCGAGCTGATTCCTGATCATCTGCGACTGCTGTCGCGGCGGTTGTGGCGCACCGACCCGTGGGTGGCAGTGCGCGATAGTCCACACCTCCTGCTGACCGGCATGGGCTCGTCTGCGTATGCAGCGCGCACCGCGGCCGGATGGTTGCGAGACAGCGGCCTGTCGGTGGTTGAGGAAATCGCCTCGCTCGAACCGGGCATGGTCGGAGGCGCCGACACCACGGCCGTGCTGGTCTCGGCCACTGGTGGATCGGTGGAGACGTTGCACCGTCGATCTCGGCTGGCGGATACGACCGGCACCGTCGCGCTTACGAACGTGCCAGAGTCAATGCTCGCGGCGGACTGTGGCATGACGGTGTTGATGGAGGCCGGCGTCGAGGTGGGTGGCGTGGCGTGTCGCACCTACCGGCACACGCTGGCGCTGCTACTTGCGCTCGGTCGGCCCTGCAACGAGATCGCCGACCACTGCGAGCAGGCAGCCGAGGCCTCCGACTTGTTGTTGCGCGAGCGCTCGTGGCTCGATGAAGTCGACGACGCGCTGCGCGACGGCCCTGCCACCTTCTGGATCGCGCCGGCAAGCCGGATCGGCTCTGCGCTGCAGTCGGCGCTGATGATTCGTGAGGGTCCGCGCCAGCCCGCCGTCGGCTGCGAGACGGGCGACTGGAGCCACGTCGACGTGTACCTCACCGCATCGACTGACTACCGCGCGGTGATGTTCACTGGGTCGCACTGGGACGGCCCCGCTGTTGAATGGCTACGCCGCCGTGGCTCCACCGTGGTGTCGGTTGGGCCCGGGCCAGTGGGGTTGCCGAGCGAGGTGCACGTCTCGCTCGACCTGCATCCGTTGGCGGCGATGCTCGTCGAACCCCTCGTGGGCGAACTGCTCGCGCATCGCTGGTGGGTTCGCAATCCGATCGTCGTGGACTAACCGACGTGCTGGCCGATATTCGTCGAGACCTCATGGCCGCTGACGGCCAGAGGCTGCTTCCGCCCCAGCGTCGTCGGCCCGAGGCGGGTCCGCTCGGGGTCGAAGCCGTCGACGAGGTCGCCGTCGTCGACACCCACCGCGCGGTGGCGCTCGCTCGCCTCACTGACGGTCGCGAGCTGGTGGTTCCGGTGGTGCGTGACGATGGCGTGTGGCGCCGTGCGATACCGGGCGACGGGCTGAGCGTGACCATTTTCTCGGCACCGTCGCCGTTCACGGTCGAGCGCCACGCCTCGGTGCCCGACCTCGATTCCTCTACCGAACGCGGCCTGTCGGCCGACATGTCGAACGAGCTGGTGGTGGTCGATGATCTGCTCGCGGTCAAGTGGCAGCTCCTCGCCGAGGCCGATCACCTGGCGGGTCCACGTCTCGCGGCGCACCTGGCCGCGGTCGGCTTCGTCGAGACTCCGGCGGCCATCGCGACCGTGACGTGGGACGGACGACTCATCGCGTCGGTCACGCAGTTCCTCCCCGACGCCGTCGACGGCTGGGAGTGGATGGTGTCGGATCTCCTGGCGCATGTGAGTTCAGGGGCCACCGCCCCCGACTGGCCATCAGAGGTGGGCCAACTCGTCGGCCGCTTTCATCGGGCCTGCGCCAGGTCCAGCGAGGTCATCAACTCGCCGGTCGAAACCGCGCCCACTCTGGGGGTGATCGTCGATCACTACCGTGCACTGCTCGCGCGTGTTCCCCACCTTGACGAGGAAATGCGCTCGGCGCTCGAGCCGTGGACGCCCCGGTTCGCCGATGCACTGGTATCCGTCGAGAGGGCCCAAGACGTGGTGGTCCTTCCCGTTCACGGCGACCTGCATGCAGGTCAGCTGTTGCGGTGGCGCGACGGAATCGCGATCGCTGACTTCGATGGCAACCCGCTACTGCCCCCAGGCCATCGAGGAGACCCTGGTCCGGCGGCCTTCGACCTCGCGTGCCTGCTGCGGTCGCTCGACCATGTGGCGCACGTGGTCGCTCGTCGCTGCCGGGAAGCCGACGATGAGCCTGCGCTCAATGCTGCGCTGGAATGGTCGACCGGCGCTCGACAGACGGCCCGCGACGCCTACCTTTCGGCGGGAGAGGCAACTCTGATCGACGACGAGCTGCTCGCGGCATTCGAGTCGCTGTCGCCGCTGCACGAGGCTGTGTACGCGGCAACCTTTCTCCCTCGCTGGCGCTACGTACCGCTCGGAGTGCTGCAGCGAGGGTGGTGAGTGTTCGCGCCCTTCAGACCATCCCCGCTCATCCATACGAAAGCGTCACACCACCCCACCGGTTGTGACGCTTTCGCATGGATGAGCGGAACTAGTGGAGGGAGCGTGGCCGCTACGCTGCACCAACACGCACAGCCGTCCGTGGATGCTCGCTGTGTCTTTCGGCTCACTGAGGGATGACTTAATGACAGACGCGCCACGCCTGCGTAAACTCGCCGCCGCTGACCTCGAACCTGGGCAACTCGCCCTCTACGAGGCGATTACCGGACCCCTGGCGCAGGCACCCTTGCCCTTCCAGGTGGTTGACGCTGCGGGAGGGCTCGAGGGTCCCTTCAACGGGTACCTGCGGCAGCCGATCCTGGGCACGGCGCTGCTGGCCCTTGGCTCGGCCGTCGGCGGGGGAATGTCGCTGTCGGGTCGGGAGCGTGAGCTTGCGATCCTCGTCGTCGCAGCCCACCAGAGGGGTGACTTTATGCGATACGCCCACGAGGCGATCGGCCTCGAGGTCGGTCTCACCGAGGTCGAACTCGAGGCCTTACGCGGCGGCCGGCTCGACGTGTTTGTTGACGAGCACGAGCAGGCCGTGGCGCAAATCACTCAGCAGCTGGTGACCAGTGGCGACCTCGACGACGATGCCTACCGCGCGGCGGTGGACGCTCTGGGCGAGGCGACCCTGTTCGAACTGCTGACGCTGGTGGGGTTTTACTTCACCCTGGCGCTGCAGATGCGCGTCTTCCGGGTGGGCGTCCCGGCCGACAGCTGAAGCCTTGCCGAAGTCTCTTATTCAAGAATAAGTTACTATCATTGAATAAGAGACAAGGAGATTCAAGGATGGCCCGGCTGATCGACACTCTGTGGGAAGGGACGCATGACGTCCACGGCCCTCGAAGGAACCGTCGACCATGCCGTTATCAGGCCTATGTCCCCGACGACCTCGCCGCTGCGAACCTCGATCTCGATTCCGAGCTCGCCGCTGATCTCGTCGACGCTGAAGTCGCGCTCGCGTCCTTTGACGCACGCGTGACTCACCGGGGTGACCTTGAGCAGCTTGCGCGATTCCTGCTCCGGGCCGAGGCGGTCGCATCGTCGAAGATTGAGGGGCTCACTATCGGGTCACGCCGTCTTGCCCGGCATGAGGCGATGATCGCCCATGGCAAGGCTCCTCGCGACGAGACTGCCGACTCAGTTCTGGGCAACATCGCGGCGATGCGCATGGCCGTCGACGACATCGCGCAGGTGAAGTCGGTGAACGCGGATCATATGCGGGCCCTGCACCGAGCGCTGATGGACCAGTCGCCCACACCAGAGATGGGGGGAGTTGTTCGAACGCGGCAGAACTGGATCGGGGGAAACGATGTCAACCCCTGTGGTGCAGCCTTCGTGCCGCCGCCGCCTCATCTGGTCACTTCACTTCTCGACGACCTGTGCGACTTCATCAATCGCGACGACATGCCAGCCGTTGCCCAGGCCGGCCTTGTGCATGCCCAGTTCGAGACGATCCATCCCTTTGCCGATGGCAACGGGCGCACCGGCCGAGCACTCATCCACGTCGTCCTGCGACGACGCCGAGCGGCTACCTCCTTCGTGCCACCTGTGAGTCTGGCCCTGGCGACGAACAGTGGTGGCTACATCGACGGGCTGACTGCGTTTCGTCACGTCGGTGAACCGGGCACGCCAGCAGCCCGTGATGCCCTGTCAACGTGGCTGGGGGTGTTCATCACCGCCACTCGCCGAGCCGTCGCTGACGCCGGGAGACTCGGCGACGACCTCGCCGCGCTGGAAGGGCGATGGAGAGAGGCTGTTACATCGCGTCGAGGCAGTGCCGCAGAGCGTGCCCTCACGGTGCTGCTCACCAACCCGGTGGTCACCGTAGACGACCTGGCGGCCCTCACAGGCGTGAGCTTCCAGGCTGCCAACAATGCTGTTTCGCGCCTGGTTGAGGCGGGGGTGCTCTCGACAACGGGCAGCGCGGCCCGCAATCGACTCTTCGAGGCGGGGGCGGTGTTCGCGCTCTTGACTCACTACGAGCGCTCACTGGCCACAGTGGGCGGCGACACGCGTGAAGGTCAACTCATGCGCCCTGTTCCGGCGAGGCAGACGTTGCCGTGACGACGTCTGCGTGAGACGCGCCTAGCCCCAGAAGCTTGTCCCCGATTTGCTGAGTCAGCTGACTACTGCGTGATCTGCATGACCACAGCCTTGGGCTCGGTGCAGAACTCGCGGCTGAAGTCACCGCCCTCGCGCCCCACGCCAGAGTCGCCGACGCCGCCGAAGGGAGCCCGCAGGTCGCGGATGAAGAAGCAGTTGATCCACACGGT
>CAFBNF010000032.1_pt1 | contig 10849 bp, 9 predicted proteins | sample 7269191 | NCBI WGS metagenome assembly CAFBNF01 (sample SAMEA6814086, study PRJEB35770) | freshwater metagenome | biome: Freshwater; feature: Freshwater reservoir; material: water | place: Czech Republic | collected 2017-05-23 | depth 30m m | reverse complement strand
TGCCCACAGGCATCTCCATCGCGCTCCCGGAGGGCTACGCGGCGTTCGTACACCCGCGCTCCGGGATGGCGCTGCGGCACGGGCTCACCGTCGTCAACGCACCCGGAACCATTGACGCCGGGTATCGCGGCGAGATCAGCGTTGCGCTCATCAACCTCGACCCCACCACCCCTGTGTCGGTGGCCAGGGGAGACCGAATCGCCCAACTCGTCGTGAGCCCGGTGTCGTACGCGGTGTTGCACGAGGTTGAGTCGCTGCCCGGATCGCACCGAGGTGGCGGCGGATTCGGCTCCACCGGAGGTTGAGGCTGAGTCAGGTACGGTGGGAGCCGGGGCAGGCGCCCCGAATTCCTTCCATGGCATGGAGTCACAGTGTTCCGACGACGCAAGGACCAGGACCCCGACGAGCTCGAGCCCGATAGTGACGCCGAGTCGGGCACCGAGCCGACTGAGGCTTCCGAGAGCGCGTCCGACGATTCCGATCCTGAGCCGGAGGCCTTGCCCGCCCGGCCCGACGGTCCCTGGGATATCTCCGAGGTCGACGACGATGTCGAGTCAATCGACTTCGGCTCGGTGCGCGTACGTCCGGTCGATGAGATGGAACTCCGACTCGAGGTTGATCAGGCGAGCGGCGCGGTGATGGGTCTCACGTGCGTCACGCCGGTTGGCGCGGTGTCAGTGCAGGCCTTCGCTGCCCCTCGCTCGGAGGGGATCTGGAGCGGAGTCCGCCGCGACCTTCGCAACCAGATCACTGCCTCGGGCGGGCTTGTCGATGAGGTCGAGGGTCCGTGGGGCACCGAGATTCGCACCCAGGTGCCGGCCGACATGCCCGACGGAACTCAGGGCAGTCAGCCTGCGCGCTTCGTGGGAGTCGACGGCCCCCGGTGGTTCCTGCGACTTGTGTTTCTCGGTCCGGCGGCCGTGGAGCCCGAGGCCGCCGCACGACTCGAGTCGATCGCGCGCGGCATCATCGTGGTGCGCGACAGCGAAGCCCGCGCCCCGGGTGACCAACTGCCCATGCGCCTTCCCGACAACGCCCAGCAGCAGGTCGATTCGGAGGTCGATTCGGAGTTCGATTCTGAGGCCGGCGCAGGTGAGCCGGCGTGGGTTCGCGACGACATCAGCCCGTTCGAGCGCGGTCCGGAGATCACTGAGATTCGCTAAGGCGGGCCAGTGCCCTGATGGCGGCTTGGCCGAGCACGTCAGGTCGTCTGCCGCCCAGGTCGCGCGGCAGACTTTCGAGCGCTGACGCTGGAATCACGCTGTGCCAGTGTTCGGCGACGGCACGGGGGTGCAGCGCGTCATCGTCGAGGCACACGATGGCGCTGGGCACTCGAATTGAGGCGAGTTCGGCGGAGGTTGGGCCGGGCGATCGCGAGGCGGTCAGCAGCGAGGCGGCCAGCACTGGGTCGCCGTACCGTGGCCACGATGAAGCGACGGCGTCGACGACCCAATCACGCGGTGACTCGCCCTTCAGCCGCTCGATGATGGCAGCGGAGCCCAGGGACAACACGTCGGAAGCAGCGGCCGCTGTGGCGGCCGCGACGAACGTGGGGGACCCGGTCCAGGCGGGCATCACCAGCAGAAGTCCGCTGATCTCGGTATGCGCCCCAGCGCGGGCCGTCCAGGTGGCCACGGCGTGGGCGCCGAGAGAGACACCCGCGAGGAACGTCACCTCGTCGCCGCGTGCCCGAGCGGCCTCGACCTGTCTGGTGATGATGGTGAGCAGCGTGCGCGTCTCGGCGTCACGATGTTCGATGGCGACGACCTCGTCAACCGCGAGGTCGCCGGCGCGGAAGCATCGGAGCACGAAGTCGCCATCGGAGCCCGCACCGTGCAACGCGAGGGCGATTCGACGGGCCACACAGCTAATCCTGTCGCCATGCCCCGGCGTGGGTGTGACCGACGGGCTCGCTCGCGTCTACGCTGGATCCATGACGTCATCCACAGTCGATCGCGATCCCGAACCGCGCGGAGCCGAGACAGGGCTGCTCGCACGGATCAGGAGGCTCGTGTCGCACGACCAGTCGCGCATTGAGGCCGATGAACTGCATGCCGACGCGCTGGCGTCGGGCGCGACCCCGGTGCGGCAGTGCTGCACCGGTGAGCGGGTCGACGTGCTCGGCACGGTGCGCTCGGTCACGGTGCGTCCGCGAGGCGGTGCGCCCGCGTTCGAGGCCGACGTTTACGACGGCACCGGCAGTCTTACCGTGATGTGGCTCGGTCGTCGACGCATCCGCGGGGTTGACCCCGGCCGCACCATCACCGTGTCGGGCCGCATCAACTCGGTCGACGGCCAACCGGTGATGTTTAACCCCCGCTATGCGATCAAGCCGGGGCCGGGCGCGTGAGCCACGACCCGAGCGCGCAGTCCGACTCGCCCCTCGAGGAGGACTCAGCCCCCCACCAGGACTCGCCCACTGAGGTGATTGCCGACGCGATCGCAGATATCCCTGCCGAGCGCGCTCTCCTCGCCCGAGCTATCGGCGGCTGGCGCGGCATGATCGACTCCAGCCTTCCGGCGGCCGTCTTCCTGGTCGCCTACCTCGTCACCGGCAACGACCTCACCCGTTCCATCTGGGCCGCCATCGTGGTGGGGGTACTCATCGCGGGGCTCCGACTGGTGCGACGCGAAAGCCTGCAGCAGGTGGCTGCGGGGTTCGCAGGAGTCGCCGTGTCGGCCTTCGTGGCCTCGCGCACTGGGCAGGCCCAGGACTACTACCTGCCCGGGCTGCTCATCAATGTCGTGTACGGGGTGGTGCTCCTCGCGTCGATTCTCGTCGGCTGGCCGCTGATCGGGGTGGTGGTAGGCCTGCTCACCGGTGAGGGCACCACCTGGCGCTCGGCGCCTGAGGTGCGTCGGGCCTATGCCACAGCCACGTGGGTGTGGGTGGGGGTGTTCGGACTTCGCCTCGCGGTTCAGGTCCCTCTCTACTTCGCGCAGTCGGTGGGCCCCCTCGGGGTGGCGCGCATTGCCATGGGATGGCCCCTGTACCTCCTAGGCGCCTACGTGACCTACCGACTCCTCAAGCCGGTGCTGGCCAAGCACCGCGAGGCGCAGGCCGACTCCACCAAGCCCCCCAGCCCGAGCGACTGACTCTCGAGGTAGGCGGGCGGCCCCCACCCACCTCTATGGCGAGAGGAGTTCCTGCAGGGCCGACTCCTGGTCGGGCGAGGCCACGAACAGCAGCTCGTCGCCGCTCTCGAGAGTGTCGTCAGGTGTAGGAGTGATCACGTGGGTGTGCCGCAGGATCGCCACGAGCGCGGTGTCGACGGGAAACGGCACGTCGCCCACCCGTCGGCCCACGACCTCCGAGTCGGGCGGCAGCGTGAGTTCCACAAGGTTGGCCTCACCCTGTCGGAAGCTGAACAGGCGCACGAGGTCACCCACGGCCACGGCCTCCTCGACGAGCGCCGAGATGATGCGCGGTGTCGAGACCGCGACGTCGACTCCCCATGACTCGTCAAACATCCACTCGTTTTTGGGGTGGTTCACCCGCGCGACCACGCGGGGCACGCCGTACTCGGTCTTGGCCAGAAGCGACACCACCAGATTTACCTTGTCGTCGCCCGTGGCGGCCACCACCACCTGGCACGAGGTGAGGTCGGCCTCGTCGAGCGCGGCGATCTCACAGGCGTCAGCGAGCAGCACCTCGGCACCCTCGACGATGCCCGGGCGCGCGGTTTCGATGTCCTTGTCGATCAGCAGCACTGAGTGGCCGTTGCTGAGCAGTTCGCTGGCGATCGACCGTCCGACCTTGCCCGCTCCGGCGATGACGACGCGCATCAGTGGCCTCCCGGCGCTGAGCCGAACACGGACTCGACCCGCTCGCGGTCGGCAACCCGATACACGACGTGCACCAGGTCGTTCTCCTGCACCACCATGTCGGCCGTGGGCAGCACCGCCTCGCCGTAGCGGGTGACGAACGCGATGGTGGCGCCTGCGCTGTCGCCGAGCCGGGTCACGCGCTGCCCAATCCAGGCCGAGTCGACGTGTACCTCGGCGATAGCTAGTGCTCCGGAGGGATCGCGCCACTCCTCGACCGCACCGGCGGGCAGCAGCCTGCGCAGCATCTGAGACGTGCTCCACGCCACGGTGGCCACGGTGGGAATGCCCAGGCGCTCGTACACCTCGGCCCTGCGGGGATCGTAGATACGGGCGACCACGTTCTCGACGCCGAAGGTCTCGCGCGCCACGCGGGCGGCAAGGATATTGGAATTATCGCCGCTACTGACCGCTGCGAAGGCGAGCGCGCGTTCGATTCCGGCCTCGACGAGCACGTCTCGATCGAACCCGACGCCCTTCACCACCTCGCCGCTGAAGCCATGTCCGAGCTTGCGAAATGCCTTGTCGTCGAGGTCGATCACCGACACCGTGTGGCCCATTCCGTCGAGTTCGTGCGCGAGGGCCGAGCCCACGCGACCGCATCCCATGATGACGAAGTGCATGTGCCCTCCCGTTCAACTGAGTGACTGGTCGAAGTGCCAACGCTACACGCCCTGATGTACGTCGAGTTCCGCTCGTGGGCCTACGATCAGGCTGTGTCGCTTCTGGACTCCGTCAAGCGCCTCATGGTGGGCTCTGCCAAACGCAGCGACCGCATGGGCGAGACACTGCTGCCCAAGCGCCTCGCTCTACCGATCTTCGCCTCCGACGCGCTGTCGTCGAACGCTTACTCCACGCAGGAAATCCTGCTGGTGCTGTCGTTGGGCGGTGCGTCCTTTTACATGTTCGCCCCCTGGGTCGCGGCTCTGGTCGTGCTCGTGTTCTTCGTCGTAGTCGCCTCGTACCGCCAAAACGTGCATGCCTACCCCTCGGGCGGCGGCGACTACGAGGTGGTGTCGACCAATCTCGGACCGCGCGCCGGCGTGTTCGTGGCGAGCGCGCTGCTCGTCGACTACGTGCTCACCGTGGCCGTGTCGGTGTCGGCCGGAGTCGACAACATGGGATCGGCAATTCCACTGGTTCATGACCACGCCACGGTGGTGGCCGTGGTGTTGGTGGTGCTGCTCACGCTGGTGAACCTGCGCGGGGTTCGCGAGAGCGGAAGTGCCTTCGCCATTCCCGTGTATGGCTTCATGCTGGGTGTGTACGGCATGCTGGGACTAGCTCTTGTGAAGACTCTCACGGGCCAGTTGATGCAGGCCGAGAGCGCCACCTGGGAGGTCGTGCCGGAGGCCAGCTTCACCGGGCTGGCGCTGGTGTTTCTCGTGGCCCGCGCCTTCTCGAGCGGCACTACCGCGCTCACCGGAATCGAGGCCATCAGCAACGGCGTTCCCGCATTCAAGGTGCCCAAGTCGAAGAACGCCGCCACCACCCTGCTGCTGCTCGGGGTCATCGCAACATCGATGTTCGCCGCCATCACCTGGCTCGCTCTGCGCACGGGGGTCAAGATCGCGGAGAATGACGCCGACCTCGTCGGGCTTCCGGCCGGGCAGGCGCAGAAGACCGTGATCGCGCAGGTGGCCGACGCGGTGTTCGGCGACTTCCGCATTGGGTTCTTCTTCGTGACCATCGCCACCGCACTCATTCTCGTGCTTGCCGCCAACACGGCATTCAACGGATTCCCCGTGCTGGGCTCAGTGCTGGCCCGCGATGGGTATCTGCCGCGTCAGTTGCACACTCGGGGTGATCGGCTGGCCTTCAGCAACGGCATCATCGCGCTGGCCCTGGTGGCGATTCTGCTCATCGTGGCCTACCAGGCCAATGTCACCAACCTGATTCAGCTCTACATTTTGGGCGTCTTCGTGTCGTTCACGCTGAGTCAACTCGGAATGATTCGGCACTGGACCCGGCTGCTGCGCACCGAGACCAACCGCCGTGAGCGCAACCGGATGATTCGCAGCAGGGTCATCAACGCGGTGGGCTTCGCGTTCACCGGTTCGGTGCTGATCATTGTGCTGGCCACCAAATTCACCAAGGGCGCGTGGATCGTGTGCGTCGCGATGCCGCTGCTGTACCTGCTGATGCGTGCCATCCACCGGCACTACGAGCGCGTGGCCGCCGAACTGGTGCCCGACCGTAGCGAGTCGATGATTCTGCCAAGCCGGGTGCATGCGATCGTGCTGGTCTCCAAGATCCACAAGCCCACGCTGCGCGCGATCTCCTTCGCGCGCGCCACCCGTCCCACCGTGCTCGAGGCAGTCACCGTGAACGTCGACCCTGAGAGCACCGAACGACTGATCGACGAGTGGGACGAGTGGGGTATCCCCGTTGCGCTCAGGGTGCTCGACTCGCCCTATCGTGAGATCACCCGGCCGGTGGTCGACTATGTTCGCGGCATCCGTCGCGACAGCCCCCGCGACCTGGTCACCGTGTATGTGCCCGAGTACGTGGTGGGGCGCTGGTGGGAGCAGTTACTGCACAACCAGAGCGCCCTTCGCCTGAAGGCGCGCCTGCTCTTCACCCCTGGAGTGATGATGGTGTCTGTTCCGTGGCAGCTTGAGTCGAGCGAGCGGATGGCCGACCGTCCGGTCTCGCAGGGGGCTGGCTCGCTGCGGCGTGGTGAGCCTGGCGCCGAGCGTGCCGAGGCCGTGGTTGACGCCGAGTTCGAGGCTCCCTCAGCCGGCACTGGCCCCTCCGCGTGAGCGACCGGCTCGACCTCATTCCCCTCGGCACCCGACTCGAACTCGAGGTTGGCGCTGTGGCGCATGGCGGCCACTGCGTGGCCCGGCACCTCGGACAGGTGGTATTCGTGCGGCACTCGCTCCCGGGTGAGCGTGTCGTGGCCGAAGTGACGGGCGTCGGATCGGGGGGCAAGTTCCTCCTCGCCGATGCAGTCGAGGTCCTCAGCGCGTCACCCGACCGTCGGCCTGCTCCCTGCCCGCATTCGGGGCCCGGCATGTGTGGTGGCTGCGACTGGCAGCACGTGACTCCCGAGGCCCAGCGGCGCCTCAAGCAGTCGATCGTGGTTGAGGCAATGAAGCGGCAGGGGGGTGTCGACGTCGAGGTTGAGGTTGAGGCTGTCGACGGCGACGTTGACGGACTCGGCTGGCGCACCCGGGTTACCTACTCACTCGACGAGGCCGGGCGTCCTGGATTCTTCCGGCACCACTCGCACACTGTCGTGCCGGTCGACCGCTGCCTGCTCGCCACTGATGCAGTCGATGCCACCGATGTGACGCGTCGCACCTGGCCGGGTGCAAAGACGGTGTCAGTCGTCGCGACGTCGACCGGCGAGGTCGCCGTGACGCCATCGCCGCTGCCTCCCGGTGGCAAGGCGAACGTGCGCCTGCACGAGCGAGTGGGCGACACCGAGTACGTGGTGTCGTCGGACTCGTTCTGGCAGGTGCATCCCGGCGCCCCCGTCACGCTCACTCAGGCGGTCATCGACGCCGTTGCGCCTCGGGTTGGCGAGCACGTCATCGACCTCTATGCGGGCTCCGGACTCTTTGCGGTGGCGATCGCCGAACTCCTCGGCCCCGGGGGTCGCGTCGACGCGGTCGAGTTCGACGCCAAGGCGTGCTCCTCAACCCGGCGCACCGTGCACGACATGCCCACCGTGCGGGTGCACGAGCAGAGCGTCGACCGCTGGCTCGCCAGCGATGGGCCTCGGCGCTGCGACCTCGTGGTGCTCGATCCTCCTGAGTCGGGGGCGGGCAAGGACGTCATGCGTCGAGTCGCCAAGTTGAACCCCCGGCTCATCGCCTACGTGTCGTGCGGACCGGCCTCCCTGGGCCGTGACGTGGCGGCCCTCGCCGCCCTCGGCTGGACGATGACATCGCTGCGAGCCTTCGACCTCTTTCCGACTACGCAGCACGTCGAGTGCCTCGCCGTCTTCGCCCGCACTCCCGAGACCTCCGTGGTAGGCTGAGTATCTCGATATCGAGATACTTTCCGCGTGGAGGAATCATGTCCAGCATCAACTCGTTCGGAGCCCGTGACACCCTCACCGTAGGCGGCCGTGACCTGGTGATTTTCCGCGTCGATGCGGTCGAGGGTGCGGACTCGCTGCCGTATACGCACCGGGTGTTGCTCGAGAACCTGCTGCGCACCGAAGACGGCGCCAATGTGACGGCCGACCAGATTCGCGCACTCGGAGCGTGGGCGCCCGACGCCGAGCCCACCGAGGAGATTCAGTTCACGCCCGCACGCGTGATTATGCAGGACTTCACCGGCGTGCCGTGCGTCGTCGACCTTGCCACGATGCGCGAGGCCATGCGCGACCTCGGTGGCGACCCCGACCTCATCAATCCGCTCGCCCCTGCTGAGCTTGTCATCGACCACTCGGTCATTGCCGACTTCTTCGGCACGTCCGACGCGCTCGCGCTCAATGTCGACCTCGAGTACGCGCGCAACCGCGAGCGCTACCAGTTCCTGCGCTGGGGCCAGGGCGCCTTCGACGAGTTCACGGTGGTGCCACCTGGCACGGGCATCGTGCACCAGGTGAATATTGAGAGCCTGGCGCGCGTAGTGATGGTGCGTGAGGTCGGCGGCGTGAGCCAGGCCTACCCCGACACCTGCGTCGGAACCGACTCGCACACCACCATGGTCAACGGGCTCGGTGTTCTCGGTTGGGGCGTGGGCGGCATTGAGGCCGAGGCCGCGATGCTGGGCCAGCCCGTGTCGATGCTGATCCCGCGGGTGGTGGGGTTCAAGTTGAGCGGGCATCTGCCCGCCGGCACCACGGCCACTGACCTCGTGCTCACCATTACCGAGCAGTTGCGCAAGCACGGCGTGGTCGGCAAATTCGTCGAGTTCTACGGCGAGGGTGTCACCGCTGTGCCGCTCGCCAACCGCGCCACCATTGGCAACATGAGCCCCGAATATGGGTCGACCGTGGCCATCTTCCCCATCGACGATGAGACTCTCGACTACCTCCGCCTCACCGGCCGCGCCAACGAAGAAATTTCGCTCGTCGAGGCCTATGCCAAGGCCCAGGGGCTCTGGCACGACCCGACCCACGAACCCTCGTACTCCGAATACCTCGAGCTCGATCTGGGCACTGTGGTGCCCTCAATCGCCGGCCCGAAGCGACCCCAGGACCGCGTCGCTCTCAGCGACGCCAAGACTGCCTTCGAGGCGGCGCTCTCGACCTACACCGATGCCCCGACCGCGACTGCCGTTGCCGATCTCGATGGCGAGCAGGTGGTGATCGGCCATGGCGCCGTTGTGATCGCGGCCATCACGTCGTGCACCAACACGTCGAATCCCTCGGTGATGATGGCGGCCGGGCTGCTGGCCAAGAAGGCCGTCGAGCGAGGCCTCACCCGGGCGCCGTGGGTTAAGACCACGCTGGCCCCGGGTTCGCAGGTGGTCACCGACTACTACGACCGGGCGGGGCTCACGCCCTTCCTTAACGCGCTCGGCTTCGACACCGTGGGCTACGGGTGCACCACGTGCATCGGCAACAGCGGCCCCCTTCCCGAAGCGGTCAGCGCCGCGGTGCACTCGGCCGATCTCGCCGTTGCGGCGGTGCTGTCGGGCAACCGCAACTTTGAGGGACGCATCAACCACGACATCAAGATGAACTACCTCGCCTCACCCCCGCTCGTGGTTGCCTACGCGATTGCCGGGCGCATGGACATCGACATCACCACCGAGCCCCTCGGCATCGGCAGCGACGGCCAGCCAGTGTTTCTCGCCGATGTGTGGCCGACACCCGCCGAGGTGCAGGGGGTGGTGCACGAGGCAATCGACGCCGAGATGTTCCGCAGTCGCTACGCCGATGTGTTTGCTGGCGATCAGCGCTGGCAATCGCTGCAGACGCCGACCGGCAACACCTTCGACTGGGCGCCCGACTCAACCTATGTACGCAAGCCCCCCTACTTCGACGGAATGCACCGCGACCCGTCGCCGGTGAGCGACATCCACGGGGCGCGGGTGCTGGCCAAACTCGGCGACTCGGTCACCACCGACCACATCTCACCCGCCGGCTCGATTAGGGCCGACTCACCCGCAGGTCGCTACCTGCTCGAGCACGGGGTCGACCATGCCGACTTCAACTCCTACGGATCGCGGCGTGGCAACCACGAGGTCATGATCCGCGGCACGTTCGCCAACATTCGACTGCGCAACCAGTTGCTCCACGACGTCGAGGGCGGGTTCACGGTCGACTTCCTCGATCCCGAGGCGCCGCAAACAACCATTTACGAGGCCTCCGAGCGCTACCAGGCCGCAGGCGTGCCGCTGGTGATCCTGACCGGCAGTGAGTACGGGTCAGGATCGTCGCGCGACTGGGCGGCCAAGGGCACCGCGCTGCTCGGCGTGAAGGCCGTGATCGCACAGAGCTATGAGCGCATCCACCGCTCGAACCTGATCGGCATGGGAGTGCTTCCGCTGCAGTACCTGCCGGGGGTTACTGCCGAAACTCTGGGACTGGTGGGCGACGAGACCTACTCGATCACGGGGGTTGAGCAGCTCAACGAGGGCATTACCCCCCGCGACGTCGCGGTGTCGGCGGTGCGCCCCGACGGCAGCGTGGTCGAGTTCGACGCCCATCTGCGCATCGACACCCCCGGCGAGGCCGACTACTTCCGCAACGGCGGCATCTTGCCCTACGTGCTGCGCTCGCTGCTGTAGGCGTCCGTAGGCTGCTGGACATGGTTGCACTTCCCACGGGGTGGCCCCGCAAGCTCGAGCCGCCCGACTCGCCGGGATTTCCCGACGCCGTGGTGAGCTGGTTGCTTGACCGGTGCCCGCCTGAATACCGGTCGCACGAGGTGCTTCGGCGCCATGCGAGGGCGCTGTCGCGACTGGCTGTGCACCACAGCAGGGCCACCCTCGAAGGTGCGCGCGGCACGTATGCCTCGGCCCGTCGCGAGCTCGCTGAGACGCTGCCGCCCGAGGTGATTTCCGAGGTATTGGCGGTGCTCGAGTCGGAGGGCGCGAGGCTGGCGGCCACGCTGCG
>CAFBNF010000031.1_pt1 | contig 11213 bp, 10 predicted proteins | sample 7269191 | NCBI WGS metagenome assembly CAFBNF01 (sample SAMEA6814086, study PRJEB35770) | freshwater metagenome | biome: Freshwater; feature: Freshwater reservoir; material: water | place: Czech Republic | collected 2017-05-23 | depth 30m m | reverse complement strand
GGGTCAGGATTGTCGAAGACCACCTTGCTGGCGCTCCTCGTGCTCGCCGGACTGGTGGTGGTGCTCGTGCTGCGAGTGCGCGCTGCACGGCGTCGCGAGCAGCTGAGGCGCAGGAGGCCCCTCCGCTAGAGCGGGATCGCCGGAATTGCCCCGATGGGGCCGGTGCTCACCGGTCGCGCGATCACGAGGGCGAGGGCAATCACCAGCAGCACCGGCACGACGAGGAACGCTGTGTGCACCCCGAAGGCGTCGGCGAGGGCCCCCAGAATGAAGGGCGCGCCGCCGCTGGCGAGGCCAGCTCCGACGACGACACGGGCTGAGGCGCGGTCGGCCTGGTGGTTGGTGGCGCGAATGGCGCGGGAGATGCCGAGGGGCCAGTGCAGGCCCACTCCGCAGCCGGTGGCAAACAGGGCCAGCAAAATGGGCAGCGCTCCGTTCGACATCCACGCCGCTCCGAACGCAACGAAGGCGAGCGCGATGGCTCCCATGAGGAGACGCTCGGTGTTGAGCCGGCGAGCCAGCACCGAGCCCACACCACGACCTACTGCCAGGCCGGCCACCACCGAGGTGAGCGAGGCCGCGGCCGCACCAGGCCCAAAGCCTCCGCGTAGGCGCAGCAGGTCGCTCGACCACAGAACGAGGCAGAACTCAACGCCGACGAGGCACACGAGCACGCCCCACGCCCACCAGAAGAGGTGAGGAAGCGGCACAGGCTCAGGGATCTGGTCGTGTGGGATCTCGGCGTCGTTGAACGCCGTGGTGGGGCCTCGGAGCAGTTCGAGGGCGAGTATTCCGAGCGCGGCCACCATGAGACCCGGGCGCCAGCCCCAGCCGATGGCAACACCGAGGCCCAACGCCAGAGGGGCGATCATGCCGAAGACCGCCGACATCATGGCTGCCTCGGACAGGGCCGACGGAGCGGCCTCGCCCTGGTGGGCCGAGAGGTGCGCGTTGCCGAACACCACCACCACCCCGCCGCCGAGCCCGGCGACGAAGGCGCCCAGCATGGTGACGGCGAGCGAGTGGCCCGAGGTGTAGATCAGAAGCCCGATGATCAGCAGGATGCTGCCCGACCGGAGGCTCCCACCTCGCCCCAGATGCTTGACCATCCGTGATGCCCCGAGCCCGATGAGTAACGACGCGAGGGCGATCAGGGTGGCGTGCAGGGCCGCGACCGTGCTGGTGACCCCGTACTCGTCTCGCAGCAGCGGAACGCTGGGGCCGAACGCGTACAGGAACCATCCGTACATGGCGAACTGGCCGTACGTGATGAGCGTCGCGCGGTCTCGCCGCGGATGTAGGGGCCGGTCGAGGGTCACCCGAGCGTGGCAACGACGTGGTCGATGCACTGCGTGAGCGCCTCAACGTCGCTGGGCTCCACAGCGGGAAACATCGCAACTCGCAGTTGGTTGCGGCCGAGCTTGCGGTAGGGCTCGACATCGACAATTCCGTTGGCGCGCAGAGCCGCTGCCACGGCCGCAGCGTCGATGGCGTCGTCGAAGTCGACGGTGCCCACCACCTGTGAGCGCAGGGCCGGGTCGGTGACGTAGGGGGTGGTGTAGTCGGTGCGCTCGGCCCAGCCGTAGAGGATGCTCGACGACTCGGCGGTGCGGCCAACGCACCAGTCGAGTCCGCCGTTGGCGTTGAACCAGTCGATCTGCTCGGCCATCATGACGATGGTGGCGAGCGCCGGGGTGTTGTAGGTCTGCTCAAGTCGGCTGTTGTCGATGGCCGTCTGCAGATCGAGGAAGGCGGGAATGTAGCGGCCCGACTCAGAGATCTCGACGGCGCGCTCGATCGCGGTGGGCGACATGAGGGCGAACCAGAGGCCGCCATCACTGCCGAAGCATTTCTGCGGCGCGAAGTAGTAGACGTCGAACTGCGAGGGGTCGACGGCCAGGCCCCCAGCACCGGAGGTGGCGTCGATGAGCATGAGGGCGCCGGGGTCGGCGCCGACCACGCGCGTGGGAGTGATGGCCACACCGGTGGAAGTCTCATTGTGGGGGGTGGCGTAGGCGTCGACCCCGGCCTCGGCTGAGAATGCCGGGGCCGAACCCGGCTCGCTGGTGATGACGGTGGGGGTGCCGAGGAACGGGGCGTCTGACACCGATGACGCGAACTTGGAGCCGAACTCGCCGAAAGTAAGGAACTGGGCCCGGTCGCGAACGAGGCCGAAGGCTGCGACCTCCCAAAACGCGGTAGACCCACCGTTGCCGAGCACCACCTCGTAGTCGCCGGGTAGCGAAAACAGCTCGCGCAGGCCGCCGCGAACCCGGGCCACCTGCGAGCGCACCGCCTTTTGCCGGTGCGAGGTGCCGAGCACCGAGCCGGCCACCTCGGCGAGGGCCGCCACCTGGCTGGGGCGAATTTTGCTGGGCCCTGCGCCGAACCGGCCGTCGGACGGAAGTAGGGCAGCGGGGATGACGATGGGTTCGGTGCTGCTCACGGGGGTTCCTTCTCGGTGGGTGGGGTCGGGTGGGCTGGTCGGGTGGGGCAGTCAGGAGGGGTGGTAGCCACTCGGGGCCACCATGTCGGCGTCCCAGCCGGGCACTGCCTCGGGCTTGCGGGGAGCCGGACCCACGTAGCGGGCCGACGGCCTTACCAGGCGGCCGGTGCGCTTCTGCTCGAGCACGTGAGCGCTCCAGCCGGCAAGCCGGGCGCACGTGAACATCGAGGTGAACATGTGCGCGGGCACCTCGGCGTAGTCGAGCACGATAGCCGCCCAGAACTCGACATTGGTTTCGAGAACCCGGTCGGGGCGGCGTGAGCGCAACTCCTCGAGGGCTGCCTCCTCGAGGGCCACTGCAACCTCGTAGCGGGGGGCGTTAATCTCACGGGCAGTGCGTCGTAGCACGCGCGCGCGGGGGTCCTCGGCGCGGTACACGCGGTGGCCGAACCCCATCAGGCGATCGCCGCGGTCGAGAACTCCGCGCACATAGGCCCTGGCATCGCCGGTGCGCTCGATCTCCTCGATCATGCCGAGCACTCGCGAGGGGGCGCCTCCGTGAAGTGGCCCGCTCATGGCGCCAATGGCGCCGGAGATCGCGGCTGCCACATCGGCTCCGGTGGAGGCGATCACGCGCGAGGTAAAGGTGGACGCGTTCATGCCATGCTCTGCTGCCGATACGAAGTAGGCGTCGAGGGCGCGCACGTGCACGGGGTTGGGCTCGCCGCGCCACCGGATCATCATGCGCTCAACGATCGTGTCGGCCTTGTCGATTTCAGTCTGCGGCACCATCGGGTTGCCAACCCCTCGGGCCGACTGGGCCACGAACGACATTGCCATCACTGACACGCGGGCGAGATCGTCGCGCGCCTTGTCGTCGGAGGTATCGAGCAGGGGGAGGAGGCCCCACGCCGGAGCGAGCATGGCAATGGCCGACTGCACATCAACGCGCACGTCGCCCGAGTGAATCGGAATCGGAAAGGGCTCGGCCGGGGGTAGTCCGGGGTTGAACTCGTTGTCAACGAGCAGCCCCCACACGTTGCCGAAGGAGACGCGGCCTACGAGGTCCTCGATGTCGACGCCGCGGTAACGCAGGGCGCTGCCCTCGCGGTCGGGCTCGGCAATCTCGGTCTGGAAGGCGATGATGCCCTCGAGTCCAGGGACGAAGTCCGGCATGGCTCACTCCGAAGGTCGATGGGGGCCGATGTGTTCCGACCGTGTCCCCATTCTTGCGCGTCGTCGGTCCGCCGCCCGGGCGACCCCCGCAACAGGCGAGCCGCGCTCAGTTGATTGTCGGCGGACCGAGCGAGTCAGGCACGCGCGGCCGCGGGGAGCAGCGCCTCGGGAAACGACTGGAAGGCGACAGGCCGCAGAAATCGGAACGCGGCGGTGCCTCCGACGGAGGTGTGCAGCGAGTTGGTGGCCGCGGGGTAGGGCCCGCCGTGGTGCTGCGAGAGGGCGACCGCCGTGCCGGTGGGCCAGCCGTTCCAGACGACTCGCCCAACCCGCTGTGACACCGCCTCGACCACCGCGGCGGCGTGAGGGTCGTCGACCTCGGAGTGCACGCAGCCCGCAAGGGCGCCGGGCAGTGACTCGAGCAGGCTGACGAGCTGGCCGATCGAGTCGTACTCGACGACCACGCCCGACGGTCCGAAGCACTCGACCTCGAGCACGGTGCGGTCGGCGATGGCATCGTCGGCGCTGACCGAGAACACCACCGGTGACATGGTGAAGGCGCCGCTCGCCGACGAAGGAGCGGTGGGGAGTTCGCCGGCGATGCGGCGCACCCCCTGGGCGCTGGCGACCTGAGCCACGGTGGCAGCGAAGTGCGTCGCCACCCCGCGCGACACCATGTGGCCCGGGGCTCGGCCCGCGGCCTCGATGGCGATGGCGGCGGTGAGTCCGGATCCGGCCGGAACAAGGAGCAGAGACGGATTGGTGCAGAACTGGCCGGTACCCAGGGTGAGAGAGTCGACGTACTCGGCCACCAGTGAGGGGCGCTCGGCCGCCGAGCCAAGCACGACGACGGGGTTGATGCTGCCGAGCTCGCCGTAGAAGGGAATGGGTCGAGGGCGTGCGGCGGCGCGGTCGAACAGCGCCCGACCTCCGACCACCGAGCCGGTGAAGGCGGCAGCCTCGATGCGTGGGTCGTCGACCAGCGCGACACCGGCCTCGTACCCGTGCACCAGCTGAGCGACCGTGGGGTCAATTCCGCACGCCACGAGTCCGGCGCGCAGCCGCTCGAACACGGCGACGGAGGTCTGGGGGTGGGCCGGGTGTGCCTTGATTACCACGGGGCAGCCGGCTGCCAGTGCCGAGGCGGTGTCTCCGCCGGCCACCGAGAAGGCGAACGGGAAGTTGCTGGCCCCGAACACGGCGACCGGGCCGAGCGGAACCAGCACGCGGCGCAGCTCGGGACGGCCGGCAGGGGGAGCGCCCGCGACGGCGGCGTCGACAGTCTCCGACCTCAGGATCCCGCTCTCGGCTACGTCGGCGAAGTGGCGCAGCGTGAACGACGCGCGCGCGACCTCGCCGGTGAGACGCGGCAGGCCGAGCGCGGTCTCGCGGTCGGCGAGAGCGGCGAGTCGCTCGACGTCGGCGTCGAGGGCGTCGGCCATCGCGCGCAGGACCGCGGCACGATCGAGCGACGGTAGCGCGGCCCAGGGCTTCGCAGCGGCCTCGGCCGCCCTCGTCACCCGCTCGAGCTCGGCGACAGTGGTGTCGGGAATCTCGGGGCCGAAGGGCTCGCCGGTGCGGGGGTCAACTGACTGAGTGGGCATGCGCAGAGACTACGCGAGGCGGCTACTGTCGTGCCGATGGCGAAGTGAGGCCGATACCGGCCATCGCGACTGAGGGAAGGTGCCCATGGCCACTCACTCGAAGGGCCTGCACGCGATGCGCGTGGGGTACGGCGACGACGCTCTCAATGAGGGCGACCTCGAGGGCGCGCCCCTGGCCCAGTTCAGCTCCTGGCTCGATGATGCGATCGCAGCCCATCTCCCCGAGCCGAACGCGATGGTGCTCGGCACCACCGATGGCGCTGTGCCCTCTGTTCGTACCGTACTGCTCAAGGCGGCCGACACGAGAGGGTTCGCCTTCTATACCAACCTCCGATCACGCAAGGGCCGTGACCTCGACACCGTTCCCGCCGCCTCGGCGGTGTTCCCGTGGTTCGCGATGTCGCGGCAGGTGATCGTGAGCGGGCCCGTGGTGGCAGTACCCCGTGACGAGACAGCCGAGTACTTCGTCTCGCGGCCGCGAGGCTCGCGATTAGGCGCGTGGGCCTCGCGACAGTCGGAGGTCATTGAGGGCCGTGAGCCGCTCGACGCCGCCTATGGCGAGCTCGAGTCTCGCTGGCCCGAGCCAGAGGACATCCCCCTGCCCGACCACTGGGGAGGGTTCCTGATCTGCCCCACGTCGGTGGAGTTCTGGCAGGGGCGAGCCTCGCGCCTGCACGATCGATTGCGCTTCGTGCGCGATAGTGCGCCCCTCACGCTCGACTCCGGTGGTGCTCGACTCGATGACGACTCCCTCTGGCGCATTGAGCGGCTCTCCCCCTAGAACACCCCCACTTCTAGGTGAGGGGCCGCACCTGCCCCACTGCGGGCCTCATCGTTGCCACTCCGTGAAGGTCGCCGCGGCACGCGCGCGTGGGAGGGTGTGCTCGTGCCGCGACTGCTCGCCGACCTCACCCCGTTGAGGGTCAGCCCCGAGTACCGGAGGCTGTGGTCGGCCCTCGGCCTCAGCTTCATGGGTCAGCAGATGACCGCTGTTGCTGTGGGAATTCAGGTGTACGCCATCACCGGGTCGTCGCTAGCCGTAGGGCTGGTCGGGCTCTTTCAGCTGGTACCGCTCGTTGTGCTGGGGCTCTACGGCGGCGCCCTGAGCGACAGCCATGACCGACGCACCATCGGCATGATGACCGCCATCGGTCTCATGCTCTGCTCCGTGGCCTTCGTGGTGCAGGCGGCAGCCAGTCTCGGCAACGTGGCGCTTCTCTACGGCCTCGTCGCGCTGCAATCGGGCCTCTTCGCTATCGGAAACCCTGCGCGCAACGCGATGATCCCGCGAATCATCGGCACGGACATGCTGCCGGCCGCCAACGCTCTGGGAATCTTCGCGTTCACGATCGGCTCCACGGTCGGACCCGTCATCGGCGGCCTTGTCATCGGCGCTACCGGAAACGCCGCGTGGGCGTACGCGGTCGACTTCGTCGCGTTCGCCGTGATGCTCTACGCGATGTGGCGGCTGCGGCCGATGCCTCCTCTGGAGGCCGCGCCGAGGCGGGCTGGATGGGCCAGCGTCAAGGAGGGCATCGTGTTCCTCAAGGGACGGCGCAACCTGCAGATGTCGTTCAACGTCGACCTCGCTGCCATGGTGTTCGGAATGCCGCGAGCACTCTTCCCTGCGATCGCGGCGCTGTGGTTCAGCACGTCGGGCCTCGCTCCCGCCACGATCGTGGGTCTACTCACGGCGGCGATTGCGGTGGGTGGCGTCGTAGCCACGGTGGCCTCGGGACCCCTGGGCGGCGTGAGGCGCCAAGGGGTGGCCGTGATCATCGCGATCATCGTGTGGGGTGCCTCGATAGCCTCGTTCGGCCTCAGTCGGTGGCTGCCTCTGTCGCTGCTGCTGCTCGCGATCGCGGGAGGCGCCGACACGATCAGTGCCATCTTCCGCAACACCATTCTTCAGGCCGCCTCACCCGACGAATACCGAGGCAGGCTAGGCGGCATCTACGGCGTGGTCGTCAATGGTGGCCCGAGACTAGGTGATGTCGAGAGTGGCGGTGTGGCGGCTGTCTTCGGTGAGACCTTCAGTGTCGTCTCCGGTGGGCTCGCGTGCATCGTGGCCACCGGCGCCCTCGTGGTGGCCATCCCTTCATTCTTGCGCTACGACTCCCGCCATCCGACTCCGTAGCGGATCGGCGGCCGCCACCGCTAGCCCTCGAGCCAGGCCTCAAGCAGTGTGGTCAGTACCTCGTCGCGGCTTCGACCGAGCTCCTCAGAGCGCTGGTCAAGCTGCTTGCGCAGCCGCTTGGGAATCGTGATCTCGAACGTCACCGATTTCTGGGCCGCCGGGACAGGCCCCAGGGTGATGCCTTTCGACTTCGTGCCTTTCGAGCCCTTGGCGCCCTTCGATGGCGGCGGTACCCATTCCGGGGCAGCAGGGCTGACCAGTGCGACCGCCGGACTGATCGTCGCGTCGGGTGCCTTGCGCAGAGCTGGGCGCGGCGGAGGGTTGGTCATGAGGAGCTCCCGGTGACGGTTGCGTGCGAGGGCTTCAAGGAGCCAATACGCGCGTAGACGGAGTCGAGCAGCATGCTGAGGTCGGCGCCGAAGGCCCGCGCGCCCAACCCGGCCCACGACTGGATGGGCAGGCCGGCTCCCTGGCTGGCTGGCACGGCCACGCGCTCGGAGAGCGTGGGTTCGAGCAGGAGGTCGGGGTAGGTCAAGCGCAGCTCATCGAGCCGAAAGGTCTGCTCCGCCGACCGAGACCGCACCCGATTCACCACGATTCCTGCGAGCCCGAGGTGAGGGTTCGCCGTGGAGCGCACCACTTCGACCGCGTCGACGGCCTGCTGCGCACCTGAGAGGGCGAAGTACGAGGGATCGGTGACGATGAGGGCGACGTCGGCGGCAACGAGCGCGTTGCGTGTCAGTTCGCCGAGCGTGGGCGGACAGTCGATGAGCACCAGGTCGTTGTCGCCGGCCACACCGTCGATTACTCGGTGCAGCCGCGAGTGGGAGCCGGGCTCGGTGGTGGCTCGGTGCTCGAGAGAGCGCTCCGACGGAACAACGCGCACGAGTCCGACCCCCTGTGGCGTCGGCCAACCGGAGTCGACGGTGGCGTCGGAAGCGATTCCGCGTCGACCGTCGGCGAGTGCGTCGCTGATGGTGAGATGGGGGCCGGTGACCCCCAGCGCAGCAGACGCGTTGGCCTGCGGGTCGAGGTCGACCACCAGCACATGGCTGCCCCGCTCCGCTGCCGCACCCGCGAGTCCGAGGCAGACCGTGGTCTTGCCGGTGCCGCCCTTGAGCGAGATCACCGCAACGCGCGTCATGCGCTCAGTGTCGCATCGGCACTACGTGCGACGTGGCAGGCTCGCGAAGCGACGCAGGCACTCCTCACGCTCGACCCCGTGGTCGACGATTCGGGCGGGGTACCCCTCCTCGCCACTGGTGAGCTCGCCGAGTTGCCCCTGCGCGCTCCACGGCTCGTGGGCCGACCTGCCGGGCAGATGGCGCAGCTCGGGGATGTAGGCGCGCACATAATCGCCCGCCGGGTCGAAGCGCAAGCCCTGTGACACCGGATTAAACACGCGGAAGTACGGCGCCGCATCGGTGCCGCAGCCCGCCGCCCACTGCCACCCGTGCTGGTTGCTGGCCACGTCACCGTCGCGAAGCCAGCGCATGAACCACTCGGCTCCCCGCCACCACGGCAGGTGGAGGTCCTTCACGAGGAACGAGGCCACCACCATGCGCACCCGGTTGTGCATCCAGCCCTCGGCCAGCAGTTGGCGCATGCCCGCGTCGACGAACGGGTAGCCCGTGCGTCCGTGGCACCAGGCGTTAAACCGTGCATCAGCGACCTCGCCCTCGTCGTGCTGCATTGCGGCGAAGCGCGGATCGAGGCTCTCGCTGACGCTGCGCGGGTGGTGCAGCAGCACGTCAGCGTAGAACTCGCGCCACGCAATCTCCTTGCGGAACACGGTGACACCCTCTGAATCGGGCTGGTCGGCAAGGTCGCGCAGCAGCGTGCGGGGATGGATCTCGCCCCACTTCAGGGCGGCTGAGAGCCCGGACGTACCTGCGACGGCGGGCAGATCGCGCCGCTCGTCGTAGCTGGCGAGGGCAGCGTCGCGGAAGGCATGCCAGCGCGCGAGTGCGGCCGGCTCGCCCGCCGGCGGAAGCACGAGGGCTCCGAGCTCGGGCGACGTCGGTAGCAGTTCGCTGTCGGGTGAGCTACGCCACTCGACATCATTGGGGCAGTCGAGTGCCGGAGCGCGCCAGCCGTGCGCCAGCCACGCCCGGTAGAAGGGCGTATAGACGCGGTAGGGGGTGCCGTCACCCTTACGCACGCGTCCGGGCGCGACGGCGTAGGGCGAGCCGGTGCGAACGAGCTCAGCCCCGACCTGAGCTAGGGCTGCCTCGACACGTGTGTCACGCGCTGATCCGTAGGGCGCGAAGTCTGAGGCGACGTGCACCTCGCGCGCACCCACCGAGCGTGCCACCTCGGCGACGACCGTGGCGGGGCGTCCGGATCGAACCAGAAGCTGACCCCCGAGCGAGTCCGAGAGCGACGCGAGTGAGGCCACGAGGGCAGCCCGGCGCACGTCTCCCGCGGGCTCCCACAGTGCCGGATCGATCACGAAGAGGGGGGTCACCTGCCCGTCACCCTCGGCCCTAGCCTGATCGACGGCCGCGAGCAGTGCCGGGTTGTCACACAGACGGAGATCGCGCCGAAACCAGTGCACTGTGGGCATGACGCGTCAGCCTAGGGGAGAATGGGGTCGCGCGCCCGGCTGGCTCGGGTGCCTGCCGAGGACGACCGACTGCGTCGCTCCCGGAACCGCCGGAGGGAATCGCCCGTGAGCGACCTGATCGACACCACCGAGATGTACCTGCGAACGGTGTTCGAATTGCAGGAGGAGGGCATCGCGCCGATGCGGGCACGTATCGCCGAGCGCCTAGGGCAGAGCGGCCCCACGGTTTCTCAGACTGTGGCGCGCATGGAGCGCGACGGCCTCATCACCGTGCGCGACGACAGGCATCTCGAACTCACCGACGTGGGCCTCGACCTCGCCACACGGGTGATGCGGAGGCATCGTGTGGCCGAGTGCATGCTGGTCGAAATGCTGCACCTCGACCTCGCGACGGTTCACGCTGAGGCCTGTCGGTGGGAGCATGTCATGAGCGACACGGTTGAGCGTCGCATCCTCGAGATTCTCGGACACCCTTCGGTGTCGCCATTCGGCAATCCGATCCCCGGACTCCCCGACGAGCCCGGTCCTGAGGCGGAGGAGGGGCTGCGCCCGCTCTCCGACTTCCGGACCGCTCAGGCGGAGTGGGTCACCATCCGGCGCATCGGTGAGACCGTGCACGACGACCCTGAGGTGATGAGGCGTCTGGCTGCGGCGCGCGCTCTTCCGGGCGAGACCGTGAAGGTGCTGGCGTCGGAGGGCGGGGGAGTAATCGTGGGCACGGGCGGAGAGTACGCCGAGCTCAACCTGTCTCTCGCCGCACATGTGATGGTGCGTGCGGCGAGGCAGCCCAGCCTCGATGCCGACTGACGCGGGCTAGCCTGTCGCTATGCCTGCGCCCTCGTCTCCGGATGCGGTGGCCCTCTTCGCGCGCGACGCCTTCGCCGGCCGCCGGGTGCTGGTCACCGGTGGAGGAAGCGGTATCGGTCGTGCCACGGCGCTGCTGTTCGCCCGGTCGGGCGCTCACGTCGCGATCAGCGGACGCCGTGACGATGCGCTGCTTGAGACAGCGGCGCTCGCCGACTCCCCGGCTCACCCGGTGGTCGTCGTTTCCGCAGACGTGCGCGAGGTCGAGCAGGTCGACGCACTGCTTGACCGGGTGCTGTCTCCCGTGGAAGCAGGGGGGCCTGGGGGGCCTGGGGGGCCTGGGGGGCTTGGCGGCCTCGACGTGCTGGTGAACAACGCCGGCGGCCAGTTCGTGGCGCCCGCCGAGTCCATCAGCATGAACGGCTTCCGGGCCGTGACGCGGCTCAACCTCGACGCCGTGTGGTACCTCACCACCCAGGC
>CAFBNF010000030.1_pt1 | contig 11247 bp, 12 predicted proteins | sample 7269191 | NCBI WGS metagenome assembly CAFBNF01 (sample SAMEA6814086, study PRJEB35770) | freshwater metagenome | biome: Freshwater; feature: Freshwater reservoir; material: water | place: Czech Republic | collected 2017-05-23 | depth 30m m | reverse complement strand
TGCCGACCACCTTCTCGACATACATGACGTGGCCATGCGGGTAGCGCTTGTTCGAGTACCAAGCGACCGAGCCCACCGCCGGCGTGTGGTCGACACGCACTCCATGCCTGATGGCACGAAGGGTCTTCGCTCCCCGCTTCCAGAATTCGGCGTTTCCGTTGTTGACCCACGGCCGGATCGCCGGCCCACCATTTCGTTGAATCCGGTAGGCCACGTAGTTGGTGCAGTTGTGCCCCGGACCCATCGACCAATAGCTCATATCTCGATGCCACCTGTAGCCCGCATCGGGGTGGTGTTCACTGCGGCAGCCGCCGTAGCCGCTGCAGAGGTAGGTGACCTGGGCTTGGGCCGGGGTGGCCAGCAGGCCGGCAGACACGCCTGCGCCCATCGCCACCACGAGCGGAACGAGCAGCGCTCGCGGCCTCAGTCGTGCACCACCAACCGTGAGCCGTGATCGCATCTGACCTCATCGGCTGCCGGGAGTGGTGTGAGAAGAAATTAGCACCCCTCAGGGCGGAAGTCGGGCATCACTGCGTCAACGCGGCGTTCACGCTCCCCCACCACCGGCCCGCACCCTTCCCGCTATTCCATGCGAAAGCGTCACAAGGACACGGCGTGAGTGACGCTTTCGTATGGACGAGCGGGGAAGGGAATGCTGCACCGTGCGCCGCCACTGACGCTGACCATCAGGTCAATGACGGCGTCCGGCGCCGCTCACGCGTTATCGGTGCTGAGCTTCTTCCGATAGGCGATCAGGCAGGCAAGGGCCCCCAGCAGCGCGGAAATGCCCCGACACACCTGCCACCAGTAGTCGTCCTTGGAAAGCGTCGCGCTGAGCGCATCGAGGAGTGGACCGGCGGCATAGAAGATCGCAGCAAGGATCACAGCGCCCACTGCTACCACACCGAGCCGGGGAACGAGGTGCTCGAAGTGGCTGATCACCCCGATGACCACGAGAATAGCTCCGAGGCTCATCAGCGCGGCCCAGTCGATTCCGGGATTGCTCAACACCCCGATTTTGCCCACACCGTAGAGGACCATGCCGATCGCCACGGCGATCAGGGATAGGAATGTGGCATGCACGGTGACCTGCGCCCGCCACGGAGTGCCCGCGGCGTACTCGTCGAGCATGGCCTTCATCTGCCGCTCCTTGTGCACCGCGATCGCTGCCGCAGCCACACCGAACAGTAGGTAGGTCGCGGTTACCAAAACACTCCGCAGAGCCGAGGACGTGTCGAAGATCCGGAGCACGTTTGAAACTCCATCAGAAATTGCGCCAACGATGATCAGCACCACGGCGATGCGTCCAATGCGGAAGCTGAGATGATCAAAATGCAGCACCAGCGCAATCAGAACCACGACCGTGCCCACCCCAGTTAACGCATGACCCTGCTCCTTACCAAATAGGCGCCCCACGCCCAATATGGCGAGTCCAATGGCAGCGATAAGTAGCACCCTCGCTGACGCGTGAATGAGCTCAGACTCGAAACGTCGTTCTTGTTCGGTTGATTCGGCCACGGCCACAATTGGTCTCCCTCTGGTGAAGTGCATGTATGCGAGCCCACAGCAAAGGAGCACCGCATCGTGCTTCGACGCTAGTCAACTTGCGATCCCCCCAACACCGTGGTAGCACGGTGGCGGCGCGTGAAGAGACCTCAGATGTTCAGCGCCGCAATGATTCGATCGACCGAGTCCGCGGTGCTCTCCTCATCGGTGTGCACCGTCACGTCATAGACCAAGGGATGGTCGTGACACAGCTCGTCACTTCGTCGCGCCAGCCCCAGCGGCCGGCCCTCGACGTTGCCATCGTTCCTCGCGGACTCCCTACGTTCGAGCTCGGCTAGGGAGCAGAAGACCCCCACGCTGAACACGCGGGCGCGACTCTCCTCGAGAGCCTCCATGAGGTCGTCGTACCACGCAGCGTCTTGAATGAAGTGGTCGATGATCAGATGCGTGCCCAGGTGCAGATGCGCGTTCCAGCTGCGGTGTAGGCCCTTGAGTAGTCGTTCGCCGTGGGGGTTGAGAACCAGTCGCAGCCGGGGGCTGCCACCGTGCTTGCCCTCGGCTTCACTGTCGTCGACGTATTCCCAGCTTGCGCGCCCGTCGAAAGGCACGCGCGATGACAGGTCGCTGAGGTCTAGGCCCTGCAGCTTCACAAAGCTGATCGGAAACAGCTTGTGCGGGATGAGTCCCACCACGTCGTCGAAGGCCACGCGCGCAGAGGCCAACTCGGGATCACCGTCGGCCAAGTCGATCAGCCGATTCTGCAGGGCCCGGCACAGCGTTGACTTGCCCGATGAACTCGGGCCGTTGACCAGAATCGCAAGCGGTAGCGTGCTCTGAGTTTCACTCGAAGCAGTGGTCATTCCACTCTCCCCTGCATCTCAGTCGGAGGCCGTGAGCCCCGCAGGAGGTGTCCCTCGCTACGAGCGGGTACGGCGTCACAGTAGCGGACCTCGCCTGAAGGTGACTCGATAACGACCGGTGCCCAGCATCGCTCAGGCGAGATCGCTGCTGCGCTTCTTCTGCAGCGCGATGATGCAGGCGAGGGATCCCAGCAGGGCGGAGATCCCCAGACACAACTCCCACCACGGGTGGTCATTCAAGTCGGCTGTCGAACTGAATAGATCGCGAAGTGGGTTGGCGGCAAACACGAGTACCGCGAGGATTACCGCGCCCACCACCACGACGCCAAGTCGGGGGACGAGGTGCTCGATGTGGCTGATGACCCCGATGGCGACGAGGAGCGCTCCGATAGTCATGAGGATGAGCGCCGCACGAATGCCATCGGTAGTCAGACCAATGAGGCCAATCCCGTACAGAACCATCCCGCATGCAACGGTGATGAGTGCCAGAAATGAGGCATGCACCGTGACGCGTGTCTGCCACGGTGCGCCGGCAGCGTAGTCGTCGAGCATGGCCTTCATTTGGCGCTCCTTGTGCACAGCAACCGCGCCCGCCGCCACGCCACCAAGAATGTAGGCAGAGCCATGCAGCCACAGCTCCCGAGAATCCACCTCACCAACAATCCGCAGCAGGGCCCCGGCGCCCTCAGCAATCGCAGCCAGGATGACCAACACCACCGCGCTGCGTCCGATGCGGAAGCTGAGGTGATCAAAGTGCAGCACGAGCGCAATCAGAATGACGAACATCCCGATCGACGCCACCACATTTCCTGCCTGCAAACTAATCAGGCGACCCACGCCGTACACCGCAAGTCCAATGGCAGCGAGGAGCAGCACTCTGGGCGAAGCATGGATGCGCTCCGACTCGAAACGCCGTTCTAGTTCGCTCGACTCGACTACGGCCATCGCTGGTCTCCATCAGTTGCATCGTCTGAATGTGGGACCACCGGTCGGGTTCCACGCCCATCAATGTAGGCCCTCCCGGTCCCCCCAACGCTGTGCCACCACGGCAGATCTCAGTGGGTTACACGTCGTCGGGCTGGAGCGGAAGGTTGCGATCGCCGAATCGGAGCAGTCCCTGCGCAAGTGCTGCACCCAGCAGAATGACCACGCCACCCAGTGGCTCGTTCCACGACAGAGTCTCGCCGAGGAACACCGTTCCGATCAGCACCGCAACCAGCGGTGCCAGGTAGAGCGCGGTGCTCGCCGTGGTGGCATCGGCGCGGCCGATCACGCGGAGGTTCATCGTGGTGGCGATACCACTGCTAAAGACGCCCAGAAAGAGAATGCCGATGAGGCCCGACGTGGTGATGTCGGAATGCATCACAGGAACCACAGTCGCGACGGGAATGACCGCCACCGATCCCATCACGAACATGCCAGCAGCCAGCGCCAACGGCTCGACCGTTCCGGCCCTGATGCCGCCGGTGAGGTAACGCCGAGAGAAGGGACCCGACCAGCCCCAGATCATGTTGGCGAGCAGAACGGCGATGACGCCGATCCACACCGCTGCGCCCATTCCCTTCCACGGACCCACGACGATCATCACACCGGATCTTCCGGCTATCTCGGCATTACCACCACTTTGCCGCAACAACTGTCGCCGGTGCCAGATCGCGGTTCTTGCTCCGATGCGTCTGATCAGTCTGATGGAGCAAAACTCTTGACACGCATCCCTCCGGGTACTAATTTCCCTAAAAATGTACGGTTGTACATTACCTAGGAGGATTCGTGAGTTCTTCGACCCCAACCGAGGCGCGCGCGCCCATCCCAGCGAACGAGTTGGAACGTGTCTGCGATCCAAACTCCCGAGCCGCGAGGACCATGCCGAGCAGCGCATACATCTCATCTGAGGTCTTCGCATGGGAGCACGAGCACCTCTTCGACCGCGCCTGGGTGTGCGTCGGGCGCCGTCAGCTCGTCGACGCTCCTGGTGACCAACACGCGATCGCGGTGGGCACGCGGGCCGTGCTGCTGACGCGAGATTCCGATGGTGTACTGCATGCGTTCATGAACTCCTGCCGCCACCGCGGGCACGAAATCCTCGCGGTTGGTGAGTCGGCAAATGGAAAATTTGTGCGCTGTCCCTACCACTCGTGGGTCTACTGCCTAGACGGTGCGCTGCGAGCCGCGCCGCGCTTTCAGAAGGACCCGGGCTTCGATGCCGATTCATGGCCACTTCTCCCTGTCAGAGCCATTGAGTGGCTCGGTTGGATCTTCGTCGCGTTCTCGGCCGAGACGATCGAGTTCCCCGACTGGGTCACGGATCTCGCCAAGCTCCTCGGGCCGTGGAAGCCCGAGACCATGGTCGTCGGCGCGGCTCGGAGCTACCAACTCGCTACGAACTGGAAGACCGTCGTCGAGAACTACGCGGAGTGTTACCACTGCTCAACGATTCACCCCGAGTTGTGCCGGGTCTCGCCTCCGGACGACGGCGCCGTCTACGAGCACTCGGGCCGCTGGAATGGAGCCCGGATGGGATTGCGGGAGCACGCCGAAACGATGTCGCTGGACGGCCGCAGTGGTGCCCGGATGCTTGACACGCTGACACTGGTGGAGTCGCGTCACATCCACTACTTCTATGTGGCGCCCAACTTGCTGATCGCGCTGCACCCCGACTACATCCTCACTCATCGGCTGTCACCGCAGGGCCCAGGCGTGACCGTGGTCGATTGTCAGTGGTTGTTCCCGCCGGATGTGGTGTCCTCACCGGAGTTCGACCCGTCCTACGCAGTCGACTTCTGGGACGTGACGAATCGTCAGGACTTCGCGGCGTGCGAGTCGGTCTATCGCAGCATCTCTGGTGGTGGCTACCGGCCGGGCGTGTTCGCCGAGCAGGAGCAAGGAGTGCGCAACTTTCAGGTCCAGGTGGCTCAGGCCTATGAGGCTGGGGCATGGGTGCAGGCCCCCTCAAACTGATTTCCCCGTGATGAGGAACTCGTCACGGGACAACCTCGCTATGTCGGTCGCGATTCGGGAGATTAGGAGCGTTGCGCAGTGGACACTTATGACGTCGTCATCGTCGGCGGAGGGATCGCAGGACTCACGACGGCCAGGGATCTTCGCCGCTCGGGACACTCGGTCCTGGTCTTGGAGGGGCGCGCACGGCTCGGTGGGCGGACTTGGTATCGGCGTTTCGCCGACACCGACCACTACATCGAGATGGGCGGTACCTGGTTCGCCGAGGAGGCCCAGTCGCACATCGCGGAAGAGATCCGGCGATATTCCTTGCCCACGATCCTGAGCCCGGCGGGCAAGGAACTGCGCACAGTCCTAGGTGGTATCGCGCTATCCGGCGAGGACTTCCCAGTGCCCTCCGCCGTACGCCCCGAGCTGGACCGGGCGTTGGCCACGATTGTGCAGGAGTCGCGTCGAGTGAGGTTCGGGGAGAACCTCGATGACCCTGGTCTGCGCGACCTCGACGTCGCGTTCAGCGAGTTTTCCGCTCGGCTGTGGACCTCACCTGTGGTTGGGGACTATCTCGCGATGTGGGCCGGCTTCGCCTTCGGGTGCCTGCCTGAGGAGCTGTCCACTCTGCACGCGTTGACGTGGGTCGCGGGCTATGCCCACGAGGCATGGACACTCGACGCCGCACCAGCGACGAAGTTTGGTGAAGGCACGTGGAGCCTGGTCAACGCACTCGCCGAGGACGGCGCCCCGGACATCGCCTTCGAAGCGCCGGTCGCCCAGATCGTCGAGGAAGCGGGAAGGATTCGCGTCACCACACTGGCGGGCGATACCCACGTCGCCCGGGCTGCGGTGCTGGCGACCCCCATCAACACGTGGTCGGACATCGAGATACCGGCGCTATCGCCGGCCAAATCTCTAGTCGCCGCGGCGGGCCAGGCAGGGCACGCAGTTAAGGTCTGGGCCCTGACTCGCAACATCCCGGAGTACCTGATCGCTTCCGGGTGGGGAGGGCCACTGAATTGGATTTCCGAGCAGGCTCACTTCGATGGCGGTCGGCTGATGGTCGGTATCGGCGCCGATGCGAGCCGATTCGATCCCATCAACCGCGAGGACGTCGAGGCCGCCGTTCGGCTCCTTGCACCCGGTGCGGAGGTGCTCAAGTTCGACTCCCACGACTGGACGACTGACCCGTATTCGAAAGGGACCTGGGCCGCCTATCGGCCCGGCCAGTTGTCTAGTTCTTACGCTGCCCTGGCCGAGCCCGAAGGTCGTCTGTTCTTCGCGGGCTCGGACGTCGCGCGGGGGTGGGCTGGCTTCATGGACGGCGCGATCGAGAGCGGCAAACTGGCCTCCAAGAGGGTCGCCAGCCAGCTCGAAGCGGAGGTATAGGCAATGACAGGTCGTCTCGCAGGGAGGGTGGCTATCGTCACCGGTGGTGGTCGCGGCATCGGACTCCAGGTGGCGAGGTCACTCGCCGCGGAGGGCGCTCGTGTGACCATCGCGGATCTCGGAACCCATCTCGACGGCACTGGGAGCGACGAGTCGCCGGGTTTCGAAGCGGCGGCCAGCATCCGACTCGAGGGCGGAGAGTGCGCCTTCATGCTCACTGACGTGGCTGATCCGGTCGCGGTGAAGAGTCTCGTGGAGGCGACGGTAGAGCGGTTCGGCGGCCTAGACATCCTCATCAACGCTGCCGGCAACCTCCGCGCGGGGGGACTCGCGGACATGACGACCGACGACCTGGACGCCACGCTGCGGGTTCACGTTGGCGGCACAGCGCTCACGATGCAAGCCGCGCTGGAATTCTGGAAGACCCGTCCCGGGTCCAGTCGGCGAGTCGTGAATGTCTCCTCCGAGTCAGGGCTGTTCGGCGAAGGCCCGTATCTCGCGTACGGCGCGGCCAAGGCCGCCGTCGTTGCGTTGACTCTGGGGGCAGTCGATGAACTTGCCGCAGTGGGTGCGACCGCGCACGTGTTCATCCCCCAGGCGTCAACGCGGATGACGTCAAGCATTCCTGCGTCGCTGTTGGGCGACACGGGCGACGGCAAGTGGCTGCCAGGCGGCGAGTACGACCCGATCAACGTCACACCCGCCCTGCTCTACCTGGCCGGGGAGGAATCGGACTGGCTCTCGGGAAGGGTTGTGGGCGGGTGGGGTTATGAGATCCACCTCTACTCTGCGCCGGCCCGGACACGATCGATGTACGGCGATGGGCCGTGGGATCTGAGCCAGCTCCGTTCTCGCCTGCCTGAGGCTTTTGGTCCATGAGCGCACCTGGGGGCAGGAGAGCGCGTGTCGGCGTATCCGTGAACCTCGAGGACCTAGGCCAGTTCGCTGAGGTCAGAGGCACTACCAGCTGATCACCGACCTGGGCACCTTTCCGCCCCTCCGAACGGGATCGAGGTGGAGGTGGCGGGTGTGCGCGTTCCGGCCATCGCGTCGTGGCGCCCGCTCTATGACCCAATCGGCTCGCGACTGCGTTCCTAGGCTGCGCACGGGCCGACGCCACCGTGTCGTTCCGATAGTGTCAGAACTCGACGGTAGCCAATCAGGATCTTCACGGGAGGGCGCTTGCCCACGGGACATCCTGACGATGCACGTCGGAAGCGCATCACGAGCGGTGTTCTGGCGGTCCTTCAGGAGCGAGGCGTAGAGGGCTTAACGCACAGGGCCGTGGCTGCTGCTGCGGGTGTCCCGCTTGGGTCGACGACCTATCACTTTCGTTCGAAAGACGATTTGTTGGCTGTTGCCCTTTCGGAAGCGATAGATGGCTGGGCGACCGAGTTGGACGCATGGGCGGCTGCACTGCCTCTGGGCACGCCCTTGGCGCAAGCGCTAGCAGAGTGGCACGTCCAAGCGACAACGACTCGACGTGCGACGTCACTCGTCGAGCTCGAGTTGTTCTCCGCGGCGCTGAGACGCCCAGCTCTTCAGGAACTCGCATCTGTGTGGGAAGACCGCATGGTGGCTGCAATGGGCACACTGGTGAACGACGCTTCGCTTGGGCGCGTTGTGGCCGCAGCCGCGACGGGCATAACGTTCGCCACCTTGGCCCGTGGGACGTCGCTGGATCCCGGTGATGCTGAGGTTTGGTTTCGGACGCTGCTAGGGGACCTCGTCGTTGGTCAACACCGCAGCCATTCTTGAGTGATCAGGGCCGCCACCAGCCCTCCTTTCCCGCCCAGCAGCCCGAGGGTCATGAAGGCACCTCCTGATCGGGTGCAGGCATTCACCACCGTCTTGCAGTCACTGCAGGCCGACGCGGTCTGCAGAGGCCGAACAGTGAGCCAGTTTCATGTGGTGGTGCTCACCGGCGTCGAATGGGTTCCTGTTGTCAGTGGCGGGTCGGCACCCGCTCCCACCACTCGCCGCCGAACTCGGCGATGGTGATGGCGACCGAGTCGAGCTCGATCGAGAGCGCCGCAGGGCACCTGAACGCAGGGGTAGCTGCTCCAGCCAAGGCATCTCATAGGGCTCAATACAAATGTGCTCACACTCCTGGCCCGTCTCGGCCGAGTTCCGCCTGAGCGCGAGCTGGAGAATCCTTGTGGAGTTGCCGCAACCAATCTCAATAACACGTGCGGGTTTGATGAGTCGAACCATCGAATAGAGGAACTCCGCGTCACCCGAACCGAATTCAGGATTTGAGATGGAGAAGTCCAAATCTCCGCGGGGTTCAGCCGCGAGATCGAGGTCGACCAGTTCCTGACGGTAGGTCAGTTGATCCATCAGAGCTACCTGATCGCCGTGACGCCAATTGATTCCTGGCAACGCACGCACAGCCGAGAGTTTCTTGGTCAGGTGCTCGTCATTGAAGAGGGGCTGATAGTAGTGATCCCGAATGGGATACAGCCCCATACGCCGGAGAGTCTGACGTGATGTGGGCAACTTGGCCGGCCCCATCCACGTGAAGAAGAGGTAGGGAGGAGATGCAACGCGCAAGCCCAACGCGGTGGTTCGATCAACGAGGCGCTTGACCCTCAATTTCCTCGCCACCGTTCGGGCGACACTCTCGACGTTACTCACCGGTCCGCCTTTCCGATGCGCGAGTGTGCGTTTCCTGTCGAATCTTCAGAGTAATGAGGTGTGTGGCGAAAATCAGGAACCTTAATCCCAGGCGTGAGCGAGGCACAACGTTCAGCCCGTGAATGTCACATCGGTAGCCTGTGAGGGTCTCGGTTTTGGGGCGCTTCGAACTGCACCACACAAGATTGGATTGTCATTCACATGTCACCAACGACCACGGCAACCAGCGCCATCGCGCAGGCGGCACCGCCCACGCGCATGTATCTTGATGGTGTCTGGCGCGAGGCGTCCAACGGCGCGCAGGTCGAGGTCGTCGACCCAGTGAGCGAACTGGTCATTGCCACCGTGCCCAATGCCAGCGACGACGACATTGACGAAGCGCTCGCCGCCGCCGCGGTCGGCTTTCGAACCTGGCGCAAGGTCTCAGCATGGGAGCGATCGGCGAAGCTACGCGAGATGGCACGCATCATTGCCGCCGAAGCCGACCGATTCGCCATGGTGCTCACCGCAGAGATGGGCAAACCGTTGGCGCAGGCGCGTGGCGAGATCATGGCCACCGCCGATCAGTTCGACTGGTACGCCGACGAAGCCCGACGCGTGTACGGGCGGGTTGTCGAAGCGCACACCACCGACACTCGCATCTTGGTGCGCCGCGAGCCCATCGGTCCGGTCGCAGCGTTCGCGCCATGGAACTTCCCGAGCTACCTACCCGCACGCAAAGTTGCGCCTGCCCTAGCCGCCGGTTGCTCAGTCATCCTCGTTCCGCCCGTTGAGGCACCGCTCAGTGGACTGCTGCTCGCCGAAGTGGCTGATCGCGTCGGCATTCCGGCCGGCGTCGTGGGCGCCATCACTGGTGACCCCGCCCGCATTTCCGCGCGACTACTCGCAAGCGATGTCATCCGCAAGGTGTCGTTCACCGGCTCAGTGCCAGTCGGCATCAGCCTGCTCAAACTCGCCGCCGACGGCGTGAAGGCAGTCTCCATGGAACTCGGCGGGCACGCGCCCGTGTTGGTGTTTTCCGACGCCGATCTCACCACGGCAGCGAAAGTGGCGGCCGCTGGCAAGTTCCGCAATGGCGGTCAGGTCTGCATCGCAGCCAGTCGATTTCTGGTGCACGAATCCATCGCTGACGATTTCACCGAGCAGTTCGTCGCAGCCACGCGCGCATTGCGCGTCGGCTCAGGCTTCGACGCCAGCAGCGATGTCGGTCCCCTGGGCTCAGAACGCCGACGCGCGGCCGTCGAAGGCTTGGTCGCCGACGCCGTCGGTCGTGGCGCATCGGTGGCCGCCGGCGGATCTCGACCCGCCGACTTCACCAGTGGCTACTTCTTCGAACCCACCGTGCTCACCGGAGTCACCGCCGACATGGCGGTGATGTCGGAGGAACCCTTCGGGCCCATCGCTCCGATCACCACGTTCGCGTCGTTCGATGAAGGCATCGCGATCGCTAACAGCACGCGGTATGGGCTTGCAGGTTTCGTCTTCACGCGCGATCTCGCTACCGCTTTCCGAGCATCCGAGGAACTCGAAGTCGGAATGGTCGGAGTCAACCAACTCACGATCGCGACGGCAGAAGCGCCGTTCGGTGGAGTCAAGGCTTCGGGCTTCGGTCGCGAGGGCGGTGCCGAAGGACTCGATGGCTACACGGTCACCAAGTACATGAGCATGCTGCTCGGCGACGGTCCGGCCTGAGCGGCATCAGGTGCACTAAACGTCGTCGGGCTGGAGCGGAAGGCTGCGGTCGCCAAATCGGAGCAGTCCCTGCGCAAGTGCTGCGCCCAGCAGAATGACCACGCCACCCAGTGGCTCGTTCCACGACAGAGTCTCGCCGAGGAACACCGTTCCGATCAGCACCGCAACCAGCGGTGCCAGGTAGAGCGCGGTGCTCGCCGTGGTGGCATCGGCG
>CAFBNF010000029.1_pt1 | contig 11533 bp, 5 predicted proteins | sample 7269191 | NCBI WGS metagenome assembly CAFBNF01 (sample SAMEA6814086, study PRJEB35770) | freshwater metagenome | biome: Freshwater; feature: Freshwater reservoir; material: water | place: Czech Republic | collected 2017-05-23 | depth 30m m | reverse complement strand
GTGTCGTGCAGCGCGGCCTCAGGCAGACAGCGCAGCGAACCCTCGGTGAGGGTTCGTATTGTGTTGGTGTGGGAGGCAGGGCCGGCAGCGTCCGGATGACCTCCTCGCGGGCTAAAGCCTCGCGAGTTAGTTAAAACGCTCGGGAGGGGCTCCGTATTCCCGACTGAGCCCCGAAAACAAGGATTCGTGGCACGTTCGTGACACGAAACGGCCCCCACCAACACGGTGAGGGCCAACTTGCTTGGCGTGCATCGCTTGCCTTGCTACTGTCAATGCCGGCTGAAAGTGGACCCCTTGGCAGTGGTTGAAAATGGACCGACGACGGTTGGGACTCGGCGCTGGCTTCAGCGCAGTGTGGCCTGCAACTTGACCTCGACGAGGTCGTGGTCGGACAGTCGGCGTTGCCCTTGGGCAGCGGGGACGATCAGCGTCTCCTCCAGTTTGAGGTCGGTTCCATGCAGGATGGCGACGTGGTTGAGGAGTCGCACCTCGGCCTTGTACCCAGAGGTGAGGACCTTAGCCCCCGAGAGGCACTCGATCAGCAGGTCAGACAGTGCCTTCGGCGCTCTACTCGCTGGGATCGTCTGATTGAAGTCCCCGGCGAGGAGGAGCGGGCGTTCGCCGTCCTCATTGCTCAGCAAGTCGCGAAACTCGCGGAGGAAGCGCTCGTGCTCCTGCCACGGGGCGGCGTCCTTTCGCCCGGAAGCGACATGCGCCATCCGCCAAGGGACGCACACGCCGACCACAGTCACCGGTCCGGCAGTGGTGTCGGTGACTCCTCTGACGAGTCGGCCTCGCGTGGAGTCTGTCGAGCCGGTCTGAACGTCCCTCCACGGCCGAGGGGACCACAGCAGGACCTTCCTTCGGTCTTTGCTGGTCCGGTAGCCCCAGTCGTTGCCTGCGTCGACAACGTGTCCGCCCCAACTGGCAACCACGTCAATGCAGGCCTCGGCGAGCACCACCACGTCCGCCCCTTCTGGCTTCTGATTCACAAGCCATTGGTCCGCCGCCGATCCGGGCCGCGCCCAGGCCGTGTTCCACACCAGGATTCGCACCGCCCCGTCTGGGTCGACGCCCCTTGGCACGGGTGGCCGGTCGGCCGGTTGGGCGTCCGGATGCCGGCTCAGAGCGACTGCCAAAGCGGCCCACTCATCGGGGTCACTTCCCCCGAAGTAATCGGCTCTGGCCAGCCAGAACATCCAGCCGCGAAGGAGGTCGACGCCGCACCAGTCCGGAATCCCGCCAGTGTCCAGCCATGCCCGGCGCGCTGGGTCGAGAAGTTCAGTGAGGGCGTCTGGTGTGGCGGCGAGTCGTGCGTAGCCGTCGTATCGGTGAGCCCATTCGACAAGTTCCCCGATGTCCATTGCGACAGCCTTCCACCTACGGCTGACAGCGGCAGATCTTCGGGGTCGGCAGCCCGGCATCCACGGTGCCGGCGCATGAGAACAAGTCCAGGAGGCGGACGCCATCGGTCATCTATTGGCCGGGCGTCGCTTGCCCCCCGGCACACTGAGCGAGGCCGCGTGCCACATCTGGTGACACGAAGCGACCACCACCAACGGCGGGGGCCAACGTCCTTGGCATACAGCGTGTGCCTTGCTCCCGCTGACCGTGTCCTCACCCCAGCACCAATGACTCCCCCGCGACCCGCCGCGCGGTGGCAACATCTGTCATGCGCTCAGCTAGCGTGCTTCGCGCGACGTCGGGGGGAAGTGCCTCGGAGAATTTCAGCCCCTCCATCGCGTCGTCACTGATCAGCGGCTGGGGTGGCTCCGACGACTGAAGGAGCGCGGCGACACCCGCAACCTCGGCAACGCCGATGGCACTGGTCGTCAGCAGACTCGCGTGGTCCGCCACCGCCTCAACACCCAAGGCACCGAGCGCAGCGACCAGGCTGGTGTTCGCCTTCGTACCGGCCCACGTCCACCACCGACTCCCGGCGCCCTCGGCCCTCAGCGTGAGCCCCGAAGCGTCCACCTGACCCACCGACGCCTCCCTCACTCGCAGCAGACCGGCCTGAGCGCGCTGCGACAGCGTGACCGGCGGGTCGTCGCCGAGCAGCACGTCGCGCATCGATCGCGCGAGCTGCAGCGACATGCCAGGCCCCGAGCCCTGCCAGCGCGTGCGCCCTCCTGCGTCGTGCTCCACCACGCTCACGGTCCGGCTGCGCCAGTCGACGTTCGTCACACGCCAACTGCGCCCGCCCAGCAGCAGCACCCGCGGTCCGCCTTCGGGCACTCGCGCGGTGAGGGTCATCGGCGACACCCAGCCGAGGTCGCGCCGACCGTGCAGAACCTGCATCTGCGGCTCCGAGGTGAACACCGCCAGCAGGTCCATGAAGTGCCGGTGCCCGAAGGCTCGCTCGGCCTCGGGTCCGATGAAGGCGAAGTCGCCGTCGCGGCTGAGGTAGCCCTCCTGCAGCTGCCAGGCGAGCAGCTCGTCGGCACCCTGCATGAGTTCGGAGCCGGGCCACCACTGCCGCCAGGTGCCCACGCCGAAACGTCCTTCTTGCAGAGCGAGGGCCAGTAGCTGCTGTGCGGCAATGTGCCGCGGGCTCGGCGGCGGCTGCACCGGCTCGACGAACCCGGTCGCCCACAGGCCGAGCAGGCCCGCCGCCCGCAGCAACGCATCGTCGGAGACGGTGAGGAACAGCATGTTCCGGCTCGACCCCGGACGCCGACCGGTACGCCCCAGTCGTTGCAGGAAGGAGGCGACCGTGCGCGGCGCATCGATCTGGATCACGCGGTCGAGGTCGCCCACATCGATACCGAGCTCAAGGGTGGAGGTGGCCACCACTACGCAGTCGCGCGCCTCGGCGAACGCCGCCTCGCTTCGTCGTCGCTCCTCAGCGCCCAGCGAGGAGTGCGAGACGAACGTCTGCACGTCGTGCTCACGCAGCTTGCTGGCCAGCGTCTCGGCCGTGGCGCGCGAGTCGCAGAACACGAGCCGCTTCTCTCCGCGGTGCAGCGACGAGATGACCATCGCGGCGTTGGGGATGGTGCCCACGTAGTCGAGGGTGATCTCCGGCCGCATAGCCGCGCCCGCCGACGCGTCGGGGTTCACCACCGTGGAGCGCAGGGCGGGCGTGCCTCCCTCCAGCCAGTGCAGCAGCTCGTCGGGATTGCCCACGGTGGCCGAGAGGCCGATGCGTTGGAGCCGATGACTGGCGAGGTGCTGCACACGTTCAAGAACGCCTTGCAAGTGCCAGCCGCGGTCGTCGCCGGCGAACGAGTGCAGCTCGTCGACCACCACTGCTCGCACGCCTCCGAGCAGCGCGCGATGGTCGATGCGCGTGGAGACGAGCATCGCCTCGAGCGACTCCGGCGTGGTGAGCAGGATGTCCGGTGGGTCGGCGATCATGCGTCGTCGCTCGCCATCGCCGACATCGCCGTGCCAGAGCCCCACGGTTCGTCCCATCCACTGTGCGTACGTTGACAGCCGCGGGTGCAGGTTGTTGAGCAGCGCCCGCAGTGGCGTGAGGTACAGCACCGAGAGCCCGCGCCACTCGCCGTCGGCCATCTCCGACAGCAGCGGAAACGTGGCGGCCTCGGTCTTACCCCCGGCGGTGGGCGCCAGCAGCAGGCAGTCGTCACCGCGCCGGACGGGCTCCACCGCCTCGCGCTGCAGCGGCCTCAAATCCGTCCAGCCCAGCGAGTTCACCACGTGGTACTCGAGCGCGGGGGTGAGGCCGGTGGTCATCGCTCCGGCTCACCCACGTCGAGGTCGATGTCGTCGACCGTCGCTGCCTCACGTTCGTCCTCGTCCATCTCGGCGACGTTCACCGTGAGGGCGTAGTCGCGTCGGGGGTCGAAGTCGGCGAACTGGTCAACGCGGTCGAGCACATCGCCCACCAGCTTCTTCAGGAACAGCCGCGGGGCCACCCCCACTCGCCCGCCGAGCCGGCCGGCCATCGCGCTGGCCAGGTCGCCGAGGTAGGCGTCGTCGACGAACTCACCCACGCGCGGGGAGGCGCCCACTGCATAGAGGTCGCGGGTGCGTACCCCCAGATTTACAAGTGACTCATGTGTAAATCCGGGCAGGCGCACCTGCACGGCGCGGGGGTTGTCGAAGCGGGGGTCGCCGCCGAAGTCGGTGGCCAGTCGCTGGGCCAGCGGGGGCAGCCGCTGGGCGCCCTGCTGGCCGTCGAAGAATGCGGGAGTGCCGGTGATCAGCAGGTACAGGCCGGGGAAGTTGCCGCCGTGCACCTCGTCGATCAGCTGCCGCAGCGAGTTGAGGGCCTTGTCGCGCATGTCGCCGCGCACGCGCTGCAGGGTCTCGACCTCGTCGAGCACCACCACGATGCCGCTGTACCCGGAGTCGCGCACCAGCACCAACAATCCCTGCAGGAAGCCGAGCGCGCCGAAGTGGTCGAGGTCGCCGCGCACCCCTGCGGCCCGCTTCACCGACGCCGCCACGTGCGGCTGCCCGCCGAGCCACGCCAGCAGACCCTCGGCCTGCGGCACGTCGCCGGCCAGGGTGGCCTCCCGGTAGGCGCGAAGGGCCGCGGCGAATCCAGGCGCGGTGCGGGCCACCGCGGCCAGCCGCCGCTCAAGCAGCTCGTCGACCGCCTTGGCCAGGCCCTGCTCGTCGGCGGGATCGACTCCACCGGCGACGGCGTCCTGCTCGAGGGTGAACATCCACCCGTCGACGAGGTCGCGCAGGGCCGAGGGTGGCATCTCGGCGGTGGCGAGGTTCTCGGTGATGCGCCGGTACACCGTCTCGAGCTTGTGCAGCGGGGTCTGAGTGTCGCTGACCTGCACCTCGGAGGTGACGAAGCCAGCACGGCGCGCACGCTCGACCATCCAGCGGGAGAAGAACGTCTTGCCCGACCCATACTCCCCACGCACCGCCTTGAACATCGCGCCACCGGCGGCCACGCTCGCCAGCTCGTCGTCAATCGCCTGCTCGAAGCGATCGAGGCCCACGGCCAGCAGGTCGAGCCCCTGCGAGGGCACCGACCCCCGGCGCAGCGCCTCGATCACCTCCCGCCGGCGGCGCTCGGACACCACGGGAGCGGGTTCGGTCACGCGACTCCCCCGATCGCGAACTGCTCGAAGAGCAAGGCACGGTCGAGCAGCACGGTGACACCGTCGGGGTCGAGCGACACCACCTCGTACCCCTCAACGTTGAGCAGCCGTCGCAGGGCCGCCATCGTGGGCTGGAAGCGGGCAGCTGGCACACGGGCCGCTGCCGCGACGAGGTCGCGATGCGCGCGGTAGCCGCCGTCGACGAGCGTGGCAACGATGGCAGCCACCGTGTCGTCGTCGAATCCGCCGCGCCTCTGGGCCGCGTTGCGTGCGGTGAACAACGCAGTAGCGAGTAGTGCTGCGGCCGCGCGCTCGCCCGGGGTGCCGGTGGGAGCCACAGGCTGCGTGCCCTCGAAGAGGGTGTCCTCCTGCGGCGCCTTGGTGGCCTTGGGCCGGCGCGCGGGCTCGGCCACCGACGACTCGCTGGCGGCAACGGGTTCGTACCACCAGCGCGGCGCCTGCGGCGGAGCCGCAACCCAACCCAACGCTGCCAGCGGGTCGGGGTCACGCGCCAGCACGATCACCGGCACGGTCACCTCCGCCGCCGCGGCGCCACCGTGATAGCCCGCCGCCTTACGGCCGTACCGCACGCCCTCGTCGACCGCGGCCACCACCGAACTACCGGGCACCAGCACACGCCGACCGGTCAGCAGCACCTCGTTCGCTGCGGCCGCTGCGGCAACGGGACGGAACCGAGCCTCCGAACCCTCGAACGACTGCGACTCGCCCCCGCGATGCACCACGTGCCCGTGGTCGGAGGTGAGTACCACCGTGCGCCCATGCACGGCGGCCAGCTCGAGTAGCGGTCCCAGGTGCTGTACGGCCTCCACCGTCCAGTCCATGCCGCCCGGGTCGTGCTTGGCCAGGGTGTCGTCGACGGTGTTGAGCACTACCGCCACCACCGGCGAGGCCGAGGCCACGGCCTGGCGCAGCGATTCGGGCAGCAACTCGCCCGCGCCCGCGCGCAGGTCGTCCTTGTGGAACACCGGCCCAACGCCGGCATCGGTGAACAGGCGCTTCTCATCGGCCTGATTGCCGTCGCGCAGCTCACCGGCGAACAACGACGTACGCGAGTAGCGGGTGAGCGTGGGCAGCACGGCAAGCGCCGCCGTTCGCTGGCGATCATCGGCGGGAACGCACTCGGTCCACCCTCGGGCGAGCGCACCATCGACCAGCTCCGCGGCCACGGCGGTGCTCATGCCATCGACCACCACCATCAGCACTCCGCCGGCCTGGGCGAGGGGGCGCACCACGCGCGCCACCAACAACTCCAGCGGAACGGTGTCGGCGGGCAGCAGGTCGCGCGAGGTGGCCTCGGCCAGCAACGACGCAAACTCGCGGTCGTGCGCGGTGCGACGAGCAGCAACGCTGCCCACCAGAGCGGCGTAGGCGGCCGACACGGCCGGAACCGTGCTGCCATCCCACACGTCTGCAGCGGCGCGATCGACCCAGGCATCGTCGCGGGCCTGGCGAAGCAGCGCCTGCTGTAGGTCGGTGGGCGTGAGGTCGGGAATCGCGAGCCAGCGATGCAGGCGGGCTGCCATCTGCGCGCGCATGGTGGTGTCGGCCCGCTCGTAGCGCGCCATGTCGTGCGCGAGCAGTGCGGTGAGGCTGGCCTCCACGTCACCACTGCCGGAGAGCGCCGACGCGAGGTGCAGCAGGCGGGCGTCGTAGCCGGCGGGCAGCACCCCGGAGAGGACCGCGCCGTCGGCCCAGCCGACGTCGCCCAGCAGCAGCTGTGCGCGCGAGAGGATCATGGAACGGTTGATGGGCTCACCGGAGAGTCCCGGGTCGGAGCCCATGCGCAGCACGATGCCGCGCGCCGCCGCGGCCACCTGGATGGCCACCGGCGCAGAGATGGGACGCGAACCCATGGAGGGCTCCAGCCGCACCCGTGCCGCGGCGGCTGACTCGGGCGCGCTGCCCGATGTGGGCCACAGCACGTCGGCCGCCAGCCCGATGGTGACCGCATCGACGGAGCCCGGACTGCCGGCCACCCGGAACGCGAACTCGGCCACAGCGCCCAGCGCACCCGAGCTCCAGCTCACGATGCCGTCGCGCACCGCCTCGGGCTGGCTTCGCCACGCGTCACGGGCCTGCTGGTTGAGCGTCCACGTGAGGAGGCCTGCGGCGTCGAGCTCGTCGCCACGCAGGCCGGTGACTGCGGCGGTGAGCATGCGCAGCGCGTGGTCGCGCGTCACCACCCCGGCAGGCGCCACCGGATAGCCGCTGACGGGCCGGTGCTCCACCAGTGCGGCTGCCACCCACGGACCCAGAGCGCGCAGTTCGGGGGCCGCCGAGCGCGCCTCGAAGAGGCCGGGCACGGTGTGCCACACGTCGATGGGCTCCACCTGTTGGTGCAGCATGCGTGCCAGCAGAGTGAGGCCGAGGTCGTCGCTGGGTCGGTCGGTGAGCACCACGAGCCAGTCGCTGGGCTCACGCTCGAGCATCGCCTCTCGCACCGCCAGCGCCGAGCCGCAGCCGCGCACCAGCACGCGATCGCCACCGACGATCACATGGTCGGGCCCGTGCCAGCTGGGGGATGCCCGCAGGGCAAGCACGCGCGTGGTGCCGCCCTTGCGCACCAGTTCGCGCGCGTACTGCTCCACCACCGAGGGCGAGGCCACGGGCATGGGCGAGGCAGGGGTCGGCGTCACTCCAGCCACCACTGCACGTGCAGCTTCTTGCCCGGGTTGGCCTGCAGGGCAGCGCGCATCTGGTCGGTCACCACGCTGACGCGGTCATCGAGCCCCTCGAGGGTGATGTCGTCGACGGTGGTCGCCGGGAAGTCCGGATCAACGGGCGGCAGCACCGGGATGACGGGCTCCACGGGCACAACAGGCGGAAGCGGCGGAGGAATTGGCGCCCGCTCGGCGAGGAACTTCGCGCACGCGTCGCCGGCGCCGCGAAGCACCATCACCAGCGGTAGGTGCAGCTCCTCCTGCGACGCGGCGTTGCGCAGCGCCGACAGCTTCTCCTGCGCCTGCGCGTCGTCAGCTAGGCCGGCCACGCTGTCGAGCACGGCCCACGTGGCTCCGGCCAGCGCCGCCGACACCTGCGTCGCCGAGGAGATCGACGTGCCCACCGTCTCGGGCTCGGCCGGCAACGCAGCCTCGGCCAGCACGTTCACCAGCACGAGGTCGTCGCTTTCACTGGCCAACCGCGCGGTGAGCTCGGCAGCCAGCCGGGCGGTGGTCAGGCGGGGTGCCTCGTCGGCCAGTTGCAGGGTGTCGCGGTGCCGCTCCAGCTGCGACTGCAGCTTGGCGCACGCCTCGCGCGCGTTGGCAGCCGACTCGCGCACTGAGCTGGCCAGCCGCGCGACCGATGCCGCGGTAAGCAGCGCGCCGCCCTGCACCCCGAACAGCTTGGCCGCGCGCAGCCGGGCGGCCTCGTACCCCGCGGAGTCGGGCAGCTCGGGGTCTCGCAGCACGAGGTCATCGCGCACGTCGTCGAGCCGAGTGATCGCCACGCCTGCCCCGTGTTTGGCGAACTGCTTGTCGTCGAGCAGCGCCCACGAAGCGATGATCAGGTTCTGCAGGTCGGTCGACAGGCCGTGGGGGGCGAGCCGGCGCCGCAGCACGGGCACGGGGATGTCGCCGTCGAGCCCCTCCTCGGCCGCGGCCTGCAAGAAGCGGTTGCGCCACGGGAACTGTGCCGAGTCGAACACGTAGTGGTTCTCGTAGCACTGGCCCACCTCGAGGGGGTTGGCCACGCGGCGCAGCTGGTTGCGCTTGGCGGAGTCGACGTTGTCGACCCGGCCGTCGCCCTCGCGTGCCTTCAACACGAACTCGTACACCACTGCGGCGTCGGTCTTCTTCACCTCAGTGGTGGAGGGCTCGAAGCGTGGGTGGTCGGGGAACTGCGAGGAGAGCATCTGGTCGGCGAGGGAGGAGAGCGCGTCTTTGAGCGTGGCGCCCACGGGCGGCTGCAGCTCGAGCCCGGGCTGCAGGGTGGGGAACACCTCCACCTCTCCGTATGCGTCGACGTCGATGTCGAGTGGATCGCGACGGGCCACCCCGTACGCCTGCTTGATGGCGCTGAGCAACTTCTCGCGCGTGGTGCGCCGCAAGTTCTCGAGGCTGGTGCGCGCCATCGGCCGCTGGTCGACCGGCAGGTGGCCAGCGTTGCGGTCGAACTGGTCGCCCACGCCGCCGAGCAGATGCTCGAGCCGCACCAGCTTGCCTAGGTCGTCCTGTCGGGCGTTGGTAAGGAACGTGGGCACCCACGCCACCGTGCGGCTCACCACGCCGTCGGCGGCAAGCTGATGCAGGCGGTTCACATCCTCCTGCGGGCTGTGCCCGGCGGAGTCGAACGGGTAGTCGACGATCACCTTCCAGCCCTCGCCATCGGCCCGCAGCACGTCGTCGGGCAGGGTGCTCTCGTCGCGGATGTTGCCGAACACCACCGCGAGGGAGCGCTTGCTGCCACGCCACACGATGGGCCAGTCGTTGCCGCCAAAGAGCCCGGCGTCGTCGGCGATACCCAGGTCGCCGTACACCAGCCGCTTGAGCAGGCTGCGCCGCGCGCTCTCGTTGTCCTCGGTGGCCACACGCTCAAGCACCGAGTCGTAGTCGACGCCGGCCAGTTCGAGGGTGATCACCGGGTCGGCACCCTCACCGACGTGGATCTCACCTACCGTCTCGGCCCACTGGCGCACCTTGCCCAGCACGGCGATCGACTCGGTGCCAGGCACGAACGCTGTGACCGACCCGTGGTTGAGCGCGGCGATACGGCTAGCCGTGAGGGTGCGCAGGGCCTCCACCTGCGGGGCGATGGCGGCCACCAGAAGGGTCTTGGCCAACCGGTCGTCGTTGCGGAAGGGGTGGCTGCGCGGGGTGGCCTCGGCCTGCTCGATGGTGAGGCCGTGCATCTGCAGCAGTTGCGGGCGCAGTTTGTCGATGTACAGGCGGCGCGCGTTGCCGAAGTGCCGACGCATCTCCTCAGTGAGCGGTTGGTCGCCGCCCTCGACCATCACGTCGTAGAGGTCGCCCACGGGAATCACGTCGCTGACGGTGAGCTCGTTGCGGCCGGCACACAGCAGCTGGGCCATCACCTTCAGCGCCGTGCGCTCGCGCTGCAGCAGCGACGACAGGCCCACGAGGGTGTCGACCAGCGCGGGCGAGAACGGGTACACCTTCGCGAACATTGTCTCGTCGGCCCCGATGGCACCGGTGAGCAGCGCGTCCCACGTGGCCTTGTTCGACTTGAGGGTGGCCAGCGCACCGGCCAAGGCGGCACGTGCGTCGTCGTTGCGCGGGGTGAGCAGGCGGCGGTGGGTAATCTCGGGCAGGTCGCTGGCTGCCAGGGTGATCTTGTTGAAGCGGTCCTCCCACCACTGGAAGGCCTGGCCCACGGCCAGCCGCTCGGCACCCCCCGCGCCACCCGCGGCCATGCCGGCCGACGCGTCGCCGAGGAAGTCGGCGAGGTCGCGCTGGCGCGCCACGAACGACACCAGCGGAACGTCGCCCTGGCCGCGCCGCCCCTCCACCAGCTTGGCCACCTTGGAGCCCTCGGTGGCCACAAACTCGCGGTCGGCCAGGTGATTGGCCAGCCAGAGCACCAACTCGTCGAGGAAGAGCACTACGCCCTCATAGCCCAGACGCTTGGCGTGCGAGCGCATCACGGCCAGGCCGTCGTCGATGGTGAGCCACTCGCCAGCGTTGATGTAGCCGCGCATCACGTTGGCCACCAGGTCGGAGGCCAAGCGCTCACGCTCATCGTCACCCACGGCCGCGGCGAGTGCCCGGTCAAACGCTGTGGCATCCCATGCGGTGTCGAGGCCGCCCCACTCGCTACCGCCCGCCCCGCCATTGAGCATGTCAAAGAATCCGTCGCCCATCGCATCACGCATACGCGCGGCATCGTCGAGAAGGGTGTCGCTGCGGTGCAGCATGGGCGCGGGCGCGTCGGGGTGCAGCACTGCCACGCGCTGGATGTAGCCGGAGAACAGCGCCTCCTCCAGCGAGTTCGCGCCGATGAGGTGGTAGTCGACCGTGAGTAGGTTGGCCGCCAACGCGGCACTGCGGCCCTGCACCACCGACTGCAGGCCGGGCAGGGCCCGGGCCGCAGGCTCGCCGCGCAGCAGCAGGTCGAGCACGGCCATGAAGTGCGACTTACCCGAGCCGAACGAGCCGTGAATGAACACGCCCTGGTCGCTCACCGAGCCCACGCCGGCGTCGGCCTGGCCGAGCGCGGCCTCCACATAACCCAGCGCCTCGTCGAACGCCTCGGCAAGCGCGGTGGTCACCACGTACTCGCCCACGGTGCCACTGGCGTCTTCCACGCCGGACTGCAGGCGCAGCACGAAGTCGGTGGCGCTCACCACCTCAGGAATGGTGAGAGCATCGCGCAGCATCATGGTGCCGGCCTCCGTTGAAGCGGTCACGTCGCTGCCTTCCTTCCTCGTGCGGTGGCCTGCGGCCGCCACGCTGCCAGATCGGCACGGGTAAGCCCGTGCAACGTCAAGTTTTGCTCGAGCAGTCCGCGAATGGCCTGAGCGGGGCTGG
>CAFBNF010000028.1_pt1 | contig 11866 bp, 7 predicted proteins | sample 7269191 | NCBI WGS metagenome assembly CAFBNF01 (sample SAMEA6814086, study PRJEB35770) | freshwater metagenome | biome: Freshwater; feature: Freshwater reservoir; material: water | place: Czech Republic | collected 2017-05-23 | depth 30m m | reverse complement strand
TGACGGTGTGCCGGCGACGAAGCTGTGGCGTGCCCTGATCGACTCGATTGGCCACGTCATGACCGAGCGACTTCAGTTCGCTCTGGCTGAGGCTCTGCGCCGCGACCTCGTGACATCGGCTGAGGCCGCGCGCGTCCGTCGCGCACTGAGGGCCCAGCGCCCGATCACGCTAAGGGGGAGGAGGTGAACGTGCCTTTGGGCCCGGTACGAAGCGCAGGTCGGGGACCTGGCCGTTATTGACACAGTGGCAGATGCGATCGTCTGGGCCAACGGCTACGTGGCTCGTTTGGTCAGCGCGTCGCCAGCCCCGACCGAGCCCTGAACTGCCCGCGCTTGCACCGCTCGCGAATGACTCGGTCTCTGCGTCCACGTGCCCCCGGTAGGATTCGAACCTACGCCTACGCCTCCGGAGGGCGCCGCTCTATCCCCTGAGCTACGGGGGCTCGGGGGTCCCGATGCTATCAGCGGAACGCGGCCCGGTACGCGACCGTCACCAGCCCTCGCTCAGCACGCGGTCGAGGGTGTCGACGAAGAAGTCGGCAGCAGCCTCGTCGAGGCACAGCGGGGGCTTGATCTTGAGCACGCACATGCGGTCGCTGGTGGGCTGCACGACAACCCCCAACTCGAGCATCCGGTCACAGATCGCGTAGGTCTCCTCGGTCGCGGGCTCGAGCGTCACACGGTCGCGCACCAGCTCGACTCCTAGGTAGAGGCCCTCTCCGTGCACCGCGCCGATCAGGGGGTGTCGCTCGGCGAGCGCGAGCAAACGTCGCCGCAGGTGCTCGCCAACGCCTGCCGCATTGGCCTGAAGACCCTCGTCGCGCAGTGCGTCGAGCACAGCGAGCCCCACAACGCTCGACGCCGGGCTGCCGCCCGTCGAGGAAAAGAAGTAGCCCTGCGTGCGATACCGCTCGGCCACGTCGCGCGAGGTGATGACGGCGCCGAGGGGGTGGCCGTTGCCCATGGCCTTGGCCACTGCGATGACGTCGGGCACGACTCCCTGCTGCTCGAATCCCCAGAACCATCGTCCGAGCCGGCCGTACCCGACCTGCACCTCGTCGGCGATCACGAGGCCGCCGTGCCGCCGCACGGCCGAGTACACCGCGCTGAGGTATCCGTCAGGAAGCGCGACGCCACCGGCGTTGCCGTAGAAGGCCTCGGCGATGAGTGTGGCCGGTGGAGTTCCCCCCGCGGCGAGCGCGTCGATCATCTGCACGGCGTCGTGGGCATAGCGCCACGACTCCGCCCCGCGATACGTGCCCCGGTATGAGTTGGGAGAGTCGAGCACGTGCACCCATTCCGGTCGAGTGGAGAGGGCGTCGGGGTTGTCGGCTGTGGAGGTTGACACGGCGTCTGAGAGGTAGGTCCAGCCGTGATAGGCCTCGCCCACCGCCAGCACGTCGTGGCGCCCGGTGGCCGCAAGGGTGAGGCGCAGCGCGAGGTCGGCCGCCTCGGAGCCCGAGTTGACCAGAAACACTGTGTCGAGTGGGTCGGGCGCGAGCGCCGCAAGCCGCTCAGCCAATTCCACAAGTGCGCCGTAGTTGAAGCGAGAGTTGGTGTTGAGGCGGTTCAGTTGCCGGCCAGCGGCATCGGCCACCGAGGGATGCGCGTGACCCAGCACAGCGACGTTATTCACCATGTCGAGGTACGCACGTGCCTCGGTGTCGAGCAGGTGGTGGCGCCAGCCACGCTCGATGCGGGGCGGTGAGTCGTAGTAGTGCTCCTGCACCGAGGCGACCGAGTGGTCACGGCGGTGAAGGAGGTCGTCGTTGCGCGTGTCGTGACTGGTCGAAAGCCCCAGCAGCGGAGACGGATCTGCCACCAGCGCGAGCCATCCCGGCGCATACTCGGGTCGCACCAGGGCGGGCACGCGGGGAGCGTCGACCATGCGCAGCGAGAGGTGAACCCGGGCGCCGGCTGACATCGTGGCGAGATCATCTCCACGGTTGATCTGGCGCGTCCCCGCATGCCCCGCAAGCGACGCCCCCGTGACCGCCAGCGTGAAGTCGACTCCGCGCAGTTCGAAGCCGTCGTCGAGCGATACCACATCGCCCGGCCAGGGTGCGACGAGGTGAGTCGGCTCGCCCACCCAGAGGTCGACTCCGGTGGAAACGGTCGCGGGTGACGCTGTCGCCATGGCTCGCGAGGCCGTGAGCAGTGGCTGCGCAAATCGAGTCACCACCGCGGCAGCCCCAGAGGCGAGCGCTGCAGCGGCAAGAGACTCCTCGGCGTGGGGCTCTAGCCACGAGCCACGATCCATGAGTTCTGAATCCCACCCGAGGTCGAGCACCTCGATCTCCGAGGCTACGAGCCCTCGCAGCAGGCCTTCCTCAAGCGCCTCTGCCCGGGCCGGGCCAGCCAGCCCCAGACGCTCACGGATCAGCGCCGTCATCACCGCGGTCGGCACTTCGGTGGCGGCCTCGAACATCGCCCACTCCTCGGCCATCGCCTCCAAGGCGTAGTGGTTGTTGACGTCGAGAGTTACCTGCTGCTCACTGCTCATCACGCAAACCGCCGCGCGCACCACCACCAGCGGCCAGAGTGCCGCCACTTCGTCGGAGGAGAGGGGGCGCACCGCGTGGAAGGCCAGCACCGCAGGAAGCACGCTCGCAGGCTCAAGGCCCGGGTGGTGCAGCACCGAGGCGATCGCCACCACCAGGTCGCCTACCGCCCATGAGTGGGTGAGGTCGCCGAAGTCGAGGATTCCGTCGGGAGTCACGATGCCATTCGCAGTGCGGCAGGTCACGTTGGTGTCGGCGACGTCGTGGTGCATGGCCTGCCGCGGCAGCCGGCCGGCAACCGGTAGTACGGCCAGCCAGGCGGAAGCTGCGGCCTCGGCCACCCGCTCTCGACGCCCGGGGTCGGAGACATGCCCGATTAGGTGAGCGACGACCTCGTTCGAGTGCTGCAGGTCCCACTGCAGCCTGCGGTTGAGTCCGGGATGGTCGAAATCGACCAGCGCCCGACTTGACCGCCCGGCGAGGTCGCCGAGGCTGGCCATGGTGCTCGGGGAGAGGTACCCCTTGGTGCTAAGGGTGCCGCCCTCGAGAAAGCGAAGCACTCGGGCGCGAGCCGGGCCGTCGGGAGTCTCGACCGTGGCTGCCAGCGGCACACCATCACGATGCACGAGCGTCGCAACTCGGATGTCGGGCTCACGCTCAGCGATGCGCTCGGCAGCGGCATCCTGCGCATCGATCTCGGCATGGGTGAACGCGGGATTGGCGATTCGCAGAACTCCGACCACAGTTCCATCGGTCTCGGTGAGGAGAAAGTTGGCGTCCTGCTGGCTGCCCAGCGACAGCGCTGAGACGTGGAGGCCGAACTCGTCGCGGGCGATGCGCTCGGCGTCTGCGGTCGTCACGCGGGGAGCGGGAAGTGAGCCCACCGCCAGAAAGTCGATGCCCTCGTAGTCGGCCATCTGGCTACGCTACCTGTGACCCTGTGTGGCAGCCACCACTCGTAGAGGTCGGGAGGCTGCGGCGCAGACCGCCGATAGGGTCGTGAGGTGACCCCAGAGCAGCTGTCAAACCTCGTCGTCGAGGTGGTGCGCGCCGCCGTTGAGGCGGGCGAACTCTCCCTTAAGCCCTCCGACCTTCCCTCCGACGGGCGCATCGAGCGCCCGCGTAGCCGTGAGCACGGCGACTGGGCCACCTCGGTGGCCATGACCCTTGCTAAGCCAGCGGGAGTCGCCCCCCGAGTCGTGGCCGAGGTGATCGCTCCCCGGCTCGCAGCCTCCGTCGGCATCGTGAAGGTCGACGTCGCCGGTCCCGGCTTCCTCAACATCACCCTCGACGCGGCGTCCGCCGGCGAGCTCGCGGCCGCCATCGTCGAGGCGGGGGAGACGTTTGGTCACGGAGACACGCTGGCCGGAGTGCGGTTCAACGTCGAGTTCATCTCGGCCAACCCCACCGGTCCTCTGCACCTCGGGCACACCCGCTGGGCCGCGGTCGGCGACGCCATCGCGCGCGTGCTGGCCGCCCAGGGGGCTGAGGTCGACCGCGAGTTCTACATCAACGACCGCGGCTCGCAGATGGAGAAGTTCGGCGCCTCGATCATGGCGGCTGCCAACGGCCGACCGGTGCCCGACGACGGTTACCACGGCGGCTACATCGTCGACCTCGCCGCCGAAATTGTGGCCGAGCACCCGGAGTTTCTCGAGCTGCCCGACGACGAGCAGTCAACAGCCTTCCGCGAGGCTGGCTATGAGCGGCAACTCGCCCAGCAGCGCGCTGTGCTCGCACTGTTCCGCACGCACTTCGACGTGTGGGCCTCTGAGCGCGCGCTGCACGAGAGCGGGGCGGTCGACCGCGGCCTCGAGAAGCTTCGCGGTCAGGGCCACGTCGTCGAACTCGACGGAGCGGTATGGCTGCGCACCACCGACTTCGGCGACGACAAAGACCGGGTGCTCGTCAAGGCCGACGGCGAGTTCACCTACTTCGCCAGCGACACCGCCTACTACGTCGACAAGCGCTCGCGCGGCTTCGACATCAACATTTACCTTCTGGGGGCCGACCACCACGGCTACGTCAACCGGCTCCGTGCGGTGGCGGCGTGCGCGGGCGACGACATGGACCTCAACGTTGAGGTGCTCATCGGCCAGCTCGTGAAGATGATGAAGAACGGCGAGGAGGTGCGGCTGTCGAAGCGGGCCGGAACGCTGATCCTGCTCGAGGACCTTGTCGATGAGGTGGGCGTCGACGCCGCGCGCTACACGCTTATCCGCTACCCGGTCGACTCGCCTCTCACTCTTGACCTCGACCTGCTCATCAAACGCACGAACGACAACCCGGTCTTCTATGTGCAGTACGCCCACGCGCGCATTTGCTCGGTGCTGCGCTCGGCCGACGAGCTAGGCATCGACTGGCGTGCCGCGGGCCTCGACCCCTCGCTGCTCACCCACGATCGTGAGTCCGAACTGCTGGCGTCGCTGGCGGCTTTTCCGGGTGTGGTCGCCTCAGCCGCCGAACTGCGCGAGCCGCATCGCGTCGCTCGGTACCTCGAGGACCTCGCCACCGCCTACCACCGCTTCTACGACACCTGCCGGGTGCTGCCTCGTGGCGACGAGCCGCTCGAGCCGTTGCACATCTCCCGGCTCTGGCTGTGCGCTGCTACTCGTCAGGTCATCGCCAACGGCCTCGCCCTGTGCGGGGTCGAGGCGCCGGAACGGATGTAGGGCATGCTCTCTGGCGTCAAGGTTCTGGAATTCGTCGGCATCGGTCCTGGCCCGTTCGCCGCGATGATGCTCGCCGATCTGGGGGCTGACGTCGTCGGAGTGCGTCGCCCCGGGGTTGGAGACACCCCCGGGGGGCTTGAGCGTGGCCGACCAATGCTGGCGGTCGACCTCAAGTCACCCGAGTCGGTTGCGGCCATGCTTGATGTGGTCAGGTGTGCCGACGTGCTGATCGAGGGATTTCGCCCGGGCGTCATGGAGCGTCTCGGTATCGGTCCCGAAGCCTGCCATGCGGTGAACCCGCGGCTTGTCTACGCCCGCATGACTGGCTGGGGACAGGTGGGCACTCGCGCCTCTCGAGCCGGCCACGATCTCAACTACGTGGCGATCGCGGGGGCACTGCACCTAGCGACTCGGCGCGGGCAGGCGCCCATGCCGTCGGCCAACCTGGTGGGCGACTTCGGCGGAGGTTCGATGTTTCTTGTCACCTCGGTGCTCGCTGCTCTGCTCGAGCGAGAGCGAACCGGCCGGGGCCGGGTGCTCGATGTCGCGATCGTCGATGGCGTGAGCTATCTCGCCTCGATGCAGCACGCTTTCCGGGCTGAGGGGCTCTGGAGCGACGAGGCGGGCGTGAACATGCTCGACACCGGCCTGCCCTACTACGACGTGTACGAGTGCGCCGATGGCGGCTGGCTGTCCGTCGCGTCGCTTGAGCCGCAGTTCTTCGCCGAGTTGGTCGTGCTGCTCGGACTCGACGAGTCGTGGAACGGCAGGCGCCACGACCCCGCGCAGTGGCCGCAGTTGCGGGCCGCGATCGCCCACGCGGTGAGCGGGCGCTCTCGCGACGAGTGGGCCGCGCTGGCGTTGGGCACCGATGCGTGCGTGGCCCCCGTGCTCAACCTCGCTGAGGCGCAGGAGGCGCTCGCCGAGCGTGGAGGGTTCGGCGTGCCCGACGGTGCGACAGGCCCGGTGCCGCGGCTGCCCTACGGTGGCGACCCGGTGGCAGGTCAGGCCGTCGACACGCTGCGTCGCTGGGGAGCCGCTCCCCAAGCTGTCGACACGTTGTCCTCGCCGGTGGTTGCGACAGATTCGGGTCAGTAGCCGGCGTAATGGTGCTTGAGGCCGGCAGGCGAATCTCGGCCGCCGCGAACGTAGCTCCGTGGTCAGTTACCCTGTCACCATGCGAGCGCACCCCGCCGGGCCCCGGCACGGCGAGGTCCTCGCCGCCGTGGGGGCCCCACCCCTTCCCGTGTCCTCCGACCAGCTCAATGGGCTCGACGCTCAGATCTGGCCCGAGAGCTGTGGCCGCTCGACCAGCGCGGCCGACCACGGGGCGATGGTCATCGGGGGCTGCGATGTGCGCGACCTAGCTGCCACCTATCGAACGCCGCTGATGGTCGTCGACGAGGGAGACTTCCGATCACGCGCCGCTGCCTACGCGCGTGCATTCGATGTCCTGGGCGAGACAGGGGCGGGCACCGTGTACTACGCGGCCAAGGCCTTCCTCACCACCGCCATCGCAGCCTGGTGCCTCGATGAGGGGCTGTCGATCGACGTCTGCACCGAGGGCGAGCTTGCGTGCGCCCTTCGAGCCGGCGCCCCCGGCCACCGGTTGATCATGCACGGCAACAACAAGTCCTCTGCCGAGCTTGCCCGCGCCCTCGACGCCGGTGTCGGTCGAATTGTCGTCGACTCATTCGAGGAGATAGCGAGACTGGGGCACCTCGCAGCTGAGCGCGGGGTGGTGGCCGACGTGATGGTTCGGGTCACCACGGGCGTCGAGGCGCATACGCATGAGTTCATCGCCACCGCGCACGAGGACCAGAAGTTCGGCTTCAGCCTGGCCAGCGGCAGCGCACTCGAGGCTGTCACCCGCGTGCTCGCGCTCAGGTCGCTTAACCTCGTGGGGCTGCACTCGCACATCGGTTCGCAAATCTTCGACTCTGCGGGTTTCGAAGTGGCCGCGCACCGCGTGGTGGGCTTCGCTGCTCAGATCCAGGCCGAGCTTGGCCACACGGTGCTCGAACTCAACCTCGGCGGAGGCATGGGTATCGCCTACGTCGAGGGAGACGATCCCATTGACGTCGTCGACATGGCCGAGCAGCTGCGGTCGATCGTCCGCCGCGAGAGCGAGGCGGCTGGGCTGGACGTTCCATTGATCGCGGTCGAGCCGGGGCGGGCGATCGTGGGCCCCACAGCGATCACCCTCTACGAGGTTGGCACCGTGAAGGCCGTCGAACTCGGGCACGGAGTGGTGCGCACCTACGTCTCGGTCGACGGCGGTATGAGCGACAACATTCGCACCGCGCTCTACGACGCCGACTACACGGTTCGGCTCGCGTCGCGCACGAGCGAGGCGCCCCCCATGCTCACCAGGGTCGTGGGCAAGCACTGCGAGAGCGGAGACGTGGTGGTGCGCGACGCGTGGCTTCCGTCTGACCTCGTTCCTGGCGATCTGCTCGCGCTTGCGGCCACCGGCGCCTACTGCCGGCCGATGGCCAGCAACTACAACTACATCCCTCGCCCTGCAGTGGTGGCGGTTGGTGGCGGACTCAGTCGCACCATGCTGCGTCGCGAGACCGAGGATGACCTCTTCGCGCTCGACGCTGGAGTCTGGGAGACTGTCGATCGTGACTGACTCCGATGCTTCTGCGCGTCCCCCTCTCAAGGTTGTTCTGCTCGGCGCGGGAACGGTGGGACTCGAGGTCGCGCGCCTGCTCGTGGGTAGCGCCGGCGACCTCGCAGCTCGCGTGGGTGCACCGCTCGAGCTCGTCGGTGTCGCGGTGCGCGACACGGCGAAGCCGCGCGAGGGGCTCGATCCCGCACTGGTCACGGCCGACGCACTCTCCCTCGTATCCCGGGGCGACATCGACATCGTTATCGAGGTGATGGGCGGCATTGAGCCCGCGCGTGAGTTGATCTTGGCCGCGATGAGGTCTGGCGCCAGCGTGGTCACGGCCAATAAGGCGCTGCTGGCTGAAGATGGTGGCACCCTGCACGAGGCCGCTGAGTTGCATGGTGTCGATCTCTACTACGAGGCCTCGGTCGCGGGTGCTATCCCACTGCTGCGCCCCCTGCGCGAGTCACTGGTGGGAGACAACATCCGCCGGGTGCTTGGCATCGTCAACGGCACCACCAACTTCATCCTCACCAAGATGGACGAGGAGTCCGCCGACTACGCCGAGGTGCTGGCCGAGGCACAGGCACTGGGCTATGCCGAGGCCGATCCCACCGCCGACGTCGAGGGTTTCGACTCCGCGGCGAAGGCGGCGATTCTCGCGTCGCTCGCCTTCCACACCCGGGTCACCATTGCTGACGTGTATCGCGAGGGCATGTCCGGCGTGACCGCCGCCGACGTTGAGGCCGCCCGTGACATGGGCTTCGTGATCAAGCTCCTCGCGGTCGCCGAGCTCACCGACGACGACGCCGGCGTGGTGGTGCGCGTGCACCCCGCAATGGTGCCGCGGTCGCACCCGCTGGCCAGCGTGCGTGAGGCCTTCAATGCGGTGTTTGTCGAGGCCGACTCGGCGGGCCAAATGATGTTCTATGGCCGAGGTGCCGGAGGTGCTCCCACGGCCAGTGCCGTGCTCGGCGACATCGTGGCCGTGGGCCGTAACCGGGTCAGCGGACGCCGCGGCCCGGGCGAGTCGACTTACGCGGGCCTCGAGGTGCGCCCGGTCGGCAGCGCCTACACCCGCTACTACGTGAACCTCAAGGTGTCCGATCGGCCCGGTGTGCTGGCCACCATCGCGCAGGTCTTCGCCGACAACGGCGTGTCAATTCAGGTGGTCCGCCAAGACGGAAGTGGCGACGACGCCTCACTCCTGGTGCGCACCCACCTCGCCACCGACGCTGCACTGCAGACGACCATCGACTCATTGCGCGCGACCCCCGCGGTGCAGCGCGTTGTCGGAGTGATGCGAGTCGAGGGTGAGGCGGGACGCTAAATGGCACACCAATGGCGCGGAGTGATTCACGAGTACCGCGAGCGACTGGGGGTCAGTGACTCGATGCCGGTGGTGACCCTAGGCGAGGGTGGAACCCCCCATATCTATGCATGTGTTCTGAGCGAGATGACCGGTTGCGAGGTTCTCCTCAAGGTCGAGGGCATGAACCCCACGGGCTCCTTCAAGGACCGTGGTATGACCATGGCCATCTCGAAGGCGGCAGAGGCGGGCGCGCGAGCGGTCATCTGCGCGAGCACCGGAAATACCAGCGCTAGTGCCGCTGCCTACGCCGCGAAGGCGGGCATGACCGCCGCGGTGCTGGTGCCCGAAGGCAAGATTGCGCTGGGCAAGCTTGCTCAGGCGCTGATCCATGGCGCCACCCTGCTGCAGGTCGACGGCAACTTCGACGACTGCCTCGTGCTGGCCCGCGATCTCTCCGAGGGTTACCCTGTGGCGCTCGTGAACAGCGTCAACCCCGACCGCATCGAGGGTCAAAAAACCGCTGCCTTCGAGGTGGTCGACGCACTGGGAGACGCACCCGACATTCACTGCCTGCCGGTGGGCAACGCGGGCAATATCACGGCGTACTGGAAGGGGTATCGCGAGTACGCGGCCGACGGCCACGCGACTCGCACCCCGCGCATGTGGGGCTTCCAGGCCGAGGGAGCCGCACCCATCGTGCGAGGCGAGGTGGTAGCTAATCCCGAGACCATCGCCACCGCGATCCGAATCGGCAACCCGGCGTCGTGGCAGCAGGCAGTGGAGGCTCGCGACGACAGTGGCGGTGTCATCGACATGGTGACCGACGAGCAGATCCTGTCGGCGTACCGGTTCCTCGCGGGCAAGGAGGGCGTGTTCGTCGAGCCTGCTTCCGCTGCAGGTGTCGCTGGGCTGTTGCTCATGAGCGAGCGGGGCCTGCTCGATCCGGGCCAGCGAGTGGTGTGCACCGTTACTGGCAACGGGCTCAAGGACCCCCAGTGGGCCATTGAGGGCGCCGCCGAGCCGGTTCGAGTGCCGGTCGACGCCGCGCGTGCGGCCGAAGCTCTCGGCCTGGCATGAGCGCCACGCTGGTCGAGGGTCCTGTCACCGTTGCCGTACCCGCCACCAGCGCCAACCTCGGTCCTGGCTTCGATTCGCTGGGTCTCGCGCTCGAGCTACGCGATGAGGTGACCGCCGAGATCGTCGACTCCCCGGGGGTCGAGGTCACGGTGCGGGGTGAGGGGGAGGGGGCCCTTCCGATGGGCGCGCGGCATCTCGTAGCCGCCACCGTGCTGCGAGCCCTCGCCGACGTGGGCGTGAGTGTGCCCGGGCTGCGACTGTCGGCCCTGAATCGAATTCCACACGGTCGTGGCCTTGGGTCGAGCGCTGCCGCGATCGTCGCTGCGGTCGCACTCGCGCGCGAGCTCACCGGTGCAGCGCACTCGCCCATTAGCCTTGACCGTGCCTTCGACCTCAGTGTCGCAATTGAGGGGCACCCCGACAATGTGGCGCCCGCCCTGCTCGGCGGCCTCACCATTGCGTGGCCCGACGCCTCGACGGGTCTCTCGCGCGCGGTGACCCTCGCGGTGCACCCGAGCATTCGGGCCATCGTGTGTGTGCCGGCCGATCGCATGTCGACCAAGGCTGCTCGGGGGCTTCTCCCGGCAACCGTCGCACATGCCGACGCCGCGACGAATGCGGCACGATCAGCACTGCTGGTGCACGCGCTCACGTCGGACCCGTCTCTCGTGCTCGACGCCACGGCCGACCTGCTTCACCAGTCCTACCGATGCCCGGCGATGCCGCTCACGGGTGCGCTCCTCGACCGACTGCGTGCCGACGGACTCGCCGCCACGGTGTCGGGATCGGGCCCCAGTGTGCTCGTGCTCACCGACTCCGACGTGCTCGAGCGGGTGCGCTCGCTTGCCGACGGCTTTGAGGTGCGCGAGCTGGTGATCGCCTCCGAGGGCGTGCGCGCGACCCGCTGATCGGACGGGCGGGGGTGACGCGTGCTACTCTCAGGGTGTTCGACGCGCTCGTGCTACTTCGCGGGCTCCGGGTCAAGCGGCCCTCCTCAGATTCCTCATCCTTGAGACGCTGATTCGGGCAAAACCACGTCATCCCAACCGGCCGACCTAGCGCCGAGCAATCGAGCCTGGCGGTCTGCGCGCACAGTGACTTCTCTGCCTACTCTGCCCACTCTCCCTGTCTCTTCACACTCTGCACACTCATCCCTTCGGAAGGATCCGGTCTGTGACCGAAACCACCACTGGCCTCACCGCCATGAAGCTGCCCGAGCTCAAGAAGCTCGCCGGCGAGCTCGGCATCTCTGGGACCTCCGCCATGCGCAAGGGCGACCTTGTGGGCGCCATCTCCAGCCGGCAATCGAACGACTCAACTGCCCGTGAGCCGCGTGAGCCGCGCGAGCCCCGCCAGGCTCGCGAGCCTCGCGAGCCCCGGCAGCAGTCTCAGCCGGCCGCCGAGCAGAACGGCCAGCAGAACGGAGATGCGTCTGTTCGTCAGCAGGGCGATCGTCAGCAGGGCGACCGTCAGCAGAACGGTGAGCAGTCTGCCCGTCAGCAGGGCGACCGTCAGCAGAACCGAGACTCGGGCGGAGGCCAGAGTCGCGATCGAGGCCAGAACCGCGATGGTGGCCAGAACCGCGATGGTGGCCAGAACCGCGATGGTGGCCAGAACCGCGATGGTGGCCAGAACCGCGATGGTGGCCAGAACCGCGATGGTGGCCAGAACCGCGATGGTGGCCAGAACC
>CAFBNF010000027.1_pt1 | contig 11880 bp, 11 predicted proteins | sample 7269191 | NCBI WGS metagenome assembly CAFBNF01 (sample SAMEA6814086, study PRJEB35770) | freshwater metagenome | biome: Freshwater; feature: Freshwater reservoir; material: water | place: Czech Republic | collected 2017-05-23 | depth 30m m | reverse complement strand
GCGCGAGTTGATGCCGTGAGCGCAACCCGCAGAGCGTCGGGCGACATCGACCAGCTGGGGTACTGGCGCACGCAGGCCGCGATGACCGGCGCGCTCCACGGGTCGCCCGAGGCGTGAGGCGAATGCACCGACATCGACGTAGTGACGGGAAGGCCCGCCGATTCCGCCGGCGTGCCGGGAGCGTTGAAGGCGAAGTCACCGGTGCAGAAATCGCCCGACGACGACGGTGACGAGGCCGGGCTTCCAAATGCGTAGCGCAGATCTGCATCGGTCACGAATGGGTTGGCCCTGTTCGGGCCGGGCCAGGACGGGTCGGACCCCGAGGTGCGAGGCATCCGCTCGCACCAGTTGCCGACGTCGACAAACCCGGGGTCGAACACCTGGACCGAGATCGACGCCACCGGCCGCCTCACCGAGACGCGGAAGAAGTACGACGACGAGCCGTCGCCAGCCGGGCCAGCCGGGCCAGCTAAGGCACCGGCGTACTCCGTGTTGCGGGGAGGTGAGCACCCGCTATTACCCGGGTTGCACCAGCGTGTGGCGTACCGATCGCCCTCGAGCTTGGAGGTATCGGGGCCAGCCACCGTGGCCCAGAAATGCGGTCTGCGGCCCATCGGGCACAGCGATGACATCGCGCTGCCGGATCCGTCGGCGGGGTCGGAGCCCGTGCCCGTCGCGGGGTCGGGCTCATTTCCGAAGAGGTTGCACGTGCTTCCCATCGCCACCGCGTGCGCATAGGTGGCCTCGGCAGACCTCGTCAGCTCACGAGTGGGCGTACCCAGCAGTGCACCTAGCGGGTTGTTGACGCGCGTGGTGATCGTCACGCGCACGGTACCGGGCGAGTCCGCCGTGGCGAGGGTGACGCGGGTGCGGACGTCGCTGGCGAACCCATTGCGCCGCGCGGCGTCGAGGGCCGCGGCCCGTGCTGCAGGGCGGTCGGTGAGCCACTGCGGGGCGGCCGCGAGCGCCGAGGCATCGGCGGCTCGCTGCACCCGCTCGAGTACCGCGAACCAGCGGGCGACATCCACGCCGAGCGCCGCAGCCCCCAGCAGCACGGGGGTCAGCGTGAGCGCAACGAGAATCGCAACGGCTCCCCTCTCACCCCTCGTGCGCCCTTCGCCCCTCATGACAGCCCCGCCCCGCACGAGCGCGCTGGCAACGGCTCGAACTTCATCACGGCCCGGTCGCCCACCACCCGCACGCCCGCGCCTCCGAGCAGTGCCGAGAAGGCCATCACGTGTCGAACCCGCAGGTAAACGCCCACCGACATCGCACGCGGGTCGCCCACGCAGGCGTTAACAGTGGTGGGCGACCACCCTGACCCACCGATTGCGGTGAAGCGGCGCAGCGCCCGACTCCAGCGCATCCGCACGCAGCGGGTAGGGCAGGAGGCGAGCGAGGTGGTTCCGAGCGGGTAACCCGTGGGGCCGGCCTGGTACACCCACAGTTCTTCGAGGGTGTCGGTCGAGAGCGCCGAACCAGCGACTGCCGACGCCACATCAGCAGGCATGGTGGCCCGCCTTGGCTCGGCTGACGCGATGCGCGCACCGTGGCGCGCGGCCGAAGCAACCGCCGATACGTCGCGCAGCCACAGGGCTGTGTCGACGATTCCGAACAGCAGCAGAAACAGCAGCGGGACGATCAATGCGGCTTCGACCGCGACCGCCCCGCGATCGTCGCGGGTGACAACCATGGAACCTCCCCCTCAGGGGCCAACCTCAGGCCCCGCGGGACGAGCATGGCGCCGCCCATGAGCGGGGGGCACCGGCGCGCTGGACCTGTGGATTAAGGCCTGGGGGGCGCCCGAGGGACAGCGAGGGTCAGTCGGTGCGGGCGAGGTCAGCGGCCCCGATGATGCCCGCCTCGTTTCCGAGTGCGGCCAGGACGACCTCGGCGATGGGCCGGTGCTCGCGACCGGTGAGGTGCTCGTGGAAAGAGGCGCGCGTGGGCGTCAGCAGGAGATCTCCCGCCTCAGACACCCCTCCACCCAGCACGAAGCACCCGGGGTCGAGCACCGCAGCGAGGTCAGCCATTCCCTGCCCGAGCCACTCGCCCACCTCGTCGAAGGCAGCCACCGCCACCGGGTCGCCCTCCCTCGCCGCCACGGTGATGTGGCTGCCCTCGATGCCCTCCGGCGTGCCGTCGCCCAGGCTCAGCAGTAGCGTGCCCTCCGTCAGGCGTCGGCCAGCGATCTGCCGAGCCGTACGCACGAGCGCGGTTCCGCTGGCGTACTGCTCCCAGCAGCCGAGCAGACCGCACCCGCACACCAGACCCTCGCGCACCATCTGCAGGTGACCGATCTCCGACCCCACGCCGTACGCTCCTCGAAGCGGCCGACCATCGACGATCACGCCGCCCCCGATGCCGGTTCCCACGGTTACCAGCACCAGGTTGGAGTAGCCCTGTCCGGCGCCGAACCGGAACTCACCCCACGCCGCGGCGAGGGCATCGTTTTCCACCACCACCGGCAGCCCTGTCAGCGCCTCGACCTGGTCGCGAAGTGGCTCGTTGACCCATCCGAGGTTGGGCGCAAACAGCACGCGCGACCGCTTCTCGTCGATGAATCCCGCTGCTCCGATGCCGATCGAGTCGACCGCGTGCTGGGCGACGAGTTCGCGCACCACCTCGATGATCGCGACACCCGTGGCCGCGGCGTCGCGCTGGGGGGTGACACGCCGGGACTGCGCGAGAATCACACCTCGCTCGTCGACCACGCCGCCCGCGATCTTGGTGCCGCCGAGGTCGATTCCGATCGTCAGTCCCACGTCGACCCACGCTTCTCCGTCGATTCGAACTGCGCAGCCACCGCACCTGCCCACCCGTCGACGTCAGACCCTTCGGAAGTGGCCGTTGCCGGTTTAGGCACGCTCACCCTCAACCCTCGCCTTGAGGCCTCTCAGCGCGGTGTCGACGATGACCTTCTCAGCCTTGCGCCGAATCATTCCGATCATCGGGATCGACAGTCCCACGCTCAGCCGATAGTCGACCAGCGTGCTGCCATCGCCCTGGTCGGTGAGCAAGTAGCAGCCGTTCATCGCGGTGAGCATTCCACCCTCGGTGAGCTCCCACGTGACGCTGTCGTCGCCCGACCACTCGTAGGCCAGCACATAGCTGTCCTTAATGGGCCCAGACTCTATGGTGAACCGAGCATCGCCGGGGCGGCCGTCGTCGAACTCAGTGAGCACCTCGACGTTCTTTACCCCGTCACTCCAATCGGGGTAGGTGGCTAGGTCGGCGATGACAGCCATGATCTCTGAGGGACCGGCGTTGATGACGATACTGCCCGTGGTCTCGTCTGCCATGCCCGAAACTCTATGCCACCACTGTCACCAGGTCACCAGGTCAGCGCGAACGGCGTGCGCCGGCCACGGAAGTGCCCCACGTTGACCACCTCCGTGCGGCCCACGCGGGCTCGGGGGGCCAGCGGCTGATGAACGTGGCCGTGCAGGTGCAGGCGCGGCTGGTACTCGACCAGGTAGTCGAGCAGCGTCGCGCTTCCACGCTCGAACCGCCGCGCGACCACGTCGTAGGTCACCTCAGGCAGTGCAGGCGGAATGTGGGTGCACAGCACGTCGACGGGACCGAGGGCTGACACCTTCGCCGCGAAGTCGGCGTCTGAAAGCTCGTAGGGGGTGCGGTAGGCCGACGTCAGACCGCCGCCGACGAAGCCGAAGGTAAGCCCACCGATCACGGCGGTCTGGCCGTCGAGGACCGTGTGACCGTCACGCAGGTACTCGCCCCACAGCGACGGCACGTCGACATTGCCGTAGGTGAGGTACGCAGGGGTGGGCATGGCGTCGAAGAGCCGCTCATACTGCTCGCGGATCTTGCGCTGCATTACGGTGGCGCGATCCTCGCCCAATCGACGCCAGAGCTCGGCAGAGTGCTCCCGCGCCTCGTCGAACCGGCCCGACGTTCGCAGCGCAATATAGAGCTCGGTGGCCTCAGCCCCGAAGAGTTCGGCGTACATGCCCTGCGAGGAATCGGCATAGTCGAGGAAGAGGATCAGGTCGCCTAGGCAGATCAGCAGGTCGGCGCCATCGGCCGCACGCGCCAGATCGTCTCCCGCGTCGTGGACGTCGCTCACCACATGCACCCTCACGCTCGACAGCGTAGGCGCTCAGCCAACAATGCGCCCCACGATGGCAGCTGCGATCAGCAGCACCAGCACCACACCCCCGCCCACGGCGAGGCCCAGCAGCACCTGGGCGCGCCGCGCCGAGAAGCGCCGAGACCGCGCCGCCCAGAGATCGTCATCGGAGGCCGCGAGCTCGATCAGCATCTGTTCGACGAGTTGCTCATCGAGGGCCCCGGCCACCGGCGCGGAGGGCACGGGCAGCGGGTCGGAGTTGGGGGCGGGCAGCGACTCGAGCGACCCCAGCGACCCCAGCGACGGATCGGCCACGATCACGTGCAGGGGCTCATGGCACATTGAGCACCAGGCGGCCGGCCGACCCAGCTCACCTGCCGGCGTGAGCGCACCACAGGCAGGGCAGCGCGGTACTCCCGAGGGCCTCGGGAGAGACCCTGAGGGCTCCAGGTTCACGACGGTCACACCTCCGTTATCGGCGCAGGAGCGGCAGTCCTTGAGTCACCGGGCCGCCTCGCACCCTCTAACTCGTCCTTCAGTGCCCACACGTGCCTCTTCCACTCCGTGGCTCGCCGGGCCCGCTCACGCACGCCCCGACGGACCGCGCGCGGGTCCGCGGGCGTGGCGCCCAGCGGGTCGAGCCTCAGGTAGTGGTGCAGTAGCACGCCATCTCCCAGCGGCTCGAGCCAGATCTCAACCGAACCCACGGGGTCGCCCACCGCTGACCACCGCAGTCCGAGCTCGCCACGGTCCATGAAGACCACCAGGGCGAGGTCGGGCCACCACGCGGCCCAACGCTTCGGCTCGTGTACCGCTGTCGCTGCCGAGCTCGGCATGCACACCAGAAACGTCTCGTCGATCAGGTCCACTATCGGCATGGCACGATCCTGTCATTTCTTTTGCGGGCGGGGTCATTTCTGACTTACTCTCGCCAAGAGGACCGCGAGTCACTACGTCAAGGAGGATGTTCCGTGAAGGAGTTCAGCCGACCAGCATTGGTCGCCCGCGTCACCAGTGGCGGTCTTACCGACCCGGTAGTCGACAACGCGACTACTCATCCCGACCAGGTCGTCATGGTCAAGCGCCACGGCGACACCTGGGTCGACGTCACGGCCCGACAGTTCCTCGCCGAGGTCAAGGGGGTTGCCAAGGGGCTCATCGCCGCCGGCATCTCACCCGGCAACTCGGTGGCCATCATGTCGCGCACCCGGTACGAGTGGACCCTCGTCGACTACGCCATCTGGTACGCCGGTGGAGTAAGCGTGCCGATCTACGAGACATCGTCGGCCGAGCAGGTTCAGTGGATTGTCTCCGACTCCGACGCGGTGGGCGTTTTCCTCGAGGGCGCCAAGACCAGCATGGTGTACGACGAAGCCGCCTCGCCCGACGCACTTCCTGCGGTGCGCAACGTGTGGCAGTTCGACGAGGGAGCCGTTGCCGAGCTGACGGCGGCCGGTGCCGGTGTGTCCGACGAACAGCTCGAGGCAAGTCGGGTGACGGTGACCCCTGACAGCATCTGCACGATCATCTACACGTCGGGCACCACCGGGCGGCCCAAAGGCTGTGTGCTGACCCACGGCAACTTCATGTTCGAGTGCGACAACATCGTCGCCGGACTCCCTGAGCTCTTCTCAGAGGCCGGTTCCTCGACCCTGCTATTCCTGCCGCTCGCGCACGTGTTCGGACGCACAATCCAAATCGGAAGCGTGCGCGCGCGCACCAGGCTCGGCTTCGCACCCGACGTCACCAACCTGCTGGCAGACCTCGCGGCCTTCAATCCCACGTTTGTTCTGTCGGTTCCGCGCGTGTTCGAGAAGATCTTCAACGGCTCCCAGCTGAAGGCCACCTCCGAGGGCAAGGGCTCCATCTTCGAGACCGCTGCCCGCGCGGCCATCGACTACAGCCGTGCGCTCGACACGGGCGGGCCGGGCCTCCCGCTCAAGGCCAAGCACGCATTGTTCGACCGGCTCGTGTACGGCAAGCTGCGGGCTGCGCTGGGTGGCAACGTCGCGTGGGCCGTCAGCGGCGGCGCGCCGCTCGGCGAGCGGCTCGGCCACTTCTTTCGCGGCATCGGAGTGACCATCCTCGAGGGCTATGGGCTCACCGAGACGTCGGCCGCCGCCACCCTCAACCTGCCGTCCGCGATCAAGATCGGCACCGTCGGAAAGCCCATCCCTGGGTGCACGATCGGCATCGCCGACGACGGCGAGGTGCTCATCAAGGGTGACTTCGTCTTCAGGGGCTACTGGAAAAACGATGCCGCGACCCATGAGGCCATCGACGCCGACGGGTGGTTCCACAGCGGCGACCTCGGCGATATCGACTCCGAGGGCTACCTGCGAATCACAGGGCGCAAGAAGGAGATCCTCATCACCTCGAGTGGCAAAAATGTCGCTCCCGCCGTGCTCGAGGACCGCCTGCGAGCCAACTGGCTGGTGAGCCAGTGCATGGCCGTGGGCGATAAGCAGCCGTTCATCGCCTGCCTCGTGACCCTCGACCACGAGTCAGTGCACGGGTGGCTGCGGCTCAAGGGGCGACCTACAACAACCACGCTCGAAGACTTGACCACCGATCCCGAAATTCTTGCCGAGATTCAGGCGGCCGTCGACGAGGCCAACAAGGCGGTGTCGCATGCCGAAGCAATCAGGAAGTTCACGGTGCTGCCCATCGACTGGACCGAGGCCAACGGCCTCCTCACGCCCTCGCTGAAACTCAAGCGCTCCGAGGTCATGGCGCGCCACCGGGAGGATGTCGACGCCCTGTACTCCTGACCGTTCGCGGGGTTGTCCACAGGGCTCCCCGCAGCGTCTGCATTTCGACGTACCGTATGCGTCACCCGGCCGACTCCGCGGCCGGGTGACGGAGGGGGATTCGGATGCGCAGGCGGGTCATTGTGATCGTGTTCGCCGCGGTGTTCGCCGCGCTGGGTACCGTGCTGCTGGTCGGGGCGGCCGGTCAACAGCACGACGAGCAACTGGCCGAGGTGCGCGCCACCAGCGTGCTGGTGGCCACCGACCGCATCGAGCCAGGCACCACCAGCACCGCGGCTGAGGGGTCGGTCGCGCAGGCCGAGATTCCCCAGAGCGCCCTGGTGCCAGGTGTGCTGACCGACCTTGGCGAGGTGGCGGGCCTGCAGGCACTGGGGCCCATCCTGCCCGGACAGCAGATTGTGAGCGGTCAGTGGGGTTCGTCGCCCAGCAGCCCACTTCGCCCTCCGCCCGGAACCCTCGGGCTCGCCATACAACTCGGCGACCCCCAGCGGGTGGCTGGGTTCGTGGCTCCCGGGTCGAGGGTGGCGGTGCTGGCCACGGTGGCCAGTACTAGCGCCACGGGCGGCTCGGTCACGCGGATACTCCTCCCCGCGGTGACGGTGCTCGGGGTGGGCGGGTCCACCCTGACCACCCGCACCACGCAGGAGTCAGGAGAAACAAGTACCGAGCAGGTGCCCTCAGCGGTACTGACGCTCGCTCTCACCCCGGCCCAGGCCGAGCGTGTCGTGTTCGCCGTCACCGAGGGTCAGATTTACCTCGGCCTGCTCGGTGAGAAGGTGCGCGGCGAGACGGGCTCCGGAGTCACCGCGACGAACCTGTTCGAGGTCTCGCCGTGAGCGGTCCCCACCGCACCCTCGTGGTCGACACCGATCAGTCGATGGCCGCCACGATCGCCGCGGCCTGTCCACGTGGCGCAGAGCAGGTGCACTCACTGGCTGAGCTCACCGGGCTCACCGGGCTCACCGGGCTCACCGGGCTCACCGGGCTCACCGGGCTCACCGGGCTCACCGGGCTCGGACCTCGATTGGGCTCGGTCCCGCCCGCACACGAGACCGACACGGTCACGGTCGTCTTCGGCCCCTCGTGCGACTCCGAGGCGATGCTGGAGACCTGCGTCCGACTTCACCGGGCCGACCCACGGTCGGGCCTCATCCTGGTGCGTCGACGACCCGACGCGACCCTCCTCACCGCGGCCCTGCGCGCCGGGGTCAGCGAGGTGCTCACCGACCGCGAAATCAGCGGGCTTGGCGAGGCCATCGAGCGCAGCCGCCTCGCGGGCGCCCGACTCAGGCTCGTCGAGTCCACGACGCCTCGGGCGGAGATCACGACCGTGTTCTCCGCCAAGGGCGGGGTCGGCAAGACCACGGTGTCCACCAATCTGGCGCTCATCCTGTGCCGCGGTGGTGCGAGGGTGGCCCTCGTCGACCTCGATGTCGCCTTCGGCGACGTGGCAGTGACCCTGACCCTCTTTCCCGCCCACAGCCTCGCCGATGTCGCAGCCCTCGGGCCAGCACTCGACCCATCCTCACTCGTCAGCATGCTGGCTCCTCACTCGAGCGGGGTTCAGGTGCTCGCAGCACCCACCGACCCTGGAGCCGCCGACACCATCACGGCCGACACCGTCACACGGACACTCGACATCCTCGCCGAGCAGTTCGATCACATCGTGGTCGACACCCCGCCCTCACTCGATGAGCGGGTGTTGGCCGCGATCGACGTCTCATCCCGCGTGGCCCTTGTCGCCACCCTCGACGTGCCAGCGCTCAAGAATCTGCGTATCGCCCTCGAGACGCTGAGCCTGATCGGCCTGCCCTTTGAGAGGCAGTGCATCGTGATCAACCGGGGAGATGCCGAGGTCGGAGTGCTACTGCGAGATGTGCCCGCTGCCCTCGGACGTCCGATCGCTGCCGTGATTCCCTCCTCGCGCGATGTCCCTGCCTCGGTCAACGCGGGAATCCCCATCGCGGCCTCCAGCCCCGAGCATTCCGTGAGCCGCGCACTCGCCGAGTTCGCCGACCACCACCTCGTGCGAGTCTCAGGTCGATCTGTGGCTTCGGCTCAGGCGGCGGGGCAACCCCCGCGCCGATCCCGATGGCGGCGCACGTCCACCGACGCTGCGAGCGAGGTCGTCCGATGAAACTGTCCGAGCGAATCGCCGCCGTTCAGCGCGATCGCGCCCTGCTGGCCGAGCCCCCGCCCTCGACGGGGCTCGAGCACGCCGCCGTACGCGACTCCGTGCAATCTCGGGTCATCGACGGGCTCGGCTCGCGCCTGTACGACCCCCACATCGACGATCAGCGACTGGCCCACGAAGTGCGGTCGGCCGTGACCGACGTGCTGGGTCCCGGCCGGCCCCTCGGTGCATCTGAGCACTCCCGCATCGCCCAGGAGGTCACCGACGATCTTCTCGGGCACGGCCCCCTCGAGGCTCTCCTGCGCGATCCCGATATCAGCGAGATCATGGTCAACGGGCCTCATCAGGTGTTCGTCGAGCGCTCAGGACAACTTTTCCCTGTCACTACCCAGTTCGACGATGAGCGCCACCTCCGTCGCACGATCGACAAGATGGTTTCGCGCGTCGGCCGCCGGGTCGACGAGTCATCCCCGATGGTCGACGCCCGCCTTCCCGATGGCAGCCGACTCAACGCAATCCTGCCCCCCCTCGCCATCGACGGGTCGGCACTCACCATTCGCAAGTTCTCGCCCGACCCCTTCACCATCGACGACCTCGTGAGCATGGGCACCCTGACCACCGCTGCCGCCGAGTTCCTCGCCGCCGCCGTCCGAGGTCGGCTTACCCTGGTGGTGAGTGGGTCGACGGGGTCGGGAAAAACAACCACGCTGAATGTCTTGTCGTCATTCATTCCCGAGGGCGAGCGAATAGTGACGATCGAAGACGCCGCGGAACTCCGCCTGCAGCAGCAGCACGTGGTCAGGCTTGAGAGCCGACCGCCCAACCTCGAGGGCCAGGGAGAGGTCACGATTCGAACCCTCGTGCGCAACGCCCTTCGGATGCGGCCCGACCGCATCATCCTCGGCGAGGTCAGAGATTCCGCCGCGGTCGACATGCTCCAGGCCATGAGCACCGGCCACGACGGGTCCATCGGCACTGTGCACGCCAGTTCACCGCGCGAGGCCCTCGCCCGACTAGAAACGATGATCCTGCTCGGAGGAGCCGACCTCCCTCTGCGGGCGGTGCGCGAGACGATGGTCAGCGCCCTCGACCTCATCGTCCACCAGGTGCGAGGCCGCACCGGGGCGCGCGTGATCACCTCCATCACCGAGGTGGTCGGCCTCGAGGGTGACACCATCACGGTTCAAGAAGTTTTCTCACGTACTCACGAGTCCGCGCCGCTGATGCCCACCGGCATTCGACCCCGCTTCCTCGATCGGCTACGGGCGGCCGGAGAAGACCTCTCCCGAGTGAACCTCACCCCCGAGTCCGACCAGCATCAGGTCACCTCATGAGCGCGATTGGCGCTGCCGTCGTTTTCGTCGCGCTGCTCACCCTGGTGCTCGCCTCAGTAAGCCTTGCCTCGAGGCCGCGCGCCACGTTTCTTCACGACAGAATCTCGGCCATGCCGCAGGTCAGCGCCAGCAGCGGCAGCACGTGGCCGTCCGTGCCCGGCGGATCGGCCATGGGCAGCATCGCAGGTCGCGGCCGCAGCGCTATCAGGCCACTGGCGACAGCCTTGATCCCGGCACTGGCGGTGGGACTCGTCATCATGCTCCTCGGAGGGCCCGTGCTGGGCCTGCTCGCGGGCTCGGTCGTGATCGGCGTTCTGTGCTCCCGCGCCCGCCGGAGGGCCACGCGCCGGAGGCTCGAGTTCGCCTCCGAACTCCCCGACACACTGACCCTGCTCTCGGGAGCGCTCTCAGCAGGGCATGCGCTCACTCCCGCCGTCGAACACGTGGCACGCGAGTCACACGGCGCCATCGCTGACGAATGGGGACGCGCCGTTGTCGAGTCAAGGCTCGGGCTCGACCTCGCCGATGCCCTCGACCGCGCAGGACAGCGCATGGAGAGCACCGAGATGCGATGGGTTGTGCTCGCCATGCGCACCAATCGCGAGGTCGGTGGCGACCTCGGCTCGGTGCTCACCACCGTCGCGGCTTCCCTGCGCGAGCGCGACCGCCAGCGTCGGCACGCGCGCGCGCTCACCGCCGAGGGGAGGCTGTCTGCGGTGATCCTGTGCGCGCTGCCGATCGTCTTCGCGGCCTATCTCGCCGTGGTGCGGCCCGAGTACCTGTCGCTGCTTCTGCACAGCTCGCTGGGGCTCGCCATGAGCATCGTCGCGATCACCCTTCTTGCTGCCGGTGTCATGTGGATGCGGCTGCTCGTGAGAATCGAGGGCCTATGACCACCCGCACCCGCCGCGGAATGAGCCCCCTCAACCGGGCCATGAGAGCTAGTGACGGGTCGCGCGGCTCGGCACCTCACCGTCTCTCCGAACGTGGCAGGTGGAGCAGCCGAATACAGGCGGCCACTCACTCAACTCGCGGCGCACTCGGGATCGCTTCGAGCGCCGTTTCCCGCTCCCACGGCTCCCACGGCTCCCACGACTCCCACACGCATGCGCCACGCCCCAGCACCGTCGGCGCACTCGCAGCAGCGGGCCTCGTTGTCGGGCTCATCATCGGGGTTGTTTTCATCGGTTCGGCGGCGCGGGCATTGGCTCTGGGGCTCGTACTCGCGCTCGCCGCGGGCTCAGCACCGCTCCTGCGACAGCGCTCACGCGAGGCCTCGCGGTCAGCGCGCATCGCCACGCAACTCCCCGACGTGCTTGACCTGCTCGCGGTCACCGTGTCGGCCGGGCTGGGCTTCGACGCGGCTCTCTCTCGGGTCAGCTCAGCCTTCGACGGACCGCTGGCCGAGGAACTCCGCCGCGTCCGTCACGAGGTTACCCTCGGGGCCACTCGTGCCGAGGCCCTCAAGGAGCTGTCCCGTCGCACCGGGCTCCCCCAGTTGCGCGCCTTTGCTGCCGCCATCGCCCAGGCCGACGCCCTCGGCGCCCCACT
>CAFBNF010000026.1_pt1 | contig 12006 bp, 9 predicted proteins | sample 7269191 | NCBI WGS metagenome assembly CAFBNF01 (sample SAMEA6814086, study PRJEB35770) | freshwater metagenome | biome: Freshwater; feature: Freshwater reservoir; material: water | place: Czech Republic | collected 2017-05-23 | depth 30m m | reverse complement strand
GGCCTTGTCGGCCTTGGAGCCCGGGTTCTCGCCCACCACCACGTACGACGTCTTCTTCGACACCGATCCTGTGACCTTCCCTCCAGCGGCCTGCACCCGCTCGGTGGCCTGGTCGCGGCTGAGGGTGGGCAGGGTGCCCGTGATCACGAACGTGAAACCCTCGAGCGGCCGCTCGCCCTGCTCGACCACCTGCTCGGCCAGACTCACCCCGGCCGCCCGCCACTTCTCGACCATCTCGCCGTGCCAGTCGACAGAGAACCACTCGCTGATCGAGTCGGCGATGATTCCGCCCACTCCCTCAACGGCCGCCAGACTCTCGGCCGGGGCCTCGGCGATGACTTCGAGCGACCGCAACTCGCGTGCGAGCGACTGCGCCGCGGTGGGCCCCACATGACGGATCGATAGCGCGACCAGCACCCGCCACAGTGGCCGCGACTTGGCCACGTCGAGCTGCTCGAGCAGCTTGGTCGCATTCGCATTGAGCACCCGCTCGCCGCCCTTGGTTGAACGCGTGAAGAAGTCTGAGCGCTCGAGGTCGTCAGCGGTGAGGCCGAACAGGTCGCCCTCGTCGACCACAAGCCCGTCGACGAGCATGGCCGAGGCCGCCTGATAGCCAAGCCCCTCGATGTCGAGCGCGCCGCGCGAGCCGACGTGAAAGAGCCGCTCGCGCAACTGAGCCGGGCACGAGCGCTGGTTGGGGCAGCGGATGTCGGCGTCGCCCTCCTTTTCCGGCGCGAGCTCGGTGCCGCACTCGGGGCAGTGCGTGGGCATTATGAACGCGCGCTCCTCACCCGTGCGCGCCTCGACCACCGGGCCGATGACCTCAGGAATCACGTCGCCGGCCTTGCGCAGGAACACGAGGTCGCCAATGAGCACGCCCTTGCGCGCTACCTCCGACGCGTTGTGCAGCGTGGCCATCTCGACGGTCGACCCCGATACCTTCACCGGCTGCATGTGCGCGAACGGCGTGACCCGCCCCGTGCGACCGACGCTGACCCGGATGTCGAGCAGCCGCGTGCGTACGACCTCGGGCGGGTACTTGTACGCGACGGCCCAGCGCGGCGCCCGCGACGTGGAACCCAGCCGGCCCTGCATCGACAGATCGTCGACCTTGAGCACCACGCCATCGATCTCATGCTCAACGTCGTGCCGATGCTCGCCGTAGAAGTCGATGAACTCGCGCGCGCCGTCGAGCCCGTCGACCACCCGTGCGCGCTCGGACACCGGCAGCCCCCACCCGGCCAGTGCCGTGTAGGCCTCGCTCTGCGCCGCCGGCTCATGGCCCTCCCACACGCCCACGCCGTGCACCACCAAGCGCAGCCGACCGATGCGAGCCAGCGCCCGGTCGAGATCGGCCTGAGCGCGCGCTGCGCCAGCCGACGTACGCGCCGCCTCCACTTCCTCGCGGCGGCGGTCGATTCGCTGGCGCAGCGAGCCGGCCCCGGCATTGCGCGGGTTCGCAAACTCCACCAGCCCCAGCCCGCGCTGCTCGGCGTTGAGCGCCTCGAACTCGGCCAGCGGCAGGTACACCTCACCCCGCACCTCCACCAGCGGCGGAATCGGGTGCGTCGTCGTGCCGCCGGTGAGCTGCTGCGGGATGGCCGGGATGAGCGCGGAATTCGCGGTGACATCTTCCCCCACCCGGCCGTCGCCTCGCGTGGCCATGGTGCGCAGGCGGCCATTCTCGTACACGATGTCGACCGCCAAGCCGTCAACCTTCAGCTCACACAGCAGCGGCGGTAGCTCGCCCAGCAACTTCTCCACGCGCGCGGCCCACGCCTCGACGTCGTCGGAGGAGAACGCGTTGTCGAGCGACAGCAGCCGAAGCAGGTGCTGCACCGGAGCGAACTGCTCAGAGGCGGTGCCCCCCACCGACTGCGTGGGCGAGTCCATCGACGCCAGCTCAGGGAAACGCGCTTCGAGCTCAACCAGGTCGGCGAAGAGCGTGTCGTACTCGACGTCGGACATCGTGGGCGCATCGGATTGGTAGTAGAGCGAGCGGGCCTGCTCGATCTGCACGACCAACTCGGCCCAGCGCTCGCGATCGGCCGCGGTCAGGCCCTCACTCATCGACTCTCACCTCGCGCAGCCGCGCCGACACCGCCCGCAGCAACTCGAAGTCGCCCACGGGATCGACAGCGGGCCTGCCGGCCGACGGCTGCAGTGCCACCGAGCCGGGGAGCGACTCGAGGTCGAACCCAAGATTGGTCCACAGCCGGCTCACCTCAGAAACGGTAGCGCCCACCACCGACGCGAGGGGGGCATTGCCTCGCTCTGTGCGCACCCCGAAAAACAGGGCCCGCCCGGCGTCGACCAGCATTCCGAGTTGGTCGCCGTCACGGGCGAGGTCGACCGAGCTGAGGTCAACCGACACGCCCACCGCTCCGCTGGCAGCCAGCACCGCCAGCGGAAGGAGCCCCCCGGCGCAGCGCACGAGCACGTCCGAACCGCCCACCACCGTGGCCAGCCGCTCAGACGCCACCTGCTCAGTCACCATTCGATACCGGTCGAAACCACTCGGCGTCGCTAGCGCCCCCGCGAGAACCGCGGGTAGCAGGGGCTCATCGAGCCGCACGATCGGAGTAGCCGAGGGGAGGCGTCGGCGCAGCTCCGCCGCGTGGTCGGCCACCGCCTGCGCCAGCGCCTGGGCGAGGTCGAAGACGGCCGAGGGGTCGCGCACCAGCCGATGCCCGGTCATCAGCTCGAGCGACGCCGCCATCGTCCACGGTCCGACCACGGGAACGATCACGTGTCGGCCGAAGTCGCCGAGCTGGCTCTCGAGAGCGTCGAGATCCTCGCCGAGCCACGAGCGCGCACGCCGCATCTCGCGCGAGTCGCCGCCGGCGAGCCGCCACCCAGCGGGAGTGGTCGACACTGCGAACTGCGTCGACACCGTGGTCAGCAGGGCTGCCGTGCGGCCGATGGCGTCAGAGCCCGGCCCGCGCTCGGGCAGCAGCGGAAGGTAGGGCAGGTGCGGTTCAGTGCCGAGCTCACCGGCCACCATACGGGCCATCTCCAGCGCCTCAGTACCCACGAGCTCGCCCTCCCCGGTGGCTCCCGCGCGCGGAATCACCGCGAGGCCGGCCGGCGGGCGATCTGGGAACACTGCACACGCTGAGGCTATCGTCGGATCGTGGACCTCGTGACAGCCGACCAGACCTGGCTCCTTGGCCTGTCGCTGCCGGCGTGGACCAAACTGGCGGCAGTGGTCACCGGAAGCCTCGTCGGCGCCGAGTTCGCGGCGAAGAGGGGGTTCGACCCGGTCGGAGTGTTCGGGCTCGCCTTCGCCCAGGGCCTCGGCGGCCTGGTGCTGCTCGAGCTGCTGTTGCTCAACGGAACGCCACTCTTCCTCCAGGACCCCAAGTACCTCATCGGCTCGGCCCTGGCATCGGTGGCGGGGTTCTTCTTCGCCGGCCTGCTGAGTCGCTCGTACCCAGTGCTCATCACCCTCGACGCCGTGTCGAGCGGGTTCCTCGTATGCGTGGGCGTTGAGGCAGCCCTCGCGCTGCAGCTCCCGCTCATCTCGGCAATCTTCCTCGGCACCCTGACGGCCACGGGCGGCCTGGTGCTGCGCGACGTGATGGCCGGCATCTCCCCCACGCTGCTCCGACCCGGCGTGCTCAACGGAGCCGTCGCCCTGCTCGGCGCGGCGCTCTTCGCCCTGCTGCACGAATTCACCGAGCTGCCCATCGGTGTCGAGCAAGTGGCCGTCGTGACCTTCGTTTTCGTGCTGCGGATGCTGGCGATCTGGCGTGGCTGGAAGACCAGGACCACCCAGGACATCAGCGACCGCTTCTGGGGAATCTGGAGCAGGCGAGAGGAGGAGGAGGAGGAGGAGGTGACCCGCGGGTGAACGTCGTCATCGAGTTGGTGGGCCTGGTGCCCGCCGCGCTGGCCACACCCTCGACGGTGATCAGCCTGCCCGGGCCCATCGAGGCCATCGCCTGCACCACGGGGGCGCTCTCGGGAGCCCTCCACGCGAGTCGCAAGCGACTCGACCTCACGGGTGTCATGGTGGTTGCGATCTGCACCGGGGTCGGGGGCGGGGCGATTCGCGACGTTCTCCTCGACTCTGGCCTCCCCTCCTTTCTAGTGAGCCCCACGCTGCTGCTTTACGCGCTGCTCGCCGCCGCGATCGGCACCGTGTTCGGCACCCTGGTGCATCAGTTCCAGCCCATGATGGAGGTGATTGACGCCTTACTGATCGGGGTGTGGGTCGTCATTGGGGTGCAGAAGTCGCTTCTCGACGGCCTCACCCCCGTCACCGCACTGTTCGTGGGCGTTGTCGCCTGCATCGGGGGCGGCGTACTGCGAGACGTGCTCTGCCGCGACCGGCCCGAGGTGTTTCGGCCGGGCACGTTCTATGCCGTGGCCGCTCTGGCTGCGGCCACGGCCTACCTCGTGCTGGCCAGTGCGAGGGCGCCCGAATGGGCGTGTGTGGTGGCCACCATCGTGGTGGCCGCCGGACTGCGCGGAGCCTCGACGTGGCTGGGCTGGCGCACCACGAAGGCAGGCTCGCTCATGCCCATGACGTCGCTGCCCGAGCGGCCGAGGTGATGGTGCACGAACCGACCACCCGCGTGCCCGAGTAGAGCGCAGCGGTTTGGCCCGCCGCAACCCCACGCTCGGGCTGCGCCAGCTCAAGGCTCACCTCGCCGGGGCCGCCACCGAGCCCCTCAGGCCCGTCGAACCGCATCACGGCGGGAGTCTCACGACCATGCGCCCGCACCTGCACCCCGACGGGGGTTCCCGACGCTGGCACAGGTCCGCACCAGCGGGCCCTCGAGCCCGACACGAGATCGACACTGAGCATCTGCTCGGGACCTACCAAAATTGTGCGCGTGGGGGCGTCGATGCCCACCACGTAACGCGCGGCCCCATCGTCGCGCGGGCGCTCGAGCCGAAGCCCGCGGCGTTGGCCGATCGTAAAAGCGTGCGCCCCGTCGTGGGATCCGAGTTGCTCGCCGGTCTCAGCATCGCGGATGACCCCCTGCTGCTGGCCGAGCCTGGCCGTGAGGAAATCGCCGGTGCGCCCGTCGGCGACGAAGCAGATGTCGTGGCTGTCGGGCTTCTCGGCGACCAGCAGTCCGCGGTGGAGCGCCTCGGCGCGCACGGCCTCCTTATGGTCGTCGCCCAGCGGAAACATCGAGCGCTCGAGCTGCGCGGGCTCGAGCACCGAGAGCACGTAGGACTGATCCTTGGCCGGGTCTGCCGCGCGGTGAAGTTCGACACCGGCAGGACCGTTGGCCAAGCGCGCGTAGTGGCCGGTGGCCACGGCGTCGAAGCCAAGGTCAACCGCGCGATCGAGCACAGCGGCGAACTTAATGTGCTCGTTGCAGCGCAGGCAGGGGTTGGGGGTACGGCCCGCCGCATACTCGGCCACGAAGTCGTCGATGACCTCGGCCTTGAACTGCTCGGAGAGATCCCACACGTAGAACGGAATGCCCAGCACGTCAGCCACCCGGCGTGCATCGCGAGCGTCTTCGAGCGAGCAGCAGCCCCGGGCGCCCTCTCGGAAGGCCTTCGGGTCGGGGCTCAGAGCGAGGTGGACGCCCACGACGTCGTGCCCGCCCTCGACGGCGCGCGCTGCGGCAACTGCAGAGTCGACTCCACCCGAGAGGGCGGCCAGCACCTTCACCGGACGGCGTCGGAGACCGGCCGGATGCGCGGCCGCCCCGCCCTGCGGGCACGCTCGACCACGGGCGTGAGCTCGTTGAGCACCGTGCGCACGTCGTGTGGCGTCGAGGTGTGACCCAGCGAGAAGCGCAGCGACCCTCGAGCGAGCTCGGGGTCAACGCCCATGGCGAGGAGAACGTGGGAGGGCTCAGGAATGCCTGCGGTGCACGCTGACCCCGTGGAGCACTCGATGCCTCGGGCGTCGAGCAGCATCAGCAGAGCGTCGCCCTCGCAGCCGGGGAATGAGAAGTGCGCGTGTCCGGGCAGTCGGCCCGCTGAATCGGGATCTCCTGACACCACGACGTCAGGCACGAGTTCAAGCACCCCGGCCACCAGCTCGTTACGCAGCGACGTCAGACGATGAGCCGCCTCGGCATGGCCGTCGACCGCAGCGGCGAGAGCTGCGGCGAAGCCGGCAATTCCGGGCGAATCGAGGGTGCCTGACCGAAGCCGCTCCTGGGCCCCGCCGTGCAGCAGGGGCTCGATTGAGACGCCGCGACCCACCACGAGCGCCCCTGCCCCGTGCGGCCCCCCCACCTTGTGGCTGCTCACCGTGAGCGCGTCGAGGCCCGAGAGCCGGAAGTCGACGTCGAGCGAGCCAACCGCCTGAACGCCGTCAGAGTGCACCGGTATGCCGTGGGCATGTGCCAGCCTGACCACCTCGGCGATCGGCTGTACCGTTCCGACCTCATTGTTGGCCATCATGACGCTCACCAGCGCCACCGAGTCAGGGTCGAGGGCGATCATGTGGGCTAGCGCGTCGACGTCGATGCGGCCGAGACGGTCGACGGGGATGTGCTCGACCACCGCTTCCTCGTGACTACCGAGCCACGCCACCGGGTCGAGCACGGCATGGTGCTCGACCGCCGAACACAGCACCCGCACGCGACCCCGCGCCTCGGCCCGTCGCGCCCAGTAGAGCCCCTTGACCGCGAGGTTGTCACTCTCTGTTCCACCCGAGGTGAAGATGACCTCGCTCGGGCCGCAGCCCAGCGACGCGGCCACCGACTCGCGCGCCTCCTCGACCGTCTTGCGCGCCTGCCGGCCAGCCGCGTGCAGGCTCGACGCGTTGCCAGTGTGCTCATAGGCAACGGTGAGCGCGACGAGCGACTCTGGCCGAATGGGAGTCGTCGCGGCATGATCGAGGAAAGCCACGCAGTCATTCTACGGGGATGGGCGACATTCCACCCTTCCGCGAGGAAGGCGCTGACCTTGGCAGTGCTGACGGCGCACCCGAAAGCGGTCGACTGATGCGGTTGAGGTGGCCCATTCCGATCACAGAAAGCGCCGAACAGTGTGATCGGCGGGGCTCGGCGGGGCTCAGCGGGACTTGTCGTAGAGAGCCCCGTAGTCCGCGGCCATCGCGTCGGCCTCGAGTCGAGACGTAATCTGCGAGGCCTGCCAGCTCCAGTGGAACCCATCGCCCATGCGTGCGGGGAAGGCCTCGTTGCCGAAGGCGAGAACGTCGAGCCACTCCCCCTTGATCGAGGTGAGCCCGGCAAGATCGACGAAGCGGGCGCCGGGAATCTCCTTCGCCGCGGCCGCGGCCGCGAGATTGAGTTGGCGGTAATAGCCGTTGTCGACGGCAGACTTCGAGGTGGGAGGGCCCGTCCAGTAGATGCGGTCGACTCCGTGCAGGATGACAGACCTCATCACCACCGAGACTCGTCGCTCGTACTCAGCCGCCCACCCAGGCGATCCCACCGGAAAGTAGTCGTCTTGACGCGACATGTCTTGATTGTCGTTGCCACCGACGATCACCACCACGGCCGACGGCTTGATCGCGTCGATCTGCCCGAGCGCCCACTCAGGCCAGTTGAAAAACGTGGGGGTTGCGAGCCCCACACCGTCGCGGTACTTCACCGTCACGTTGGCCAGCCCCCGCTGCGCCAGCAGGTCAGCGAGCCGCTGCCCGGTGTAGGTGCTGAGCGAGTCGCCAACGACGAGCACCTTCAGCGGCCGGGTGGAAGTGGGATGCCTCACGGTGAGGGGCGCCGTGTGCGGCGGAGGTGGCGGAGGCGGTTTCGGCCCTTCACTGACCAGCATCGCCGAGTCGGAGGGCGCTAGCACCGCAAGCTCGATCTCATCACTGCCCCCGGCCACGACCGCTAGATCGCGGCCCAGCGCGAGGTCGAATTGCTGGCGCGGCCGGTCAAGGGCGAGCGCCGAGGCCACCACGTCGAAGGGGCCTGCGACGGTCGACACGATCGTGCGGCCGAGTCCAGGTCGCATTCCTTCCGCGGTGCGTGCCATCGAGGCCGAGTTGAGCAGCCCGGCTACCAGCAGCGCCACCAGCACCACCACGAGTACGGCGCCAGCCGGCAGGCCGCGCGCCGGCGACTCGAGCGCCGGGTGGTAGGTGGTCTCGCGGTCGGTGCGGGCCGCGACGTGCTCGGCCGACATGTCGCCCACGCACCCCACCTCCCTCCGCGTCGACGTGCACGTGCAACCGGATGAGCCGCTAGAACTGGAAGTAGATGAAGGGCGCCACGCCCTGGTCGCCCACGAGCACCACCATGAGGACGATCAGCACCCCCACCATGATTCCCTGCAGCACTGCCGGAAGCCGGGAGAACCACCGCTCAAGGGTCCTCCAGATTCGTCCCGGCAGGAACTGGGTACCGATTCCGAGCACGATCGCCCCGACAACAAGGGGGGTTACCAGCGAACTGCCCTCACCCCAGCGCCCCACGAGGCCGCTGAGCACCCCGCGCGCGACGGGAAGGTCCGGTGACCGGAAGAACACCCACGCGAGGCAGACCACCACGAAGGTGAGCAGCCACCCGCCCGCCTTCGGCAGCAGTACGCGCACACGCGACCGCCCTTCCGGGGCCGCGCGCCGCCCCCGCCAGTCGCCCCACACCCGCTCGATCACCAGACCGATGCCGTGAATCGCGCCCCAGATCACGAAGGTCCATGCCGCTCCGTGCCAGAGCCCACCGAGCAGGAAGGTGAGGAGCACGTTGATAGCCGTGCGCACCCGGCCCCTGCGGCTACCTCCGAGCGGGATGTACAGGTAGTCGCGCAGCCAGCGTGACAGCGTCATGTGCCAGCGGCGCCAGAATTCCTGCAGCGATGCAGCCGAGTAGGGCGAGGCGAAGTTCTGCGGGAATCTGAAACCCAGCAGCATGGCGAGCCCGATGGCAATGTCGGTGTAGCCACTGAAATCGCAGTAGATCTGGGCGGCGTATCCCAGCACGGCCGCCACGGTGTCGGGCGACGAGAAGGCCGCGGGGCTGCCGAATACCGGATCGACCACGCTGGTGGCTAGGAAATCGGCCAGCACGAGCTTCTTAAAAAGGCCGCCGAGGATCAGAAAGAGCGCGGGCACGGCCGGCAGATTGCGGGGGCTGCGCGGCGTAGCCAACTGGGGGATGAACTCGCGCGCCCGCACGATGGGGCCTGCGACCACATGCGGGAAGAAGGTGAGGAACACCGCAAAGTCGATGGGTGACGCCACCTTCGTGACCCGGCTGTGCACATCGGCCACGTAAGAGATCGCCTGGAACGTGAAGAACGAGATGCCGATGGGGAGCATCAGTTGCAGTAGCGGAAGTGGCGCTCCGAGACCTACCCGCGACAGCGCAGAGTTGAAGGACTGCGCGAAGAAGTCGAAGTACTTAAACCAGCCGAGCAGCCCGAGGTCGACCACCACCGCGGCGACCAGCACCAACTTCCGGGCGCGCGGCGAGGTGAGCCGCGTGATGGCCATCGCCGCCGCCTGGTTGGCCACGATGGAGAACACGAGGAGCAGCACCCAGTAGGCGTCGACGAACCCGTAGAAGAACAGCGACACCGCCAGCATGAAGATCTTCCATGCCGGAGGGTGAGGCATCAGCAGCCACGACACCGTGAGCACCACTGCAAAGAAGACAGCGAACTCAATCGTCGGGAAGACCACTCAGACCGACTGCGCTCTCATCGCCTCAGTCTGTCGCCCCACACTCGCGAAACCCCGCACCCCAAGCGGGGGTGTCGGGCGCCCCTACCCCTTGCGGGAGTTGACCTGCTCGGTGAGCTGCGGCACGACCGCGAAGAGGTCGCCGACCACGCCGAAGTCGGCGAGCTCGAAGATGGGAGCCTCGGGGTCCTTATTCACCACGACGATCGTCTTCGAGGTCTGCATGCCGGCGCGGTGCTGGATTGCTCCGGAAATACCGTTAGCGACGTAGAGTTGCGGCGACACGGTCTTGCCGGTCTGCCCGACCTGGAACTGATGGGGGTACCAGCCCGCGTCGGTTGCGGCGCGCGAGGCGCCCACCGCGGCACCGAGGGAGTCGGCGAGACCCTCGATCACAGCGAAGCCCTCGGCCCCGCCGACGCCGCGTCCGCCGGACACCACGATCGACGCCTCGGTGAGCTCAGGGCGTCCACCCTTGGTGGCCACTACACGATTGGTGATGCGGGCGCCGGTCGACGATGCCGCCGGGGTGACGGAGATGTCGACCCGAGTGCCGGAGGCGGCCGACGCCTCGGGCGATGTGGCGTTGGGCCGCACGGTCACGATAGGCACGCCATGGCTGACCTTCGAGCGCACCACGGTGGCACCACCGAACACTGACTGGGTGGCCACGAGGTCGACGTCGACGTCGACGGCGTCGGTGATGATGCCCGAGCCGATTCGCACGGCAAGCCGAGCAGCGATTTCCTTGCCCTCGGCGGTCGAGGCAATGAGCACCGCCGCCGGTGCGCGCTCGGCCACCACAGCGGCGAGCACATCAGTCTTCGGGGCGACCGGGTGGTTGAGCAGGTCAGCGGAGTCGGCCACCACCACCGTCTCGGCGCCGTACTCAGCGAGAGCGGCAGTGTCGACTCCGGGCCCGACCCACACGGCCACAGGAACGCCGAGGCCTCGTGCGAGAGTGAGGAGCTCGAGCGTGACCTTCTTAATGCTGCCGTCGACGTGGTCGACCAGAACGAGAATTTCAGCCATGACGTCGGGCTCCTTAAATGAACTTCTGCGCGGACAGGTACTCGGCGATGGCGACGCCACCGTTGCCACCGTCGTCGACGACGGTGCCCTTCTCCCGGGGCGGACGGGCAGCGAACGAGTCGACGAGGCTCCACGACTGACCCAGGCCCACCTGCCCTGCGTCGAGGCCAGCGTCGGCCAGCGACAGCGTCTCGACCGGCTTCTTCTTGGCGGCCATGATGCCCTTGAACGACGGGTACCGCGGCTCGTTCGCCTTCTCGACCACCGACACAACCGCCGGCAGGGTCGCCTCAACCTCGTCATAGCCGTAGTCGGTGACCCGCTGGATGCGCGCTGTGGTGCCGTCGACCTCAACCTTGCCCGCGAAGGTGAGCTGGGGCAGGCCCAGCCGCTCAGCCACCATGGCCGGCACCACGCTCATGCGGGCGTCGGTCGACTCGGAGCCGAAGATGACCAGGTCGAACTCGCGGGCCGCAAGAATCGTCGCGAGTGCGTAGGACGTGCCAATCGCATCGGTGCCGTGAAGTGCGTCGTCGACGAGGTGGATGCCGGCGTCAGCTCCCATCGACAGCGCCCGACGAATCGCCTCGGAGGCTTCGTCCGGTCCCATCGTGAGCACGGTGACGTCACCGCCGTGGGTCTCCGCCAACTGCAGCGCGGCCTCGACGGCGTACTCGTCAAGCTCGTTGAGAACCCGGTCGGCCGAGGCACGGTCGAGTGTCGAGTCAGCAGGGGCCAACTTCTTGTCGGCCCAGCTGTCGGGGACCTGCTTGATGCACACGACGATCTTCATGGCGCGGCGCTACCTCTCTGGCACGACCCGAATGTCGGATGTGCACGACAGTACCCGCCGGTACGTGTAGCGACCACCCCAGTGCTGGCGGGGTGAGGAGATTCACACCCAGCGATGAGCCGCGAGAGTTACTCGGCGCGCAGGGCGATGTAGCGGGCTACCAGGGCCAGCAGCTTCCAGAAGGCCCACAGCACCACCGCGGTGAGGATCGTGGAAACGCCCGAGAGGAGACCGGCGGCGGGAGTGAGCAGTGCAGTGCCCGTGACGGACTCGCCGAGGAACCCACCGGCCGCCACGAGGAGCCCGCTGACAATTCCGAGGATGAGAACTACCAGGGCGAGCACGCTGAATACCGTGGCCACCCGTCGTGCCGACGAGGCGAGTTCGGGGTCGACGGGGCGCGACTCCGCCGCCGAGATGACCACGGGAGCGGGGGCCATCGAGGCTGGCGACATCACCGTGGGCGTCGCCGGCGCGGGAGCCGGCGCGTACACGGGCTGCGCGTAGGCAGCGGGGGAATACGAGGGCGCTGGTGCCGCCGGGGTCTGAGCAAGGGGCGCTGCCGGCGCGACAGCCACAAACCCACCGCCGTACTCCTGTGCGG
>CAFBNF010000025.1_pt1 | contig 12425 bp, 12 predicted proteins | sample 7269191 | NCBI WGS metagenome assembly CAFBNF01 (sample SAMEA6814086, study PRJEB35770) | freshwater metagenome | biome: Freshwater; feature: Freshwater reservoir; material: water | place: Czech Republic | collected 2017-05-23 | depth 30m m | reverse complement strand
CGACACAGATCCTGGTGGAGGAGGTGTCGAGCACGAGGCGAATCATCTGCTCATGCAAGCACAGCCGCCCGCGATCAGGCCCGCCGGCTAGAACGTGAGCGTGTAGGTCACGGTCGGACTGCAGACAGAGTCGCTGTCGCGACACACGGTCACCAAGTACGTCTTCGCCGTGCGGTCGGTGAAGGTGGCGGTGGCCGTCTCTGTCGCCTTGGGCGTCACCGTGATCGTTTCGGGCGCACGCCCCACCACCGTCATCGTCACCGTGTAAGTGACGCCCGCCTCGGCGGGCCACTGCACCTGAACGTCGGCCGTGGCCGTCGTCGGGAATGCGACGGCCACCACGAGGATGGAGGTGATGTCGGCGGCCTGCGTTGACGTGATCGGCATCGGGCGCGGAACGTCAGAGGGCGCGGGCGAAGTCGATGACGAAGTCGAGGGCGATGAACTTTTCGATGTTTTGCCGGAGTGAAGCCCTCCGGCGAGTCCATCGGTCGACGACCGCATGCCGATCACGTCAATCGCCGCCACGGCCACCAGCACGAGGGCGCCGCCCACGGCAATCACACTGCGGCGTCGGGAGGCACGCCGAGACCGCCCAGGTGCGCTCGACAGCGAGGAATCATCCATCGAATCTCCTGACATAACCAGCGTCTTCCCACTGCGAATGAACAAGTCCGGCCACGGTATCACCGAGTGGCGTCGGCCCAACGCTCCTCGCTACCCGTCACGGTGACCCACCTGAGGCCGGCTTCGCCCACCGCGCCGTGAGCTTCAGCGGGCCGGTCGATCGTCACCTGCACCCACTCCTGCCCCAGCATTGGGGCAAGGTGCTCGCCCCACTCGACCACGGTGACGGCCTGGTCGACATCGTCGGCAAGGCCGAGGTCCTCGAACTCCAGCGCACCCTGCACCCGATAGGCGTCGACGTGCACCAGCGGCGGACCACCCCGCAGTGGTGGATGCACTCGAGCGATCACGAAGGTGGGACTCGTGATCGGCCCCCTCACTCCCATTCCGTCGGCCAATCCCTGCACCCACGTGGTCTTTCCGGCACCGAGCGGACCAGCCAGAACAATGACGTCTCCAGCCCGAACCAGTGAGGCAAAGTCGCGGCCATGAGCGCGCATGGCGTCGGCGTCGGCGACGACCGTGCTCACTGCAGTCGGCCGTCGAACGGGGGCCGCACCCTCGCCGCCAGCCCCTTGAGCGCTGAGTTGACCTCGGGATAGCGCTCGAGCATCAGCATGTGTCCGGTGCCAGGAAGCAGAAGAAGCTCGGCCTCAGGCACGAGCCCGACAATCTCCCCGCTGTGGCTCGCAGGGGTCAGCACATCGCTCTCCCCCACGATCACGAGCGTGTCGACAAGGGCCAGACCGTGCAACCCGTCTCTGCGGTCGTGCTGCTCAAACGCGGGCAGAAAGTCGGCCACGACATCCATGGGGGTCGAGGCGATCATGTCGGCGGTAAAGGCGTTGACCGACGCCGACACCGGGCCACCAAAAGCGTACTGACGCGTCAGCACCAGCCCGAGGTCGTTGATGCGGTCGCGCGTGAACTCGACCGCGCGGGGGCTTCGGGCAAGACCCGCGGCAGCGCCGGGACTGAGCCGGTGCAGCAGCCGGGCCACGGGTGCGGGCAGGCCGAGAAGTTCCTCGCCCAGCCCGCCGACACTCGTTCCGAGCAGGGCGACCGCCACCACCCGGCCGTTGAACAGCTCGGGAGCGTGCGCGGCCAAGGCCATCACGGTCATGCCGCCCATCGAGTGCCCCACCAGTACGACCGGCCCTTCGGGAGCGACCGCCTCGAGCACCGCTGCGAGGTCGAGGCCCAGCCTGTCGATGGTGGCGGCGCCATAGCGCGGCCCCGCGGTCGAGCGGCCGTGGCCGCGCTGATCCCACAACACCAGTCGGTCACGGCCTCGGAGGTCGCGGCGCTGGTAGTGCCACACATCGAGGTTGAGGCAGAAGCCGTGGGTGAAGATGATGGTCAGGACAGCTTCTGGCGTGCCGACCCCCACCCCATCGATATCGGGCTCATCGATTTCCACGTGCAGCAGCACACCGTCGTCGGTCGGAACCACCAGTGGCGCCGACCGCAGCGAGCCGAAGTGCTGGTCGGACTCCGCGTCGACGGTCAGGGTGCGCCGCACAGCGGCGCGCTCGGCCACCACCCCCATTGCCGCGCCAGCGGCTGCGGCGAGTCCGAGGCCCAGCAGCGCGAGGGGCAGGGGACGACTCACCGCGGCCGAACTTCAGCGTTGACGAATCGGCGGGGCAGGCTTGTTCCGAAGCGGGTGAGGATCTCCCACACGATCGTGTCGCATGCCACCGCCCACTCTGCTGCCGTGGGCTCGCCGTTGCTGCCCGGCCCCAGTACGACCACCGGGTCTCCGACCCGCACCAGCGAACCGGGCCCACAATCAACCATGACCTGGTCCATGCACACTGAGCCCGCGATGGTCACCCGCTGGTTTGCCACTAGCAGGGGGCCACGGTTAGAAGCGGCCCTCGGCAGTCCGTCGGCGTAGCCCAGGGGGATGAGCGCCACGCGGGTGCTGTCGCCCGTGGTGTAGTGATGCCCGTACGACACACCCACCCCTGCCGCGACCTCCTTCACCATCGACACCGAGGTGAGCACCGACATGGCGGGAATGAGGCGCACGGCGTTCGTCGCCTCGGTGGGGTTGATGCCGTACACCGCGAGTCCGGGCCGCACGATGTCGAACGCTAGGTCTGCGCGACCCAGAGTGCCCCCCGAGTTAGCGAGGTGGCGCTGAGCCCCTGCGAAACCTGCGCGCGAGGCGACCTCGGACGCCGCGATGAAGGCCGCCAACTGCGCGTCGACCGTGTCGTGACCAGGGTGCTCGCCGTGCGAGAGGTGCGACCAGATGCCCGTCACGTCAACCTGGCCCGACATGGCTGCCTCAGCCGCGGCCGTCACCAGTGCGGGCCACTCCAGAGCGGTCGCGCCCCCTCGCGTGAGCCCGGTGTCGATCTTCAGGTGCACCGAGGCCCTCACGCCCAGGTGCTGGGCCGCCGCCACCACGGCCGCGAGTTGCTCAACTGCTCCGACCGACACGTCGACACCGGCCGCCACGGCGGGCTCGAAGTCGGTGTCGGCGGTGTGCAGCCACGCGAGGATTCGACCCGTGTCTCCCGCGGCCCGCAGGGCCAATGCCTCGGCCACGAATGCCACGCCCAGCCACTCGGCCCCCGCCTCACGAGCCGCACCCGCCGACTCGACCAGTCCGTGCCCGTAGGCGTCGGCCTTCACCACCGCCATGAGCTCGGCCACGCCTGCGGCCTCCTTGAGCGCCGCCACATTCGAACGAATCGCTTCGAGGTCGACCTCAACCCACCCCGCTGACCGCCCGTGTACACCGGACGACTGCCCCACGCCCATTAGTGCCTCCCACCGGGGTACTCGCCAGAGCGCGCCACCCCGACCGCGGCCGGAAGGGCCTCCATCAGTTCGAGGGCTGCCAGCGGTTGGCGCGAGTCCCCCACGGCGAGGCGAGCAGCCAGCGCGTGCACCCACACCGCAGCGGCCGCCACCTCGGCCGCGGCATCGAGGCTCAGCCGGCGGCCGTCGGACGCGAGCCGGGCCTCAGCGGCGGCGAGCCACGAACCCACGAGCCCGGCCAGCACATCGCCACTGCCGGCAGTGGCGAGGTCAGGTGGGGCCACGGGGTTCACCCACGAGTGGCCCGTCGGCGACGCCACCACGGTGGTGGCGCCCTTGAGCAGCACCACCGAACCCCACGACGTTGCCAACTCGAGGGCGGCCGCGAGTCGGTCGCGGCGCAGCAGGTCGGCGGAGCCACCGAGGGCGAGGAACTCTCCATCGTGGGGGGTCATGACGGTCACCGCTCCGCGCGCGGCTCGCCGGCGTACCACCTCGGCCCACGCGTTCGACTCTGCGGCCCAGCGCAGCGCCGTGGCGTCGAGCACCAGCGGCAGATCTGACTCAAGCAGGTCGAGCGGCTGCGACTCCATGGCATCCCTCGCCGTGCCAGACAGGCCCGGGCCCACGACGGCGCCGGTCGCCCGCGGCATCGCCGACTCGCCCGCGACCACATCGGGGAAGCGCGACAACACCTCACCGGTGCGCAGCCCGCAGAACTGCACAAGGCCGGCACCGCCACAGCGCGCTCCGCCCGCCACCAGAACGCCTGCCCCCGGGTAGTCGTCAGACCCCGCGCTCACCACCACGACCCCGCGAGAGTATTTGTGGTCGTCACCGCCCGGTGAGCCCAGCAGAAGGGCCACATCATCGGCCTGGAGCACGCGGGTGGCGGGTGGACCCACCCCCAACAGGTCGGCCCCGAGTCCGATGTCGACCAGATGCGTGATTCCGACGAACTCGGCACCGGGCATCAGCAGCAGGCCGGGCTTGAGCGCGCCGAAGGTCACGGTGACATCGGCCCTCACCACAGCGTCACGGTCGGCGACCGCGCCCGAGTCGGCGTCGACCCCGCTCGGGAGGTCGCAGGCAACCACCAGGGCTCCGCTGCGCAGTGCCGCCGCTGCCACCCCAGCGGCAGTCGGCCTCAGGGCTCCGGTACCGCCGATGCCCACGATGCCGTCGACCACGAGGTCGGCCGACCTGATCTCCCGCTCTGCACCTGAGGTATCGCCCGTGTCGAGGAGCCTGCCGCCGGCCGCCAGCAGCGCCGTGCGCCCAGCGCCATGCACCGATGTCGCGAGGGGGACCGCCACCACCCGGGCACCGCGCCCGGCCAGCCAGGCGCCAGCCCACAGCACGTCTCCGCCATTGTTTCCGCTGCCCACGAGCAGCACGACCCGAGCACCGGTAACCCGGCCCCTGGTGGCCGCCACCAAGCGGGCGCACACTACGGCCAAACCGGTCGCGGCACGCCGCATCACTGCCTCGTCACCGTCGCGGCCGATGAGGCGCTCCTCGGCCGCACGGATGTGGTCAACCCGATAGGCGGCCCTCACAGGTCCGACTCCGCGACCACCGTGGCGAAGCCCACCGAACCGTCGTGGCTCAGCGAGACGTGCCAGCGCGTGATTCCGAGTCGTTCGGCGGCCGCAAGCACCGTGCCACTGACGTTGAGAATCGGCTGACCGCTCGACAGCGTCTGCACCTCGCAGTCGTGCCAGGCCATTCCACCCGGGGCCCCGAGCGCCTTGGCGACCGCTTCCTTCGCCGCGAATCGCACGGCGAGCGATGCCGAGCTGCGCTCTGAGCCGTCGGCCCGGAATCGCTCGTGAGCGGTGAACAGCCGGTCGACGATGAGGGGAGTGCGCTGGAGAGTCTGCTCGAAGCGCGGCAGGTCAACCACGTCGACGCCGATTCCGACAATCATCCGCTACTCGACGGTGACGGACTTGGCGAGGTTGCGCGGCTGGTCGACGTCGTGTCCCTTGGCGGTCGCCATCTCACACGCGAACACCTGCAGCGGCACGGTGGCCAGCAGCGGCTGCATCAGGGTGGGGCACTCGGGCATGCGGATGAGGTAGTCGGCGTACGGAGTCACGGTCTCATCGCCCTCTTCGGCGATCACGATGGTGAGCGCGCCCCGAGCCCGCACCTCCTGAATGTTCGACACGATTTTCTCGTGAAGGACACTGCGCCCGCGAGGCGACGGCACCACGACGATCACGGGAAGACCATCCTCGAGCAGGGCGATGGGGCCGTGCTTGAGCTCGCCGGCGGCGAAGCCCTCGGCGTGCATGTAGGCGAGTTCCTTCAGCTTGAGTGCACCCTCGAGTGCGACCGGGTAGCCCACGTGGCGGCCGATGAACAGCACCGAACTTGAGTCGACGAACTGCCGCGCGAGGTCGCGCACCGGCCCCACCGTGTCGAGCATGAGGTCGATCTTCTGCGGCATATCGGACAGCTGCCGCACGATGGCAGCAATCTCGTCGCCAAACTTGTTACCGCGTACCTGGGCTAGATAGAGGGCCACCAGGTAGCAGGCCACCACCTGGGTCAGAAACGCCTTGGTTGACGCGACTGCAACCTCGGGGCCCGCGTGGGTGTAGAACACCGCATCGCTCTCGCGTGGGATGGTCGAGCCCTGGGTGTTGCAGATAGCCAGCACCCGCGAGCCCTGCTCGCGCGCGTGCCTCATGGCCATCAGCGTGTCCATGGTCTCGCCGCTCTGCGAGATTGCGACGACGAGCGTCTGGCGGTCGAGAATGGGGTCGCGGTAGCGGAACTCGCTGGCTAGCTCAACCTCGCACGGAATGCGGGTCCAGTGCTCAATCGCGTACTTCGCAATGAGACCAGCGTGGTAGGCCGTACCGCACGCGATGATGACGATCTTGTCGACGCCGCGCAGCTCGACGTCGCTCAACCGCATCTCGTCGAGCTGCAGCACGCCATCGCGACCCACGCGGCCGAGAAGTGTGTCGGCCACAGCACGCGGCTGCTCAGAGATCTCCTTGAGCATGAAGGTGTCGTAGCCGCCCTTCTCGGCAGCCGAGGCGTCCCACGTCACGGTGAACTCGACGACCTCGGCAGGGCTGCCGTCGAAGTCGGTGACCACGATTGAGTCACTGGTGAGCGCCACCACCTGGTCCTGGCCGAGCTCGATCGCTTCGCGCGTGTAGGCGATGAAGGCCGACACGTCAGACGCCATGAAGTTCTCGCCCTGGCCTCTGCCGACCACCAGCGGGGAGTTACGTCGCGCACCCACCACGAGGTCGGGCTGCTCGCTGTCTATCGCCACCAGGGTGAAGGCCCCTTCAAGTCGTCGACAGACTCGGCGCATCGCCTCAGCCAGATCACTGCCGACCCTCGGAGCCTCGGCCGCGAGCAGGTGGGCCACCACCTCGGTGTCGGTCTCGGAGGTGAGCTGCACACCGGCTTCGGTGAGCTCGGCGCGCAGTTCGGCGAAGTTCTCGATGATCCCGTTGTGAATCACCGCGATGCGGCCGTCTTCACTCACGTGGGGGTGGGCGTTCACGTCGTTGGGGGCACCGTGGGTGGCCCAGCGGGTGTGCCCGATTCCGGTGGTCGACGCCGGCAGCGGGTCAGAGCCGAGGAGTACCTCGAGGTTGGCCAGCTTGCCGGCCTTCTTGCGGCTCTCGAGCCGGTTGCCGCTCACCACCGCGACGCCCGCAGAGTCGTAGCCCCGGTACTCGAGGCGCCTGAGGCCCTCGACCACCACCGATAGCGCCTGCTTCTCGCCCACGTAACCCACGATTCCGCACATGCGATCAGGATACTGCCCGGTAGGTCTGCTTCCGGGCACCCACCGGATAGGGCACCATGGTGCCGTGCTTGAGATACGAATCGTCGCCCCCAGCCACTTGACCAGCGACATCACCGCGATGCTCGACGAGCATCCCGGTGTCGTCACCATCGCGCTCATGCGGGGCTCCAGCCTGATTCCAGTCGGCGACACGATTTCGGTCGGTGTCGTGCGCGAGGCCGGCGACGACGTGATTGGGCGGCTCCGCTCACTCGGCGTTGCTGAGCAAGGCACTCTCACGGTGGTCGAGCCTCGACTGGTGCTGTCGAACGCTGCCACGACCACCGAGGCTCACGTGCCCGGCTCGCCCATCGACGCCGTGATTTGGGAGGAGGTGAGCAACCGCACCAGCGAGGACGCGTCCATGAGCGGGACCTACCTGATCCTGATGATGGCCGCCACCATGATTGCCGGAATCGGCGTGCTCTCCGACTCGGTGATTCTGATCGTGGCCGCCATGGTGGTCGGACCCGACTTCGGACCCACCGCCGCTACCGCGGTCGGAATTGCCAGTCGTCGGTGGACCGTGGCACGCTCCGCCTTCTTTACCCTCATCGTCGGCTTCCTTACGGGCATCGCCGCCACCGCGTTACTAGCAGGCTTCCTGCACCTCACGGGCATTTACCAGAGCCAGGCCGTCCTCGGGCTGAGGCCGCAAACCGCGTTTATCTACGAGGTGGGATGGCCCTCGGTGATCATTGCGATGATCGCGGGTGTTGTCGGCATGATCTCACTGACCACCGCCAAGTCTGGCGCGCTCATTGGGGTGTTCATCTCGGTCACCACCATTCCGGCAGCCGCCAACGTCGCCGTGGCACTGGTGTACCGAATTCCCGACGAGGTGATCGGCTCGATGCAGCAACTACTGGTGAACATCGTCGCGATTCAGGTGGCAGCCGGACTCACCCTGCTGATTCAGCGTCGACTGACGTCGCGAGCCAACGACCGTCTGCGCGTCCTGCTCCGCGCGGGGCGCGCGGGCACCATCGCTTCGTAGGCCCAGGGTTCAGAGGCCCAGGGTTCAGCGGTTCAGCGGTAGCGAGGCTGCCACGACGGCCGCCAACGACTCGGCCACCGACTGCGCCTGCTGGGCATCGACGGCCTCGACCATCACCCGCACCAGCGGCTCGGTGCCGCTCGGTCGCAGCAGCACGCGCCCGTCGTCGCCGAGTTCAGCCTCAGCAGCGCGCACCGCCGACTGAACGGCATCGTCAGCATCAACCCGCGCCTTGTCGACGTTGGGCACGTTGATGAGCACCTGGGGCACGTGGGCCATTACCGACGCCACCTCGTGGAGCGGGTGGCCAAGCTCGGCGACGCGGGCCAGCGTGTGCAAGGCGGTGAGCGTGCCATCACCGGTGGTGGCGTGCTCGGACATAATGATGTGGCCGCTCTGCTCGCCGCCGAGAATAAACCCGCCCGCGCGCATGGCCTCAAGAACGTATCGATCGCCCACCGCGGTCTCGACTACCCCAATGCCCGCGGTGCTCATCGCTCGCATGAAGCCGAGGTTGGCCATCACAGTGGTGACCACGGTGTCGCTCACCAGCTCGCCGCGGTCGCGCAGAGCGAGCGCAAGGAGTGCGAGGATTTGATCGCCGTCGACCACCGACCCGTTGGAGTCGACGGCGAGGAAACGATCGGCATCGCCGTCGTGCGCCACACCCACATCAGCGCCATGCGCCACCACCGCGGCCTGGAGATCGCCTAGGTGGGTGGAGCCGCAGCCCTCATTGATGTTGAGGCCGTCGGGGCTTGAGTGAATCTCGATGACGTCGGCACCGGCGAGGCGGTAGGCCTCCGGCCCCACCCGGCTGGCAGCTCCGTTGGCGCAGTCAACCACCACGCGCAGGCCGTCAAGGCGGTTCGGAAGGGTCGCGACGAGGTGGGCGACGTAGTCGGTGCCGGCGTCGACCAGGTCGCTGATGCGGCCCACCGCTGCCCCGACGGGACGATCCCACGGCTCGCGAAGCCGCGACTCGATGCGGTCCTCAAGCTCGTCGGCCAGCTTGTGGCCGCCGCGCGCGAAGAACTTGATGCCGTTGTCGGGCATGGCGTTGTGCGAGGCCGAGAGCATCACGCCGATGTCGGCACCGTGCTGCGCCGTGAGCCACGACACCGCGGGGGTCGGAAGCACCCCTACCCGCAGTACGTCGACGCCCGCGCTGGCCAGCCCTGCCACGACAGCGGCCTCGAGGAACTCCCCCGATGCCCGAGGGTCACGACCCACAATGGCGAGGGGACGTGTCCCCCCGCCATCGTGTCGAGTCTCGGTCAGAATGTGAGCCGCAGCCACCGCGAGGTCGAGCGCGAGCTCAGCCGTGAGGTCACGATTGGCCAGACCTCGCACCCCATCGGTGCCGAAAAGCCTGCCCATCCGCGATCAGCGCTTGCTGTACTGCGGAGCCTTACGGGCCTTCTTCAGGCCGTACTTCTTGCGCTCCTTGATACGGGCGTCGCGGGTGAGGAAGCCAGCCTTCTTGAGCGCGGGGCGGAGCTCCTCAGCGTCGATGTCGTTGAGCGAGCGAGCGATGCCGAGGCGCAGCGCGCCGGCCTGGCCCGTGGGGCCACCACCGTGGATGCGCGCGATAACGTCGAAGCGTCCCTCAAGCTCGGTGATCCGGAACGGCTCGTTGACGAGCTGCTGGTGCACCTTGTTGGGGAAGTAATCGTCGAGGGTGCGGCCGTTGATGGTCCACTGCCCGGTACCGGGCACGATGCGAACTCGCGCCACGGCCTCCTTACGGCGGCCGGTGGCACCGGCGGGGATGATCGCGATGTCGCGGGGCGCCGCGGGCGCCGCCACGGTCTCGGTGGAAAAGTCGGTGAGCTCGTCGTCGAGGCCATCAGCGGCCTCGTCGATGTCGAGTTCGGCGTCGTCGTTCATCACGTCACTGCTCACTGGGCAACCTGAGTAATCTCGTAGGGCACGGGCTTCTGGGCGCCGTGGGGGTGGAGGGGACCGGCGTAGACCTTGAGCTTCTTGATCTGGGCGCGGCCGAGTTTGTTGTGCGGAAGCATTCCCTTGACGGCCTTCTCAACAGCACGACGGGGGTTGGTCTCGAGGAGCTCGACGTAGCTCGTAGCCGACAGGCCGCCCGGGTACCCCGAGTGGCGGTAGTCCATCTTGTCGGTGAGCTTGGCGCCGGTGAGGGCTACCTTCTCGGCGTTGATGACCACGACGAAGTCGCCGGTGTCGACGTGAGGAGCGAAGGTGGGCTTGTGCTTCCCACGCAGCAGGATGGCGACCTGGCTGGCCAGCCGGCCGAGGACGATGTCAGAGGCATCAATGATGTGCCACTGACGCTGAACGTCACTGGCCTTGGGCTGATACGTGCGCACGGTGCTTCGCCCTCGATCCTTGTGGGTGCCCGCGGTCGGGTTCGACCGGGGCGATGGCGCGCGGACCGTGGACCGATCACACAACGCACAACGAGTGTTCAGACTACCCGGCCAGCGCCGGAAGGGTCAAAGCGGGCTGACTCTTTGGCATCGGGGGCACCCAAGCACGAACCTATCGCGCTCCAACGCCCCAGGACGCCTTCGTCACACGCCCTCAACGCACACCCCTCTGACTGAGGCCCCCGCTCAGCCCCACCCCCACCCGACGCACCCATCAATTCACCGAAACCCGACTCCAGAGAGGTTTCGTATGCCCGGAAGTGACGCTAGGGCGGGGTCTCGATGAAGGGTGTAGATGAACGCGGCGGCACACCGCTGGAATCGGCGGCACTGGTTCATGGCCTGCCCCTGCTGTCAGCGCCTCGAGGCGTCGAGCTCATCGCACCCGCCGGGGGCTGGACCGGCATCCGCAGGTGCGTGCGCTTGCACGGCCTGGAGCTGGGGCCGCGCGACTCAATGGCGCTGCCGCCCCGCGACGGCCCTCTCCTCGTGAACGACGATCGAGTACGTGTCACCTCGCCGGCACGCACCTGGTTTGATCTGGCTCGTACGCGCCCACTTTCCGATGCCCTCGCCGTGGGGGATGCGGCACTGCGCGATCCCCTGTGCACTCGCGAACAGTTAGCAGCCGCCGCCACGCGCGGCGCCAACTTCCGAGGGTGCCGCCGAGTCGGCTGGGACATTCCGCTTTCGGAGATGCAGGTGCCGATTCACGATGAGGTGGGCTTCGTGGCGCGGGTGGACTTCCTCTGGCGCGACGCCCGCGTGATCGGCGAGGCCGACGGAGCCATGAAGTACGAGAGCCGCGGGGTGCTGATCGCCGAACGCCATCGCGAGCAGCGCCTACGCGAGCTCGGCCACATCGTGGTGCGCTGGACCTGGGACGAGCTCATGAACGAGCCGTGGAAGGTGCGCTGCGCCTCCTGCGCGCCCTGCGTGCGGCCGCGTGAGCACGCACGACCTCAGCGTCAACCCCTCGGCACGCCGGGACCCCGCTCCAGTGCTGCTTCACGACGCGTGAAGTGACGCTGGGGCGGGGTCTCGATGCGCGGGGGTCAGGCGCTGATGGTGGTCGGTCCCTTGTGAATGATGTCGCCGGCGGAGATGGCCCTCCAGTCGGTGGTGGTGGGGAACCCGACCGGGAAGGTGATGGCCGCAGCACCCGGGATGGTCCGGAACGAGATGGCCATCCGGTCAGGCAGCGGCGTCTTGCAAGCCACGGTGGCGCAGCGGTAGGGCCACGCCCCCTCGGCGAGCTTGAACACCATCAACGCAGCCCCGACGTTCCGCCACGACCCGCTCGAGCCGCTGGGCACCCACCTCTGGATAGTGACCGTGTTGGTCACCGCCGAGCAGATCGACGCGTTGCCCACCGGGTACATGCCGGTTGGGCAGGTCGTCAGACCCCACGTGCTGACCGTGGAAGCGCCACCGTCCAGCGAAAGCTGGCCCGGGAACGGCTTGGACACGATGCGCCAGGTCTTCGCGCCGTACTGCGACCAGATGAAGTCCGAGTTGTAGCCGTACGAGTACTGGTACAGGCCGGTGACCGAGTTCTTGGACTTGACCAGCTCGCGCTTCCACTCCATGTTCAGAGCGAACGTCTTACCCGTGGTGGGGTCGAAGTAGCGCACCCCATACGCGTCGGCGTGCGCCGCGCCACCGGGCCCGATCGGCACCACCGCGACGATCCCGGTGGTGTCCGGGTCGCCCTCGCAGCCCTCACTGACCGACGTGGTGATGTCGTACACCCCCACAGGCAGCACCGCATTCACCGACACATCATTCGACGCCGTGG
>CAFBNF010000024.1_pt1 | contig 12855 bp, 10 predicted proteins | sample 7269191 | NCBI WGS metagenome assembly CAFBNF01 (sample SAMEA6814086, study PRJEB35770) | freshwater metagenome | biome: Freshwater; feature: Freshwater reservoir; material: water | place: Czech Republic | collected 2017-05-23 | depth 30m m | reverse complement strand
TCTAGCCGGTTGCGCCCACCTGGGCTCGCAGCTCGACGAGAAACGCGTCGACGTCGGACTCGGTGGTGTCCCAGGCGCACATCCAGCGCACCTGGTTGAGGGCCTCGTTCCACACGTAGAACGGGCTCACACCCTGAAGGGGCTCGATCGCTGCTCGAGGCACGATGGGGAACAGGCCGTTGGACTGAACCGGGAGCACCAGGTCGATGCCCGGCAGGTCGCGCACTCCGGCGACAAATCGCTGGGCCATGGCGTTGGCGTTGGAAGCGTTGCGGTGCCACAGGTCACCCTCGAGCAGGGCGACGAACTGTGCCGAGAAGAAGCGCATCTTGCTCGCGAGCTGCATCGAGTTCTTGCGCGCGAAGCCGAGGAAGTCTCCCAAGCCGGGGTTCAGAACGACCACGGCCTCGGCCGCGAGCGCGCCGTTTTTGGTGCCCCCGTACGACAGGATGTCGACGCCGACGTCGGTGGTGAAGGCGCGCAGGGGCAGCTGGAGTCCGACGGCCGCGTTGCTGATGCGTGCACCGTCGAGGTGCAGATACATGTCGAGCGAATGTGCGACTTCGGCGAGGGCTCCGATCTCGTCGGCGGTGTATACGGTACCCATCTCGGTCGACTGCGTGATGGAGACCACCCTCGGCTGGGAGTGGTGAACCACGCCGACCCCGAAGTGCACCGACCGCACGAGGTCGGGGGTGAGCTTGCCGTCGGGCGTGGCCACGTCAATCAGCTTGACTCCGAGCAGGTGCTCAGGCGCACCGCCCTCGTCGACATTGATGTGCGCGCTGGAGGCGCAGATCACGGCATCCCAGGGGCGAAGCAGCACCTGGAGGCCCACGACGTTGGCGCCGGTGCCGTTGAACATGGGAAACATCTCGGCCTGGTCGCCGAAGTGGTCGCGGAAGAGGCCCTGAGCGCGGGCTGTCCACTCGTCGTCACCGTAGGCGCGGGCATGGTCGGTGTTGGCGGCAGCAATGGCCTCCAGCACCTCGGGGTGAACGCCGGCGTAGTTGTCGCTGGCGAAACCGCGCACTACCCCGCTCCGATGAGCCGTACGTGCTGGCCGTTCATGGTGGAGGCGGCATCACTGCAGACATAGACCATCGTGTCGGCAATGTGCTCGGCCGTGGTGGCGCGTGACCAGTCTTTGTCGGGCTCAGCCTCGCGCATGGCGGGCGTGGCAATCGCGTTCACCACGATGATGTTGGCGGTGGCCGAGGTTGACTTGAAGCGGTCGGCCAGGGCGAGCACCGCGGCGTCGGACCCCGCCTTGGAAATCGAGTATGCCGCATTCTGGCCGCTGGGCTTCGCCGCGATGGGGGCGGAGATGGTGAGGAACCGGCCGTGCGGAGAGGCCATCAGTGCGGTGGCCGCGGCTCGGGTGACGTTGACGGTGGTACGGATACCAAGGTCGATCAACAGGTCAAAGTTCTCGAGGGGCTCGCTTTCGAAGGCCACACCCCCGCGGTAGCCGCCGACGAGGTGCCAGACGCCGTCGAGGCCGCCCTCGGTGTCGACCAGCGTTTCGACGGCCGTGGCGACGGCGTTGGCGTCGAGCAGGTCGACGTCGTAGCGATCCCAGGGCGTGACCCTCGCGCCGGCTGCCCGTGCTGCCGCGATGGCCGTGGGGCCAAGGCCACCTGCGGCTCCGGTGACGAGGAGGTGTCGCCCGGCGAGAGGGGTGCTGAGTGAGTTCGGTGAGTAATCGGTCATGCGCCAATCATGCCGTCACTGCCTGTGGACAGCGCGGTGGGACCGCCGGAGTTTTCGGGCATGATGCGCACTGGCCCAGTGAGATGTTCGCGGAGGGGTTTCACGAGCACAGCACGAGCCTCCCCGGGGGATACGTGTCTTCCCACACTGAGGCAGACAATCAGAATTTCAGAATTTCAGAAAATCTGCCCTCGCACTATCAACCATGTCACTCCCGGGGTGCGTCACCCCACCATCGTGAGGAGGAAGCTCGTGTCAGTCCACGTCACGGTCCGTGCGCGCGGAGCAATCGTTCTCCCCATCGAACTGCGACGGCGCCTCGGGCTCGAGGAGCCGGGGGCCGTGCTGGAGGTACGTGAGCGCCACGACGGCGTGATCGAACTCTGGCCGGTTGAACTCGCGACACGAGCCGAGGCGGCTGCGCGTGACGCCGAACGTGCCGAACCCGGAAGTTGGGAGTCGTTGGCCCCGCATGAGCGCAGGTTCATCGAGAGGCTCTTCACCCCCCTCAACCTCTTCGAGCGCTTCGAGGGTGAGTCGGACGACGAGTACGGCAGGAGGTGGACCATGGTGCGCATGCCCCTGGCGCAGGAGCTGTATCAGGGCGATCAGGCCCGATGTCGGCAGGCGAACGCCGACCGGGCCCGTCTGGTCGAACGGCTGCGGGAGCACGGACTACTTCCACCCGCTAGCGTGTCTCCATGTTTGCCGTGAGCGCTGCCAGCATCAATGCCGACAATCCCCTTGAGGGCCTTGTGCTTGGAGAGCACGACGACCCCGAACCCCCCGAGGACTGGGCGGTTGTCACCGTGCGAGCTGCGGCCCTCAATCATCACGACCTGTGGACCCTCAAGGGCGTGGGCATCAAGGCTGAGCAGCTGCCGATGATTTTGGGCTGTGACGCGGCAGGTGTGGCCGACGACGGCACCGAGGTCATCGTGCACGCCGTCATCGGCGATCCGGCCGCAGGTGGGGGTGATGAGACCCTCGACCCACGGCGCTCGCTGCTCTCGGAGGTGCACAACGGCACCCTCGCCGAGAAGGTCATGGTGCCGCGTCGCAACCTCATTCCTAAGCCTGCTGTTCTCGGCTGGCAGGAGGCGGCCTGCCTGCCCACCGCCTGGCTCACGGCCTACCGCATGCTCACCACGCGCGGTCAGCTCACCCCCGGCCAGACCGTGCTCGTGCAGGGGGCGGGGGGCGGGGTGGCCACCGCCGCCATTGTGCTTGCCCAAGCCCTCGGCGCCCGAGTATGGGCGACCAGCCGTGACGAGGCTAAGCGTGAACGGGCCAAGGAAATCGGCGCGCACGACGCCTTCGAGCCGGGCACTCGCCTTCCCGAGCGGTGCGATCTGGTGATCGAGACGGTGGGCGCGGCCACGTGGGATCACTCGCTCAAGTCGCTGCGACCCGGAGGGCGGGTGGTGGTGTCGGGAGCAACCAGTGGTGCGGCTCCCAGCGCCGACCTCAACCGCGTCTTCTTCCTTCAGCTCAGCGTGATCGGCTCAACGATGGGCACCCGTGACGAACTTGCCGAACTGGTTGACCTGTGCGCCCGGCTCGATGTGCGTCCGCTGATCGACTCGCAGTTCGACCTGCGCGACTCGCGGGCAGCCTTCGAGCGACTCGCCACCGGCGATGCCTTCGGCAAGGTGGTTATCAACGTCTGAGGTCAGTCGTCGTCGCCGAGTCGGGCCAGCCAGGTCGCCAGTCGCTCGACCGGCACCTCGAACTCGGGGTTAAGGTCGACGAACTCGGTGAGGCGGTCGCCCAGCCACGCGAGAGTGACCTCCTCCTCACCGCGCCGTGCGACGAGTTCCTCGATTCCTCGATCCGTGAAGTACATGGCAACTCCTACTCGAAGGCCGCGTGCACGAGACGCTCCTGCTCCTCCTCGTGCCGCTGGTGGCTTCCCACCGCGGGCGACGACGAGGCCGGGCGGGTAATCGGAACGAGCGCGCGCCCAATGACCTGCGGCAGATTCATGGCCATGAACGACCAGGCGCCCTGGTTGGCCGGCTCCTCCTGAACCCAGCGAACCTCCTCGGCACCGACGAAGGGCGCGAGGGCGCGCGGCAGTGTGACATGCGGAATGGGGTAGAGCCTCTCGAGCCGCACGATGGCGGTGTCGGTGGCCCCTCGCTTCGCACGCTCGGCGGCAAGGTCGTAGTACACCTTGCCGCTGCAGAGCAGAACGCGGCGTACCGCACTCGGGTCAGCAGTGGTGTCGGCGATTACGGCATCGAAGTGACCCTCGGTGAAGTCGGCGGTCGCTGACTGCGCGGCCTTGAGCCTCAGCATCGACTTGGGTGTGAACACGATGAGGGGTCGTGTAAGAGTCGAGAGCGCCTGCCAGCGCAATAGGTGGAAGAACGATGCGGGGGTGGTGGGCATGGCCACGGTCATGTTGTCCTGTGCACACAGCTGCAGGAAGCGCTCAATGCGCGCCGACGAGTGGTCGGGGCCCTGACCCTCGAACCCGTGCGGCAGCAGCAGCACCAGCGGAGATCGCTGGGCCCACTTTTGCTCGCCACTGCTGATGAACTCGTCGATGATGGTCTGGGCTCCGTCGACGAAGTCGCCGAACTGGGCCTCCCACATCACCAGTGCGTCGGGCCGGGCCACGGAGTATCCGTACTCGAAACCCATAGCCGCGTACTCGCTCAGGGGTGAGTCGAACACGTAGAGCTTGCCGCCGTTCTCGTAGCACTGCTTGAGCGGCTTGTACTGCCAGCCGGTCTTCGCGTCGACAATCACCGCGTGGCGGTGGCCGAAGGTTCCGCGGCGGGTGTCCTGACCCGCGAGGCGCACAGTGCGGCCCTCGGTGAGCAGCGATCCGATGGCGAGTGCCTCGCCCATTCCCCAGTCGATGGTGTCGTTCTCGACCATTTCGGCCCGTCGGGCCAGCTGCGGGGCGAGCCTGGGGTGCACGGTGAAACCCTCGGGCATCTGCAGCTGGCTGTTCACCACGCGGTCGACCACCTCGCGCGTGATCGACGTTTCAACCTCGAAGGCCGGTGTCTGTGGGGCCAGCGTCTGCTGGCCGGTGCGAACCACCTCACTGGAGGTCTCGTCGGACTCGACGTCCTCGTGGGTCTCCTGGAACACGCGCTCAAGCTGGTCGCGGTAGTCGCGCAGCGCCGCCTCGGCCTCCTCAACCGAGATGTCGCCACGGCCGATGAGGTTCTCGGTGTAGATCTTGCGCACTGAGCGCTTCTGATCGATGAGCTGGTACATCGTCGGCTGGGTGAGCGAGGGGTCGTCTGCCTCGTTGTGGCCGCGCCGGCGGTAGCACACGAGGTCGATCGCGACATCCTTGTGGAACTGCTGGCGAAACTCGAAGGCGAGCAGCGCCACGTAAACGCACGCCTCGGGATCGTCTCCGTTCACGTGGAAGATCGGCGCCTGAATGATGCGCGCGGGGTCGGTGCAGTAGGTGGTGGAGCGGCTGTAGCGGGGGGAGGTGGTGAAGCCCACCTGGTTGTTCACGATGAGGTGGATCGTGCCGCCCGTTCGGTACCCGCGCAGCTGTGAGAGCTGAAGGGTCTCGACCACCACGCCCTGTCCGGCGAAGGCGGCGTCGCCGTGCATCAGCACGGGCAGCACCGAAAACGTGTCGCGCGGCAACAGGTCCTGGCGCGCGCGCACGATTCCCTCGAGCACCGGGTTGACCGCCTCGAGGTGCGACGGGTTTGCCGCGAGGTAGACGTCGACCGAGGTGCCGTGCTGGCTGGTGAATGTGCCCTGAGTGCCGAGGTGGTACTTCACGTCACCTGACCCCTGCACCGACTCCTCGCCGTACTCGCCCTCGAACTCGCGGAAGATCTGGCCGTACGACTTGCCCGCGATGTTGGCCAGCACGTTGAGCCGACCGCGGTGCGGCATTCCGATGCACACCTCGTTGAGCTCGGCGTCGGCCGAGGCGGTGAGCACGGCGTCGAGGAGCGGGATGGTCGACTCGCCACCCTCGAGGGAGAAGCGCTTCTGCCCCACGTACTTGGTCTGCAGAAATGTCTCGAAGGCCTCGGCGGCATTGAGCGTGCGCAGGATGCGCAGTTGCTCCTCGCGCGGGGGCTTGCTGTGGCGCACCTCGATGCGCTCCTGCAGCCACGCGCGCTGGTCGGGGTCCTGAATGTGCATGTACTCGACGCCCACGGTGCGGCAGTACGAGTCGCGCAGCACGCCGAGAATTTCGCGCAGCTTCATCCAGCGCTTGCCGCCAAACCCGCCGGTTGCGAACTCGCGATCGAGGTCCCACAGTGTGAGCCCGTGCGACTCGATTTCGAGGTCGGGGTGCGTGCGCTGCAGGTACTCGAGGGGGTCGATATCGGCCATGAGGTGGCCGCGCACCCGGTAGGCGTGGATGAGTTCCTGAACGCGCGCAGTCTTGCTCAGCTCATCGTCGTGTGTGGTAGCGATGTCGCCGGCCCACTGGATGGGCTTGTAGGGGATACGAAGCGATCGGAAGATGTCCTCGTAGAAGCCGTCGTCGCCCAGTAGCAGGCCGTGGATGAGTCGGAGGAAGTCGCCGCTTTGCGCGCCCTGGATGATGCGGTGGTCGTAGGTCGACGTCAGCGTGATGGTCTTACTGATGCCCTGGCGCGCGATGGTCTCGGGTGACGCGCCCTGCCACTCGGCCGGGTACTCGAGCGCTCCGACGCCCACAATGGCGCCCTGACCGGCCATCAGTCGTGGCACGGAGTGCACGGTTCCGATGGTGCCCGGGTTGGTGAGACTGATCGTGGTGCCCGCGAAGTCGTCGACCACGAGCTTGCCGCCGCGAGCCTTACGCACGAGATCGTCGTAGGTGGCCCAGAAGGTCGCGAAGTCCATGGTGCCCGCGCCCTTGATGCTGGGCACGAGGAGCTGGCGGGTTCCGTCGGGCTTGGCCAGGTCGATCGCTAGGCCGAGGTTGACCTGCTCGTTTTTGAGCATGGCCGGCTTGCCGTCGACCTCGGCGTAGGCCCAGTTCATCTCGGGAATCGTGGCGAGTGCCCGCACCACGGCGTAGCCGATGAGGTGGGTGAAGCTGACCTTGCCCCCACGCGAGCGCACGAGGTGGTTGTTGATCACGATGCGGTTATCGATGAGCAGCTTGGCGGGGACCGCACGCACGCTGGTCGCCGTAGGGACTGAGAGCGAGGCCTCCATGTTGATCACGACGCGTGCGGCGGGGCCCTTCAGGGGCGTCGGCGCGACCGTGGTGGGGGGGCTGGGGCTCGGGGGCACGGCAGCAGTCACGGGTGTGGCGGGAACTGCGGGAACTGCGGGAACAGCTGCAGGAACGTCGGAAACCGCAGGCAGGTCGGGCAGGTCGGGAAGGGCCTGCATCGCTGCCGCACCGTGCTCGGTGGGCTGGTAGTCGGCGAAAAACTCCCACCAGGCGGGGTCGACGGTCGCGGGGTCGGCGAGGTACTGCTGGTAGATCTCGTCGACCAGCCACTCGTTGGTGCCGAAGGCGCTGGGCAGGGGGGTGTCCGACAGCACGATGGTGCCTCTCACTCGCGGGGGCCGAAGAATTGGGCGACGATTCACGTCGTAGTTCCTCAGGTTATCGGGCGGGAGGCCGATCGCCACTGCCCGCGGAAGTGCGCTAGATCACGTCGCCGAGAAGCGAGTGCTCCGGCGGGCGGCTAGCCTGTGCCCATGCGTGCAATTCAGGTCAGTCGCTTTGGCGGCCCCGAGGTACTCGAGCTCGTCGAACTGCCCGATCCGGTGCCGATCCCAGGCCTTGAGGTGCTCACAGTGAGTGCTGCGGGGGTCAACTTCGCCGACACGCACGCGGCCGAAAACTCCTACCTCACCGAGCAGGCGCTGCCCTTCGTGCCCGGGCTCGAGGTGGTGGGGTTTCTGCCCGACGGCCGACGTATGTGCGGTTTCGCCGCGGCCGGCGGCGCCTACGCTGAGAAGGCCCTCGTCGCGCCCGAGGCCATGTTCGAGGTGCCCACCGGGGTGGGTGACGCCGAGGCGCTGAGCCTGCTGGTTCAGGGGCTCACCGCCTGGCATCTGCTGCGCACCTCGTCGCGACTGTCCGAGGGTGAGTCTGTTGTGGTGCACGCCGCCGCCGGAGGAGTCGGATCGCTGGCTGTGCAGCTGGCCAGGCGCTGGGGTGCCGCGAATGTCATCGCAGTGGCGTCGACGCTCGCCAAGCGAGAGCAGGCAGTGGCCCTCGGGGCCCACACAGCAGTTGATTCGAACGTGCCGAACCTCACCGCGGCCCTGCGCGAGGCGAACGGTGGCCGACGGGTCGACGTCGTGCTCGAGATGGTCGGGGGTCGCACCACCGATGAGTCGCTGGCAGCACTGTCACGGTTCGGGCGCCTGGTGGTCTACGGCATGGCGGGGCGCGAGCCGAGCACGCCCATCCCCGCCAACTCGCTGATGCACGGCTCGCGCAGCGTCGTTGGATTCTGGCTGGTCGACTGCATGTCGACTGACCCCGTGGGCATGGTGGCCACTCCGCTCGCCGACCTGGTGGGCATGGTTGTCGACGGCTCACTGGTGCCGCAGGCCGGACCCTCGTACCCGCTCGAGGAGGCAGCGCAGGCGCATCGCGACCTGCGCGCCCGCGCGACCACCGGCAAGGTCATCCTGACCATGGGCGCAACCGTCGAGGTAGCCCGCGACCGTAGCCTGATCGACTGACATGGGTGCGCTAGACGACCGTGTTGCGCTCGTCACCGGGGGTACCCGAGGAATCGGACTGGAGGCGGCGCGAGGGATCGCCCGGGCTGGGGCCACCGTTATCCTGCTGGGGGTTGACCGCGACCGTGCGATCGCGGCGGCCGGTCAACTGCAGAACGAGGGCCTCGACGCGGTGGGGGTCGCCGCGGATGTCTCGGTGGCGAAGGAGATCTACGCGCTGCCTGATCTGCTCGGCCCACTGGGAGCCATCGACGTGCTGGTGAACTGCGCGGGCGTGATGAGCGCGCCCATGAGCAAGACGCTGCGCACCACCCCTGAGGAGTGGCGGCGCGTCATGGACGTCAACCTCGACGGCTCGTTCTACACGATCGCGACCTTCGTGCCCGGCATGGTCGAGCGCCGCTGGGGCCGCGTGATCAACGTCTCGGCCTGTCTGGGCCGGCTCAGCGGTCCGGGAACCGGTGGCGGCCTGGCTCCCTACCGGGTGTCAAAGGCGGCGATGAACGCCATGACTCGCAATCTCAACGCCGAGTTGCAGGGCGGTCGCCGCGGAGTGCTGGTCGACGCGATGTGTCCCAACCACTGTCGAACCGACATGGGGGGTCCCGAGGCTCCGCGCTCAGCAACTGAGGGCGCCGACACGGTGGTGTGGCTGGCCACGCGCGACGCTGTGAGCCCCGACGGAACCGCGGCTCCTACGGGGCTGCTGTGGGAGGACCGTCTCGAAGTGCCGTGGTGATCGGGGCCGCTCGCGACGCTCGCACTGCCTCGAGTTCGGCCATGTCCTCGAGTTCGACCCCGTTGGTTTCGCGCACGTATTTCTTGACGTAGAAAAATGAAAGCAGGGCGAAGGCCGTGAAAAGGCCGTAGGCGAGGCCGAGGGAGACCTGCACCAGCCCGGGGAATGACATCGAGACGATGAAGTTCGCGATCCAGTTGGCCATGACCGCAATGCTGAGTGCGGCCGCGCGCATTCTGTTGGGAAACATCTCCCCGAGCATCACCCACAGCACCGGGCCCCAGGTCGAGGCGAAAAACGCCACGAACGCGTTGAGCGCCAGCACCGAGATGCGCCCCTCGGTGACTCCCAGGATGGGGGTGTTGAGCTCGCTCTGTCCGGCGCACCCACTCTGGCCGCCGGCGTCAAGGATGGCCTGGGTGCACTTCGGGGCCGTCTGGAACACGAGGGTCAGAATGCCCAGCGTGACGAACATTCCGATCGACCCGATGAGCAGCAGGGGTCGGCGACCGATGCGGTCGACGAAACCGATCGCCACGAGCGTGAACACCACGTTCACGGCACTGATGATGGTCGAGGTGAGGAACGCCTTGCTCTCGTCGAACCCCACGGCCGCCCAGATGAGGTTCGAGTAGTAAAACACCGCGTTGATGCCCACGAACTGCTGAAGAATGGCCATGGTGATGCCGATCCACACGATCGGCTTGAGCCCCAGCGCCGCACCCCTGAGGTCGCGCATGCCCGACCGCACCTCGCCGTCGAGGGAGTTTCTGATGGAGGCGACCTTGGCGGAGGGCTCATGCACGTAGATCGTGGCCAGCACCTCCGTGGCCTCCTCCTCGCGGTGGCGGGCCACCAGGAAGCGCGGCGACTCGGGGATCGTCAGTGACAACGCCCAGTAGACGACCGCAGGCACCACCATGCAGATGAACATCCACTGCCAGGCCTCAAGGTTGAGGGCGAGCACGTTGTTCGCCTGCTGCGGCGGCACATCGGGGTTCAGCATCGGCTGCTGAGGGGAGTTGGGGGTGAAGCGGATGATCACCTCGTTGACCAGTTGGGTGGCGAAGATGCCCACCACGATGGCCAACTGAAACAGCGAGGTGAGTCGTCCCCGTAGGTGGGCGGGAGCAACCTCGGAGATGTACATGGGTGAGATCACGGCCGCGAGGCCGATTGCTACTCCTCCTACCACGCGCCACAGCATGAAGTCGTACACCCCGAACGGAAACGCGGTGCCGATGCCTGCCACGAGGAAGAGCACTGCGGCAACGACCATCACCCGCTTGCGGCCGTAGCGGTCGGCCAGCCGTCCGCCCACGAGGGCTCCGAGTGCCGATCCGAGCAGGGCAACAGCCACGACAAAGCCCTGCTCGAAGCCGTTCGCCACCTGGAACTGGTAGAAAACGGCCTTGTTGGCCCCGTTGATCACCGAGCTGTCGTAGCCGAACAGAAAGCCTCCGAGGGCGGCGATGATCGAGACGGTCACGATGCGACGGGTATGCACTGCCTCCGTCTCGAGTGGGCCGGACTCGCCCGTGGCTGTCGGATCTGGCATCGCCTCTCCTCGGTGGTCCTCGGCCGGGGGAGTGGAGCGGCCGTGTCGTGCTGAGGGTAGTCCCCATGGCGCCTCGGGCGGGGGCTTCGTGGCCGTATCCGTGTCATGTGAGGTGAGATTCCCGGGTGGCATACGATAAAGCAGTGCCCTCCCAATTTGATCGGCTCGCCGACTCGGAGTCCCACCGTCAGGTGGGTGCCACCGTGGGTCGCGCGGCGTCGTCGCTCACCGGGGGCAGGCGCAGGCGAAGGCGCAGGCGCACGGTATTCGCGGGGGCGGCGCTCGTTGTGGCAGTAGGAGCTGTGTTCGCGTTCGCGGTGCCCGCGGCCCTCGCCGGAAGCCCTGACCGTCAGGGCACCCTGACCTCAACCAAGCCCACCGAGAAGGCCAAGCCGGTGTCGAAGGCGACGAAGGACTCGGCGCCGACCACCACGGCGAAGCCCACCGCGAAGCCGAAGCCCACCGCGAAGCCGACGCCCACCGCGAAGCCGACGCCCACCTCGAAGCCGACGCCCACCTCCACCGCGAAGACCGTGCTCGAGCCCGTCCCCGCGACCGAGTCGAGCTATGCCGAGAACATCCCTGCCTATCCGCCCGACGGCCGTCAGGGCCGCCGCATCGTGTACTCCAAGGCGCTCATGCACGTCTGGCTCGTGAACTCCGACGACGAGGTGGTGCGCCACTATCCCGTTACCGGTCGGTGGGACCGTCCGGCCAAGGGCACCTACAACGTCTACTCGATGTCGAGCGACACCATGAACGAGCACTCCAGGGTGACCTTCCAATGGATGGTGCGCTTCGCATGGGGCACCAACGACACGTCTGCCTCCATCGGTTTCCACTCGATTCCTATCTACTACAAGGACAATCCCGAGCGCGGCGCCAAAAAGGGCGACCGTATGACGGGTACGTCAGAGCTCGGACTGCCGGTGGCCTCAGGCGGGTGTGTGCGCCAATCCGATGAGGATGCCGCCTTCCTCTACCGCTGGGCCGAGATCGGCGACCTTGTTGTGGTGCTTCCCACCGCCGACTAGTCGCGCGGTGTCACAGCCGCTCAGTACCGTGGCCCCATGAGGCTGCTGCACACGTCCGACCTGCACCTGGGGCGCTCGCTCAACGGGCACGACCTGTCAGTCGCGCAGGGGGCCTTCCTCGACCGCATCGTCGAGACTGCCGTCGAGCGGTCCGTCGATGTGGTGCTGGTAGCCGGAGACGTCTACGACCGCACCCTTCCCCCGGTTGAGTCAGTCGCGGCGTTTGAGTCGTTTCTCGTGCGGCTCCATGCGCTCGGCATTGCGGTGGTCGTCATCTCGGGCAATCACGACCAGGCGGTGCGACTCGGCTATGGCTCGGCCCTGTTCCAGCACGGAGTGCACCTGCTCACCGACCCTGCGCGAGTCCAGGTGCCGGTCGAGTTCGCCGACGAGCACGGTCCGGTGCTTGTCTACGGCCTCCCCTACCTCCAGCCCGAACTCACCCGCCGCATCCTGACCGACCCTGACGGGCCCGATCTTCCGGCCACTCACGAGGCCGTCGTCGGTGCGGCCATGACGCGAGTGCGCGCCGACCTCGAGGCGCGCGGTGGCTCCCCGCGGGTCGTGGTCGTCGCTCACGCGTTCGTGGTGGGTGGCGAGGAGGGGCCTGTGGTGAGCACCTCCGAGCGCGACGTGTCTGTCGGGGGGCTGCAGACGGTGCCCTCAGCAGTATTTGCCGGTGCGCACTATGTGGCACTGGGCCATCTGCACGGGCCGCAGCAGCCGCGCGCGGTCGGCACCGGCGCGCTGCTGCGCTACTGCGGATCGCCGCTGCGTTACTCAATCTCCGAGCGCGACCACCGCAAGTCGCTCACCATCGTCGACCTCGGTCCCACCGGCGAGGTGCTCGTCGATGAGGTCGTGCTGCCCCAGCCGCGGCCAATGGCTGACCTGCGCGGAACCCTCGGCGAGCTGCTGTCCGACGCGTTCGCCGAGCACCGGCAGTCGTGGGTCCGGCTCACTATCACCGACTCTCAGCGTCCCGACGACCTGATGCGCCAACTGCGCGATGCCTTTCCCCACCGCGTCGACGTCGTGTTCGATCCGGCGCGGGGGCCTCGGGCAGTCTCGTCTGTGGCTGTCGACCACTCCTCCGATCCCCTCGACGTCGCGGCCGAGTTCATCAGCGTGGTGCGCGACAGTCCGATCACCGACGAAGAACGCCT
>CAFBNF010000023.1_pt1 | contig 12888 bp, 10 predicted proteins | sample 7269191 | NCBI WGS metagenome assembly CAFBNF01 (sample SAMEA6814086, study PRJEB35770) | freshwater metagenome | biome: Freshwater; feature: Freshwater reservoir; material: water | place: Czech Republic | collected 2017-05-23 | depth 30m m | reverse complement strand
CTCAGCCTCCTCCTCGGCCTCCTCCTCGGCGCGCGCGTGGAGGCCGCCTCGGATGAGATTGACGGCCCCAAAGGCGAACAGGGCCGCAGCCACGCCGAGCACCAGGCGCTGGGGTAGCAGCCCCAGCAACGCTCCCGCGGACACCGCGATAGCCATGTGAACCACGAAGGCGGCCGAAGCGCCCAGCCACACCATGAGCCGCGGATACCGAGTAGCCAGCACCAGCGCGGCGATGAACGACTTGTCTGGCAACTCGGCGGGGAAGATCACCGCGAAGGTGGCGATCACCACGGCCATGTCGAGCGCCACGCTCAGGGATGTCACACGTCATCATCCCACCACGGGGGCCGGACCCTTTCCCGCTACAGTGACTGCTTCATGGCCCCGTAGCTCAGGGGATAGAGCATCGGTTTCCTAAACCGTGTGTCGCGCGTTCGAATCGCGCCGGGGCCACTGGCATAACCGTTGCCTAGCAACGTATTCGGGCTTCAAGAGCCCACCGTGGACACACGGTTGGTGCCTCGTGGATGCAGTCCCAGATGCAACGGCCCCGAATAGCCGGGAACTGGAACGAGTTCATCCGGGGGCTCATGTCTTCAGGACCTTGACGGCCAGTGAGACGGGCAGCCAGTCCTCGACCTGCTCGATCGGCTCGTCGAGCAGGCTCGAGATCTTGTTGAGCCGTTGGCGCAAGGTGTTGCGATGGATGAACAACTGCTCCGACGCCTGCTGCGCGGCGCCGCGCTCACGGACGAACACCGCCAACGTCTGGAGCAGATCGGTCCCGTGCCGCTCGTCGTAGTCCTTGATCCGTCGCATCCTGGCCACATACCGCGCGACATCCGGAGCCAGTTCCCGACTCACCGCGAACAGCTTGTGAGTCAGATCGTTGTCGCTAGCGATCCACGAGCGTACGCCTGTTCCCGTCAGAGCCGCCCAGCCGGCGGCGTCGTACGCTGAACGAAGCTCGACAGCGATCGCCTGCGGGTCGGTGACGCAGCGGCCGAGTCCCACGGCCACCCCTGCCACTTGACCCTTGTCGGTCAGTGCCACGCCGACTTCATGCTGCAGTTCCGCCGCAGTCAGGGCAAGCTCCTGGTCCAAGACGCGGCCGAAGAGCAGGGCGCCAACAACTCCGGACGCGGCCCGAAGGCTGCGCCGACGCTTGCCGACGAAGACCGACTCGACCGTCTGGGTCACGCTGTCGAGACTCCGCCTGCTGGTGAGCCGCATCTCGGGGTCGCACAGCAGAACGACGGGAACGACGGGGGTACCCTGACGCCATCCCCGGCTCTCGAGGATGGCGGCCACTCGGCTCTCGTCCGAGGTGTTGAGGAGCTGGCTCAGCACGGACTCCTGACTCCCCGGGTTCGACAACGCCTGAAGTGCCGCAGCGCCGTACGCCGCCAGAGCCGACAACAGGGCTCGATCCTCCACGGTGAAGGGAGCGGCCCTGTGGGCGGTGATCACGCCAAGAGTCCGATCCGCGCGCCTGAGCGCCACGGTGACCGCCTGCAGCGGCGGCATCCTGTCGCTGGCGATCCCCTTGGCCGCCGTCGGTGAGAGAACGGCCACGGCCCCGGCCTCTTCGTCCGACTCGCGGCGCAGCCCCAGCGCGACCGCATCCGGATGGCCGTCCTCTGCGTCCAACGACTCGACGATGTAGACGTCCGCAGGAACGAGCGCCATGCACCGATGTGCCAGGTCGAGCAGGCATTCGTGCGCGTCCTCGGGTGCGCGATCGGCGGCCGCGACCAGCGACTCCAGCGTTGCCGATTGACGCTCCCACTGGTCTACGACGTTCGCCCTGTCGATCCCGCTCGCCAGGAGTTTCGCAACCTCGTCGACGAGGGCGAGGTCGTGCTCAGTGAAGGAGTCCTTCTCCGTCGAGTAGATGGAGAACACGCCCAGTGTGTCTCCGCCCGGAACCAGGATCGGAACTATCATTCCCGAGCGGAACTCATCCTCCTGAAGCTCCGGGAACGTGACGACCCGCGGGTCTTCGCTGAGCTTGTCTCCCAGTAGCACCGGGCGGCGCATGAGCGCCGACCAACCGGTCAGCCCCTCGCCTGGGCGCAACGAGATCAACCCGACGAACGCCTTCTGATGGCCTTCGGTCGCGGCGCGGAGAACGAAGCGCCCCGCGTCCGCGTCCCATAGGTAGACGAAAGCGCCGCCTGCGTCGATGGCCCGCACGACCGCCTCAACCGATCGCTGAAGCAGCGTGAGCGCATCCCGGGACTGGTTGAGCGCCTCGATCAGTTGAGTCAGCAGCGCCGCGCGCCTCTCCGCATCACGCAGGGACTCGTGCAGCAGCTCGACGTCTGCAGCGTGCAGTCCCCCTGCGAGGGAGCCGGCGGTCTGCTTCTTGGGCACTCAGCACCTTTCACGAGCGACGGCAGGCTGCCGTCCCGTCACACCTCTGGCGCAACCCACTCGGCAACGGCACCACCCTGCATCTGCAGCATGGCCACCAGGCGCTGAGCGTTGACACCCACGAAACCTACAGTAGAGCCGTCGATCGACGCCTGGTACAACATCCCTCCCGTCTTCGGTACCACGGCGATGGGGACGACCTCAGCGCCCAGAGGGATCGCTCCCAGGACCTGGACCATGCGCCCGAACTGCCGCGTCCAGAAGTAGGGAACAGCCTCGGCGGCCGCCGGAAGCCCCAAGATCTGACGTCCTACCGCTTCCCCATCGTTCTTGGCAGCCGTCCAAGACTCGCTGCGTACGAGGGAGCGGTCGGCGTCACGGTGGAAGGCGAGGTCACCGACCGCGAAGACTCCTTCGAAGTGCGACCCGTCCACGTCGACGAGCCTGCGCATATCGTCCACGACAGCGGCGCCGACGGCGCCCCGTGATCCGTGCAGCATCATCGGTGCGGGCACACTGCCGACCGCCGTGATCATGCAGTCGAATGCCTCGGCCTCGCCATCGCTAAAGACAGCCTCCACCGCGTGGCGGTCACCGACGGGAACAGCGTGCACCACCTTGGTATCGAGCCTGAGGCGCACCCCGGCCTCGGCTGCCCACGAGGCCACCTCGGTTGCCAGCGCGCCACCTAGCAGCCTCTCCATGGGGGCCGACGCCGGGTCCACCACGGTTACGGAGGCGCCGTCATCGGCCAGCGTCGACGCCAGTTCCATGCCCAGCGGGCCGGCGCCCTCCACGAGGAAGCACCCCGCGCCGCCGGACCGGATCTCGCGCACCCTCAGCGCGTCCGATACGGTCCTCAGCGTCAGGACGCGGTTGTCCCGGCCGGGCAGGTCGCGGGCCAGCGACCCGGCTGCCAGCACCAGTGTCTGCGCACGGAGAACGCGCCCGGAGGCGAGCTGTACCGCCCGGGCAAGCAGGTCCACGGCCACGGCGCAGTCGGCCAGCCAGGGGACGTCGGCCGGAGCCCACGGGGGGCTTTGCACCATACGGTCCTTAGGCCCGAGGAACGCCTTCGTGAGAGGCGGCCGGTCATACGGCGCCTGCGGATCTCTGTCGACGATGAGAACATCGCCGCCTCGCCCCTCGTCTTCGAGCATCTTCGCAACGGTGCAGCCGGCGAGACCGCCGCCGACGATGAGCACACGGACGTCCGTCACGTCACTCCTGGGAGAGGAGGATGGCCAGCTCAGGGCAGTTGGCGGCGGCCGCCCGCGCCTTCTCCACCAGCTCTGGGGCGACCTCGCCGTCGCCCTGCACCATGGCGTAGCCGTAGTCATCCACCTCAAAAAGCTCAGGCGCGATGATCATGCAGCGGTTGTGCCCCTGACACTTGCTCGGGTTGACCTGGGCCTTCATGAGCCTCACGCCTCGCGAATGAAACGAACGGTGAGCGGACCGACGCCGTGCCACTGCTGGGAGGGGTCGACGGCCTCGAACCGGGGGACGCGGGCGATGAACTCGCGCAGTGCGACCACCACCTCACGCCGCCCCAGATTCGAGCCGAGGCAGCGGTGGATGCCTACGCCGAAGGCGAGGTGACGGTTCTCGACCCGGTCGATGATCACGTCGTCCGGGTTATCGTAGGCAGCCTCGTCTCGGTTACCCGAGCCGAACGCAAGCACCACTCGATCCCCCTTCTTGATGGGGCAGCCGCCCACCTCAATGTCCTGCAGCGCGGTACGTGCCATGCCCTGCACTGGCGCGAATGTGCGCAGGAACTCCTCGACGGCCGATGACACCAACTCGGGCTCGTCACGCAGCCGCTGCTGGTCTTCGGGGTGATTCGCCAAGTACCAGAGGCCCGCGCGGATAGTCCAAGCAGTCGTCTCGAGGCCGGCCACGAAGAGGAGGTACTGGTAGTTCATGATCTCCTCGTGGGTGAGCGGGCGGCCGTCCACCTCTGCGGTGAGCAGACGCCCGGTGATGTCGTCCTTGTGGGGCTCGTTGCGGCGACGCTCGACGAGCGCTTCGAGATAGGCACGGACCTCGTCGCCGGCGATCCGCGCGTCCTCTTCGTCATCGGTGCGCGCGAAGATCCGGTCGATCCAGTCGTCAAAGAGGTGCCAGTCCTCACGCGGGTATCCCACGAGACTGCTGAAGACGATCGTCGGCAGCGGCCGCGCGAAGTTGATGCCGATGTCTGCGACATCGTGCTCCATCACTGCATCGGCCAGCTCCCGTGCCGTCGCCTCGACGAACGGCGTGAGTTCGTCGACCTTGGAAGGCGTGAACAGAGGCAGCAGCAGGCGTCGGTAGCCGGTATGAGCCGGTGGGTCGATGTCGAGGGGGATCATCGGCTCGTCCGTGCCGATCGCGGGCATCAACATCGACGGCGCGACAGAGAAGGTCTGCCAATTCTGCTCGGCGTTGAAGATGTCCTCGTTTTTCATCATGAACCAGAAGCCGCCGTAGCGCTCGCTCCATCCGACGGGGCACTCGGAGCGCAGTTCACGGTAGGTCTCGAAGATGTTGTCGAGGGCCTCGCCGTGGAAATCGAAGTCCCTGACAGGCTGCTGAGTCATGCGTACTCCTTGGACGACAGGTCGGTGACGTGTGGGTTGAGTCGGGGGAGCGGCACGGCCGCTCAGATCATCTCCATGTAGCGGGCGGTCTCCCAGTCGGTGACGGCTCGACCAAACTGGCGCGTCTCCCAGTCACGGGTCAGTGCGAAATGGTCCACGAACGCATCGCCCAGGAGCTTGCGAGCCGTCTCGCTGGCTCGGAGCGCGGCCGTCGCGGCCTGGAGCGACGTCGGCAGGAGCACAGCGGAACCGTCAGTCGCCTCGTAGGCGTTACCGGTCATGGCGGCAGGCGGGGTTAACCCGTTGACGACGCCGTGCAGACCGGCGGCGACGTTGGCGGCGACCACGAGGTAGGGGTTCGCGTCGGCGCCGGCGATGCGGTTCTCCACGCGGGCCGCGTGTCCGGTCGCCGGGATCGCGCGGCACGCCACCGTCCGGTTGTCCCGGCCCCACGTGGCGCTGGACCCGGCCCAACTACCACCCTCGATGCGCTTGTACGAGTTCACTGTGGGGCAGTACAGGGCCATGAACGCCGGGGCCATCTCGACCAAGCCGGCGATGTAGTTCAGGCCAACCGACGAGAGGCTGCCAGAGTCGCTCGGGTTGGCGAATGCCGCAGTTCCATCGAGGTTGCTCAGGCTCTGGTGCAGATGGCCGGAGGACCCAGCCCACTCCGACCGCACCTTGGCCATGAACGTCGCAGTGTGGCCGTGCTTCACCGCGATCTCCTTGACGGCGTGCTTGAGGATCACAGCCTGGTCCGCCGCAGACACGGCATCCGAGTAGTGGATGTTCACTTCGAACTGCCCGGGGCCGTGCTCGCTGTTGCTGGCCTCGATGAAGATCCCGCACTCACGCAGCGACTCACGGATCTCGCCGATCAGGTACTCCGTCGACGTGCCGCGGTAGATGCTGTAGGTGCGGTTTCCCGACGTGAGCGGCTCAGCATCGCGCCACGAACTGGCAGCCAGCTCCTCCGGCGATTGCTTAAACACGTAGAACTCGAACTCATAGGCCGCAGCGGGCTCATAGCCAGCAGCCCGTGCCTGGGACACCACGTTCTTCAGCAGAGTACGAGGAGAGAGCTCCAACGGAGAACCGTCCAGCCGGACGATGTCGCAGAGCACGGTCGCAGCATTCGGGTCCCATGGAGCGAGGCGCAGCGTCGAGAGATCCGGCAGGAGCGTGACGTCCGGGTAGGCGGTATGCCATCCCGTGAACGTCAGGTTGGTCATCGGCTCGTCGGCCACGTCCCAGCCGAAGAGGATGTCGGCAATGTTGCTGCCCTTGTCCCACACGCTCTCGAGGAAGTAGTCGACCGGGATGCGCTTGCCGCGCAGCAGGCCGTCGATGTCCGTCCCCGCGATGCGCACGGTCGTGATGCCGTGCTCCGTAAGGAAGGCCTCCGCCGCCTGCCGCGCCTCGGTGCTGCTCAACGCTTGGCTCCTCTTCGTTCGGTGGCCGACGGCTCGACCGCTTGGTGCTCATACAAGTGCCCCCCGATCCGGGACGCAGTATGCGATCGGGGGATTCTCCTAGCCCGCCAGTGTGCAAGGCGCACATTGCTGCGGACGGGGACGCACCGGAGAGTGGACGGCACGCGCTACCGATGCTTCACTCTCTTTCGCGGCCCGCTGCGGCTCCGGACTCGGTGACATCGACGCCACCGTCTGAACAGGAGCAAGCGAGTGCCTACACCCATGAAGGCTGCCCTCCTGCTGGAGGGCAGCGCTGAGCTTCAGATCACCGACGTGCTCCTAGACGAACCCCTGCCGCGGGAGGTAGTGGTGCGGACCGAGCGCATCGGACTCTGCCACAGCGATGTGCACTACGTGGAGGGCTCGCTCAGCATCGACAAACCGGCCCTGCTCGGGCATGAGGTCGCCGGCATCGTCGAGTCGGTCGGGCCTCAGGTCACCCGGCTGCGCCCAGGCATGCGGGTCGTCGCGACTGTGACACCCTCATGTGGCGGATGCCATCACTGCCTGGCGGGACGCCCCACACAGTGCGCCCGCGTCTCAGAGATGCGCTTCCGTCCGCGTCCGCGAGTCACTCTTCCCGACGGCACGCCGGTCCAGACGCTTGGCGGAATCGGCGCCTTCGGGGAGGCGTTCCTGGCGTCCGAGGACGCCCTTGCCGGCGTGCCCGACGACATCCCGGCCGCAGTGGCTTGCCTCCTCGGATGCTGTGTCGCGACGGGCGTCGGCGCCGTCGTCCACGGTGCGCAGATCGGCAGTCAGGACACGGTCGCCGTGATCGGATGCGGAGGCGTAGGAATCGCCGCCATCCAGGGCGCTCGTCTCGCTGGCGCACGACGCATCGTCGCCCTGGACACCGTGCCCGCCAAGCTCGAGATCGCCATGCGGTTCGGCGCTACGGACGTGCTGCTGTCGCAGAGCGACTCCGTCTCCACCGTGGCCCAGATTCACGAGCTGATCCCAGGCGGCGTCACTCACGCCATCGAGGCCGTCGGGAGTCCCGTGACGGCGGCGCTCGCCTTCGACCTGCTGGCACCCAACGGGACCGCCACCATTCTCGGCCTCATGCGCGCGGGCGAGACACTCACGATCTCGGCCGACGCCCTCGTCTATGGCGATCGCCGCATCCAGGGCGCCTACATGGGTGCCAACCGCTTCCTCAGCGACGTGGAGATGTTCGTTGACCACTACCGCCGGGGTCGCCTCGACCTTGACGGCATGGTCACGGCAGTCATCCCCTTCGACCAGATCAACGATGGGCTCGCCCGGATGAGGGATGCACATACGGTGCGCATCGTCGTCGCACCCACCTCATGACCACCGAAACCATGCTCGGCCGCTCTCGTGCGGCGAAGCACTGACACCGCGAGGACACGTTGCCCCAGAACCAGAGCGAGATCCGCCCGCCCCGCTCGCAGGTCGACCTGATCGACGGCGTGTGGCAGACCCCCATGACGCAGCTGGGCACATTGGCCGACCCGAACACCGGTTCGCCCTTGCAGCCTCAGCTGGCGACCTCCGCCACGGACGTCGAACGGGCGCTCGAGGCCGCCGACGCACTTCACCGCAGTGGTCTGCTCGCGGAGGCCTCACTCGAGCTACGCGTCACCGTCCTGCAGGACATCGCGGCCGGACTGACGCTCCGCGCATCCGACCTGGCGTACGAGGACGCGATGTCGACCGGCAATGCCATCCGCGTATCGCAGAAGATGGCCTCCTACATCGGACCCCGTGTCCTCGGCTCGGCCGCCCAGCTGCGCTCGATCGGCGAGAGGGACGTGCTCGACGAGGAGCGCGGGGTGCAGCTGTTGCGGCGACCCCTGGGGCCAGCAGTCGTGCTCGCGCCGTGGAACGCACCCACCTTCGTAGCGGTTGCCAAACTGTCCAGTGCTCTCGCTGCGGGATGCCCCGTGATCCTCAAGCCCTCCGAGTGGGCACCTGGAGGCTGTCAGATCGTGGCCGAGGTCATCAACGACGTCCTCCGCAGCCATGACTTGCCCGCCGCCACCTTCCAGCTCGTGCACGGTGCGGCTGCTGTCGGTTCCCAGCTCGCGTCGGACCCGCGCGTCCGAGCCATCTCCTTCACCGGCGGAGCACCGGCTGGGCGGGCGGTCGCCGCGGCGGCTGCGCCGCACTTCACTGCACTCCAGCTCGAGCTGGGCGGCCACAACCCGGCGATCGTGCTGGATGACGCGGACATCGAGCTCACGGCGGCAGCACTCATCGACGGGATGACCAAGCTCAACGGGCAGTGGTGCGAGGCGCCGGGCAAGGTGCTGGTCTCCGAGGCGAAGTACGACGAGCTCGTCGACGCACTGATGCGTCGGCTCGCGGATCTCACCGTCGGACACTGCCTTGACGAGGGCACCGACGTCGGGCCGCTCGCGTACGAACTGCACCGCACACGTCTCGAGAACGAGGTGGATCGGCTCGTCGCTGCCGGTGGCGAGCGCCTCACGCCCTGCAGGTTGCCGGCACTGGACGGTTGGTTCTTCGCCCCGTCGATCATCGTCGGCGTGCCCGCGGAGGTGTCGACGCGGGAGCTTTTCGGGCCGGTCATCAGTGTCCACTCCGTACCTTCGGTGGCCGCCGCGCTGGCCGCTGCGGACGGCCCGGAGACCGGGCTCGCGGGATTCGTCTTCGGCCAGGACACCGCAGCAGCTCTGAAGGTCGCGGCGAAGATCCCTGTCGGCGAGGTGCGGGTGAACGGTTGCAAGCTCGCGGACCTCGCGGACGGCTCGGAGCAGACGTTCTGGAATAACGCCGGCATCGGGGGCCACGGGCCTACCGACATGGTCCGGTTCTTCCAGGGTCGTCGCACCATCGGCGTCGACGACCCGTCGCTCCCGATCTGACTTCGCGGACCACGACGGAGAGGCAGAGCCATGGCGTCCAGGCCGGTCATCGGGATCCCGGCGGTGTTCATCACGGCCCAGTGGGGCTTCTGGCACGAGCACGCGAATCTTGTCGCCGACACCTACATCGCCGCGTTGTGGGAAGCGGGTGGTCTTCCGCTGATCGTGCCGCCCCTGGGCGGCGCTGAACAGGAAGCCCTCGATGCCGTGCTCAGCCGGGTCGACGGTCTGCTTCTCGTCGGAGGCGCAGACCTCGACCCGTCGGAGTACGGCCACCACCCGCATGAGCTGCTAGAGGAGACCTCCCACGTTCGCGACAGCTACGAGCTGCCGCTCGTGCGCCGTGCGATGGAATGGGACGTGCCGATCCTCGGCATCTGCCGCGGGCTTCAGGTCATGAACGTCTCAGCAGGCGGAACACTTCACCAGGACCTCGTACACGCGGGCTACTCAGACCACCGGCCAGCGCCTGGGCATCTGGATCATGCAACCTTCCACGAGACCCAGGTCGAGAGCGGGTCGGTACTGGCAAGCATCGTGGGCGATGCACCGATCGAGACGAACTCGCACCACCACCAAGGGGTGGCTCAGGTCGCCTCCGGCGCCAGCATCAGCGGATGGGCGACGTCCGACGGATGTGTCGAGGCCCTCGAGTGGCCGATGAAGCGCTTTGCACTCGGTGTCCAGTGGCACCCCGAGAAGCCCCGGATGCACCGGTTCTTCAGTGCACTCATCGACGCTGCCGCTCGAGCCCGAGCTGCCGTTCCACTCCACCCCACAGCACAGGAGCAGCAATGACCTCCAGCGCCCTGCTCAAGCAGCACCTGCACCGCAGGTACCCCACCGTCGACTACGGCCGCGGCGTCTACCTGTACGACACGGACGGCAAGCGGTACCTCGATGGCTCGGGCGGACCGATGACCGCCAGCCTCGGCCACGGAGTACCGGAGATCACGGCGGCCATTGATGAGCAGCTCCGGCACGTCGCGTTCACGTACCGGACCCAGTTCACGAATCAGCCGGCTGAGGAGCTGGCGAGCCGTCTCACGGCCAAGGCTCCGGGCGACCTCAACTGGGCCTTCTTCGTGAGCAGCGGCTCGGAGGCAACCGAGTTCGCCATGCGCGCCGCACTCGGGTACTGGCGCGAGGTTGGCCGACCGGAGAAAATCAAGGTTCTGGGACGCCACATCAGCTACCACGGCATGACCCTGGGCTCACTGTCCATGTCCGGCCATCCCGGGCGCCGGCCCGACTACGGCTCCTTGTTGCATGCCTTCCCCGTCGGCCCGCCCGCATACCAGTACCGCTACGCACGCCCCGGCGAAACAGAGCAGGACTACGCCGCGCGCTCAATCGCCGAGTTCGAGGCTGCGGTCATCGCTGAGGACCCGGCGAGCGTCGCGGCCGTCATCGTCGAACCGATCGTGGGCGCGGCCGGTGGAGTCCTGGTTCCCCCGCACGGCTACCTCCGCCGCCTTCGCGAGATGTGCGATCGCCTCGACATCCTCCTGATCCTGGACGAGGTCATCACCGGTGTCGGACGGACAGGCGACTGGTTCGCCTGCAGCGCGGAGGATGTGGTCCCCGACCTGCTCGTGGCTGGCAAGGGGCTGAGCGCCGGATACTCGCCCGTCGGTGCAGTCCTATTGCGCGAGCACGTCGTATCGGCCTTCCGCGACGGCAGCGGCGTGGCTCCATTCGGCCACACCTTCTCCGGCAACCCACTCGGCGCCGCCACATGCCTCGCCGTCCTCGACTACCTCGAAAGCCACGACCTGCTGGCAGCCGCACGGCAGCGGGGCGATCAGCTCCAGGCGGGCCTGCTCGACCTGGCGACGCGGTACCGCTTCATCGCGGACGTGCGCGGGAGGGGGCTGCTGTGGGGGTTCGAGCTGGTCGAGGACCCCACGACACGGCGAGTACCGGCCGCCAGCCACAACGCCGCCACGGCGCTCGTGGACGCATGCTTCGACCGGGGCCTGATCGTCTACCCCGCTGGCATTGCCCCGCTGAACAACTCCGTCATCATCTCGCCTCCTCTGACAATCGGCGCAGATGAGGTGGTCGAGTTGGTCCGGCTGCTCGACGGGGCGCTGGAAGCCATCGGGCACGCGCCATGGTTGGCCTCTCGCCCGTAGCAACCCGACTCTCTGCTGCTGAAGAACGTCCTGAACCGCAAGCATTGGGACACCCGCGACGAGTTACGCCTCGCGATTATCCACCGGATCGAGCGGGCCTACCATCGTCGCCGCCGGCAACGTGCCCTGGGCAAGCTCACGCCCATCGAGTTTGAAACGATTCACCACACGGTCGCGAAAGTGGAATGAACAACCCCACCCCGCGAGTCAACCAAAGCGGGGGCAGTCCCGATCAATAGTCACAATCTTCACAAGGCCCCCATGCTCGAGATAAGAGCATCGGTTTCCTAAACCGTGTGTCGCGCGTTCGATTCGCGCCGGGGCCACCGAGAAGAGCTTGGTTGCTCGGCGTGGCCATCAGGACGTTGATGGATCGTGACACAGTTGAGAAGCTTCATGGGAACTAGATTGGCACGGAAGCAGCCTCGGACTCACTCAGACACTGGCTGACTACTCGGGGTCAGTTCGCACCAGCTGCGACCCGTGCAGCACTCACATGTCAGGCATCCACAGGAGGAGTCGTGGCACGACGGAACCTCAGTTCCCGAGCCAAGTGGCTCATTGCAGGCGGCGCCCTTGTGGTGGTGATCGGCGGGCTTCTGCTCTTTCAGCCCTGGTTGCTCTTCGTCAACACCACGGTCAACGACGCACTGCCCGAGGTACCGTCGAGCAGTGCGAGCGCGACACCGAGCGATGCTGCATCGACCACTGCTAGCACCCCCTCCGCTTCTTCCGGTGCCAGCACCTCCGCCGGTGCCAGCACCACGGCGAGTCCAACGGCAAGTCCATCGCCCGATAAGCCGGTGGTGCTACGTCGCGGCACCTTGGTGAGTCACGAACACGAGACCACCGGCACTGCACTCATTGTGCAACTTCCCGATGGCAGTCGGATTCTGCGTCTTCAGGATCTCACCACCGCCAGCGGTCCACAGGTCGAAGTGTGGCTGAGCGATCAGCCCGTGATCGAGGGTCGTGATGGATGGTTTGTGTTCAAGGACGGCAATCACGTGAGCCTCGGTGACATCAAGGGCAATCTGGGGAACCAGAACTACAGCATCCCCGCCAATGTCGACCTTGATGCCTACCCGTCGGTGACCTTGTGGTGTGCACGATTCTTTGTGTCGTTTGGCGCTGCCGAACTCAAGCCGGTGTGACGTAGCGACGCACCCACGCGTCGGGGTCGTCGAGCAAGCGACTATCTCTAGGTAGTTGAACTCTTGAGATGCCCCCCTGCCCAAAACTCGTGACTCGATTTACTCAACCGTGTGTCGCGCGTTCGATTCGCGCCGGGGCCACCACAATCCGCCGTTGAAGCCGCGCGTCTCGGCCGGAGTTCTCTGGTGACTACCTGCACGAGCTGTGGTGGTGAACGACACGAGTCGATGTCGGGTGCCACCACAGAACGGGCGGGAGTCGCGCGGGCAGAGGCGGAGCCTGCGCACCGCCGACACCTCCT
>CAFBNF010000021.1_pt1 | contig 13188 bp, 9 predicted proteins | sample 7269191 | NCBI WGS metagenome assembly CAFBNF01 (sample SAMEA6814086, study PRJEB35770) | freshwater metagenome | biome: Freshwater; feature: Freshwater reservoir; material: water | place: Czech Republic | collected 2017-05-23 | depth 30m m | reverse complement strand
CTGCGGCGTATCGCGTCGGACACCGTCTGGTGTCTTCTCAGCGCCGCGGCCCTCCTCGCCCTCGCCGCGACACCGCTCGGTGGCCCGTACACCCTGCAGCCGGGGACGACCCTCACCGTGGTGGCGCGGCACCTGCTGTACGGGGCTGCTGCTGCTGCGTTTCTGCTCCCAGCGTTCTTCGCTCCCGCGCGGGGGTCGGGCTGGCTGAGGGTTCTCGCTGGGCCCATTCCCGTGTACCTCGGCACCATCTCGTACGGCATCTTCCTCTGGCATCTGTCGCTCATGTGGTTCGTGCTCAACGTGCTGCACTGGCAACCCTTCGACGGTGGCTTCATCGTGCTACTGACGCTCACATTGGCGGCGAGCGTCGTTGTAGCTTCCGCGTCGTGGTTCCTACTCGAGCGACCGCTGCTCACGCTGCGCGGTGCCGTCCGCGCCTGACATCAACCACCGGCCCCCGAGACCTCCCGCTGCCGCAATCGACACTGCAGCCAGCCAACCAAGTGCTGAGGCCCAGGCCAGCCACACCGGCACCTCGAGAGTCGCCGGCCAGGGCGCCACCACCTCTGCTATCCCGAGCACCAACGGGAGCGACACGACCAAGGCCTGTCGGGAACTGTTGCGCGACAGCCTGAGTGACGCGAGACCGATTGCCACGGCGGCGAGCCCGATCCAGCCGCCCACGACGATGACGGCGATACCTGCAACGGCCGCCCCGAAGGCCGGGTCGCGGTGACTCAATGCGGCCAGCGCCATCGAGTTTCGCTGTCGTCTGGTCGTCGGAGTAGCGAGGAGAATCAGCAGCAGTAGCGCTGTCGCTCCTCCCGCCACGAGCCCCCCCGTCGCGAGCCGAGCAGGGGGGTACGACATCAGAACTGTTCCGGTCGCGCCAGCGGGCAGCATCCAGCCCTGTCGCCACCCATCAACGGTCACGGGTTCAAGCTCAACCCCGTCGAGCGATGCGGTCCAGCCAGCGTTGACGTTCTGACTGAGCTCGAGGATTCGCTGCTCCGCTGAATATCGAATATCCATCGAGCGGTCGGTTGCCGTCCACGACGTCACGGTGGGCGACGACGCACGCACGGGCAGAGTCACTCCAGGCGGAAGCAGGTCCACCTGTTCGACTACGAGGGCATCCGTTGACCGCACCCGGATGCGGTGCTCCCCTGCCGTGAGGGTGACCGGGCCGGTGCAACCCGACGCCACTATCGAGTGTCCGAGCAGCAGGTCCCCAGCAGTACTGACGACGCGCGTGTCCGATGCGACAGTTCCATCGACCTCGAGTACCGGGCCTGTGCCGCACGGCAGTTCGGTGCGGCTCGTCCGGTCGACCGCAACGTTCAGGTCGGCGGCACCGCGAAGCACCACCTCGGCGACCCCGACAGGCAGCAGGGTCTGGATGCCGCGCTGGGTGTCGATACTGCGAAGTGGAGAGCTTGATACAAAGTCGATGGAAACCTGCTGAGTCATCATGGGCGGCAGTTCAACCGAGCCATCTGCCGAGACGAAGGCTCGAATGGGCGTGGCGCCCGGGCGCATCGTGACGTCGATGACCAGCGGTCGGGATACCGCAGCATCATCGGGCACATCCAGGAACACTCCCGAGACGAGTCGGGATTCGGGCAGTCGGAATGTCAGCCGGGGCCTCGTGTCGCCCCGAGCTGCCGTCCACACGGTGGACCCATCGCCGTCAGCCGCCGCCTGAGCACGGCTCGCTGGGGAGTCAACGCCGACAGAACTGGCCGCGACCTTGATCGCCTCACCCGCGGGCGCAAGTGCCTGATCGAGAGCCACTCCTCCGCGGCTGTGCGCATGCACACGCACCACGTAGGTGCCACCCTGCGCGATGGTGACCACCCGGTCGATTCCCGCACGCTCCTCGCCTGGCCGCCCTAGCCCCGGAGGGCACACCACCCTGAGCGGCAGTGACACGCAGGAGGCCACGTCGCCCTGCGGAGCGGAGAGAACGATGCCTCCAACCGCAGACCCCGGTGGCACCACGAGCGGCCGCGCCGATATCACCCCGGGAATCGCCACCTCCCGCAGTCCGATCCTGCGCCCGATGTGACCGCCCTCGACGGCGCCCAGGGTGATGCGCAGCCATGACGTAGCGCCCGGAGGGGTTCGTACTACGACCGGCCCATCGTGGGAGGTCACCGGGGTGACGGCGGTGCCCGTGGCAGTTTCCACGGTCAGCACCTCGGGCGCCTGGCCGGTGACCGGATCGGCGGCGACCCAGGCAGTCACCCCTTGAGGATCACGGGGTTCGTCCCAGCGCCCCTCCCACCACGCCGTGCCGTCAAGTTCATCGGTCTGGGGCAACCACGCGGTCTCGGAGTCGAGGTCGACCGCCGATGATGGGGCCGCCCCTCGATCGAGCGCAATAGGAGTTCCTGGCCAGGCGAGTGACGTTGACGCGCTGACGCGAACTCCCACCTCCGATGCAACCACCGGAGATGTCGCATTCCGCACTGCGTAGTCGTGCACCGATCGACTACGCCTCATGGCGTCGTCAGCGCCGAGCACATTCGTTCGACTTTCCACGGGTAGCCCGAAGTCGACCTCGGTGCGGGTCGGCTGGTCGGTCAGCACCGACGAACCCACCGATTCAGACGCTGGTGGCGGCCCGACCAGCAGGGCCCTGCCCCTGAGCAAGCCCGCGCCGGCAAGCGCCAGCGTCGACTCGGCGCCGCCGGCAACACGCACCGCCTTCGCCATCGAACGCAGCACGACGCGGGCGTCGAGCACACCGGTCTCAGGTGCGACCTCGTATACCTGTACCGCGGGAAGTGTGGTGTCGAGGCCGGCGTCGACCACATTTCCTGAGTAGCCAAAGGGAGTGATGAGGGGGCCGAAGCTGGCAGCGGCACTGATTCCTGGTGAATTCTGGAGTGCCTGCTGGACTAGCACAGACCGAAGCGAGCCACCCGCGGGCCGCGTGTCGCGGTCATTGGGCACCACCAACCAGCGCACGCCCGATCGCTGCAGCACCTCGGTGAGCGCCGCCGATCCCCGACCGGTCACCAGCGACTCGTTCACGGAGTCGAGCATCCGGATGTTCCCAGCGCCCGACAGCGGGAGAGCGCTACGGGAGGCCCAGCGCGAATGAGCGAGCGGCTGAAGTGGCTCATCCTGCGTTCGCCCCCACAGGAACACGCCGAAGGAGCTGCTCGGCACCACGAGCGCGACGCCGTCTCCAGACTGCGCCGCCAACCACGTGGCGGTTTCGGCCCAGTAGCCGGGAACTGACTCGTAGGTTCGTCCACGAGTGATGCCTCCGGAGGCAAGGGGCCATGCCACGCCCAGAAGGGCTGCGACCACGCAGGCGAGGGCAGCGGTCGACACCACTCGCGTGCGTGCGCGAGGCCGCGGCCGGGTCAGCAGCTGGTCGACGCAGTGACCCAGCCCCACCGCGAGCGCTAGGGCAACCACGGGTTCGAACTTGTGAACGTTACGAATCGGAGCCAGGGGTCCGTCGAGCAGCGTCTGAACCCATGCGGACACGGGGCCAGAGGTTGCGCCCACATGCCCAAGCGACACCAGCACCAGCCCGACTCCGAGGGTCGCCAGCAGGAAGCCTCGTTCGGGAATATCGAGTCGAGCGAGGCCAGCCAAGCCCGCCGCAGCGATGACCGCGCAGGCGAGAACCAGCAGCGGCGTCGACACCAGTTGCCAGCCTGCGCCCCACTCTGGTCCCGAGACACCAGCGATGTAGGGCACCCACGCGCTGGTTCCACGCAGCACGGCACCTGGCTCATTGGGCCGCGTGGTGACCGAGGCCGACTCGATCCAGTCGAGAAACGGTGGTGAGTACCGGCCGAGCAGCAGGAGCGGAATGGCCCACCACAGCGACGCAAGGCCGATGCCTGCCACCCACCATCGGGCCAGCGCCCGCCGACGTGGGCCCGCCCTCCTAGAGACCAGCCAGACCACCCCCACGGGCAGGATCGCCGCTGTGGCCACCGCGTTCACACCGCCGACGCACAGGAACACCACGGCCGAGAGTGCGGCCCAGCGCCGCGGGGACCCACCCCTCGACCCCATCACCAGCGGGATGAGCAGCCACGGTGCTAGAGCCATGGGCCAGGCCTCGATCGACGTGGGTCCCATCGTGGAGAGCATGCGCGGCGCCAGGGCGAATCCCAGTGCGGCGACCATGCGGGCTCCGGGGCTGACCACACCGAGTAACCGGGTGAGCCGCAGCATTCCGAGCAGGGCCACGCACAGGATCAATGACCACCACAGCCGCTGGACCACCCACGGGGGTAGGCCCAGTGAGTGACCCACGCCGAAGAAGGGACCCATCGGCCACAGATAGCCATAGGCCTGGTCCTGCAATTGACCGAAGAAGCTCTGGTCATCCCACAGCGTGATCGCGCGTCGCAGGAAACCCCACGGATTCTGCGTGAGGTCAAGTTTGGTGTCGGCCGCCGTGAGCCCCGGATCCTGAAGGAAGCACGCGGTGGTGAGCAGAAGGCATGTCACGGCCACTCGGAATCGCCACACGACTCGCGGCATGCGCGCCCCTGTGTAGGTGGGCCCCCCCACCAGGACCCGATTGAGGAGGTCGATCACGAGCCCGTCACCCGCAGCACCAGCAGCAGATTCCAGGTGGCCACCTCACGGATGCCGGGAATTCGCACCACCCCCGACGCCCAGGCAGGCAGGTATCGAGGAACCACGGCCACCACCTCGACACCCTTCCTCGACCTAGCCCAGCGGATGCCGTCGGCCGTGGTCACCCTGAACAGGCTCTCGCCGATCAGGTGCTTGGGCGGGTGGCCGTGATGCCTCTGATACCGCAGTGCCGCCCTCTCGCCACCCAGATAGTGCCATGGGAAGCTCTCGTGCCCACCCCACGGCCCAAACCACACGGTGTAACTGAGCAGACACATTCCACCTGCTCTGGTCACTCGCAGCATCTCATCGCCCATTCGCCACGGCTGAGGAACGTGCTCGGCCACATTCGACGAGTAGGTGATGTCGAAGGCACCCGTGGCAAAGGGCAGAGACATGCCGTCGCCCTGCACCGTGCGGTCGCCGGGGCTGCGGCCGTGCAGCCGCATCTCGCCAGCATCGGCGTCAAGGGCCACGTAGGTGGCCCCACGGGTTTCGAACGCCTCCTGAAAGAAGCCAGGGCCGCCTCCGACGTCGAGGAGACGAGCACCGTTCAGCGGCGCATAGTGCCCAACCTGCGCCGCGGAGTCGCGGGCCAGATCGCCGTAGAACCGGTGGGGGTCGGTCTGCTCGGACCCGAATGATCGGAACAACCGCCACGAGCGGCGAAGGTCAGCGCGGAAGCGCAGCTCTGTGACGGAGTCCGGATTCACCTCCGCACCGTACCCCGAGGCACTCCACGGCTCTCCTCCATCACCTAGGCTCTCGGCATGCCTGCGACCTCGGAGCCCCCGCAGCAGCGCGCCGACGGTCGCCTCCGTGTGGTGTTCATGAACTGGCGCGACACCTCCAATCCAGAGGGTGGCGGCTCGGAGGTTTACGTTGAGAAAGTCGCCGAGTCCTTCGCTGCGGCGGGTCACGAGGTCACGATCTTCTGCGCCGCGCACAGCGAGGCACCCGACCGTGAGGTGCGACGGGGGGTCAGGTTCGTCCGCGCGGGCAGCAAGCTGGGGGTGTACCTCGAGGCAGCCCGGCACTACCGTCGTGGCGAACTCGGCGATCCCGATGTCGTGGTCGATGTGCAGAACGGAATTCCCTTCTTCAGCAGGCTGGTTCGACGCGGGACGCCCACGATCGTTCTGGTGCACCACGTGCACCGCGAGCAATGGCCCGTCGTCTACGGGCCACTCCGATCGCGCATTGGCTGGGCGCTGGAGTCACGGGTGGCCCCGCGCGTGTACCGGGGCAGCGCTTACGTGACCGTGTCGGAGTCCTCGCGCGACGAACTGGTGGCGCTCGGGGTCAGGGCCCAGGACATCTCCATCGTGCGCAACGGCACAGACACACCCTCCTCACCAACGGGGGAATCGCGCGACCTCAGCCCACGTGTAGTGGTGCTCGGTCGCATCGTTCCGCATAAGAGGGTCGAAATTGCCATTGACACCGTGGCCGACCTGCGTGCAGACATTCCCGGGCTCACCCTCGCCGTCATCGGTGACGGGTGGTGGTCCGACGCGCTGGCACAGCACATCGCCACTCGTGGGGCAGGAGCCTACGTCGACCTCGCAGGATTCGTCGACGACGAGGCCAAGCACCAGGCCCTCGCGGCCTCGTGGGTCATGCTGCTGCCAAGCCTGAAGGAGGGCTGGGGCTTGGCTGTGATGGAGGCGGCCGCCCACGGAGTGCCGTGCGTGGCATTTCGTGCCGCTGGCGGGGTTCAGGAATCGATCCTCGACGGCGTGACGGGACTGCTAGTCGACACTCCCGAGGAGATGACGAACGCCCTGCGCAGTCTGCTGGTCGACACCGAACTGCGAGAGCGACTCGGCGCCGCCGCGCGCGACAGGGCCGCACTGTTCACGTGGGAGATGACCGCCCAAGAGTTTCGGGGCGTGGTGGAGCTGGTGCTAGCCGCGGGATGAGGCCTAGGGACTGAGGCCTGCGCTAGCGACTACTGGTTGCCGTACACGACGTACGGCTTGTCAACCGGTGAGGGGACGGTGGTTTGCGAACTCACCAGCAGCGACGAGGCGCCGAATGCAAGCAGGCCACCCACAACTGCGGCGATGATGGCGCCGATGCCAGCGGTCATGACTGCTCCTTTGTCGGATGGACTGGGGTCACGGTACCACCGCCTTGCCCCTCTGTGCGGAAAATCGGCGGCGCGCCTCCGATGCTGTCACGAGGGCGGAGACGAGAGTCGCCGAGGCAAGAAGCCAGGCCAGTGCCACCAGGGCTACCCGCCACGGCTCCACCGGTGGCCAGGGCTGTGTGCCGGGCACGCTGAGCAGGATCAGGTCGGTCCCGACGAACTCCTCGTGTAGGCCGGCCAGCGACGACGGGCGCACCGCACCGGCCGTGCCCCGCTCCACCACGACGAACCCGATGCCACCGCGCTGCAGGGCCGGAAGTAGCGGGCCTCCAGCCTCAACCGCGGCGCCAATCGCCGCGGCTCGTGCGCTCTCTCCCGACACCCGCTGCAGCGTGCCATCGCGACGGCGCACGAGCAGGGTGTCGTCGACCACCGTGGCGCGCGCCATCCAGCGAGGTGCCGGGTCGAGTGCGGTGCGTCCTTCGTTCCAGTCGAACTCTCGGAAGGTCCCCCACGGAAGCACAGTGACATCGCCCGGCGCGCTCGACTCAGCAACGCGATCGGCGACGGTCTTCCAGTCGGACGGGTACTCGACCGCAGCAAGTCGGCCGAGTGACCCCCACGCTGCATCCGGTAGCACGATGACCGGTAGTGCCAGCAGCGCGCACACCAGCACACGCCTCGACAGCGGCTCGACCACCCAGCCCGCCACCCTGCGCGCACCCAGCGGGGCAACTAACGCTAGGAGCAGCGTGAGCGGGGCCAGTAGCCGCTGACCGTCGCGAAACTGCCCACCCCCCGGCACGAGCGCCAGCAGGTTGCCCAGCCCAATCGGCCAGGTGGCGCCGGCGACGGCGATCATCACCCCAACTCCGGCCACCGCCAACAGCACCAAGGCCCCCGACCGGCCCAGCACTGCGACAGATCGGTTCGCACCGAGAGCCGCCAGCGCAATCACGAGCAGCGCGCCGATCACTCCCAGCGCTGTCGACCGGCTCGCCGGCACAGCGTCGGCGTTCCACACACCCCCGGTACCGAGAGCTGTGAGTAACGGTCCCCACGGCCCCTCGGGTCTCAGCGCGAAGGCCGCGACTCCCCCGGGGTCGGAGGCTGCTCGCACCGGGCTCGTGAGCGCCGGCACAATCCATGGGAGTTGAAGTGCCACGGTGGCGGCGAGCACGGCGGCTCGACGGGCGATCGGAGCCCTGGAACCCGGACCCACTGCGATGGGCAGTGCCACCAGCGGGATCAGCGCCCACGAACTGGGGGCAAGCGATCCCACGGCCAGCAGGAGAATGAGCCGACCACCGGCCCCTGAAATCCCCCTGCGGACGTTCAGGGCTTGCCCCACCGCCCAGGGTAGGGCTGCAAAGGCGACCAGCAGGGGCCAGGAGCCCATCACGAGGCGCTCGACGACATAGGCCGACCACACGTAGAGCAGCGCACCCAGGCAGCGCTGCCACAGCACCTCGTCTCTCAGAAGCCGCGCCACGCCGGTGGCGCCGCCCACCACCACGAGCACGAGCATCAGGTGCTGCCACCACGACCCGGGGGCGAGCGAGGTAAGCAGCCAGAGCACGACGTCCTGTGGAACGGCACGTGGCAGAACGTCGGCCAGACCCCAGGCCGCGGGCACGGACGACTGACGCGGCACAAAAACCATGTCGTAGGTGAGGACATACCCTGGCTTGAGAGCTGGGCCGAGCAGACCCACCGTGGCCGATGCCACGACCAGACCGAGAATGACTCGTTCCCTCATCGGCCTCGTCGACCTCATCGACCTCATCGACCTCATCACCCCCGCACCCTCGCATAGTGTGAGGCGACGTGTGCGCACGGGCGCGCCCCAGATCGGCTCCGCAGGAAGGATCATCATGTCTCGCACGCGCACGCGCGCGCTGCTGTCGGGCAGTGTGCTGGTCGCTGCGGGGCTTGCCGTGGCCCAGGTGTTGGCCTATCTCCTCAACCTCGTCGCAGCTCGGGTGCTCGGCCCCCAGCAGTTCGGCGCCTTTGCTGCCCTCATGAGTGTGATGCTCATTGCCGGCACTGTCGGGCTGGGGCTCCAAGCTGCCAGTAGCAAGCGTCTGGTGGCTTCGAACGAGTCCGATCGCGCGGCCACTGCCAACGGACTCCTGCGCTTCGGGGTCAAGGTGGCGTTGCTGCTAGGAGCAGTCGTCCTGCTTGCCAGCCCCCTCGTCTCAGCGGTACTGCGGCTCGACAGCGTCTGGCTCGCGGTGCTCGTTGCAGGCACCATCGCGATTTTCACCCTCGGCGGCGCCCAACTCGGCGTCGCTCAGGGAGCAGAGCGCTTCGGCCGACTCGGCTCGCTGTACGGCAGCGTTCAACTGTGTCGTTCCATCGGCGCCATCGGCGGGGCCGTACTCGGGCACACTCTGGCCGGCACCCTGGCCGGACTCCTGCTCGGAACAGCGGCCGGAGTAGCGGTCGGACAGTTCATTGTCGCGCCACTGGTGTCGAGCCCGGCGCTGCCGGTGCCCAGCATCGGGCCCGAGACGTGGCACGCGTCGCACGCGCTGCTGGCCCTGTTCGTGCTCACGAACATGGACGTGCTCATGGCACGGTTCTTCCTCACCGCAGATCAGGCGGGGCTCTACGCGGTCGGCGTGCTCATCGCAAAAGTGGCTTTCTTCCTGCCTCAGTTTGTGATTGTCACAGCCTTCCCCACCATGTCACGCCAGCAGGACCGCCGATCGGTACTCTTCGCCGCTGGCGTTACCGCCATGATCGGACTTACCGTGACCGTCGTCGTTGCGGCCGCGGGGCCACTGGTGGTGGCAATGGTGGGTGGCAGCCAGTATCAGGAACTCAACTCCGAGGCCTGGCTGTTCGCAGCGGAGGGCGCTCTCTTCGCCGTCGCTCAGGTGCTGCTGTACGGGCAGGTCGCCCGAGGCAACCGGTGGGCTGTGGTGTTCCTGTGGGCCGCGGGCCTCGTCTTCCTGGTATCCGTCGCCGCCGGTCCGCACGATGCCGTGCTGACCCTCGTCGTGACCGCCGTGCTGGTGGCACTCGCCGTGGTGATCGCGGGCATCGTCAGCACCGTGCTGGCCCGACGTTCTGTCGCGCCGCTCACCCTCAGCGAGATCGGCGAGTTCCTTGAGCAGTGACAGCCGACCTGACGTGACTCCCCCCACACCCGCCACTGGAGTCCCTTCCGCCGCCACGCCATCGGTGGCAGTCGCGTTCGTACGCTCAATGCGACCGCGCCAGTGGGTGAAGAACGTGCTCGTCTTCGCGGTTCCCGTCGCAGCCGGTGGTGTGCTTCGTCCTGGCGTGCTGGTGCCCACACTGGTCGCGTTCGTTGCGCTGTGTCTGGCGTCGTCGGCCACCTACCTCGTCAACGACAGTCGCGACATCAACAGCGATCGCACCCACCCGACCAAGCAGTTCCGCCCGCAGGCGGCGGGCCACCTATCTCGCCGTGCGGCCCTCATGGGCGCGAGCGTCCTCATCGTCGCAGCCCTCGCACTCGCACTCTCCACCACACGTGCGCTCGCGCTCACCGTGGCCGCGTACCTGATACTCACGCTCTGCTACAGCCTGTGGCTCAAGTCCGAGCCCGTCATCGAACTCGCACTTCTCACCGCGGGGTTCCTGCTGCGAGCCATCGCCGGCGGCGCGGCCACGGGAATCGCTATCTCCAACTGGTTCCTCATCGTGGCGGGTTTCGGCTCACTCTTCATGGCGGTCGGAAAGCGCTATTCCGAACTGCTGCACCAGGGGCCGAGCACCTCCACCCGAGCGAGTCTGGCCGGGTACTCGCCCGAGTTCCTCCGCTGGGCCTCCGGCGTCTCGGCGTCCGTGGCCATCACCGCCTACTGCGTCTGGGCCTTCGAGGTCGCCGCGCGCTCGTCGTCGACCCTGCCGTGGGCCCAGCTATCGGTCATCCCGTTCGTTCTGGCACTGCTGCGGTACGCCGTGCGCATCGACGCCGGCGACGCGGAGGCCCCGGAGGAGGCGGTGCTGGGCGATCGGGTCTTGATCGGCATCGGGGTCACGTGGGCGCTGATCTTCGCGCTGGGGGCCTACGGTGTCTAACTCCGAGCGACGCCTGCTGAGCGGATGGGGACGAACGGCAGCCACCTCCGCCACTGTCGTGTCGGTGATGCCAGGGGCCACTGCCACCATGGTTGTGGCCGACCTGCTCGCCACATCGGGCAGTCGTGGGGTCATCGCGCGGGGACTGGGCAGGTCGTACGGCGACGCTGCCCAGAACGCCGGTGGCGCGGTCCTCGACATGACCGCCCTCGACGGCCTCGCGATTGACCCGACATCCGGAACGGCGGTTGTCGGGGCCGGTACCTCACTCGACTCGGTGATGCGGGCGTGCGTGCCGCTGGGATGGTGGGTTCCGGTTACCCCGGGCACTCGACAGGTCACCGTGGGAGGAGCGATCAGTGGCGACATCCACGGAAAGAATCACCACGTTGACGGCTCCTTTGGCGCGCATGTGAAGTGGCTGAGCCTCGCGCTACCCGACGGCAGTGTGCGCAGACTTGCGCCCGGTGACGACCTCTTCCATGCGACCACCGGTGGCATGGGCCTCACGGGGGTGATCCTCGAGGCCGAGCTCGCGCTCACACCAATCTCCACTGCCCTCGTCAACGTCGACACCGACCGGCACGGCGACCTCGACTCACTGATGGCCGCCATGGTCGAGGGCGACGACCGGTTTCGCTACAGCGTCGCGTGGGTCGACGCCGGAAGCCGCGGAACCCTGGGCCGGGGGGTCCTCACCCGAGGCGATCATGCGGCATCGACAGACGTGCCGGTGCGCCAGCGAGGGTTGGCGTTTACCCCGCGTGAGCGGGTTGGCGTCCCTCCGCTCGTGCCCCGCAGTCTCCTGAGCAGTGCCAGCATTACCGCCTTTAACGAGGCATGGTTCCGACGAGCTCCCGAGCGCCGGCGCGGTGAGCTACAGCAGCTCGGAACCTTCTTTCACCCGCTCGACGGCGTGCGCGATTGGAACCTCCTGTACGGACCCCGCGGGTTCGTCCAGTACCAGTTCGTGGTGCCCAACAGCGCGGCGTACGTCGTACAGACCGCCCTCGAGCGTCTCCGTGCCATCGGCGCCACCTCGTTCCTCTCGGTGCTGAAGCGTTTCGGCGCTCAGGGGCCCGGACACCTGTCGTTTCCGATGCCCGGCTGGACCCTGGCACTCGACCTCCCCGCTGCCGTCGATGGCCTGGCCCCACTCCTCGACAGCCTCGACGCGCTCGTGGCCTCCGAGGGTGGTCGGGTCTACCTCGCCAAGGACTCACGCATGACTCCAGCGATGATGGAGTCGATGTACCCACGACTTGAGGAATTTCGAGCCCTGCGTGCGTCGATCGACCCACACACCCACCTGAACTCCGACCTGGCCAGGAGGCTGCACCTGTGATCGATGCACTCGCACGACCCCAGTCGGTTGCCGTGTTTGGAGCGACGTCCGACATCGCAGGGGCGCTGATCGCGCGACTCAACGGCCCTCAACTGCAGCGTTTAGTGATCGCTGCTCGCCCCTCCGACGCGCGCGACCGACTTGTTGAATCGCTGCGTAGCGGCTTGTCAGCCCCTGAGGTGGTGGTGCTCGACTTCGACGCCGCCGACCACGCGAGCCATGACGCCGTGGTCGACCTCGCCTTCGGGGCCGACGACGTCGACCTCGCTGTTCTCGCCTTCGGGGTGCTCGGCAGTCAGCCGGAGTTTGACGACGATCCCGACGCCGCCGTTCGGGCCGCCCAGATCAACTATGTCGGGTCGCTGTCGGTGGGGCTTCGGGTTGCCTCGCGCATGCGCCGCCAGGGACACGGGACCCTCGTGGCCCTGTCGAGCGTGGCGGGCGAGCGGGCCCGGGCCTCGAACTTCGTGTACGGCTCAACCAAGGCGGGCCTTGACTCGTTCGCAACCGGGCTCGGCGACGCGCTGCGCGGCTCAGGTGTGAGTGTGATGGTGGTGCGCCCCGGCTTCGTGCGCACCAGCATGACTCAGGGTCTCGACGAGGCTCCGTTGGCCGTCGGCCCCGACGATGTAGCCGAGGCCATCGTCGAGGGGCTGCGGCGCGGCAAGGAGACCGTCTACGTGCCGCCCACCATGCGCTTCGTCATGAGCGGACTGCGCCACCTGCCCCGATCGGTGTTCCGCCGGTTACCTATCTGAGCACGCTCAGTGGGCCGCCGCCTCCCAGGTGGAGCCGGTTCCGACCGACACCTCCAGCGGCACGCGCAGGTCGGCAGCTGAGCCCATCTCCTCGCGCACCAGCAGTGTGACCGCATCGAGTTCGCCCGGGGCAACCTCGAGTACCAGCTCGTCATGCACCTGCAGCAGCAGTCGCGATGACAACCCCTCGAGTGCAAGTCTGCGGTCGACACCCAGCATTGCCACCTTGATGATGTCGGCCGCCGACCCCTGAATCGGCGCGTTGAGGGCCATCCGCTCGGCCATGTCACGACGCTGCCGCACGTCGCTCGCGAGGTCGG
>CAFBNF010000020.1_pt1 | contig 13536 bp, 13 predicted proteins | sample 7269191 | NCBI WGS metagenome assembly CAFBNF01 (sample SAMEA6814086, study PRJEB35770) | freshwater metagenome | biome: Freshwater; feature: Freshwater reservoir; material: water | place: Czech Republic | collected 2017-05-23 | depth 30m m | reverse complement strand
GCACGCGCCATGGGCAGGTGCTCGGTCAACCACACGTGCAGGAACTGCTCACGAGTGAGGTCTGCTCGCCGGCGCAGCACCACGACATAGCGGATCACATTCGCGCCTCGGGAACGGGGAGCAGCGCACCCGCAGACACCACCATGCGCCCGCCGCGCCAGACCGAATGCACGCGGCGCATCGCCTCGACGTCGGTGCGCACATCACCGTTCACCAGGAGGAGATCGGCCTGCATGCCAACTGCGAGCGAGCCCACCTGACCCCCACGGCCCAACACTTCTGCGGGTGTACGCGTTGCGGCGAGCAGGGCAGCGGAGAGGTCTATTCCGACCTCTCGATGGAGGGCGATCACGGCGTCGCCCACTCGACCCGGCTGCACACCAGGCACTCCGGCATCAGTGCCCGCCAAGAGCGGCACTCCTGCCACGGCAAGCCGCGCGAACACGGGGAGCATTGCCCGGCGCTGCTCGTGGCGATAGGCGGCGCGAGGGGTTGCGCCAGGGAAGTCGGTCAGTGCGCCGACGGTAACGGTGGCATCGACCACTATTCCGCTGTCGAGGAGTGCTGCAACCGTCGGCTCCGCCAGCGAGATCTCGCCATCACCGTTCTGGCAGGTGGCGTGCACCACAACCTGGGCCCCCGCCGACGCCGCCATCAGAACGGCTGCCTCGGTGTGAGCGTGCACCACCAGCGGTAGGCCAAGTTCTCGACACACGCCGCTGAGGGCCTTGAGGAGATCGAGTGGATACTGCAGCATTCGAGGGTTACTACCGTGGGTGACGTTGCCTCCCGTGAGCATGATCTTGACCATGTCGACGCCAGCGGCGGCGAGTGCGCGGGCCATCGCCAGAACCTCGTCCTCACTGTCGGCACCACCACCCAGCCAATGGCAGTGCCCCTCGCTCGTGGTGATTGGCGCGCCGCTGACCAGCGTGGTCGGTCCCTGAGCGCCCTCACCGGACAGCGCCTCGCGCACAGCGAGCATCACATCAGTTCGACCACCGCAATCGAAGACCGTGGTGACGCCTCCAACAATCGTCCGCCGAGCGTTGTCCAAGGCCCGCTCCGTCTGGGCCGCGGGGCCTTCCTCGACCAGATGGCGGACCATATCGCCGTCAGCGCTGAACGTCAGATGCACATGGCTGTCGATGAGTCCGGGAAGCAGCGTCATGCCCGTCGCCTCGTGGACGACCGCCCCCTCAGGCACACGACCCCGGGGGACGATCGCCGCGATCTGATCACCCTCAACGAGGAGGTCGTGCTGCGACACCAATTCGCCCGACGGCAGCATGAGGCACTCGGGCTGCAGCACCCACACACCTATCTGCTTCATGGTCACTGCTCTCCCGAGGAATTGTTCGCCTGACACGTTTTCGAGCCGGATTTCACAGCAGGCTGGGTGGAAGCCCGATCCGGTTGAACTGGTCGGCGGCCGACTGCACATGCCGGCGACCATTCTCAAGCGAGAAGTTCAGATGCCCAGGCATCAATGCCTGAAACTCGTACTCCAGCAGCTTGTTCATCGAGGCCGCGTAATCCTGGACACTGGAGTCAGCCACGTTCTGAAGGATGATCTTTCCGCCCCAGAAGACATGGTCACCACTGAAGAGGTAGCTCTTACCCTCGCCGCTCACCAGGAAGTTCATGTGTCCATTGCAGTGTCCGTTGGTGAGAATCGCGGTGATCTCGAAATCGCCCGTCTTCACCGTTTGGTTGTGGGTGAGCTCCACATCAATGTCGCAGGGCTCCCAGATGAAATCACTCGGGTAGAACCCGAAGGACTTGGCCCACTTCAAGCCGGTGGTCTCCTCATCGGCCTCGCGCACTGCCGGAGCCTCCAGCTCGGAGATCGCGATCTGCACGTGGTCGCCGATCGTCTTGCGCATGTACGCGAGCGCCCCAGCGTGGTCAGCGTGGTAATGGGTAACGAAGATGCGAGTGATGGCAGCAGGGTCGAGGCCATCGTTCTTGATGTTCGCGAGGACGCGCTCTCCTCCATCGAAGCCCGCATCGATCATCCACAGCTCTCCACCGACATCGAGCACGTAACTGTTGCTGTCGAGCCTGTTCGACAGGTTGTACCCGTAGTCGCCGCCTCCGACGACGTACAGGTGCTCGTTGATCTTCATTTGGCGATCAGCTCCTCAGGGATTGAGTAGGAATGGGCACGTAGCCCACCGTCGACGATGATGTTCTGCCCGGTGATGTATCCGGCGTCTTCTGAGGCAAGGAAGGCATAGGTGGCCGCGATCTCCTCCGGCTTGCCCAACCGCTTCATCGGAACCAGCGGCCAGTGCTTGCGCGCAGCCTCCATGGCCTCGTCACTGCCGAGGACATCGCGCGACTGCGGTGTGTCCAGCGGCCCGGGGCTCACCGAATTCACGCGAATTCCGTGGTCGACGAGTTCGATCGCCATGGTCTGCACCAAGTTGACGATGCCCGCCTTCGCTGCGCCGTAATGGGCGTAGGTGATCGAGGCGCCGAGCGCCGAGACCGAGGAGGTGTACAGAATCGAGCCTCCGGTTCCTCGTTCAACCATCGAGCGCGCCGCCAACTGACCAAGCACGAAACTCGCTCGGAGCATCACCGCCATCACGCGATCCCAGTCATCGCGCTCCATCTCGAGGAAGGGCGCAGAGGAGTGGGCCGGCGCGTTGCTCACCATGATGTCGAGCCCACCGAAGTCACTCACCGCCGTGGTGATGAAACGCTCGCAGTCGGCATCAACGGACACGTCTCCCAGCACGCCCAGCACATTGGCACCCGTGGCGAGCCGAACCTCCTCGACAACAGTGGGCAGCATCTGCGGGTTCCTGTCGGCGAGGATCAGATTGGCCACCCCCTCCTGTCCGAAGCGGTGGGCCGTGGCGCGACCCACGCCGCTCGCCCCTCCCGTGATGAGGGCAGTCTTGCCAACGAGGCGTTTGCAACTCATGGTCACTGTTCTCCGATCGTGTCGAGAATGGCTCGGGCGATACTGTCTGCCGACGGCAGAAGTTGGGCTGAGAGGAGAGGGGAGGCCGGCATCGGTGCCGACAGCGTTGCCACGCGTCGAGCAGCCAGCAGCCGAGGGCCGAGTGCCTCCACAACGGTGGTCACGACCTCAGCCCCGAAACCCGCGTTCTGCACGGCCTCGTGCGCAACGACCAACCGGCCAGTTCGGGCCACCGAGTCGATCACCGTGGTTGAGTCCCACGGAGAGATCCACCGAAGGTCGATGACTTCGCAGTCGACTCCTTGACCGGCGAGCGTTGTCGCCGCCTGCTCACAGAGCGGGCGACAGGTTCCCCACGTCACCACTGTGACGTCGTTCCCCGGACGCACCACATCTGCGATGCCGATGCGCGGATCCGGATCACGTTGCAGTGTGCCTTTGGAGGGGTACAGGCGTCGCGACTCAAACACCATCACCGGGTCGTCGCTGTCGATGGCGCCGCGCAAGATCGAATAGGCGTCCTGCGGAGTCGAGGGAACCGCGACCAGCAGGCCCGGGATGTGGGCGAACATCGCCTCCAGGCTCTTGCTGTGCTGGGCACACGACCCAGGCGTGCTGCCCTGCTGGGTGCGAATTACCAGGGGGGCTGTGATTTGCCCGCGGGAGACGTAGCGAGTGTTGGCGATCTGGTTGATCACCTGGTCCATCGCGACGAGTAGGAAGTCGGCGAACATCACTTCGACCACCGGGCGGAGTCCCCCCATCGACGCGCCGAGCGCCGCGCCGATCATGGCCGACTCTGAAATAGGGGTGTCGAACACGCGGTCGCCGTACAGCGCGCGCAGGCCCTTCGACGCACCGTAGGGCCCATTGGGAATTCCGACATCTTCGCCGTAGAGGATCACCGACTCGTCAGCTGCCAGAGCGTCGTCTAGGGCATGATTCACGGCCCGGATGTAGGTCACCTCGTGATCATCAGTGTGCGCGGACATGAGCCATCACCTCCGAAGCGGATGGGAAGGGCATCTCGGCCGCCCGCCGAAACGATTCAGCAACCTCGGTGGCCACCGCTGCGTCGATTTCCTCGGCATCGGCCGGGTCAAGAAGCGCACGACATTTCGGGAGGGGATCGAAAGCGCGCCACAGATCGACCTCACCTGCCGGCCGGTACATCTGAGCGTCGCCCGAGTAGTGCCCACCGAGCCGCTTGGTATGCGCCTCGAGCATGACCGGGCGGCTTTCTGCCAAGGCGAAGGCGCGGGCCTCTCGCGCCGCGTCGGCCACTGCCGAGGGATCGTTGCCATCGACCTCGATCGCTCTCATCGCGTAGGCCGCTGCGCGAGCGGCGGCGGGTACCGCCGTGAGAAGGTCCGACGTTGTCATCTCGACGTAGCCGTTGTTCTCGACCACCACGATGAAAGGGACTCCGAGCACAGACCCCATGTTGAGTGCCTCATGTACGTTGCCCTGATTCATCGCGCCGTCGCCGATCGACACGGCGGGAACGAGGCCTGTTGCGCGGCGTTGGTGGGCCATGGCCAGTCCCAGAGTCACCGGGACACCGGCACCGACAATCGAGTTCTCCCCCATGAACGCGTGCGCGGGTGCCGACAGGTAGGCCGAGCCTCCGCGCCCACCATTGAGCTCGGAGTCACGGCCCATCACCTCGGCCGCGAGTTGAACTGGAGATACTCCCTTGGCCAGTGCCCAGCCGTGGCCGCGGTAGGTGGCGACCACAGGATCGCGGGGATCAAGGGCGCGACACACACCTACCGGGATCGCCTCCTGTCCGATGCACAGGTGGGTCGAACCGGTGATTCTGCCGTCTTGAACACATCGCATCACCTCCTCCTCCATGAGCCGGATTCGAAGCATGTCGCGATAGTCCAACGATGCTGCGTTGCGTGATTCCTCAGCCGTCATAACCCCTCACCTTCCTGTCCTCGAGCGCCCTCGAGTAGATTCCCGGAGGCGCCAACCCACGCTCACCCTGACTCGCTAATCCATACGAAAGCGTCATTCCGCCCCCTCGGGTGTGACGCTTTCGTATGGATTAGCGGGGTGGGCGGCGCGGCTGAAGGCTGCGTGTTCAGCCAGAAACTGGGCCGATGACTGCGCGGTCTGCAGTGGCCAGGAGGCCCGGCCACTTCCAAGCGTTCCCGTCTTGTGTGCAAACACCCTGACCGCCGCGGCACGCGTCCGCCGCGCGACCAGGGCAGCTACGGAATCTGCCACCGCGTCATGCGGATCGAGCACCGTGATCGAGGGCGTTGACTTCCAGGGCGAAGAGTCGAATTCCTCTTCAGTGATGTCTGAGCGGGGCGAAATCATGGCGTAGGCAGCGACGAGCACGGAGGGCTGGGACCGGAGGAGAAGATCAGCGCTGGAGCCCTCAGCAATGATGCACAGTGGATGGGCCACCGTCGCGCTATATCCCATCGCGAGGTCGATAGCCGATGCCCCATCGGCCGCAAGGTCGCCATCGCTGAGCCCATGGCCAGGCAAGTCAATCAGCAGGGCGGTCATCGAGTAGCGCACCACCGAGTCGGCCAAGATTCGCATGTGGTCGATGTCGGCGTGCCGATCGTGCAGAAGCAGGCAGACAGCCTGTGGACTGTCGACCGATCTCAACTCGCCGATGCACGTTGTTCCGGACTCGAGCGCGAGCTCGATCACCGTGGTTGACGACTCGTGAGTGTTCATGACGTGGGCACTCTCGGGACCGATGCGACCAGTTGCTGGGTGTACGAGTTTGTCGGGTGTTCAAAGGTTTCGACCGGGTTGCCCATCTCGACCACACGACCAAGGTGCATCACGGCCACGCGGTTGCACATTTGTTGCACGATGCCGAGATCGTGACTGATGAAGATGACGGTGAGGCCGAGTTCGACCTGCAGCGAAGTGAGCAAGTTGAGCACCTGCCCACGCATCGACACGTCGAGTGCGCTCACTGGCTCGTCCGCGACGAGCACCTGCGGACCCATTGCGAGAGCACGCGCGATCGCAGCCCGCTGACGTTGGCCCCCCGACAACTCGTGCGGATACAGGCCTGCATACGACGCCGGGAGCCCCACCAGATCGAGGAGTTCGGTCACTGTGGGCACGGGCCGGTCGTGAGTACGACGCGACCGCAGGCCTTCGGAGACCACGGCACCAACGCGCATCCTCGGGTCCATCGACGAGTAGGGGTCCTGGAACACCACCTGAATGACCTCGTGGTAGCGCCGACGCTCTTCGCGGGTGCTATTCCACGGGTCGATCCCGGCCACCGTGACACGTCCCGATGTCGGCCTCGTCAGGTGCAGAAGAACGCGCGCCACCGTGGTCTTCCCGCTTCCGCTCTCACCGACGATTCCGAATATCTCACGCTCGTCGACGCTGAAGGACACCTCGTCAACAGCCCGGCGAGCCGCGCCTTCTGAGCTTGGAAACTCCTTGACGAGTGACTCGACCACCACCAGCGGACTCATGCCAGAACCTCGGTGCCGGGATGGTGGCAGCGCACACAGCTTTCGGTGACCGACACAGTCATCGTCGCGGGCTCGGTGCACGCTTCCGTGCTTCTTGAGCATCGCGGGGAGAATCGGCAGCCAGTGGGCCAGCCGCCGGGCTCGGGCACCGATCCGGCGATGAAGTCGAACGGCTCCCCCGCCGCTCGCACGCGAGCGCTGTCGATGAGCCCCCGCGTGTAGGGGTGCTTCGGTTGGGCGAAGAGACTCTCTGTCTCGGCAACCTCCACCAGTTCGCCGGCGTACATCACCGCTACCCGGTGGGCCAGGTTCGCCACCACCGCGAGGTCATGGGAAATCCACAGCACGCTCATCCCCATCTCGCGCTGCAGGGCCAGCACCAACTCGATGATCGCGGCCTGCGTGGTGACATCAAGCGCGGTTGTCGGCTCATCGGCAACCAGCACCTTCGGCTTCATCACGAGGGCGGCAGCGATCATGGCCCGCTGACGAAGGCCACCAGAGAGTTCGTGCGGATAGGCCTCGTATCGGCTCTCCGGGTCAGTGATCCCGACCAGCCTCAGCATCTCGAGCGCGCTGTTGTGAGCAACCCGTGTCGACACAGACTCATGAGCCCGGATCGTTTCCACGATTTGGCTGCCGACCGTGAAGCACGGGTCCAGGCTGGTCATCGGATCCTGGAAGATCATCGACACCTGGGCCCCACGTACCTCGCGCCAGTCGTCTTCGCTGAAGTCTGAGGTGTCACGGCCGAGAACGCTCAGGCTGCCCCCGAGTTGTCGAACCTTCGCCGGGAGCAGGCCCAAACAAGACAGGGCGGACAGGCTCTTGCCCGAACCACTCTCGCCCACGAGTCCGAGGACCTCCCCCGGCCGCAGAGTGAGGGTCATGTCGGTGACCAATGGCTCCCAACTGGAGCCAATGTCACGGCCCAGCGAGAATCCACTGAATTCGACCACGGGCTGCATCATCGACGCCTCCCGATTCGCGGGTCGAAGTGCTCACGCAATTGGTCGCTCACGCTGTTGAGCAGCAGCACGGTCAGCGTCAGCACTCCGCCCGCAAGGATGACGGGCCACCAGGTGCGCGTGAGGTAGTCACGACCCTGCGCGAGCGCTGAGCCCAGGCTCGGCGTGGGAGGCTGAGCGCCGATCCCGAGAAATGACAGGCCCGCCTCGGCCACGATGGCTCCCGCCACGAAGTAGACGGCAAGCACCAGCGTGACAGGCATGAGATTCGGCACGAAGTGGCGCACGCTGATCGCCACTCTTCCCCTGCCAAGGACGCGGGCAGCCGAAACGTAATCGCGTTCACGCAGCGACAGCACCTCGCCACGGATGATGCGTGAGAAGCCCGCCCACTCGGTGAGGGCAAGCGCCAGCACCACCGTGAGCAGGCCCGGCCCGAGCCACCCGGCGAAGAGGACCGCCAAGAGAATTGCGGGGAAGGCCCAGGTGACATCGATGACAATGTTGGTCGCCACGTCTGCGGCTCGACCGAAGAAGCCACCAACGATTCCCACCATCAATCCGAGGCTGACGGCGAGGAGCGCGACACCGACACCGACACCGACTGACACACCAAGCCCGGCGAGCGTGCGCCACAGCAGGTCCCGGCCCAGATTGTCCGTGCCCAGAGGGTGTCCGGGGCTCAGAGGTCCTAGGAAGGTCGAGCGCAGGTCCTGCGCCGTCCAGAGGTGACGCAGTGAAGGGACCAGGAGCACGATGAGTCCCGCGATCGCTGCCACGGCCAACGTTGCCAATCCGACCCATGCGGAGATAGTCATTCCGCCAACACGACGGCGCTTGCGCCGCGAAGCAGGCACGTCAACTGCCGTTGTCACCAGTGTCGTGCCCACTATGCAACCACCTCCTTGCTGCTTCTGATCCGCGGGTCTACTGCCCTGAGCAGCAGATCACCGACGGTACTGGCGATGACGACGACGAGGGCCAGCAACAGGGCAAGCGCGGAGGCCACGGGGTAGTCGCGCTTGAGAATCGCCTGAACGAGTTGTGATCCGAGCCCAGGCCAGCGGAAGATCACTTCGACGATGAGGGTGTACCCCAACAAGGTGCGAATCTGCACTGAACCCAGTGACACCACCGGTGACATTGCGTTGCGAAGAACGTGTCGCCAGTGGATGCTCCGCCGCGGGACACCACGGGCCCGCAGGGTTCGAGTGAAGTCGGCCCCGAGCTGCTCCACCACCGCGGTACGCGTGACCCGAGTGGTGAGGGCCCACGGATCGGCAGCGAGGACGATGGCTGGCAGGACGAGGTTGATCGGCGCGCTAGCGCCCGACACAGGGAGCAGCTTCCACTTGACGCCCAGTATGGCCACCAGCAGCAGGGCCAAGACGAAGTTCGGGATCGACATCAGTGCGCTTGTGAGCCACCGTACGATGCGGTCGAACCAACTACCCCGATGAAGCGCTGACAGCACCCCCGCCGGCACTCCGAGGCCGAAGGCTAGAACGAACGCAGCCATCGCGAGCACCACCGTGTACAAGGCAGCATCTGCAATGAGGTCGATGACTGGACGCCTGTCGAACAGGGAAGTGCCGAAGTCACCGCGCAGGACTCCTGACATGTAGTGCAGGTACTGCTGCCAGATCGGGAGGTTGAGCCCGAGTTCCTCCTTGTAGCGCTCGATCACATCAGGTGGAGTGCGCGCAGGATCAAGGATCGAGGTTACGGCGCTGCCCGGCGCAATGCGAAGAGCCGCGAAGGTAACCAGCGACGCGAGGAACATGATGAGGACCGCGTAACCGATTCGCTTGAGAACGTATGCCAACGTCATCCCTCACGAATCTGCGCGGCCACGCGGTCCTGCATCAACGGTGATCTTCTCCTACTCGAAAGTGGTTTTGCCTCAGAGGGCCACGCCCTACTTGGCCAGCCAGACGTCGTTGTAGAAGGGGTACAGGTTGGCCTGGTTGGGAGCCCAGCCCAGCACATTGTTGCGGTTCACCCAGATGGTGTTCGGGGTGTAGAGCGGGATGATCATGAGCTCCTTGGCAACGATTTCCTGCACCTTGTAGGCCGCGTTCTTCAGCCCGTCGACATCTGCTGCCTTCTGCCACTCGGCGAATGCGGCGTTGACCTCATCGAGCTGAGGGCTCTTGGGCTGGTAGAACTGGATGAACAGCGCCACCACATCGATGGGGCTCGACCACAGCCACTTGAACGCGTACGACGGCAGGTCGGGGGTGAGCTTGGGGTAGAAGGCGGCGTCATCAAGCACCTGAGCCTTCATGTCGACTCCGACGGCCTTGAGCATCTCGACCACAGCCTGCATGACCTGCTGCTCGACCGTGTCGGGATGCTGAATCGTGGTGAACGACAGCTTCTTGCCGTTCTTCTCACGGATCCCGTCCGTGCCCAACTTCCAGCCGGCAGCGTCGAGCAGCGTGGCGGACGCAGCGGGGTCGTACTGGTTGTACTGCTCGACCGCCGGGTTGTACCAGATGTAGCCAGGCATCACCGGGCCGTACGTGGCAGCAGCATGGCCCAGGAAGATCGACTGAACGATGCCCTCGCGGTCGATGGCCTGCGAAATGGCCTGACGAACATTCGGGTCATCGAAGCCAAGGTCCTTGTTGCCGATGTTGACCGACAGGAAGAAGTTCGAGAGCTCCTGGAACTCCTGCACCACCAGATCAGGATTGCCCTTGAGCCGCTCGACGTCCTGAGGCGGTGGGTTCTTGACCGCGTCGACGTTGCCCGTCTCCACCTCGTTCGCCCGCTGAGACCCCTCGGTGATCGACACCCAGGTGATGCCATCGAGGTAAGCCTTGCCCTTGTTCGAGAAGAAGGGGGTGACTGACCCGGGGTAGTTCTCCCACCGCTTCGCCTTCACCTCCGTGGTGCCGAACGAATCAAGTTCGAACGGGCCAGTGCCGTCGATGACCTCGGATCCGTACTTGTCTCCCGCCTTCTTGTGCGCGGCAGGATTCAGGATGTACGAGTACTCGGTGGTGATGGTCTCCTGGAAGGCAGCGAACGGATGGCTGGTGGCACAGATGATCGTCTGACCCTTGTTGGTGACCGAGGTCACTGGCGTCCAGAAGATTCCGTTCTGACCCACCGCAGGGTCGCGGAAGAGGTCGAAGTTCTCGACAACGACCTCGGGTGTGCACTTCGCTCCGGAATGGAACGTGAGCCCGCCTCGCAGGTCGAAGGTCCAGTTCACCTCATTGTTCGCGAAGCTGCTGGCAAGGGCTGGGACGATATTGCCCTGGGGGTCACGCACCACCAGTGCCTCGTAAAAGGCGTTGAAGTCGGGGTCGGCCCACGCATTGCGAACCGGGTCAGGAGGAGTCGGCGACCTGTCGTAGCCCTCCTTGAAGACGCCGCCCACCACTGGGGTAGTCGCCTGGCTCGCCGACGCGCTCGCTGAAGCAGAAGCTGACGCGGACGCGGATGCAGAGGTGGAGGATCCGCTACCACTGCCACTCGAGCAGGCAGCCAGCATGCTCCCAGCAGCTGCCGCTCCGACTCCTACAACACCCATGCGCGTGAGGAATCCTCGGCGCGATAGCTTCCCGCTAGCGAAATCGTTCAGGCTCTTGCGGAGATCTTGCTGGTCATCGGCCATCCCCAACTCCATTCACCCGAGTCATGTCGAACTCTGTGTGAGCTCGCGCTGAACCTATAGACAAGCGCTTGTTCTAGTCAAGCACTTGGCGAATATTCATCCGTCGTGGCTCACCTCCGCGTCATTGAACGCTCACATTGTCGCGATGTCAATGGATTCTCGCGATTGTGACAGCGTGTGTGATGCCATCCCTCGACAGTTCCCGCTGGAGCGAGCGATTCTCTGAATTTCATGGAAATTGACCCCGAATGACGATCTCGCTGTAATGATGGCGTGACCAAGACACCTTCCACGAGGGCGGACCAAGCGTTTGAGATGCTCCGCTCCGACATCCTGCATGGTCGACTCGAGCCCGGGGCGCGGCTGAGAGTGGAGGCCCTCAGCCAGGAGTACGGGCTCAGCAGCGGGGTCATTCGCGAGGCACTCCCGCGGCTCGTCGGTCAGGGCTTGGCGGTGGCAACCCCGCAACGGGGAGTGCGTGTCGTGTCCGTGGACCTCGATGACCTGCTTCAGCTCACCGAGGCGGCGGTGGAGGTCGAGACTCTTGTGCTGCGCAAGTCCATCGCTGACGGGACTGTCGAGTGGGAGGCGGAGGTGCTGGCCACCCACCACCAACTCAGCCGGCTCGAGCTGCGTAACGCCGAGGGCGAGATCAATGAGTCCTGGTCGATCGTCCACACCCGCTTCCATCTCACGCTGCTCGGAGGGTGTACCAACGCAAGGCTCAAGGGTGTTGCGGCATCCCTGCGCGACGCTGGCGAGGTATACCGACAGTGGTCCGACCGGCTAGGCGACATGACGCCCCAGGACCATCTGGCCAACCATCGTCGGCTGTGCGACCTGTCGGTGGCGCGCGATTCCGACGGCGCCGCGGCCGAGCTGCGAGCACACATCCAGCTGACGCCAGCTCTGGTGCTCAACGAGCGGAACTCAACAAGCTTCCCCTGACGCCGCCTCAGAGGGGGAGAGCGCCGAGCCGGCCACACGACCTGCGAACGCAGCGAACTTTCTATCACGATATTCCACAAGAATCTCGAGATTCTCTGGACACGACACGCCTCTCCCATTACCCTTGCGGCAACCAAAGCCAAGGGACGGTGGGTCGCGTGGACAAAGTGGTAGCACTGGTGCGGTCGGCCTCAGGAGCTGCCGATCAGCAGCAGCGCGATGCCGTGTGGCCGGAGATCGACGCAGGATGCCGAACGCTGGCTGCCACGCAACCAGGTATTGCAGGCCTCGTCGTCTCCCGAGTGATCAGGCCCTTCGCCGACACCGACCCACTGTTGGCATTGGTGGAGATCTGGGCTGAGGCTCCCGATGCCGATGCCCTGCTCGACATCATCATTCCCTCGGCAGCACGCGAGGGCCGAGCCCTGACCGTGACCACCGCCACGTGCTCGGTGATCATCCTCAGACAGGTGCTCGACTACGCGCGCCCCGGATCTCGCTGGAGCATCAAGCTCGCCGGAACGGCCATTCGTCGAGCTGACTTCGAGCCCGACGCGTTCTTCGAGTACTGGACCACCGTGCACGCACCCATTGGACGAAACGTGCCCGGCGTGGGTGGCTACACGGTGTCGCGTGTGCGTCAGGGACGCATCGGCGAGGAAGCAGCCGACGCCATCATCGAGCAGTGGTACGTCAACGAGCAGGCCTTCGACGACGCGCAGTCGACCGAGCCTGCCCAAGCCGCATGGGCCGATGTCAGCAACTACGCGATGACCACGGGCGTGGCCTTCTGGCTCATGACCGAGTCGGTCATCATCGAGCCGCCGGCCACTGGCCTCGGAACCTTGGATCTCTGACATGCCGCACGTGCGGCCCTGGGTGCTCGACACCCCTCACTCCGGAATCCGCAGAATGCTCGAGCACGCGCGGGATGTCGAGAACTCGGTGATGCTCATCAACGGTGATCCCAACTTCACCACGCCCGGGCACATCATCGATGCGGCGGCAGCAGCTGCGCACTCGGGGGGCACCGGATACTCACCTGGTGACGGGTTGCTGTCACTGCGCGAAGCAGTTGCCGCCAAGCTCGGCCGCGTCAACGAAATCGAGGTGGGAGCAGATCGCGTCTGCATCACAACCGGCGCCTGCGGCGGGCTGTACACCACACTGATGGTGCTGCTCGACCCCGGTGACGAACTGCTGATCCCCGACCCAGGCTGGTCAAACTATGCGGCCATGGTTCATGTTCTCAATGCCCAACCGGTCGCCTACCAGTTGCGGCCCGACGACGGGTGGAGCATCGACATCGATTCGATTGAGGCATCGATCACCCCCCGCACGCGAGCGATTCTGGTGAATTCGCCGAGCAACCCCACGGGTGGCGTCGAGTCTGCCAACACGTTGCGGCAGGTACTCGAGATCGCGGAACGACATGACTTGTGGGTTATCTCCGACGAGGCCTACGACCAGTTGGTGTTTGGCGGTCCCAGTGTCAGCACCGCCAGCCTCGGCGGTGACGACCGAGTGATCAGCATCTTCACCTTCTCGAAGACCTACGCGATGACGGGCTGGCGAGTGGGGTACGTC